>Ga0114129_10004375_pt1 | contig 19932 bp, 15 predicted proteins | sample RhiMetdeltSRZDD1_FD_80071 | JGI IMG/M metagenome (GOLD analysis project Ga0114129, IMG submission 80071) | Populus rhizosphere microbial communities from Tennessee, USA - Rhizosphere MetaG P. deltoides SRZDD1 (version 2) (version 2) | ecosystem: Host-associated > Plants > Roots > Rhizosphere >...
CCGGCTGATCGAGTTCGATGCGTTGGCGGTGTATCTGCTCGATGAGCGACGAGGCGAGCTGAAGATCGCGTACTCCGTCGGCTATCCCGATAGCGAACGTGGGAGGCGGCTGCGCCTCGACGAAGGGCTCGTCGGCGCCTCGGTTGCCAGCCAGACGCCTCTCTTCGTGAACGACGTGTTCCAGGACCGGCGCTACGTCGACCTCGTCCCCGGCATGTCCTCCGAAATCGTCGTGCCGCTGCTGCATCAGGCGCGGCCTATCGGCGCCCTCAACGTTCTGAGTCATCGCAAGGATCAGTTCTCGTCAGTCGACGTCGCCGTGCTTCGTCAGTTTGGTGCGCACGTCGCGGTGGCGCTCGTCAACGCACGACTGTACGAGCAAAGCCGGAGCGATGCCGCGGCGTTCGAGACGCTCGCGGAAATCGGCCGCGACGTCGCGTCGGTGCTCGAGCTCGATCAGCTGTTCGCGCGAATCGCGCAGCTCGTTCGCCGCGTCGTCGACTATCGCACGTTCGGCATCCTCCTCCTGAACGAGGGGGAGCAAGAGTTGGAGATGAAGTTCGCCGTACAGTACGGCGAAAAGGTGCAAGTCCCGCGCGTGCGGCTGGGAGAAGGGCTCGTCGGCTACGCCGCGCTCCATAAAGAGCCTGTCCTGGTCCCCGACGTCTCGCAGGATCCTCGTTACATCAGGCTCGTGCCCGACGTTCGTTCCGAGCTTGCGATTCCGATGCTCCTCAAGGACCGCTGCATCGGCGTGTTCGATCTCGAGAGCCCCGAGCTCGATGCCTTCACGAAACGCGACGTCGAGATTCTGACGCTTCTGGCCAGCCAGGCCGCGGTCGCGATCGAGAACGCGCGGCTGTACGAAGCCGTTCGCGCGAACGAAGTGCGCCTCGAGAAGGAACTGCATTTCGCGCAGCGCGTGCAGACGGCGCTGCTGCCGGTCGGACTGCCGAAAAGAATGCGAGGCGTCGACGTCGCGGCCAGCTTCACGCCGGCGCGCGAGCTTGGGGGAGACTTCCACGATTTTCTTTCCCCCGAGTCCAACACGCTCGTGGTGGCGGTCGGCGACGTGTCGGGCAAAGGAGTGCCGGCAGCGCTCTACAGCGTGTTCGCCGCCGAACTCGTGCGGGGCCGTACGTTCAGGCGGAGATACGTTCCCGATCGGTCGACGCCCGCCAGCGTCCTTTCATCCATCAACACCATCCTCCATCAACGCCAGCTCGAGGAGTACTACTGCACGATGTGCTATGCCGTGTTCGATCTGAAGCGGCGCACCGTCACGCTCGCGAACTCCGGCCTGCCGTATCCCGTACGCGCCACGGGTGGGGAGGTCTCACAGATCGAATTGCCGGGAGTGCCGCTCGGTTCGTTTGCGGGAACGAGCTACGACGAGCTCACGTTTGCGCTGCACACCGGCGACCTGTTCGTGTTCTGCAGTGACGGCGTGTCCGAGGCGATGAATCCGAACGGTCAGGAGTTCAGCGCGTCGCGCCTGCTCGATGTGGTGCGAAGCTCGAAGGATCTTCCGCCGCGCGAAGTGGTCGCTCGAATCTTTGCCGCCGTCGAAGACTTTCGGTCGGGCGCCGCGCCGAACGACGACATGACGGCGGTGGCGGTCAAAATCACTGGATGATTTGGTGATTGGGTGATTCGATGATTTGGTGATTTGGTGATTGATTGAGTGATCTGGTGATTCGTCTCCACAAATCACCAAATCCCGCAATCACTAAATCCCCCAATCACTAATCCCGCAATCACCAAATCTGCATCAATATCTCTTGAAATGAATGTCCTGCTGCTGAATGTGCAGGCCGACGGACTGTCCGCCGAAGGTGGCGAAGTCTTCGACGCGTCCCTTCACACGCACGCGCGCGCCCTTCGTCGGGACGCGGCCGTTGTTGGCAACCACCGTCACTTCCCCCGTACCATCGTCAATTTTGTAGAGCTTGATGGGGACCAGCGGTACGCCCCACGAGCTGGTGACGACGCCGTCGACGGTGACGGTGTGGTTTTGATATCGGCCGGGGTTGTATTTCAGATCGGCGATTCGTGGATGACTGGAGAGCGCGCATCCCGCGAGAATCGACAACGCACACACGACCGGGGCAAGTTTCTTGATCATCCTGGTCCTCCGTGCCTGGCCGATGCAACCGTCATGCGAAAGCCGCGCGACGTCGCCTGAACTGCACGGGATGCGGCGATGCCAGCGCCTGCCTGAGTTAACGCATCCCGTTGACCCCGCGCGGCCAACCCATGAGTCATCAAAAGACGTGCCGCGAAAAATCGAGGAAATTCGCTGAATCCTGTCCGGCGCACGTCCATTCGGGATGACGCCGGTGACCTCGGATCTGGACTGGTGCGGCTCGATCCGCACAACCTTTTCCGAAAGAGGTGCGTCTGACCTCAAGGATTCACACGGAGGAGCCCAGATGACACCTTGGAAACCGGTTGCGCTCGCGGGAGCGCTGGTGATTGCCGCGGGGGCGGGCGCGCTGTGGACGCCCGTTCTGCACGGCACGGCGGATGAACCGCAGTCGGACGAGCCGCTCGTGCAGGCGCTGGAAGTGTTCAACGGCTCCAGCCGGATCGGCGTCACGGTCCGCGATGCGGACGAAGAGGATGCAAAGCAGTCCCGAAGCGGCGTCATCGTCGATGAAGTGACGAGCGGCAGCCCGGCGGAGAAAGCGGGCATCAAAGGCGGCGACGCGATCGTCGAGTTCGATGGCGAGCGCGTGCGAAGCGTGCGGCAGTTCACTCGGCTGGTTCAGGAAACGCCGATCGGAAGGAAGGTTCCGGCCGTTGTGTCTCGCGGCGGCCAGCGCATGACGGTTACGGTGACTCCAGAACGGCGATCCGGCCTCGGCATCAAATGGGATCGCTTTGACGACCGGCCGTTCTTCTTCGAGCCGCCGGAGCCTCCGACGCCGCCGGCTGCGCCGCGTGCGCCACGAACGCCGCGTCCGCCTGCGATGGTGAGCCCGGCGTTGCCTGGATTCAGCTTCTCCTATCGAGGTGGCGGACGCCTCGGAATCAGCACGGAAGATCTCACCGATGGTCTGCGGGACTACTTCGGCGTGAAGCGCGGCGTTCTCGTGCGTTCGGTGACGGACGGTTCGCCTGCCGCGAAGGCCGGATTGAAAGCAGGCGACGTCATTACGGCGATCAATGGAGATCAGGTGGACGAGCCGTCGGACATCAGCCGCGCACTCGATCGTCTGGACAACGATGCGGACTTCACGCTCGAGATCACGCGCGACAAGAAAACGCAGACGCTGAAAGGGAAACTGGAGACGCGGGATCGCGTCCGCTCTCGAACGCGGACGATCGTCTAGCCGGTGGCGTCCGCCTTCATGCGCGAAGAGGGAGGTCCGACGAGCGTCGCCAACTGGGCGGCAACGATGCCCGCGGCGGCGAGGACGGCCTCCTGACGCTCGCGTCCGTTTCGGATCTCCGCGGCCATCACACCGACACAACCACTCGGTGTGACCAGCGGCGCCGCGATCGCGCCGTTGGAGACCGAGTCCGTGTCCACCGTCTGGAGCAGACACGTGCGGAACGCCGCTGCCGTGGCGTTCTCGGCCGCACGCGGAATCGTCCCGAGTCGCGTGACGAGCCGTCGCGAGTACCCGTGCGTGACGATAGGTGCGAGCTCGCGGCCGTCAGGATCGGCGATCCAGAGGACGATTCCAGACGCGTCGAGCAGACCCGCCGTCCGCTCCAGCATGCCGGGCAAGGCACGTGTATCGACCAGCCTGGCCATCTCGCCGCACAGCTGCGCAACGCCCGGAAGGTCGATGGCCGGTGTCGGCTCCGGAGGTTCAGGCGCGGCAACAACTCCAGTCTCTTCAATAGCTTGAGTAGGAATTGGCGCCGGAGCGATCTCGGCGATCTCGGCTCGTGCCGGCACGAGCGGGAGGTCGATCACCGCGGGCTGGACGACCGGGAGATCGGGCTTTTTCACGGGCACCAGGAGCAGCACGATAAGCGTCGCGGCTGCCATGGCCGCGCCCAGGGAGAAGACTTCGCGCCGCTCGATCGCTGCCGTCTCGGCGTTCATCGCGCCAATCGACGCCCGTCGACCTTCGTCGATCGCGTCGCCGATCTTTCGCGTCAGGTCCAGACCATCGGCGAAGATCAAATCGGCGGCGCCGGCCATCTGTCTCGCGCGCACGCGTTCGCGCGCGCGAAAATCCATCTGCTCGAAATCCTGCAGCGCACCGAACGCGTTTTCAAATGCCGTGACGGCTTCTGACGAAGCCGCCTGCGCTCTGAGCGTGGTGACGCGCCCCTTGAGTTCGTTTTGAATTGCGTTCGTGCGGGTGAACCAGAAGTCGGCGCCTTGTCCGGCGGCGACGTAGGCGAGTTGGGCGGCGCGAAGCTCGGTCACGCCGAACATCGCCGCGCGTGCCGTGTCGTCGAGCGCTTGCGCAGCCGCGGTGCTCCGTCGCACATCGCGTTCGGCTATCCAGAAGAGAGACGCCGTCAGGGCCATCGCTGCCAGGAAGACCAACAGCAGCATCAGGCGCACGGCCGGTCTCATCACGACGAACGCCTCCGACCACGCATGCTTGGCAGTTACTATAGCATCTTGACCGTGATCGGCTTCTCGAAAGTTGTCGCAATCGTGAATCCGTTGTCCGGCGCGGGCGCGAATCCGGAAGTTGCACGGCAGCGCGTTGCTCTTCTCGAGTCGCGGTTTGCCGCGGCCGAGGTCGTCGGCGAGGTGCATGTGACTCGCCATTCGGGCCACGCGAAAGAAATTGCGGACGCCGCGGTTGCCCGGCGCGCCTCGATCGTCATCGCATGGGGAGGCGACGGGACGATCAACGAAGTCGGACGCGCGCTGGCCGGTACTGATGTCGCCCTCGGCATCGTGCCCGCCGGATCGGGAAACGGATTCGCGCACGATCTTGGCGTGCCCGATGCTCCCTCGGCCGCAATCGATGCGATTCTGCACGGACGCGATCGTCTCGTCGACGTCGGCGACCTGGACGGTCGATCGTTTTTCAACATTGCCGGCATCGGATTCGATGCCGTCATTGCCCAGCAGTTCAACGCACGTGCCCAGGGACAGCGGGGACTCTGGCCGTAACTGCAAATCGGACTGACTCAGGCATTTCGGTATCGCGCGCTGAGATATTCCGTCACGCTCGACGGAGAAACGCTCGAGTCCGACGCGCTGTTGATCGCGTTCGCAAACGGCCGGGAATACGGGAACAAGCTGAGGCTGGCGCCGCACGCGCGGCTGGATGATGGAAAGCTGGAAGCGGTCGTGGTGGCGGATCGCACGCCGCTCGCACGGCTGTGGTGCAGCCGCCATCTGGCGCTCGGAACAGCAAATCGCGCTCCGGGCGTCATGCTTCGTTCCGTCGAGCGCGCCGAGGTCTGTTCGTCAGAGCCGATCCTCTATCACGTCGACGGCGAGCTGGGCCTCGCGGGATCTTCAGTCACGGTGAGCATTCGCCCCGGCGCCCTGCGAGTGCGTGTACCGAACGGGGTCGCTCATGAACGACGGTGAAGCGATCGTCGACGCTGCGAAGACGGGAAACCTGCCGCGCGTGCGGGAGCTGATTCGGTCGAATGCACTCCTCGCCGGTGCGCGCCTCCCCAACGGCGAGTCGCCGTTGATGTCCGCCCTCTATCGCGGCCACCGCGAGATCGTCGACGTCCTGGCGGCGGCGCTTCCCGAGCTCGACATCTTTGCCGCCGCAGCACTCGGCCGGACAGAGGACCTCAAGAAGGCGCTCGCGCAACCGGATGCGGTTGCGCGCGTGTCCTACGATGGCTGGACGCCGCTTCACCTCGCGGCCTTCTTCGGCCACAAGGAAGCCGCTCGACTCTTGCTGGATGCGGGCGCGGATCTGCAAGCGATCTCGAGCAACTCGCTGCGAAACACTGCGCTTCACGCCGCAACGGCCGGCGGCCACGCCGGTCTCGCGCTGATGCTGATCGACAGGGGCGCGGACGTGAACGTGGCGGACGCCGGCGGACACACGCCCCTTCACATCGCCGCCGAAGCCGGACTCGTCGAAGCCGTGCGCGCGCTGCTCGCTCGAGGCGCGGATCCGCTTGCGGTCGACGCCGAGGACAAGACGCCGCTCGCACGCGCGGCCGCCCGAAACCACGTGGCGATAGTCGATCTGATTAATGAGATGCACTAAAGCGATCGGCTAATCGGGTAATCTGGCAATCGGGTAATTTGGGCTTGCGCGGGCTCCGCCCGCGCGTTGAAGCACGCGCGGGAGCGCGTGCAAGCAGGATTACTCAATCACCCGATTACACAATTACCAGATTAGTAGACGGGCAGATACGGCTGAAGATACCGCGTGATGATCGTCAGCTGGCCGGTCAGGATCAGGACGCCGATCGCCACGAGCAATGCGCCGGAGGTCAGCTCGATGGCGTGATAGTAGCGCCGGACCCGCTTCGAGAAGCTGAAGAACTGATTGATGGCGAGCGAGGTGATCAGGAACGGGATTCCGAGACCGAGGGAGTACACCCCGAGGAGCGTGACTCCTTCAGCCACGCTGTTCTTCGAACCGGCGATCGCCAGAATCGCCGCGAGAATCGGCCCGATGCACGGCGTCCATCCGAACGCAAACGCGATCCCGATCAGCATCGCTCCGAGCGGTCCGGCGGGCTTCCGCTGAGCCTGCACCCGCTTCTCCCGCTCGAGAAACGCCAGCCGAAACGCGCCCATCGTGTGGAGCCCGATCACGATCAAGAGGATCCCGGCAATCTTGCTGAAGAGCGGCAGACGCGCGAACAGGAACTTTCCGATCGCGGTGGCCGTCGCGCCGAGCGCGACGAAGACCAGTGAGAAGCCGATGACGAACGCCAGCGACGTGAAAAACACCTGACTTCGCGAGACGGGCCGGACGGCGCTCTCGCCGCGCATCTCTTCGAGCGACGCGCCCGAGACGAAAGAGATGTAGCCGGGAATCAGCGGAAGCACACACGGCGAGACGAACGACAGAAATCCTGCAGCGAACGCGGTCAGAAGCGTGACGTCAGGATGCACGGAACATCCGCTCTATTGTTTCTCTCGCAGTGGAATGGCCCCCGGGATCGACGTCGCGTCCGGCCGGCCTGCGAACTTCACCGGCGGAAGATCCTGGAACATCACGTCCCACTTCCATCGCTCGGACGGATTCGACGCCTCCAGCCAGTTGCGAGCCGCAATCGGCCGCGAGAACGAGAGGTCCGCCAGTCCGGCGTAAGCGGGACTTCCCGACATCGCACGCGCGAGCTCGGCGCGCACGTGTGCGCTGCTCACGTAGTCCATCGGAACGCCAAGCGCGAGTCCGAGGTTGACGAAAATCTGCCAGTCTTCCTGCGCATCGCCAGGCGCCGCCAGCGCCCGCGCGGATGCTTGCAGGATTCCCTGGTGATTGACGTAGGCCGCATCCTTTTCCATCGAGGATGCTCCCGGGAGCACGACGTCGGCCGCGCGCGCCAGATCGCTCATCAGCACGCTCTGCACGATCAACAGCTGCAATCTCCCGGACCGGCGCGCCTCGACGATCCAGGAGACATCACCAATCGAACCGTCGGGACCTGGATCGAACACATACAGCGCGGAGATGCGTCCCTGCAGCACCTGGTTACGGAACGCCGCAACATCCGCCGATCCATCCGCGGCAACTTTCACTGGAAAGCCCATGTCGCCGACGCCCTTGACGTTCGGGGCGTCCACCGGAGGGATCTTGAATTTTGTTTCCGACGGCTGCGGCTTCTCGCGCACGCGCCACGACACCGCGATACCGTCCTCGGGCACGCCGAAGGCGGATCCGAGCCGTCCGATCAGGAACAGCTCTTCGAGCGACGCATGCGCCGAGACGAAGAATCGAACCGCCTCGAGACCGCCCGCAGCGGCAATCCGATCGGCGATCTTCGTCATCGCCTCGTGCCAGTCCACCGGCGTCGGCGCGCCGGCTTCGCCGCGCACCATCGGTCGCCGAAGCCTGTCCTCCGATTCGATCCAGTGATAGTCGAAGCGGCCGATGTCGCACATCCAGTACCCGTTGACCTGCGGATTGAACCGCGGGGTCATCCGGACCAGTCGCGCTCCCTTGGCCCACTCGGGCTTGGCCTTCAACCACGCCGTCGTGTTGCAGCCGCGCTCGCAGAACGTGCAGATCGTGTCGACCGCTTCGGGATTTTCCCAGGGTCGCGACTTGAACCGGTAGTCGCGCGTCGTGATGGCGCCGACGGGACACACGTCCATGAGGTTCCCGGACAGCAGCGACTGCACGCCCTGCTCCTGGAACGTCGCGATCTCGCTCCCGTATCCTCGATCGACGATGTTGATCTGCGCGTCGCCGTCGACTTCGCGCATGAACCGGACGCATCGGGTGCAGAGAATGCATCGATTCCGGTTCAGCATCAGCGTCGGCCCGAAATCGACGTCGGCCTTCACGCCCTCGCCGTCGAAGACGCGGCGCGGAAACTCCATGCGGCTTTCGTTCGGGCCGAACGAGTACGCAAAATCCTGCAGCGGACACTCGCCGCCTTTGTCGCAGACGGGACAGTCCAGCGGGTGGTTGATCAGGAGGAACTCGAACACGCTCGCGCGCGCTTCGACCACATCCGGCGTGCCGGTGGCGACGATCATGCCCTCGGCGACAGTCGTCGAGCAGGCGGTCTGCAGCTTCGGCATCTTCTCGATCTTGACCAGGCAGACCCGACAGGAGCCATCGATCCCGAGGCCGGGGTGGTAGCAGTAATAGGGGATCTTGATCCCGTGCTCGAGAGCGGCCTGCAGCACGGTTTGTCCCTTGTCGACCGTGAGTTGCCGGCCGTCAATCGTCAGCGTGACAGAGTCCATAAACGCTGATCATACCAAGATGTATGGTCTCCAGGGTCCTACAGGTTCCTCAGTAACCAACCAGAACCTGTAGAACCCGGAACCAGAACCTAGGGAACCCCGGCACCAGAACCTAGAGAACCCTGGAACCAGAACCTCGAGAACCCTGGAACCAGAACCTCGAGAACCCTGGAACCAGAACCTAGAGAACCCCGGCACCAGAACCTAGAGAACCCCGGCACCAGAACCTAGGGAACCCCGGCACCAGAACCAGAGAACCCTGGAACCAGAACCTCGAGAACCCTGGAACCAGGGAACCCTGGAACCTCTTGAAGTGATACATCGAAAGATATATCGTTGGCGGCACAACACACGGCCAACCTCACCCAGCGGGAGGCCTTATGGACGCCCTCCGTGTCCGTCTCGGATCCGTTGTCGAATGGCTGATCGCGGCGGCGTTCCTGGCTGCCACGTTTGCCGTCGGCTCGCTGATTTTTCGGGACCTGCAGGCGTCGCGGCTCCGGCCGTCCGCTCCGGTCGCGCGGGCTTCGGTAACGGGGACGCCAGCAGCCGTGCCGGCAGGTGCGGTGTCGGTGCCCGTCCTTCCCTTTAGAGATGGCAAAGAGATTCGGGTCGGTGACACGGCCGCGGCCGTCGCAGCCCGCCTGGGGCGCGCAGCCGAGGTCGGCCGCCAGGAAGTAGATCGGGTCCGGCTTGGCGAACGCCTGACGCGTTTCTACGAATACGCCGGCTTCCGCTTCATCGTCGTCTACGAGCCGTTCGAGCGGAACGGCGAGCAGCGTATCGCGGCGATTTACCTGCCGTAGCCTATCGCTCGATCTCGACCAGCGCGGCGCCGTCGCGGTTGACGTCGACGGCCCGCATCGCACCCTTCAGCGGAATCGTGCGTTCGGTGATCTTCTCGATCAGCGTGACGACCACATCCTCGGATGAGCCGTCCGCGTACGAGATGGACACCGTCACGGGGACATCAACCGCCCCGCCATCCTCTTCGAACCGCAGCCGCAGCTCGCCGGCTTGGCTCTGCAGCACCGTGAGCTTCACGGTTGGAATCCGGCTCCCGAAAATCCATTGGTCGAAGAAGCGCTCGAGCGGCCGGCCGCTTGCGGCTTCCATCGCGACGCGAAAGTCTTCGGTGCCCGCCTTCTTGAAGCGCCAGTTGCCGTAGAACCCGCGCAGCCCCGCGAAGAACGCTCGATCGCCGACGAGACGTCGCAGCATGTGCAGCACCATCGCGCCTTTGTTGTAGACGAGCGCGCGGAACACCCGACTGTCGGACTTGATGTGTCCGAGGCGATAGCCGAGGTACACCGGTCCCTGCGACGACATCTCGATCGCCGTGCGGCGCATCTGACGAATGACGCTGGTGAACTGATCCGCTCCACGCTCGCGTTCGGCATACAACGCCGCGAAGTATTGCGCGAAGCCTTCGCTCAGCCACTGCTCGTGATAGTTCTTCCAGCCAATCGCCTGCCCCCACCACTGATGCGCGACCTCGTGCGCGAGGAAGAAGCTCGGGTAGTTTTCGAACGCGACCGGATCGTTGCGCCAGGCATACAGCGTCGTCGGCAGCGGCTGATTCAGAATCGCGAAGTACGCGGGACTATGGCCGCCCGGGAGATCGCTCTCGGTGATGGCGACCGTGAGGCTGTTGTATGGCGCGTCTCCGATCAAAGAGGTGTAGAAGGTCAGGATATCGGCCGACCGATCGGCGAATCCTCTCGCGCGGTTGAACTGGCTCGGGTTCGCCTGCACGTACAGGTTGAAGGCGGATTCGCCCGGTTCGCGAGCGTCCTCCCTGGTCGGCCCTGTCGCGCTCGCGTGCGAGGACACGATCTTCATGGCATCACGATCGTCGGCCGACGGCAGGTTGAGCTGAGCGGCCTGCATCGCATGGAAGCGGCTGATGATGCACGACAGGTAGCGCGCGGGTCTGGTCGTGTCGAACAGGTATTGTTTCCGCGGCCGCTGGTTGGGTCCCGTGGGCTCGACCGGCGTCGGCCCGCCGCGAGGCGTGCCGCTCGCAATCACATCGAACTCCGTCGGCACCACGATGCTCATCGTCGCGGTTGCGTAATCCGTGACGGTGGACTGCGGATACCAGTAGCTGCGATTGCTGTATACGAAGCGCGGTTCGAGCGGTCTCACGAGTTCTTCCCGCACCTGGCCCTCGCCGCTCTGTTGCATGGCGATGGCTTCCCGGTCCAGGGCCTGGGGCTGAAGGCGACCGCCGTAGATGATCGTCAGCTCGAGGTTCGTTTCCGCCGGGAGCGCCACGGGAAAGCCGATGAGAATGCTGTTCTGCCCGACGATGCGGAGGTGGAGCAGGCGGCCGAACTCCGGTGACGACACGCTGCGGACGACGAGTGGATCGGCGAGCCGCAGCGTGAGCGTCGACAGGTAGGCGGTTTTCGTCCGCAGCGCGATCCGAACGTTCCCATCGACCCACAGTCGATCGGGTGCGAACGCCGCGCGAATGTCGTACGACGTCACGTCGTAATCGAGATGATCGTCTTCGCTGAACGATCGCGGGCGCGCGCCGACGGTCGGCTGGGACGAGTAGACGGAGATGTTCTTGTGGCGCCGCCGGTCGAAGAACGAAATGTCCTCCGGCTCGCTGTTCGCGCGTGCGTACGTCAGTGACCCAAATCGGCGCGTCACGATCTCGGCGACGAAATCGCCTGTCGTTGGGACCAGCGACCAGCGGGCCGTGCTCAGATCGCTGAGATCGATCTGAAAGCTGCGCCCAACGAATGTTTCGAAGACCTGCGACGCGCGCTTGAGATCTCCGCTGTCGACCGCGCGCTGGATCAACGCTGCGGGACCGAACCGGAACTGGAATTCTGCCGGATTGACTCGAATGAAAAGCGAGTCGAACTCCGCGCTGAAAGTATCCGCCCCGCAAAAGAGGCGGACCTGTACTCGCTCGGCTTCGGGCTTCGGGGTGAATTCCACTCGCCCGCGTCCGAGGAGGACGATCGCGGTTGGTCCGTCGGTTGACTCCGCGACGAACGCGTGTCCCGCGGGGAGCGAGATCTTGAGGTCGGCAGCGTCGACGTTCAGACCTTTGACGTCGTACTCGAGCGTGCGATTGAGATTGAGCCGAAACAGCCCGCTCACCACCGTCAACCGCTGGACGCCCGCGATCTGCCATGGCGCGTTCGGCCCCGTTTGCGCCGGCGGCTCTGGAGCGGCGACATCGACCCGCCACGTCGAGACACGTCCTTCGCGCTCGCGCTCCGTGAAGATCTCCAGCATCAGACGCTGACGTCCGGATACCAGAAGGGCGCGGTCCCGCTCCTTGACCGTCGCGGCGGTCGCAGCCGGCGACGTCATGCTCGAGACGAAGTCATTGAGCTGTCCGGTGTCGGCATCGAAGCGCGCGAACGCGCGCAGCGACATGGCGTCGCCGGTCTCGATGGCGTGCTGCAGCTCGGCAACCAGCAGGTCGATGCCGTCAGGGGTTGCCGATGCCTGACCCGCGGCCGTAACAGCGGGATACGCCCAAAGCACCGCGAACAGGATCAGGGCCCGCATGGGAGTACCCGCTATTAGACACCCGAACGTCCCGGGTCAGATCCGCGAGGGGGATCTCTTGAGAATGAGGACCGTCAGGTCGTCGGTGAAACGCGAGTCCCGGGCATGCGCTTCGACGGCGCGGAGGATCGCCGGCGCCAGTTCGTCGGGCGCCCCGAGGGCATGCGCGGCGACGACCCGCTCGAGCCCCGATTCCTCGAACGGTTGTCCGGCCGGATTCTCTGCCTCCGTCACGCCGTCGCTGTATAGGACCAGGATGTCTCCCTGCTCGACGAGCGTGTCTTTCGCCTCGTAGGTGGATCCCTCGAACATTCCCAGGGCGATGCCCGTTCCCGCGAGCCGCTCGATGGATCCATTGGCCCGGCGCACGAACGGGGGGTTCTGGCCCGCGTTGACGTACGTCAGTGCGCCGGTCGCCGGCGTATAGATGCCGTAGAAAAGCGTGATGAAGCGCGACCCCGGCGTGTGCCGGCAGATTTGCGTGTTCAGCCGCGCTACCAGCGCGCACGCTTCCAGCTCTTCGTCGACGAGGGTGCGCAGCACGGCAAGCAGCAATGCCATCAGCAGCGCCGCGGGACTTCCTTTCCCGGCGACATCGCCAATCGTGACGATCACGCGCCCGTCACGAAGGGGCAGAACATCGTAGAAGTCGCCGCCCACGGTGTTCGCAGGACGCGTGACGCCGCAGATCTCGGTGTCTCCTGCGGCGTAGGTCCCCGTCGGCAGCATCGCAAGCTGGATCTCGCGCGCGACCTCCAGCTCGCTCTTCAGCGACAGCCGGTCGGCTACTTCGAGCAGCACCAGCAGGTTCACGAGAACGATGCTGACGAGGAGCGCGAACGTGCCGTCCGCCCACTGCGGAGCGAAGATACCGATGTTGAAGAAGGGCGTGCCGAGCGGAATCGAGACCGTCGCCCATCCTCGATACAGCTTCAGAACTCCGAGCAGCGCCACGAACAGCGAGATCAGATACAGCGAGCGGCGCGCCGGCGACAGCTTGAGGGTGAACGCAATGAAGACCTGGCGAAGACGCAGGAGCTGCTGTTTCCACCAGGGCTCTTTGGCCAGCCGATCCTCGTCGAGCCCGTGGGAGAAAAACCGGTATGCCTCCCGCGTGTCCCGCGTGAACAGCCGCTGCAAGTCGTCCGCGGTGACGTCCCGGGCGAGATCCCGCGTCCACGCATCGAACCAGTTCGGCTCCGTGACGGTCTGTGTAATTCGAGCCATAACGATCGGGTAATTGGGTAATCGTGTAATCTGACTTCGCACGCGCTACCGCGCGTGCTTTTGAAGCGGCGGCGGAAGCCGCCGCAAGCTCGATTAACCGATTACCGGATCACCAAATTACTAAATTTCGGCATAGAGATCGGGTAATTGGGTAATCGGGTAATGTCGTAATCTGACTTCGCACGCGCTACTGCGCGTGCTTTTGAAGCGGCGGCGGAAGCCGCCGCAAGCCCGATTACCCGATTACCGGATCACCAAATTACTAAATTCAGATAAGTCCCAGCTCCCGCCCAACCGCCTGAAACGCGTCGAGGGCGTACTGCAGGTCCTCACGCGTATGGGTCGCCGTCACGATCGTCCGCACCCGGGCCTTGTCACGCGCGACCGTCGGATACGCGATCCCCTGGGCGAAAACGCCTCGGGCGAACAGCTTGTCGGAGAGCTGCATCGCCTTCGAGCCCTCCCCTGCAATCACCGGGGTGATCGGGCTCTCGCTGGCCCCCGTGTTGAACCCGAGTCGCTGTAGCCCCTCTTTGAAGAAACGTGTATTGGCCCACAAGCGTTCGATGATTTCCGGCTCTTCCATTAAAACGTCCAGCGCCGCCATGCAGGCAGCCACGACGGCCGGCGGGTGGGACGTCGAGAAGAGGAACGGGCGCGCGCGGTGATACAGGAATTCGATAAGGTCCGCGCTCCCCGCGATATAACCGCCAAGCGCACCGATGGCCTTGGAGAGTGTCCCGACCTGGATATCCACCCTCCCATGCATCGAGAAGTGGTCTATCGTGCCTCGCCCATTCTTCCCAAAGACTCCGCTCGCGTGCGCATCGTCGACCATCATGATGCAGCCGGTCTCCTCGGCGACGTCGCAGAGCCCTGGAAGAGGCCCGAGGTCGCCGTCCATGCTGAACACGCCGTCGGTGATCAAAAGCTTGCGCTGGGAGGCCGGCAACTCCTTGATGATTCTCCGAGCGCCATCGACGTCCTTGTGGGGGAAGACCTTGATGGTGGCCCGGCTCAGACGGCAGCCGTCGATGATGCTGGCGTGGTTCAGCTCGTCGGAGATGACGACGTCCTCTTTGGTCAGAACCGCGGAGACGGTGCCCGCATTGGCGGCAAAGCCGCTTTGAAAGACGACGACCTTCTCAACCTTCTTGAAGTCGGCCAGGCGGCGTTCCAGTTCCATGTGCATCTCCATCGTCCCGGCGATGGTGCGCACGGACCCGGTGCCGACGCCGAACTGCTTTACGGCCTCGAGCGCTCGCTCGCGAAGCTTCGGATGGGTCGTGAGACCGAGATAATTGTTCGACGAGAGGTTGACAACTGATTTGTGATCGACCGTAGTACGGGCTTTCTGCTCGCCTTCCAGGATCCTCAACTGACGGTAGAGGTTTTGCTCTTTGAGAGAGTCAAGCTCCTTTCTGAGGTAGCCAAGCGGGTCGGTTCGCATCACCGGCAGTATATGTCACGGCTCATGCGGTCCGGCCCGCGCTGATGGCACTGACATTGATTCGCATGGTGCACTTCGGGCACGACGGAAGAGCGGTCCGGTCGACATTCGGTGACGTAGTCCTCGTCGCGTTCCTCCTCGCTCAGGCTTGCGACGGCGTGCTGACCTATGTCGGCGTCAGCACATACGGGATCCGCATCGAGGGAAACCCGCTGCTCGGCTGGCTGATGGGGAGCCTCGGCCAGGGCCTGGCGCTGACGGCAGCCAAGACCGCGGCAGGCGCGTTCGGCATTGCCCTGCATCTGACCGCCGTCCACCGCATCGTCGCCCTGCTGACCGCCTTCTACGTTGCCGCCGCGGTCGTCCCCTGGGTGGGGATTCTGTTTTATTGGAGGTGAGCCTACGGCTCCTCCCTCATCATCTCCGCCGCGATCACTTGAAGGATCGCGGCCGTCGGCACCGCCAGGATCGCTCCGACGATACCTAGAAGCTCTCCGCCAATCAGCAGCGCCACGATGACGATCACGGGACTGACGCCGACCTGGCGCGACATCACCTTCGGCACCAGGACGTGGTTCTCGAGCTGCTGCTGCAGAATGAAAAAAATCAGGACGAAGAACACGGTCTTCAGGGAAATCGTCGCGGCAACCGCCAGAGCGGGTATTGCCGACAGGACGGGTCCCACGACAGGGATAAGCTCGCCGACTCCTGAAATCAGCGCGAGCACGTAAAAGAACGGAACGCCCAGCGCCCAGAGGCCGATCGCCGACGTCGTGCCGATGATCGTTCCCAGAAGCAGCTGTCCGCCGAGCCACGCGCTGACCTTCACGGTGACTTCACGACTCGCGGCCGCGACGCGCGCGCGGCGGTCACGCCGGAATAACCGAAGAAACGTCGCCCTCAGATTTTCCGCTTCGACCAGGAGGTAAAACGTCAGGATCAGGATCGTGACGATCCCGAAGATGCCGCCGGCGACGTTTGCGACGGCGCCTGCAACGGCCCCTACCGCATCGCCGCCGCCGCCGGGCGCACGCGCCATGGCTTCACGGAGCGTCAGGTGCTCCTTGAGGATGCCCTTGTCGATCAGGAATTGCTGGGCGCGGTCGAACATGTCGGGCATCTCTCGCCACAACGACTGCGCCTGACGCACGAGCGGCGGAAAGACGAGGAAGCCGACGAGTGCGACAAACCCGATGATGAAGGAATACAGAATCAGGATCGCGAGCCAGCGCGGAAAACGCTTCGATCCGATCGGCAGCGCCTTCTGCCGCTCGATCAACCGCACGATTGGGCTGAACCCGATCGCGAGCAGCCCGCTGACGTAGATCAGCAGCAGGGCGTGGCGCACGAGAAACGCGCACCACAGCATGACGATCGCGCCGAGCGTGACGGCGACCGTCCAGAGAATGAGCGATTTCAATTCCGAGGTGGGACGCGGCACGATCAGCCGGAGTGCTTGGAGAAGAACTCCTGCGTGAACTCGGCAATGGTGTCGTAGATGTCCGACAGCTCCGTCGGACTTGCAAGGAAGACGACCCGAAAGAAACCGTCGCCGGGCGCGGTGCCGAAACCGGACCCGTAGACGCAGAGCACGCCCGTGGCGCGCAGCAGTTCGAGGACGTAATCCTCGTCGGTCACGCCTGGCGGCAGCGCGACTTTCGGCATCGCGTAAAACGCAGCGGCGGGCGCGACCGTCGTGATTCCCTCGATCGCGTTGAGTCGTTCCGTGGTGAGCGCCGCGCGCTCCCTGAGCGCGGCGCGGAAGCTCTCTTCATGCGAACGGTCGCCGTTGAGGGCCGCGACGATCGCATGCTGCATCGGGCCCGGAGCGCAGAGCCGCCCGTCGGCCAGTTTCTTCACCGCGGCGAGGACGTCATCCAGACGCTCGGTCTGTCCGACCGCCATCCATCCGGCGCGCCATCCAGGCGCCAGATACGCTTTTGAAACTGACGAAAATGAAATTATCGGTGCGTCGGGCGCGAGGCTCGCCATCGGCGGAACCGGTCCCGCGTAGGCGAGGTCGCCATACACTTCGTCCGCAAGCAAGACGATGTTGCGTTCGTCAGCGAGATCTATCAGCGCGTGTCGAACCTCTGGCGGATATGTGGCGCCGGTCGGATTGTTCGGATCGATCACGACGAGCGCGCGCGTCGACGCGGTTAGAAGGCTCCGCACGTGATTCAGATCCGGAAGCCAGCCGCGCGCCGGATCGGTGTTGTAAAAGACCGGCCGGGCGCCGATCTTCGCAAGCACCGCCGTATAGAGAGGATAGGTTGGCGACGGGATCAGCACTTCGTCGCCGGATTCGGCGAGCGCCGTCAGCGCCAGCTCGATTCCTTCCGACGTTCCCGACGTAATAATGACGCGGTCGGAAACCACCGGCATGCCGCGCCGGGACAGTTCGCCGGCCACCGCCTCGCGAGCCGCCGGAATGCCGGGCGACGGAGCGTATCCGTTGTGGCCGTCGCGCATCGCACGCTCCACGGCCTCGATCATGTGAGGCGGCGTTTTGAAACCGAAAGCGATCGGGTCGCCGATATTGAGGTATCGCACGCGCCGCCCCGAGGCTTCGACTTTCCGCGCTTCCGCGACGATGTTGCGAATGGCGTAGACGAAGCCACCGATCCGCCGGGCGACAGGAATTGCCGCGGAGGTCATGCGCATCGGCGAAATCTTATCAGAGCGACGAAATGTAAAAATAACCTCTGAGAGATCTCGCCACAATGTAACTGTTACTCCATTTTTCGTCGGATCCCGGGTGCGCAAACAAGCCCATCTACCGCTAACTACCAGAAACTAAATACCTTCACATTTTGGCAGAGTCCTTGGAATGGGTTCGGGCATGGCGGTGACGTGTCGAATCTTGTTGGGCAGCGCGGCGGTGCTCTCCCTGCTTGCGCCCGTCGGCGTGCGAGCCGGCGTGCGAGCTCAAGATCCCGCGGCTCAAGACCGCCCTGTTTTCAAATCGTCGGTGGATCTCGTCTCGATCGCAACGGTTGTCCGCGATCGCAAGGGACGATTCGTTCGCGATTTGCAAAAGAACGATTTCGTAATCCACGAAGGGAACATCCGACGCGAGATTGTCGAGTTTCAGGCAGACCAGGACGCGCCGGTGCGCGTCGCGCTCCTCTTTGATGTCAGCGGCAGCATGCGCGTCGCCTCGCTGATTGAGGAAGCGCGGCAGGCCGCACGGCACGTGCTCGGCGCGCTGCGGCTCGCACCGCGCGGTCGGGAAGCGGATGAAGCAGCGGTGTTCAGCTTCGACATGAACCTGCAGTCTCTTCAGCCGTTCACGACGGATCCCGGCGCCATCGAATCGGCGCTCGAGCGCGTCGTCCCCTACGGTCAGACGTCGCTCTACGATGCCATCGCGCAGACGGCGCGGCAGGTAGCCAACGTCGCGCCCGGCGATCGTCATCGCCGCGCGGTGATCGTCTTAACGGACGGAATCGACACGAGCAGCTTGATGAAGCCGGAAGAAGTCTCCGCGCTCGCGAGCTCGATCGACGTTCCCGTGTATGTCCTGACGGTTGTCTCTCCGCTCGATCATGCTGGCGGCCCCGATGCGGTCGTTCCGAGAGTCACGGCGATCGACAGCACCCTGCGCTCGCTCGCCCAGTGGACGGGAGGAGATCTTTTCGTCACGAGCGCGCCGGCGCACGAAAGCATTGCGGCGCGACAGATCGTCGACGAGCTGCGACACCAGTACGTGCTCGCGTTCGGCTCGTCGCCCGCGAGCGGGTGGCATCCGCTCGAAGTCCGAATCAAGGATCGCGATTGGACGGTCCGGGCGCGCGCCGGCTACATGGCCGGGGTGCGCGCGGGCAGTTGATCGGTTTTTGGATCTGCGGGAACCGAGGGAAGCGGAAGAATAAATAGTAGCGGAGATTATGGAGGCAGTTATGAAGAAGCTCGTGCTGGCCGCCCCAATCCTCGCGCTCGCGCTGGGCGGAACCAGTGCCTGCGCCACCAAGAAAATGGTGAAACAGCGGGTCGGCGAGGTGAATGACAAGGTCGAAACGCTGTCGAAGTCCGTCGAGGAGACCCAGGAGCGCACCCGGGCCAACGAGGGACGCATCGGCGAGGTGGATCAGAAGGCGCAGCAGGCTACTCAGCGAGCGCAGGCCGCCAACGCCCGCGCCGACGAGGCCTGGTCTGCCGCGGACAAGGTGAACACGCGCGCAACGGCCATCGAGACCGCCTCGAAGCGGCTGGTGTACGAAGTGGTCCTGAGCGAGGACAAAGGCAACTTCAAGTTTGGCAAGGCCGTGCTTCCGACCGAGGCGCAGAGCGAGATCGATCAGCTCGTCGCGCAGCTCAAGGCCAATCCGAACGGCGCCTTCATCGAGATCGAAGGCCACACGGACAACGTGGGTCCGAAAACCGCGAACTACAAGCTCGGTCTCGAGCGCGCGGAGACGGTGAAGCGCTATCTCTACGAGCATCACCAGGTCCCGCTGCACAAGATCAACGTGATCAGCTACGGGGAAGAGAAGCCAATCGCGCCGAACAAGACCAAGGCAGGACGCGCGCAGAACCGCCGCGTCGTGATCAAGGTTCTGGCGTAGGTCGGTCGCTCGTCGCTGGTCGCTAGTCGTTCGTCATCTCGCCAGCTCCCACTCGGTCGGGAGCTGGCGTCGTTCGTAGCCGCCGCATCGGGTCGGGGGCGGATCGCAGGGGTCGGCGCCGGAATGGTCCGGTGTCGGGTCCATCGATTCAACGTCAGCACTTTCGCAGGGTGCTTCGCGTTCCGCCCCCGACCGGATGCGGCGGCATTTTTTATTTGGTGATTGAGTGATCGGGTGATTGAGTGATCGGGTGATTGAGTGATCGGGTGATCGGGTGATCGGGTGATCGGGTGATCGGGTGATCGGGTGATTGAGTGATC
>Ga0114129_10004376_pt1 | contig 19930 bp, 20 predicted proteins | sample RhiMetdeltSRZDD1_FD_80071 | JGI IMG/M metagenome (GOLD analysis project Ga0114129, IMG submission 80071) | Populus rhizosphere microbial communities from Tennessee, USA - Rhizosphere MetaG P. deltoides SRZDD1 (version 2) (version 2) | ecosystem: Host-associated > Plants > Roots > Rhizosphere >...
CAGCGCTGACGATTGAAGTCGACGGCGCAGGTACCTTTCCGACGCCCTTTCAGATTGTCGTCGTCCGGATTCGGAGAACCGCCGAACTCGTCGACGGGTTAGCGAGCCTTCGAGAACTGGCGCAGCGACGCAGCCTCACACAGATACTGACGGTGCCCCCAAGTGACTGGGTGTTTCACTTGACGGTGGCCTATTGCGAGACGCTGGAGGTGACGGCCTGGGCAAACGTCGCGACCTTTGTTGAGACGCTTCGCTCTGCGCCGGCCAAATCCGCAGTCGGTGAAGCGGAGGTCGTGGCGTTCGATGACGGCCGTGAATACTCGGGAGGTGTTGTCACACTGGCTTCAAAGGACTGAGCGTAGTAACGTGTCCGCCATGAATCGACGCGCGTTTCTCTCGTGGGGCGCGGCAGGCACGATCGGTTGGCTGAAGGGGACGAAGGAGCTCCGAGCGGCGTCGCTCGCGCAGAACGGCGTTCCGTACGGAGAGAGCCGTCTCGGCGTCTCCGACAATGAGCGGGATGCCACCCTCTACGTGCCGAAGAAATATAAAGAAGGTACGCCGATGCCGGTGCTCATGATGCTTCACGGCTTCTTTGGCACTGGGCTGGGTGTTCGCTACACGTTCCCGATCGCCGAGGACCTCGGCGTCATCGTCATCGCTCCTGAATCACGCGAGATCACGTGGGGACAGTCCGCGCCGGGGTTCGACCAGGACGTACGATACCTCGGCCCGGCGTACCGCTACGTGTCGGGCCTGCTCGACGTCGACGAGGCGCAGGTGGCGCTCGGCGGCCACTCTGACGGCGCCGGTTACGCGCTGTCGATGGGCCTTGCCTACGGCGACGTCTTCAATCACCTGATGGTGTTCTCGGGCGGCCTGATGATCCCGGTTCGCCGGCGCGGCAAGCCGCGGATCTTTTTCGGTCACGGGATCGACGACCATCAGATGCCGATCGACGACACCAGCCGCAAATTCGCCGCGCAGCTCAAAACCGAAGGGTACGATGTGACGACGCGCGAGTATGCCGGCGGCCACGGTGTGTCGCTGCCCGTCGTTCGCGAAGCCTTCGAGTGGTTTCTCGCCAGGGACGCAAAGCCGCACGCCTGATCGCGGCCGGGTACGATGAACACGAGAACCGTCTCGGTGAATGGGGCGACGCTCGCCTATGACGTCACAGGGAGCGGCCCGCCTCTGATCCTGATCGGTGGTGGTGGAACGCTGGACCGTCGAGGATGGGACGGACAGAGCGCCGCGTTGTCGCACCACCACACCGTCGTTCGCTACGACATTCGCGGCATCGGCGGATCGTCCAGGCCGGACGAGCCGTTCTCGCATAGCGAGGACCTGTACACCTTATTAATAGCCTTGGGAATGACGCCCGCCTACCTTGTGGGCTTGTCGTTCGGCGCCGCGATTGCCATCGACCTGGCGCTGGATCATCCGGAGGCCGTGAAGGGCCTGATTCTCGCCGCGCCAGGACTCAGCAGCGACAAGGACCAGAATCTCGAGGCGACGCTCGCTGCCTGCGAGCTTGCCCGGAAGAACGGGCTTCCGTCGGTCGTCGACATGATCGTCGCAATGCCCGAGGTACTCGCCTTGGCGCCGGCGGATGTACGGTCGCGCGTCAAGGCGATCTATCTCGACAACGCGCACGTGTTCGACTCGGACTTCGCGCTGTTTCGCTTTGCGCGTCCGACGGCGCCTCCGGCGCGCCAGCGAATCTCATCGATTCATGTCCCGACGCTCATCCTCGTGGGCGACCGGGACTCGTCGAACGTCCGTGGTACGGTGGACCTCCTTACGGCCAACATTCGCGGCGCGAAGGTCGTCATCGTGCCCGGGGCCGGGCATCTGTTGAACCTGGACGCACCGGACGCTTTTAATCAAGCGCTCCTGGCGTTTCTGTCGTGAACGTGGCGCTCTCGACCTCGCCCGCCGGCGACAACAATCAGTTTGCGCTGGACGTTTACGGCCGCCTGCACCATCAACCGGGCAACGTGTTTTTCTCGCCGTTCAGCGTTCGCAGCGCGCTGGCCATTGTTCTGGCGGGAGCCGGCCGGGCGACCGCTGCGCAGATGGCGGCCGCGCTTCGTTTCCCGTCATCGGGAGAGGAGCCGCACGCAGCGCTGGCTGCGATGGTCGAGCGACTCGACGCCGGTGGCCGCGGCGCATACGAGATGACGATCGCCAACTCACTATGGGGTCAGGCCGGGACACCCTACGAGACCGCGTTCCTCGAATTCGTCACGCGACACTATGGGGCGGCGATGCACATCGTCGATTTCCGGCGGCGAGTCGAAACAGCGCGCGCCGAGATCAATGAATGGATTGCCAACAAGACCAACCGGCGGATCCGGGATCTGATTTCGCCTGGTAGCCTGAGCGTCGAGACGCGCCTCGTTGTGGCGAACGCCGTGTACTTCAAAGGAAAGTGGCAGTCGCCATTCAGCCAGAAGGCGACCCGCGAGGGACCATTTACGCGCAACGACGGAACGACTGTACGGGTGCCACTGATGTCCCGAAACGGGCTCGTGCGATACGCCGATGCTCCCACATACCAGGGTGTTGAACTGGACTACGAGGGAAGTGACGTCTCGATGCTGGTCGTCCTGCCGCGGCGGTCCGACGGCCTTGGCGATCTCGAGAGGATGTTGTCCACGGCGACGCTCGACGATTGTGCGCGGGCGCTGCGGCCGCGGCTGGTCTCGATCGTTCTCCCGCGTTTCCACCTGTCGTGGGGAACCGTCGACGTGGGCCCGCGGCTCGTCGAGCTCGGAATGACGGACGCGTTCGACCGGGGGCGCGCGGATTTCTCCGCGATCAACGGCCGCGTGCCGCCCGACGAACACGCCCTGTTTATCTCGGCTGTGCTTCACAAAGCGTTCGTCGACGTCAACGAAGAGGGCACCGAAGCGGCGGCGGCAACGGCCGTCGTGATGAGAACCCTTGGAGCAGCAGACACGCCGGAACTGTTTCGCGCCGATCACGCGTTCCTGTTCGCCATCCGCGAGCGGAAGACCGGCACGATTCTGTTTCTCGGACGGGTAGCGGACCCGACGATCTAAACAATCAACGGGACCAAGCGACCAACCGACGACCGACCAACCGACGAACGACCAACCCGACGAACGACCAACCCGACGAACGACCAACCCGACGAACGACCAACCCGACGAACGACCAACCCGACGAACGACCAACGACCAAGACTAACGACCAACGACCAACGACCAACGACCAACGACGACTGAGCGATCGTGTTACCATTCGCGCGACTCAGAAAGGTGGGTGGCAGATGGTCAGGAAACTTGTGACCGGGCTCGCGGTTGTCGCCGTGCTGACGTGGACCGCCTCTGCGCAGGATGCGCGGCAGGCCATCCAGAGCGCGTCCCAGGCGATGGGCGTCGACGCGCTCAAGACAGTGCAATACTCCGCGACGGGATACGACTTCGCCCTTGGCCAGGCGCCGAATCCATCCTCGCCGTGGCCGAAGTTCATCAACAAGAGCTATACGCGGTCGATCGATTTCGAGAAGCGCGCCTCGCAGCTGCAGCGTGTTCGCATGCAGGGCGAGAATCCGCCCCGTGGCGGCGGGCAGCAGCCGATCGTCGGCGAGCAGCCGCAGAACCAGACCATCATCGTGGCGGCCGACACGCCGTGGCCGCAGCAGCTCGAGCTCATCATGATGCCGCATGGCTTCCTGCGCGCGGCAGGCATGAAGAGCGCTACCGTCGAGGCAAAGACCGTCGGTGGCAAGAAGTACAACGTCGTCTCGTTCCTCGGCGACAACAAGGCCAAGGTCAACGGCTACATCAACGCCCAGAACCTGGTCGAGCGCGTCGAGACCTGGATCGACAACCCGTTCCTCGGCGACATGCTCTTCGAGGCGATTTACACCGACTACAAGGACATCGGCGGCGCGCAGTTCCCGATGCACATCGTCCAGAAACAGGGCGGGTATCCGATCTTCGATCTGACGCTTGCCGACGTGAAAGCGAACGCCGCGGTGAACATCCAGGCGCCACAGGGCCGGGGCGGCGCGCCGGCCGGCGGTGGGGCCGCGGCAGCGGCGCCGGCTGCGCAATCAGAGAAGCTCGGCGACGGCGTCTATCTGATCACGGGCGGGTACGCGGTGATTGCCGTCGACTTCAAGGATTACATCGCGTTCGTCGAGTGTGGCAATAGCGAGGCGCGTGCGCTCTCGGTGATCGCCGAAGCGAAGCGTCTGTTTCCGAACAAGCCGATCAAGTACCTGATCAACACGCATAGCCACATCGATCACTCCAGCGGCCTGCGCGGGTTCGTTGCCGAGGGCTCCACGATTCTCACCCATCAGTTGAACAAGTCGTACCTGGAGAAGACGCTCAGCCTGCCGCACACGCTGAACCCCGACAAGGCGCAGACCAACGGCAAGAAGCCGATCGTGGAGGCGATGGGCGAGAAAAAAGTGCTGACCGACGGCACGCACACGATCGAGTTGTATCACCTGCAGAACTTCGGTCATCACGACGGCATGATCATCGCCTATTTCCCGAAGGAAAAAGTGCTGCTCGAGGCCGACGGCTACAATCCGCAGGCCGCCACCGCGACGCCGCCGAGCCCCGCGAGCCCGTACACCGCGAGCCTCTACGACAACATTCAGCGTTTGAAGCTGGACGTCCAGCGCGTCGTGCCGGTGCACTATCCGGCCGACAACCGCGTGATCACGATGGCCGAGCTGACGCGTTGGGCGGGCCGGTCGGCCTCAACGCAGTAGTGCCGGGGGGAATCGGGTAATTGGGGAATCGGGTAATTGGGTAATTGGGTAATCGAGTAATTGGATTGTTCAATTGAGCAATCCAATTACCCAATTCCCAGATTATTCGATTACCCGATCCCACCGGCTAGTCGGGCAGCAGATCGTAGGCGACGCGCAGGATATCGATTTCCGTCAGGATGCCGACCAGTTTGTCGTTGTCGACCACCGGCAGCGCGCCGACCTTCTTCTCGATGAAAATCTCGACGGCGGCCTTCAGCCCCGATTTGCGTGACACGGTGATCGGCTCACGCGTCATGAACTGCGCGACCTTGATGGTCAGCAGCGCATTGTCGTAATCGTCTTTTCCCACACCCGACAGCACCGAAGGCGTCGCGCGCTTCACGTCGCGATCGGTGACGATGCCGACCAGCTTCTTGGCGTCGACGACCGGCAGGTGCCGGATGCGCTTGCTGCGCATCAGATCGATGGCCTCGCGCAAGGTCTGCTCCGGAGCGAGGGTCATCACGGAGCCGGTCATGACCTGTTCGACGAGCATGGTGTAGATACTTTCGGATCGAAGCGGACGGGGCACTAGGTTTGCCCGAAAGCGCACACTCCGGCCGCACACACGGTCGACCAAAGGGCCGACCACGCTGCCAGGTCCGCTTAAAAGCGGACACTACATCACACGTTGTGCAAGATTGCGCACGAGGAAGTCGACGACGCGCTCGAAGGGATCGAAGCCGAACGCTTCGGCGACCGACGGCCGCAGGTTCGAGTTGGCGTTGATGTCGTAGAACACACGGCGCCCATCATCGGTTTCGAGATACTCGATGCCGCCGACGTCGAGCTTTGCCGCCCGCACGATGCGCTTGGCCGTCTGCACGGCGTCCGCCGGCACTTCCGGATACGGAAAAAATTCCACCGGTGGCGCTGGAGCCGTCTGCACCTGAGGCGTCTCGCAGAGACCTGCGCCTTCCTCAGGATTGCAGACCGGCGACGGGCACAGGTTGAACCGCCCGTGCGTCTTGACCCGCATCGGATAGAGCAGCTCGCCTCCGAGAAACTCCAGGCGGACGATGCCGCGATCGGGATCGTGCGGCAGGAATTCCTGGAGAAGAAACAGGTTGTCCGGCTGCCAGATCGAAGGGTCTCTGAAGATGGCCTCGACTTCTGCCAGCGAGTTGACGACCTGGATGCGCGCGCCGCTTCCGCCTTGATCGGGCTTCAGCAGGGCAGGCCAGCGCAATTCTGCCTCGCGCGCGCGAAGCGCACTGACCTCGTTGAATGTGATCGATCGCGGCGTGTCGATGCCGAGCGTCTGCAACAGCGTCGCCTGTGCGCTCTTGCTCAGCTCGAGCGCGAACACCTCTGCGCCGTTCAACACGCGTGCGCCCAACAGCTCCAGCGAGCGGAGATATGCGAGCGCAAGCGGCACCGCCCGCGTGTGGCCGCGCAGATAGGCGCTCGGGCTTGCCTGGTTGAAATAGAGCGAGGCGCGCAGCGGTTCGACGTTGCTGAACGCCGCGCGTGTCAGGTCGAACGGCTCAAACGAAACGCCGTGCCGCTCCAGCGCCGCAAACAGCGGCTTCTGCCACTCGGGATGCTCGTGTAGGACGATCAGATCCGGCCTGGTAGCCATCTCGCCTTCATTGTTACGGATCTCGCCGCGAAATCCCGCCTTTTCTCACGGGCGTCCATGGTCGAGAACATAATCCTCGTCGCGCTGCTCGTTCTGGCCGCGGTCATTCGGCTGCTGTTCGGCCCGGAGTCCACAAGCGATGGGTCCGACCCGATGCGGGGGCCGGGGATTCGATGGTAGTGTTACGTCGCCATGAGGACATACATCGCGTGGACACCGATTGCTCTCCTGTGCGCCCTTCCCGCGTGCAGTCGCGAGCCGGTCGCGCCCGCCTACACGCCGGGTCTCGGCGAAATCATGACGCTCACCCAGATGCGCCACGCGAAGCTCTGGTTCGCGGGGCAGGCCGGCAACTGGCCGCTGGCGGCGTACGAGCTCGACGAACTGCACGAGGGGCTCGACGATGCGGCAACGTTCCACCCGACGCACAAGGACTCGCCGGTTCCGATCCCCCAGGTGATTGAGAAGATCATGACGAGCCCGCTCGACGAGCTCGACAAAGCCGTCAAGGCTCACGACACCGCGGCGTTCTCGACTGCATTCGACGCGCTGACCGAAGCCTGCAATGCGTGCCATCGCGCGACCAACTTCACCTTCAACGTCGTCGTCCGGCCGGCGGCGAACAGCTACTCGAACCAGGCGTTCCAGGTGCCGTAGGAAAGCGCGGCATGAAGAGGCTCGCTCTGCTCCTCGGATTCCTGGTCGCCGGCTGTGGGGGCGGCGAGATGGCGCCCTCGAACCCGGCCCCTGGTGGCTCAACCGGCTCGCAGGATTCCACGTCGTTTCGTGTGGCGTTGCTGATCAGCGCCGGCCGCGCGCCGGCCACCGCCGACATTCAGCGCATGTTCGTGCGCGCAACCGACCTCCTCTTCCAGAAGACTGGAGCGCGAATGACGCAGACCGACCTGACCAACGTCGGGTCGGGATTGGCGCTGTCGCAGGCCGTTTCGTACGTCGAAGCGCACGCGACGGCGCCGCCGGACGGCGTTGTGGCGTTTTCCGACGATGCGACCGCGACGACACTCGGAGGCTATTCACAGACATTCAGCTTGCCGTCGCCGAACGTGAACCGCTATCCGTCACCGGTCGTCGGCGCCAACCGAGGGTATCTCGCCGTCGTCGACTTCTTTCACAAGTACGCCCGCTGCGGTTACGACGATGCGGGGAACCGGATTGGCACGACGTCGGCTAACGGCGAGTGCCGGAACCGGTCGGGTCTGGTCTGTGTGAACAACGGGCGCTACTGGATGTGTCCGGACGCAACGAACGACCTCTACGCCGACCCCGACTACTTCACCGGGTGCACCGTCGTCCACGAGTTCATGCATCCGTTCGGCAACGAAGGCAATTTCGACCACTATGGCACTGCCCAGTGCACTTCTCGGACGGGAATGTCTCAGGCCGATGCGCAGAACCTGAACCTGTTCCAGCAAAGCTGCGGCATGTGTCCCGACCTCTATCCGAAATTCCACCGCTGAAGTAATGGCGACGCTGCGCAAGCAGGTCTCGGACGCGTTGTGCGCACAGGGTTACCGTCGCCGTGGCCGGGCGCACCTGCTGCGCGTGGACGATGACTTCTCGTTCTGCGTCGACACCGGGATCCTGGGGCCGCGCACCGACATCGCGCCGTACGTCGGAATCAGAAGTGAGCTGGTCGAGAGCACCCGATCCGAATTGATGGCGCTCGAGCACGACGAGTGGGTGGGCACCGCCGGGGCCAACGTTGGATACATCCTCGAGGGAGAGTACCGCTACTGGGACACCGGCACCTCGGCGCAACTGGTGCTCGACCGGATTTCGAGCGCGCTCGACAAATTCCGTCCGTTCATGAGCCTGGCGACGCTGCACCAGGCGTTTTCGTTCCGTGGAGCCGCAGAGAATCCCGGGACGCCGTATGCTTTGGTAGTGATCGCGCTTCTGAATGGCGACACCGACCTGGTCGCTGGCCGTCTTGCAGAAGCCAGTCGGATCTTCTGCGGGACCAGCCTGCCAACCGAAGCTCCACTGCCCGACTCGGAGCGAAGGTTGGATGAGGTCTGCGATCAATTCCGGGAATTCGAGGCACGCGTGAGGCTTCGTCTCGAGCGATGAGCGGGTTGAGCTGGTCGTGGATCGAGCTGATGGCAGTGGTCCCGCCGCTCGCGGCGCTGCTCGTCGCGTATCCGTTCTGGCGGCAGAACGAGACGATTCTGGGTAATCTGGCGGGGGCCGCCGTGATCTTCGCGACCGCATTTGCCCTGATCTTCCGCGAGTACGCGGTCATCGACCGGGCGACGCAGGCGTGTCTGAACGCCGGGACCACCTGCTGGCCGGCTCCGAGCGCCTTCATGCGATACGCGATCTACGCGTGCATCGGGTTGATTGAAGTGATTGGCATCTTCATCGGAAGCCTTCGGTTCGAGCGAAAGCGGCGCGAACGGCTCTACGCACCGGAATGGCGATGACCGTGGCCGATCGACAGAGCACCTTCCGCCGGCTCCACGAGGCGGGCTGTTTCGTGATGCCGAATCCGTGGGACGTCGGCAGCGCGCGGGCGCTGACGCAGCTCGGGTTCAAGGCGCTCGCCACCACCAGTTCGGGCTTCGCGTGGTCGATGGGGCGGGCCGACAATCATGTCACGTTGGAACAGGTCTTAGCGCATCTGCGGGTGATGGCGGCGAGCGTCGACGTGCCGATCAACGCAGACTTCGAGGGCGGCTTCGCCGCCGCGCCCGACGCGGTCGGCGCCAACGTCGCATTGGCCGCAGCGACCGGGATCGCCGGGCTGTCGATCGAGGATTCCACCGGCCACGCGGCGCAGCCGCTCTATGACTTTTCGTTGGCCGTCGACCGCATCCGCGCCGCGCGCCAGGCGATCGATCGGACCGGCACCGGCGTGCTGCTGACGGGCCGGTCGGAAGGATTCATCGCCGGCCGACCCGATCTGGCCGAAACCATCCGTCGTCTCGTCGCGTACGCGGAAGCCGGCGCGGAGTGCCTCTTTGCGCCGGGACTGCGAAGCAAGTCGGAGATCGTTGCCATCGTGAACGCTGTGGCGCCCAGGCCGGTGAACGTACTCGTCGGCGGAGACTTCACGACCGTCGAGGAAATGGCAGCGGCCGGAGTGAGACGGATCAGCGTCGGCGGCGCGCTTGCGCGGACGGCGTGGGCCGGATTTCTCCAGGCGGCAGCGGAAATCGCCGACAAAGGAACGTTCACCAATCTCGCGCGCGCGGTATCGGGCGTTGAGATGAACAGACGATTCGGTGGACAAAGAACTTAGAAAACTGCTGGCGGCTGGCTTCGCGGCGGTCTGGAGCGCCTGCACGGTTGCGCTTGCCGGACAGGCGCCGGCGCGCAGGCCGGTGACCTTCAATGAAGACGTGGCGCCGCTGCTCCTCGATCGTTGCGGCATGTGCCATAGGCCTGGCGGCGCCGCCCCGTTCAGCCTGCTGACGTTCGACGCGGCGCGCCAGCGCGCGACACAGATCGCGGCCGTCACCAGAAGCCGATTCATGCCGCCGTGGAAGTCCGAACCGGGTTACGGCGAGTTCATCGGACAGCAGCACCTGACGGCTGGTGAGATCGATCTGATTCAGCAATGGATCGCCGACGGCACGGTGGAAGGGAACGGCGCTTCTCCTCCCGATCGGCGGTGGCCGGAAGGCTGGCAGCTGGGACAGCCGGATCTCGTTGTCACCTTGCCACAGCCGTACGACCTGCAGGCCGACGGCACGGACGTGTCGCGGGTCTTCGTGATCCCGATTCCGTTCAGCGCGCCGCGCTACGTTCGAGGCCTGGAGTTTCTGCCTGGAAATCCGCAGGTCGTCCATCACGCGAACATCCGCATCGATCCGTCTGGTGCTTCGCGAAAGCTCGATGAACAGGATCCGGCGCCAGGATATGACGGACTGATTCTCCGATCGGCCGTCTATCCCGATGGCTATTTCCTCGGCTGGACACCCGGCCAGATCGCTCCGCTCCTGCCGAAGGGACTTGCCTGGCGCGTCGAACCCGGCACCGATCTCGTCGTCCAGGTGCACATGCGGCCGGACGGGAGGCGGGAGCTCGTGCAACCATCAATCGGTTTGTACTTCAGCGCGGACCCGCCGGAACGAACCCCTGCGATGCTGCGGCTCGGACGGCAGAACATCGACATCGCGGCGGGGCAGAGCGGCTACACGATCACCGACTCGTTCGTGCTGCCGGTGGACGTAGAAGTCCAGGCCGTTCAGCCGCACGCGCACTACCTGGCGCGCGAGGTTCGCGGAACCGCCGTGCTGCCGGACGGCACGACGAAGTGGCTGATTTACATCAAGGACTGGGACTTCAGGTGGCAGCATGTCTATCGCTACGTCGCGCCGCTCGCCCTTCCCAAAGGCACGACGCTCACGATGCGCTACACCTACGACAACTCGGCAGGCAACGTCCGGAATCCGCAGCAGCCGCCGCGGCGGGTGTCGTGGGGTCAGTGGTCGAACGATGAGATGGGCGATCTCTGGATCCAGGTCCTCACCCGCGACGATCGCGACCGGCAGATCCTCAACGCCGCCTTCGGCCCGAAGGTGATCGCGGAAGACACCGTCGGTTACGAGACGATGATCCGGAAGGAACCGTCGAAGGTTTCGCTGCGCGACGATCTTGCCGTGCTGTTTCTCGATCTGGGTCGCCCAAAAGACGCGGCGGTTCATTTCGAAGCATCGATGAAGCTGCAGCCTGAATCGGCGGCGGCGCACTACAACTTCGCGACCACGCTCGTGCTGACGGGCCGGATGGAGGAAGCGGTCGGGGAGTTCACGCAGGCACTGAAGCTTCGGCCCGACTATGCGCTCGCGCACAACAATCTCGGTGACGTGTTGCTGCGGACGGGGAAACCCGAGGAGGCGCTGCTGCACTTTCGCGAGGCGCTACGCCTCGATCCGGCCAACGCCGAAGCGCATTACAACCTGGGCAGCCTGTGGCGGTGGCGGCGGCAGTTCGGCGACGCCATCGGCGAGTTCCAGCGGGCGGTGCAACTCAGGCCGGACTGGGCGCCGGCCGTCGCCAGCCTGGCGTGGCTGCTGGCGACGGCGCCGGACGCGGCAGACAGAAATCCCACCGAAGCGACACGCCTCGCCGCACGAGTCGTCGATCTGACGGAACGAAAGGACGCGTCCGCGCTGGATGTGCTCGCGGCCGCATACGCAGCAGGAGGTCAGTTCGACCGCGCGGCGGCTCTCTGCCAGGAAGCATTCGCGCTGAAGCCCGACGGAGCGCTGGAGACCGACATCAGAGAGCGGTTACAGCTGTACCGGAACAACAGCATGTACGTCCTGCGGTGACCACAACGCCGCAGTAGAGGCCGCTAGGCGATCGCCGGCTTGGCCGTTGTCACCGCGCTGCACATTTCAGCGAACGAGCGCAGACGCTGATTGAACGCCGAGGCGTCCTCCCAAAACGATGCATGGCCGGCGTTGGGCACGATATGGATCTGCGCGTGAGCGAGGCCAGCCCTGTGCTGATCCACGATCTCTGGCTTCAGAATCGCCTCCTTCGCGCCGTGCGTGATGAGTGCAGGTTTGCGGATCTTTGGCAGGAGATCGTCGTTGTCGAAGGCCCGAGAGAAGAGGGCCTGCCGGACATGAGGCGGCACCGAGACGTTATACCCCAGCATCAGGTATAGATCGCTCGCCGACAGCGGCTGAGCGAAGCAGAGTCGCAACAGCGACTCGAGACTCCGTACGCTCTCTTCGGCGTCCGTTGAAAAAAAGCCTGGCACCAGGCTCAGGAACTCGGGAGTGATGACGGACATCGCCGCGTCGCTGCCAAGCTTCGTAATGCCACCGACAAAGTGGATGCCACCAACCCGGTCTTCGCCGTAATGCCGGAGGTAGTCGAGGATGACCAGCGAGCCGTACGACCAGCCGCTCAGGACAGGGCGATCAAGATTGAGCGCGTCCATGACCGCGCGCACATCATCGGCCCACAGCCGGGAGTCGCCGTAGGCATCGCGAGGTTTATCCGAAAGGCCATGCCCGCGCAGATCCATTGCGACAAGGCGATGATCGCGCGCCAATTCGGAGTCGAGTTGCCGACTCCAGGCCACACACGACTGCGAAAAGCCATGGATGAACAGGATGGGCAGGCCGCCCGGGTTGCCGGCCTCGACGACGTGGAGCTGTACGCCTCCACCACCTGCGACTTTGTGAGATTTCATTGCGCGCTCCCTTCCGCAGTCAAAGGAACTGCCAAAAGCTTTTAGAATTCCAGATTCACACCGAGCTTGATGAGCCGCCCGCGCTGGATGGTGCTGACCCGACCGTAGGTCGGCCCGAGCTGCGTGATTCGGCCGAGCACCGTGGCGGCGTTCGCAAGATTGAAGAAGTCGATGCGCGGCTCGAATCGGAATCCCGCCGCCCTCACTGCCTTTCGCACGCTGACGTCCAGCGAGTCGACCGCCGGCAGCCGCGTCGTCCCGCGCGGCGCAACAACCAGCGTCACTGGATTGCCCTGCGTCAGCGACACCGTATTGGCGCCGATCGACACCGTCGTCGTTTCCGGGAAGCCCTGGTAATGCTGGGCGGTGGCGCTCACCATGACCTGATACGGGAACTCATACACTCCAGAGAGACGATATGAATACGGCACGTCGTTGCCGACGAGGCCTTTTCGGAATTCTGCTGAATTGGGATTGTTCAGATCGGAAGTCAGCGTATCGCCGGTCGTTTTGCCGAAGCTGGCGCCGCCGGTCATCGACCAGCGATTGCTCAGGCGCTTGTTCACGGTGATGTCTGCCCCGTTGTAGGTCGTGTTGGCGACGGGCGTGTTGTCGTAGAGGTTGTCCATCCTGCCGCGCAGCGCCGGCGCCTGGTTGTAGATGGTCACCTGTTTGCCGCTGTTGACCTCGGTCACCGACAACGGGATGTACGTCTCCTGTGGCACGGCGACGTTTCTGAAGCCGATGTTCCGGCGCGTCTCGCGGCGCGTCCAGCCGGCAGAGATGACCACGTTCCAGGGAATCTGGCGCTGGACCTCGACGCTGTATTCGTTCGAGACCGGCCATTTGAGATCCGGGCTGTACCGATTGGTCGTCCCGAACGTGAAGCCGTTCGAGGGGCCAAGCTCATTCAGCTGCGGGATCAGATCACCATTGAGGTCGCAGGCCGACGTCTTCCCGCCCGTGCAGGCCGTCCAGACTCGCGTATCGTTCGTCGTGCCGACCGGATTCAGCCGCTGGTTGATGCTGATGTTGATCGGCTGGTCGTAGCGGCTCGCCGCGACCTTCAGCGCCGTCTTGCCGTCGCCGAAGAGATCGTAGACGGCCGACGCGCGCGGCACGATGTTCTTGAAGTCAGGAGCCCCTTCGATCTTCGAGAAGCACAGCTCGTCGACGAACGCGTTCGCCTGACGGCAACCCGCTGGCTGGTAGCCGTTATTGGTTTCGAACCGCACGCCCAGGTTGAGCGTGAGCTTCTTGAACGGCGTCCACTTGTCCTGAACGTACACGCCGTTGTCGATGTCCCAGAGCTCGAACAGTACCGGAATTCTGGAAGAAGTCGAGGTGATCGGCACGCTGTAGGTGTTGACCGAGTCGGGGACGCCGTTGCGATAGACGGCGCGCATTCCCGACGTCGACCACGACGACGATTTCTCTCCGCCCTTCGCGAACTGGTATCCGAAGCGGATATCGTGGCGGCCGGTGAAATAGCTGAAGCTCGCAAACGCCTGATCCCTGTGCATCGCGTTGTCGCGATAGGTGGGGAGGGCAAAGGTGTAGCTGTTCGTCAGCGAATCGAAGCGCGAGATATCGCCGGCGTTCACCTCGGGCTCCTGGCCGAACTTGTCGTCGGCGCGGAAGCGGCTGTACGACACGTCGACGACGAACTTCGTGCCGAGTGGAGACGTGAACTTCAACTGGTGGACGTCGGGGTACTTGTCGTTGAGATTTCTCGCACGGCTCTCGGCAAACGTGCCGCCGCCGTTGCGATGGCCGATCAGCTTGTACTGCAGATTGTTGAAGTACGAGAGTTGCGCCCCGCGTGTGACCTGCCACGCGACCTTCGCGGACGTGGTCCACATCAGGTTGTCGTCGAGCACCTGCTGGCCGTTGGGGTCGTAGTTGCCGAGTAAGTACTGATCGAGCCGCTGATCGTGTATGGAAACCGAGAACCACATCCGATCGCGGACAACCGGTCCGGCGAGCCAGGCGCCGGTGTCGTAGATCTTCAGAATGTCGGCGCCAGGCACGATATTGGGGTTGGCTGCCAGCGCCGCCGCCGGAACCGCCGCGAGCAGCTGCGCCCGGAGCGCGGCGGAGTAATTCGCCGAGCCCATGCCGTGGCTGGCGCCGTTGAGCATGCCGCCGCCGTGAAACTGGTTCGTGCCGGTGCGCGTGACCATGTTGAACAGCAGGCCGCCCTTCTGGGCGATGGCGGTGCCGGCGCCGCCCATCTGGTAGTTGGTCTCCTGGAACGAATAGGGATCGAGATACATCGCCGCGACGGTGCCGTTGCCGTCGAGCGCGGAGACGTCCATGCCGTCGATCAGGAACCCGTTCTCGTTGCTGCTGCCGTGCACGGTCGCGCTCGACTGCAGAAACGATTCCGATCCGCCGACGTCGACCTTGTTCAGAATCACGCTGGGAATCACGCGCGCCGCGCCCCAGACATCGATCCGGTTCGGCATGCTGTTCAACACTTCGCGGGAGAGAACCGTCTGCCTGAGCGCCGACGTCGTGTCCAGCAGCGGTGAGTCTCCGGCGACGATGATCGACTCCTCGAGCGTGCCAATGGCCAGCTTCAGATCGACGCGCGAGGTCTGATCGGCGTTGACGATGATGTTCTCCTGAACGGCCGGACGGAAGCCCGCGAGCTCGGCGCGAACGTTATACGCGCCCGGCACGAGGCGGATGAACTGAAACGTCCCGCGTTCGTCGGTGACCGTCGACTGATTGCCGCCAATCGAGCCGGCCGGGTTCGAGAGTGTCACGGTCACGCCCGGCAGCACGCCGCTGGAGGCATCGGCGACCGTGCCGCCGATTGCACCAACGCCTTGCGCGGCTGCGGGAAGCGTCGAGCAGGCGCACAGAAAGAAGACAAGCAAGAACCTGCCGACAAAGGGGTTGGTCGTCATCATCGCCTTTCTATGAATGCGGATCGTACCCGTGGTGATACGCCTCGCTCCCAGCGATGTCAATACGTGCTTTCGATGATCGGGGCCGCGAGGCGGCGGTGGGAATTATTCGCGGAACCAGGCCAATGCCTGTTCGACATCGCCTCGGGCAAACTGCCGTTCCTGGCTGCCTTTGCCCCGCATCATGGCCATGAGCGTCAATATCATCCGTATAGGTCCAGGCAAACCGACAAACGCAAGCTTGCCGTTTCGCGGATCCTTGCCGGCTTCGGCAAAAACACCACGAGCGGCCGAGTCGAACGTGCACTCTCCGATCTCGATAAGCCAGTGGACCTTTCCGAGCTCGTCCATCAGTTGCTTCTCGACGTCGTTCATCCGCTTGGCATCGGCGCCGTTGAACGATCCTCGAGCCCAGAACCTTGCACATCCGTGTGCGGGGTCATACCAGACTTTGAAAGGACGACTTTGATCGCCGTCCAGGAAAAGCAGGCGCTCGGGCCAGTTGCCAGCCTTACCCAGGTTTGTGTTCACGGTTCGCCTCCTTGAACGTCGATGTTGCGCAGTATCAGAGCACTGAGCCTCCGGCTGGGTGCGTCGCGGTTCCGTGTTCGAGCAAATCGAGCAGGAATAGTAGCAGTTATGCCTTGGAGGCCGCGGACGACTGCCGCCGCCACGAGGCGCGGCCCGGGAGGGATTCCTACCCGGGCCGTTATGCCGGAATGGTGTTCGCGAGCGGGATGAGAATCACCGCTTATACACTTCGACGTATTCGGAACCAGGAATGATCGTGCCCAGCCTGGGCGTGGTCCCCGGCGGCCAGCTCGGGTTGACGGCCATGGAGATGAAGGGAAACGTCTCGCCGATGCGGAACCGTTTGGCGAACTTGCCTGTGGCTTCCGTGACTTGATAGGTGCCGCTCAGGACGATATTCGATCCGGTCGCACCGAACACCTGAAAGTCAGGGGGCGACGAGGGATCAGTGAGAGGCGGCAGAAACCTGCCGGTGCCCGACTTGCGGAAAATGATCCGGTCGCCATCGACATCGGCGATGCCCACCCGGTTGTCCAGCGTGATACCTCGGAACTTGAAGTTGGTGAGCGTCGCCCCCTCGATCGCGCCCGAGGCGGTTCCGGCCTCGACCCCGTGTCCTCCAATGGGCATGGGCGACGAGGGGTCGAAGTCGAGAATGAACTCGATGGTCACGTCCCTCTGTGTAAACAGTATGTTCGCGTTCGCTTGCGCACTGGCCGTCAAAGGTACGCCGATCAGAACGACTGCTGCCAGAAGTGTCTGGCAGGCACGTGAAACAACCCCATTCATTCGCATCCGTTTCCCCTTCGTGTTAAGCCCCCGCGTTATGTCCGCGAGGGCGAGTATGATGCCATTTGCCGCGCGGGCTATCTGCCCCGACCCTTCAGCAATGTTCCGCCGATTGTGGCGCCTGAGGGGCTGCTCACCATGACGTATGCTCCGAGGCCGGCGTTGTTCAACACGCCGAGCCAACCGTAGTCCTGACCTCGAATGGAATAGCGCATGGTAAAAGTGCACGAACTGGTGACGGAGTAGGTTCCGGTCAGGTATTCCGTGGTGGCCGCTCCGCCGTAGACGTAGTTGGCGAACGTCATGCCGCTGAACGTTCCCCTTCCGTCGAAGGTCAGCGATCCCGAACGGGTGAACGGACCGGGCACCAGTGGAGGCTGGTTGATCACTTTGCCCTCCATGTCGAGCTGGTAGATCCCGGAAAGATCCCGAGCCGAACAGGTCGGTTGGGCGTTGCCGGCCGGCAGGCTGTTGTCGTCCTGCCTCTTAAGGTAGACGCGGACGGTCGCTCCGCCCGGTGATGCCAGAGAAATCGCGATGTCGGCCCCGCCCTCGGTAATTGAGCCTACAAATACGAATGGGACCGGAACGCCGATCCAGGTCTCGCCATTCGCGCACGCCGGATGATTGTTCGAGAAGGCGCAAATGAACGGCAGCGGCACAATGAGATCGTACCGGATGGTGCAGTCGGAGGACACGGAGTAGAAGCCGCTGAACTCCTCGTGCAGAACGAACCCGTTGTAGCTGGCGTCACTGTCCGACTTCACGGTGCCGGTGCCGTCAGTCACCACTCGCGACACGCGGATGACGGGTCCAATGGTGGGGTTGAACGCCGGAAGAATGACTCCCAGAATATCGCCCCGCGCGAACATCGAGTACACACCTCTGAAGTCGCGATTCGAGCACGCTGCCTCCAGGTTCGGCGCGACGGTCAGAACTGCCAGCAGCGAGAAGAAAATCGAACGACACAGCAACTGTCTCATCTGGTTCCTCAGTCAGTTCAGCCCCAATTGGCGAGCGCTGGTTTGATGGCTGTGTGACTCTCTAGAAGCTGAGGGTCGCGCCGAAACCCGGCCCTCGGTGATTGACGTCGTATTGGAAGAGGTCCTTGTTGAAATTCGCCGGGTCCCTCCCGGATTCGCGGTCGACCTGCAGCATCCGATAGCCCATCAACATGCTCATCTTCGGCTTGACCTGCCAGGTAACCGTCGGTTGAATCATCCACGCGACGTTCGAACCGACGCCAAACACATCCATATCCGCTCTGAATGCGAAAGCGATTTTCGGAGTGACGGGGAACACGATTCGTCCCCCGATCATCGGATCCACCCACTCACCGGTCTTGCCGAAAAAAAATGGGAAGCCGTCGAACAACGCCTGCAAGTCGATGTTGTAGTACCGGATTCCGCCGTAGACGTCGTAGCGCCCGGCGAATCTGCGGCCCGCCGCTGCTGCGACGATGACCTGGCGGTTGGTGAACCTGCCGGCGGTGAGCGGAAACGAGGCGGGAATGTCGATGTGCACTTTTGAAATGTGCGTGTCGGCCAATAGCAGCAGACCACGCTTGGTGGCCTCCAGGTAACTCTCGAAGGACATGTCGAGTCCCTCGACGACTTCCTTGGTGGTCGCGTTCAAGGGGACCAGAACGGGACCCAGTTGGCCGTCACCTCCCGTCGACATCGCCCACACGTAAGGAGTCATCCGAAACTGCCAGGTATCCTGAGCCGCAGCAGAAGAGACCAAAAGGAGAGTCGTCGCTGCGAAAGCGAGAAAGAAAGCGCAAACTCGTTTCATCGAGAGGGGCCCTCAATTGAAATGTGGTGACGGGAAGCCATTCAACCACAAGTACTCTGTCCTGTCCAACCAAAGATCTCGGAACTTGTAGGAGATGTCCGCATGGTCCCTAAGATTCTTCTTCGGCTTTTTGCCATCGTGTACATCGCGCGCTTCGCACTGCCCGCGTTGTTGTTCGCCAGTGCCGGTGGTCCGTTCGGTGTGCCGTGGCTGGATGATGGCAACAGGGGCACGTTGCTGCTCGACTCCGATATTCGCTATTGGGGAATGACCTGCGCGTCGATCTCAGCCCTTTTCGCGATCGCCTCCTTCGACGTCGCACGATACCGCCTTGCCGTTGACGTGATCATGGCCGGCGCGTTGGCGGGTGGCTTCATCCGGACGATCGAACTGGTTGTCGTCGGCGCGCATCCGATCCCGGGAATGGTCGCGATGATTCTCGAGTACGCGTTTCCGATCGCGTGGTTTGTTTCTTCGCGAAGATTTCGTGACAAGGAGCTGGCATGAGGCCGCTGGTTTCCCGCCGTCAGGCGATGTAAAGTTGTCAGCCAATAGCAAGTCCGTGTCCCTGGTCGGAGGTGCCCCATGGCAACGAATCTCTCTCAGCGCGGCGACGCGTTGCTCGCGCCGCTGATTGTCTTTCCCAATGTCGGACTGGCTGCGGTCAATGCAGCCATCGCCGCCACGGCAGGGCTGACCGGACTGGCCTTCCGCGCAATCGAAAGTGCACGCGTGCCGCTGGCCGGCGCCGTCGCCGATTCGTCCGATCGGATTTCCGCCCGCGCCCGCGCGGGTCTCCAGGAATCAATCGAGCTGATGGAGGCCGGCGTGCGCACCGCGCTCGGCCGCGAATCCGCCGTCCCGAGTACCTCGCTGCTCGCGCGCACGCTGATCGATGAAGGCTTCGGAGCGGCAGCATGGCCGGCATCCATCGCGATCGCCAGCGCGTCTGCGCCGATGTCGGTATCGCAGGAAGCCTTGGACCGCCTCGGCATGCTGGTCTCGAAACCGCTGTCCGCCGGCACGCCTCCCGGCGTGTTGCCCGCCGAGGACGACGCCGTCGCGGTGGCCAGAGTGCGCATGGGTTTTGTCGTCATGGTCACGAACCCCTCCGGCGCCATCTTTGAAGATGTCCGGGGGATGATCGGCGGACTGGCGGCGCTCGCCGTTGGCGATCCCCTCTGGCTGGCCAACGGCCTGCGGACCTTCCGCCGCCACGCCGAGTATGTCTACGAGAAAGCGGTGCGCGGCGAGCTCGGACCGGGATCGAATTTGCCGATGAGCCCGGCGCTGGCGAAGCGTGCCACCGAGATTGTCGAGGGTTTTCCAGAAGCATTCGTCCA
>Ga0114129_10004377_pt1 | contig 19919 bp, 29 predicted proteins | sample RhiMetdeltSRZDD1_FD_80071 | JGI IMG/M metagenome (GOLD analysis project Ga0114129, IMG submission 80071) | Populus rhizosphere microbial communities from Tennessee, USA - Rhizosphere MetaG P. deltoides SRZDD1 (version 2) (version 2) | ecosystem: Host-associated > Plants > Roots > Rhizosphere >...
CCTTCCCGCGGAGATGGAGTACGCGGTTGAGGCTCGCGACCGCCGCACCTTCAGGTTTCACGTCAGGTGTGTCCTTCTGTGGCAGATGTACGGACGGCAATACCGTGGCTGATGCTCTCAAACAGTGGCCGACTATCGGCGCTCGCGATTCACCTCGACGAACACGCACGTCGCCTGCGTCATGCTGTTCAAGGTCATGTCGGGAACGGCGTCGTGCGCCTCGACAAAGGCAGCCGGGCGGCATTGTTGCCCGATTACCATATGACCCTCACGCCGCGTGCCATCAGCCACTCATGTACCCGCTCCCAGGCGCCAGGCGCGTCTATCTGCCAGCGCGCGATTGCTTCCGGTGATACTGCGACAACGCACAGAGGGCGCTGATGAACTCGCCACACCAGCTTCGCCAAATCGGTTCGAGTGCTGCGAAGCTGTAGCAGCAGTTCTTGGGTCGCCGCGTCCGATTGTTCGCCGAATCCTCGCGGTTCGCGAGGATCGCTCGCCGTCGCAATCATGTCGCGCCCCCGCACGCCTTGTTACCGCTTTACACAGGTATTTGGCAATACATCGAAGGATCACTAGTAATACATCGAAGGATAGAGGCGCCGAGCGCGGCGATGCGGCAATAGATGCAATGCAAGACTGTCGGTTTTAGGCTTCGCCCTTTGCTGGCCGAACACCGAACAGCGAATACACGAGCGTCCACATCTCGCACGCTTTGCAGTGACCCATGTCGCGCTGCGCCGTGAGTGTCTGCTCGACTCGTTTTACCGTCGGCTCGATATCGGCAACCGCGAATCCGCACTCAGCCGAGATGCAAAGGGCGCACAGGGGGCCCCGTTCGAGCAGCAGCTTCGCCAGAACGGCTGTTTTGTCTGGTGGCGAAAATTCCGACATTCGCACCAAAAGCGTAACAGACTCATAGGAGTCCTTCCGCTCAGGAAGGACCCGAGGGCCAACTCGGGAAAGTCCCCGTCGCCGGCCGACATTTTGCCGAGTAACGTGGCGCCATGCACTCCGAGCGTGCTGCGGCCTTGCTCGCCGAGCTCCAGGGCCATTCCAGGCGGCAGGCTCTGCGTGCCGTGTGCGAGTGTCCGGCTCCACGTTGACCGCGAAGACGTGCTCAAGGCCACTCGAGAACTCGTGGCAACCGGGCATGTCATGGCCGGGATAGTTCCCTGTTCGTTGTGCGGCATATCTCAGGCCGTGGCTGGTTGCGGCCCTTCGGGTTCTTCGGATTCACATCGCGAGAGATTTGAGCGCGCTTTTGCACCGCTGCTTCGACAACTGGCGCGGCATCGGCGAGATCGTGGCGGGGATGGCGCGCCAAGAGTACGACCTCGAACTACAGCTACGATGGCCTGGGCTAAGTGCGTCCCTCGAGTCGGGCTAGTTCATTTTCCCAGGCGGCGAATAATTGGCCGTTTGGATGACGCACGAGATAAAAACAGTCTTCGGCGCCGCCGCCGGATGGCCCCAGAAACTTGACTTCCTCGATGACACCGCTCATCAGAGGGTCTGGAATGCCGTTCGGGCCTCGCCTTGCAACGGGATCGCCGACTTTAAATTGACAGGGTGCCGCCATGTCTCTGCCGCGGAGAAACGCCCCCGGCCATCCCGGGGCGCTCCGAACCAGCGCCGCCCCCGCGCGGAGGGCAGCGCAAGTCCGCCACACTGTGAGTTCAGATGTGTGCGATGGAGTTGGACCGTATCAACAACTGCGGCTGGTGATCTATGGGCCTATCGGAGCATGCCCATCGGGAGTGCGAGACGCGCGGCAGGCGATTCCGCGGTACACCGGATCGCGCAGCCGGCCCTCCATGATCTCGCTGTAGGGCAACTCGACGCTCAGCGTGGGCTCGAGCCACGTCACGCCGCGCGAGAGCCGGAAGTCACGGCGACTATCGTGCCGGAATCGTCAAGCGACTCGGGGTCGAGCGGCAGTTCCGATGCTTGAGGGAGATTGCAGACGACCGACCGATCGTCCCCGCACTTTACAAGCCAGTCGCTCGAGAGGCTACCCTCGGCGATCAGAATCGAAACGAGATCCCGCTCAGAACGTCGTACGCCTTGACGTCGGTGGAGGAGCCGCCCTGATGGTTTCATCGCATGCTCCAGCTCCAGCCCCCGGCGACGACGCTACCAAGGAGATGAGCGAGAGCCCATTGCCTCTTGGTCTTGGATAGATAGGTCCTACGCCTCATGCGCGGCCGGCTAATGGGCGACAGAGCAGAGAGACGGGCCGGGCAGCGAACCCAACGGGCGAACTTATCGGTCAAGAGCGCGCATATTTCCGATGGTTCGGATTATCGCCAGCCCGGCCAGTCGCTGGAGTTTAGCTGCAAGCTGAACGCAAGTGACTCGCGTGGCAGGTGAGACTGCTACCGCCGAATTTTTGGGGCGAGTGAGGTTATCTCCAGCGTGCGCTTACACATCTCGCACTTGGCGGGTCGGCGCTGAAAGCCAGGTTCGATGGCCAACTTCGATGCGGCCTCGGCCGCTTCCTCAAGGCTGACTCCAAACTGCAAAGCCAAGCAAGCATCGCAACAAGTCAGCGGCTCACAGCACGAGAGAGGATGTTGGCCTTCAAGGAGTCGCCGAACATCGGAGACCAATCGGCCGGCGGACGATCGCTCCATACTATGCGCCCCTTGGTTTGTAGCAAATCCTCGGAAGTCGAGGAGCCGCGAGCGTACGCGGGCGTGGCAATCAGACGCTATAGGCGAGAGGTAATAAAACTCTGGGTATGGGAGCATCTGCCGATCGGATGGCTACGCAGGACGAACGGCACGATGCGAACGAGAGACGATCGTGACTGTCATCCCCGACTATCGCGGCTACCGGATCGAAGTTGAGGCGGTCGCCACCGGCTTCCGCTGGAACGCGACAGTGACGATTCGCCGCATCCGCTCACGGGACCCGTCGCGCGTGGAGATTGTCACGTGCCTCAAGTTCACCCCGGAGCTTGCTGAAAGTGCCGGCGAGAACTGGGCGAGGCGCTGGGTTGATCTCAAGGTCGAGGAGGAGGCCGACTAAATGGCGGACGATCCGAAGTACGCGGCCGCGCTCTCACTCGCGAAGGAGCATCTGACGCGGGCATTCGAGATTTTTCGCACGGATCCGAGAATCCCATGGACGGAATTGCATGGGACGGCGGCAAAGGCGCAGGCGCAAGTCTGGGTTGACGCTCTAAAGGACGCGCTGGAGCACCATCGGCAAATCGAAGGCTTGCTCTCGTGATCGCCACCATCTGTGCGGTCACGAGGCTCGCCGCCCTGTTCGCCTGCTGACGCCGTTGTCGGCGTCGGCCGAGTACGCATGGGTATTGTGGGCCGATGCCAGCCACTTCGACAGGCCGCTACCGCGCGAAGGGTAACCCATTCGACCGCGTCGGCCTGGGGCTCGCGCCGCGACTGTGAGTCCGCCCGAATTGCGTATCTGAAAGTTCTCGAGCGAATGACAGATGTAGAAGTCACGCGCCGGCCTCCGTATTCGTCAAGTGGCCCGACGGCACAAGCAACAGCTATTTGCCTCGCTGTCTCCCCGACACCGTGGACCCGCATGGACTGAAGCCCCGGCTCGCAATGATCGTCGTCCCCGACTATCGCGGATTCCGCATCGAGGTGAACGCCGTCGCCACGGATGGCCGGTCTAACGCCGAAAGTTCGCCTGCTGCGCCCGTTCTCCCGGGATAAGCCGTAGCCGGCCCTGCATCATTTCATTCAAATTTCGAGTATGCTCCAGCAATGACAAGGATTCGTAATGCGGTCTGCCCGGCCTGCAACAAGATCGTTACTGTCACCTACTGGCCGTTCAATGTTCCCTTGTACAGCCAGCATTCAATACCCGGCACGCCGCGCGATTGCGAATTGGCGCTACGTCCAGTCAAGGCAAATTAATCTTCATTGCGAACGGGAACTGCCCGGTCACGGTGTCAAGAGCACCAGATCTCAGCCATCTGGGCCAACACACTAACTGCTATCTCAGCCGCCTGAGAGACCGCACACGATTCACGGATCAGCCCGAGGCGCCGACTCTCTTCTACTGCCGCCCAGTGCGTCTATTGCGGAGAGACGGCCCGACGACGTCGTCGCGTCGCCGTTTCTAGCGGCGGGTCGGTAGCGCAGCGCTACGACCAATCGATCCTCCAGATCGGGCCCATGAGGAACAGTGGGCCCTCGAACTTCAGGAAGGCCGGCGCCTCGCCGCTCAGGATCCAGACCTTCCCGTCCGGCAGATCGGTCACCAGCAGCGAGGCGAAGAGGCCGAGTTGCGGCTTTATCAGGAACCGCGTGGCGGGCACCGCCACCTCGCCGACCATCACTGTCTCGTCGCCCGCCGGCGTGAGTAACATCTCCACCAGCCGCGGCTTGGGGGTGAACGCGATGATGTGCACGGTGCTCGCCGTCCCCGGCGGCATGTTCTTCATTAACACGCAGAGCAGGCCGTTGTAGACGTCGCTCGGCAACTCCACCTTGCCCTGCAGGACTTCTTCCGTCGCCTCCTCGTCGCCCTTGTAGCGGACCTCGTAGCGGCCACTCTCGCGGTCGATCTTCGCGTCGATCGATTCCGGGAACGCGGGGCCCTTCTGCACGAGCTGATACGACATCAGCGTGAATGTGTCCCGCTGCGAGAACACCACGTGCTCGTCGTAGAGCGATCCGTCACGGAACCGAAAGGTGAGCCGGTTCTCGACGCGGTCGCCCCGCGGAATTTGGATCAGCTCACCCTGGGCGAGCTTCTCGCCCCCGACGGAGCGCAGGACGAGGAAGGCGTGCGCGACGCCTTCCGTGAACTTGACCGCGACGGGTTCCGCGAACGCGAACCCCCCCATGCCAAGCATGAGAGCACAGGTGAGGATGGCAATGGCCTTCATTGGAACTGGCCTCCTCAACCCGTGCAGCGACTGCGGGTCCTTCAAGTCTGGTCGGGGCTGGGGGAAGCGTCAATGGACCGAATGATCTAGCCCTTACGTCCAACGGATCGGGCCGCGACAATCGCGCAAGCGCGATCGCAGAGGACGCAGTGTGTGCAAGCGATACAGCGCGGGCACAGCCGCTTGCTTAACCGCTTGATATGCCTCACTCGGAGCGGCGCGCACCACTACGTCACGATGGGATCATGCATGCTGGCCGAAGTGACGAAGACGACCGCTGTCGGCCTGATCGCGCAGACGAAGACGGCGAGAGCACTCCGCATAAGCTGCCTTCAGCAACTCGGTCAGGACTGTATCGTTTGCGCACGTCCTCGAGGACGAGGGCCATCAGATGTGTCAGCGGACTGGGCCGCTAAGGTGCGAGTGTGCCCGTGAAACTACTCGGCTTGCCGTCGATCGTGACCGTCCCGTTCACCGTTCCATGTGCATGAACACCGACGTCGGACGGAATACCTTTCACGGTGACCGTGGCGCCCTGGATCGCCTGCGACAGCGCGTGGAAGCCGTAGACCGTCGCGCCAGCCGTCACAATCCCGATCGCGGTTTGTGTGGCGAAGGTGCCACCGCCTTGCACAGTGCCGCCGCTTGACGCCACGACCTTTCCGTTCTCGTCGACTACCAGAATCATCCGGCTCGAGGACAGAAAGTCTCCATGCTTGATCACGTAGACGCGATTCTTTTCGACGACGCCAACGGCCGACATGTTTGTGCCGCAGCCAGCCAACATGAAGCTGAGCGCGAGGATGATGAGCTTGGACATCATCGCTGTCCCTGCCGGTGTTCTTCTGTCGGCCGACGTGGCCTGCCGTTGCCATAACCGCGGGCCGAGGCGTCCGCTTACGTAAGACCGGAACAGGCGATAGGCAAAGGCCTTTCGGTAGATGGCAGCATGACCAAAGCGCCGGGGTCGGTCAATAGACCGCAGGGTTTATGTCGAAGGTCCCGTTGTAGTCCTTCTGAAACCAGACCTAGAGTCGTTCAGGCGCGGATATGAGGCAATGACCCCTTCGCCATCGTCGCAGCTCCCCGACCTCTCCGGCTTGACCGTGCTGGTCGTCGATGACGACGAAGATGCCATCGAAGTCCTCACCACGATGATGACCGCGTGCGGTGCTGAGGTCCTCTTCGCCCGTTCCGCTTCGGAGGGATTGGCGTATCTCGATACCACGCCCCAGCTGGATGTCGTGGTCACGGACATCTCGATGCCCAGGATCGATGGCTACGAGTTCACTCGGAAAATCCGCGAGCATTCCTCCCCAGCGCACAGGTCGGTGCCGGTTATCGCGCTCACCGGGTTTCATGAAAGGTACGTGATCACGGAGACATTCGACGCCTTTTTGCAGAAGCCCGTGGATCTCGACAGGCTGTGCGCCGTGATAAAGATCTTGCGGGCGAGAGGCCGCTGGTCGTCCGAGCTTTCTGCGTGAAGCCGTCGAGCCCTCCGGTGTTATTGGCGCAAACGCGGCGTGACTTGCTCAGTAGCCTCCCTTGATGCCGCACGCGCGAACGGTGATGCCGAGGAAGAGGACTCGCCGGTCGAGGGGCCGCGTGATTAGCCCAGGTCGTGGGACGAGGCCCGCTCGGACCGACGGAGGCATAGCCGTCCGGCGCGACGTGACTGCTCTGAGAGCAACGTCAACGCCACAGAACAAGCCGCGTTATGTCACGCGGCGGGTTGCTAGCGCGGGCAGACGCGCGCGGTGCCGCCGCCAGCGATAGAAGGGTACGTCGCGCGCCGTGCGACGCGAGTATCGGCGGCGAGCAGCGCGCATCCGACGCCCATGAGCGTAGCTGCGACGATTCCTGCGAATACCATTGGCTTTCCCCCTCAGGGAGGGGGCGTTTAGAGCAACCGTGATGCCACTAACGGGCCTGACAATTCGTCACTGACTCGACGTGCCTGATTCCCGCGCCCGACTGCGCTCCGCGCCGCTCGCGACGTTGGCGCTCAGACAGGCGTGGTATGCCTGCGCATCTCTCGTCTCAAATGCCAGAAGAACATTTCGCGAACCAACGTAATCGAGCGAAAGCGCGTTCGTACGAGCATCTCTAAAGAATTGGTCACGGCGAATCGAAGTAAGCTGAAGGCGTTCATGGCGCACGGTACCTTGGCGGAACACTGAAACAGAAGATAATTCGCCGGAGTCTCAGACGGGCTCGTTTATCGTCTCCCGCGGTTACAAAAATTCAGTCCGGGATGATTCGAGACCGTGGGCTTCAGCTGATGAGTCAGGTGGCGCTCTCGTTTCCTCGCGCTCGAACCGCGCGAGCCCGAGCTACGGCTGCTGTGTAAAATCTCGCCAGCTGTCTTTCCGATGGCCCTCGAGGGAGGTTGCATGAGGCGGCCCTCAGCCACGGTTCTCGCCTTTCTTATCGTGCTGCTCGCAGTCACCATCGTGCCCGCGCAGACTCGCCCCAACCCTCCACGGGCTGACGAACTCGCCTCACCGGGCCATCCGGGCTGGTCCGTAGACATCCAAAACGGATGCTGGGTCTGGAATTCCAATCCGCAACCCGGGACAACAGTGGCCTGGAGTGGGACGTGTGCTTTGAATGGTCGCGCGAGAGGGCGCGGCATCGTCGAGTGGCACTGGGAGGACGACAGATCCAAGCTCGCTCGCTACAACGGAGAATATCTCGATGGGCGGAGGACCGGCCACGGAGCATACATCGACGAGAATGGCGACAGCTATGAGGGCGAGTGGCGAGACGACAGGCGTAATGGCCGGGGTGTCCTCGCGAATAAAAAGGGCGAGCGCTACGACGGCGAGTTTCGAGATGGCAAGGTCAACGGCCGAGGCGTTATGACGCTCCCGGACGGGACACGCTACGAAGGAGAGTTTCGCGATGGACAGGTTACCGGTCGAGGCATTATGACGCTCGCGGACGGGAGTCGCTACGAGGGAGATTTTCGAGATGGCAAACGCAACGGCCGAGGCGTCTACACTTTCGCCGACGGCGACCGCTACGAAGGCGAGTGGCAAGATGGCTTGCGCCATGGTCGAGGCATTTTCACCTTCGCCAACGGTGATCGCTACGAGGGTGACTTCCGCGACGGCAAGCTCGATGGCCGAGGCGCTTACAGTTTCGCCGATGGCGACCGCTACGAGGGCGAGGTTCGAGATAACAGGGCCAACGGCCGAGGCGTCGCCACTATTCGCGGCGACCGCTATGAAGGTGAGTGGCGAGAAGGCTGCTTCCGCGAGGGTAACCGGCGTGCAGCGCTGCGACCGCCGTCCGAGTGCCCGTGAAGGGCGGTGACGCCTCGACGGTCGCGTAACGGGCCCGTCATCGGTCAGACGCGCTGCCGGGATCTGTGGCTGGAACCCGGGTCGAGTTGGACTTAGCCCGCGCCGGTCGACAACACCTTCATCCGCGACGCTCTGCTAAGATTGCAGGGCGGTGAGTTCGTTATCCTCCTTGACTGCGGCGAGTGCCGCGGCCCTCACACCCCAACGTGCGTGGCTGGACCGCCTCGCGCTGGTCGTCCCCGGCCCAAGTGCGAGCCGCTGGCTGCTCTTGGCCGATGCGGTGTGCTTGATTGCTCTGGGGCTGCGCACCCGCCATCCGATGTCGGGGGTGCCCCTCGCCTTCGGCACGGGCTTCTTAGTCCTGAACGTGCTCGGCATGGGCTTCACCGACTTCTATCTTGGCCTCGCCGCTTTTCACCTTCTCGTTGCTGTAATCACCCTGGCCTTCGTCCCGCGCCGCTGGCTCGGCGCCGCCGCCCTCGCCCTCGCTCTCGTCCTCGGCGTGGCGACGTAGTTCTCGCGACTCCGAAGTTGTCTGCTGCTACAGGCCTTCCATCTGCTTGTGGCACTCGCGGCACACGGGCACCACGCGCGCCCGCACGATGAAACGGTTGGTGGCGTCACTACCGGCGATGTGAGACACGTGGCAGGTGATGCACTTGACCTCCACAGTATCGTGCTCGCGGATCGCATGGTATGACGTGCCGCCGCGGCCCTCGCTGACCGCCTCCGCGGCGAACGTTGAGTGCTCGCTTGGGTCCACACCGCGTGTGGCCTCGGAGGCCTTCCGCGCGGTGGCCGGCTTGAGGATCGGCGTGTGACACTGACGGCACTCGACATCGCGGAGTGGCAACCGCATGTGATCCGGCTCACGGTAGCGACCCACGAGAAACTTCAGGGTGTCGACTCCCGCCACCGTCCACACGCGCAGGCGCATGCCGAGATCGGCACCGCCATGGCAGGCGATGCACCCGACTTCCGCTTTCTTGTTGTGATGGAGGCCGGCGAGGTCAGCGGCCGAACTCGCAATCAGCCGTTCGAATTTCTCGTCATGAAGATGGCAGGCGACGCAGAAACGGTCATCACGCTCCTTGGCGGCGAGTCCAGCCAGGAAGAGTACGCCGACGATGAAGGCCCCTATGATGGCAGCCACGCCCACCGCCAGACGCCGGGCGAGCGAGCCTGCCATCAGAGGGCTTTCCGCCGGATGCTTAGCGCACCGTGACGCTCATCGGCTTAGCGAACAAGATCCTCGACGAGGGCCCGCCTGGGCCGCCGCGCGGCATGACCGCGCCCGTCGGCGTTGGAACCGTGCCCACGGACGACGCGCGCTCGGTGCCGAAGTGGAAGGCTGCCGTGACCGAGTAGGTGCCCGGCTCCTGGGGCGCTTTCACCGTCCAGATGACCTTGCCTTCTGCGAACTTCTTCGCGGTGAGGTCGGTCTTCTGATCGAAGATGACGGCGCTGTTAATGTTCTTCTTAAGGCCAGCAGCACGGCTGTCTACCCACTTGGTCTGTTCCTGGCCGTCGCCGCCCCAAATCTTCGGCGCTCCCACGATGACCCAGCCATCACCGTTGAGTGGCCTGGCCTGAAAGCGTAGGTCTGTGTCGACGAGGAAGACGCCGACGACGCCCTGGCCGCCCTTGACGTTGACGCTAATCTGCGCCTCCTGCCCGGGCTTGAGACTCGAGGGAGCGGTGAGCGTGATGGAAGCGTTCTCATCCATCGTCCGCACGTCGGCGAGAAGCTTCTGGCGATCGGCCGGCGACATGTCCTTGTAGGGGCCGATGCCCTCCTCGATGGCCTTGTAATGCTTGTTCTCCTTCAACTGGCTGGTGGCGAACGCCTCCGGCTCGTTGCGGAGTTGCTCGCGGTTGAAGGATGAGTGACAGCCGGCACAGGTCGGCGCCAGATCAGTCACATTCCGGACCGGCCCGCCTACATAGGCGTAAGCGATAGAAGCGATGGAGCCTGTCCACGTGACCACGAGAGCGGCGACGAATCGTCTCATGGGGGCCTCCCCCTCGCGGTGGGTTGTGCGGCACTCGAAAAGAATAAACTGCGCGGGGACGCCGCCAGTCCGAGCGCGTAAGGCCGGCGCGGAAATGCCCGGTAGCCACTGATCGTACCGCAGGCTCGGACTACAGGAAATCGCAGTCGCTGCCGACGCCCCGACCGCGGCGCAGTGCCCAGTCTTTCTCGCCACATGGCGGCATTGGCCGAGCTCGCGCAGGTCAGCGGCGGCCGTTCTTTCCTACCTCTCCGCGCGCGACGCCGCGTTCTCGACCGCCCAGGCCGACGAGGCGGGCATCGCAGAAATCGCTTCAGGGACGGCAAATACACGTTCGAATCCGTCTCGGCGCCACGGCTAAACCTTCAAACGGCAGTGCATGGAACACGTCTGTATGCCGAATCCCGTTTGGGATTCGTACCCGTGTTGCCTCGTGGAGGAGAGCGGAGGCGGAGATGGCGCCCTGCCCCAGACCGCCTCGACGTGGCGTATCGTACGGGCGGAGGATGGGCTCATGCCGGCCAACCTCACGCCCGATTACCTGGCCGCCGAAGCCGCGTTCCGCAAGGCGCGGGACCCTGCGGAGCGCCTGGCGTGCTTGCGGGAGATGCTGCGACTGATCCCCAAGCATAAGGGGACCGACCACCTCCAGGGCGACATCAAGCGGCGCATTAAAGAGCTCTCCGAAGAACTCGAGCGGCCGCGGAAAGGAGGCGCGCGCAGCGGCCCGGCGCTCGTGATCCGGCCGGAGGGTGCGGCACAGGTTGCGCTGATCGGGCCACCGAATACGGGCAAGTCGTCGCTGCACGCACGGCTGACGGGCTCTGGCGCGCATGCCGCGGCATACCCCTTCACGACGCAATATCCCGAGCCGGGGATGATGCCCTATGAGGACATTCACTTCCAGCTCGTGGACCTTCCGGCCGCCTCGCCCGAGCACCCGGTGCCGTGGTTTGCGAGCGCGCTGCAGACGAGTGATGCGGCCCTGCTGGTCGTAGATCTCGGCGATCCCGCCTGCGTCGATCAGGTCGACGCCCTGCACGCCGTCCTTCGCGAGCGGCGTGTGAGTCTCACCGACCGCTGGGAGCGCGGATACGAGTCGAGGGAGGCGGCAGCGGCGGACGAGGAAGATCCATTCGCATTGCGGCTTCCCACGCTGTTCCTGGCGAACAAGGCGGACGGCCTCGCCGACGGCGAGGCCGAGCTGCGGGCGTTCCTGGAGATGACCGGGCTCCGCTATCCCGCGCTCGCCGTCTCGGCCACGACGGGGTACGGCCTCGGACAGATCGGTCGGTGGCTGTTCGGGCATCTCGACATCGCGCGCGTCTACACGAAGGCGCCGGGTCGTCCGCCCGACCGGCACCGTCCGTTCATCTTGCACCGGGGCCAGACCGTCGAAGATGTCGCGCGCCTCGTGCACAAGGACCTCGTGCACTCGCTCAAGTACGCGCGTGTCTGGGGCAAAACGGGCTTCGACGGACAGCACGTCGGGCGCGAGCATCCCGTGACCGACGGCGACGTGGTCGAGCTCCACGTCTGAAACGGCCCCCAAGGGGGGCGGCCAACGTTAGCTATTCAGCGGAGGCGCGCGGACGATCGACTCAAGCCGAGGCCGCGATGCGGCTGGCTGGACTGCCGCAGGGAGTAAGGCCATGAAGCACATGATCGCCACGGTCCTTACGGCCACCGTTCTGCTGCTGCTTGCCGTCGATCCGGTTCACGGTATGGGTCGAACGCGAGGAACGAAAGGGCGCGGAACGCCCGTTGTCATCGCAGCGCAGCAGACGTTCGTTCTTTCGAACCATCAAGCGGTGATCGTCCCCCGACCGTTCCTCTTTCCTCAGCGTGGGTTCTTAATTTCAGCCGGCGTGGCGGTGCCCTCCGGCTTTGTTGCGTTCAGAACCTTCCGCTTCGGCCCGGGGATCGGCGGGAGCGGATTCGTGGGCGCCGATGTGGCGGCTCCGTACTATGCCTATCCCTACCCGGTGGACGCGGCACCGCACCGATCTATCAGCCGGTTCCTGCCTATCAGCCGCCGTCGGTCGCGCCGCCGGTCTTCTGCTACGTCGGTGGGTGCTACCACCTTCAAGGGGATGGCGTCAGCGTCCCATATACTTCGGCCCCCTCCGAGAGTCGTCGTCGAGCAACCGCCAATCTACATCGAGCAGGGGAAACCGTCGACGCTACCCGGGTACTGGTACTACTGCGCAAGCGCGCAGCGATACTATCCGGACGTCGCGACGTGCCCAGAGGCCTGGATCAGGGTGCCGCCGCGGCCGAATTAGCCAGCCGGTGGTCTACGCCATCATCCCCGAGTGACCCGGCCAGCAGGAGGAAACACCATGACGATCGACGCATGCGTTACCAACGAGCTCCCAGTTGTCGACACCGCCGCCCGCGCCCGGGAGATTCGCCATCGACTCCCCGGACAGGCCCGACGTCAACGCCTCGACACGGCGCGCCTCGAGTACGGTCCTCTCTATACCCTCGCCGAGATCCAGCGCCACGTGGCGCGGGCGCTGCCCAAGAAGTTCGGGTTCATCCGCGGCGCGGTCCTCGAGGCGATCGAGAGTTACCAGGGACTCGTTCCCGACGAGGCGCTGCTCAAGTACGACGCCGCCCTCCAGGGCGGCCTGTTCTCGGCGTTCACGGTGGTGACGCCGACGTACTTCAGCCAGCAACAGGTCGATCCGTGGATTGTGGCCCAGGTGGACGGTGCCGAGCTCTACGCTGTCATCGCCCAGTGGAACGACGTGGAGGAGCCGGCGCCATAGGCCGCTCGTTAGGAGCTGCCTGCGCGTCCTGCGCGCCTTTAGCTCCGCGACGCGCCCGCCGCGCGAGGAGCACCCGACGTCGGCTGCCCAAAGTCGGCCCAGTTCATCGCAAGATTTCGCGCGATGAACATTCGGTACTAGTCGGAGGCTGCTGAAGCGAAGACCCCAGTTGAAGTTAGAGGATTGGGAGGCTCGGGATGTGCACTTGCGGCCACTCCGAAAAAGACCACGCGCCGTGTGGGAAATGCCTTGTTGAGAGCTGCGACTGCGAAGTTTTCGAGAGGCAGAGGCCTTGACCGCGGTCGATTCTGACGGCCTCCGAAAGAGCGAGCGCACAAACGCTAGGTCTTCACCGCGCTTACCGTCGCGAGCGAGCGATGGCGAAGATGGCGCGATACCCCGGATCGCGCACCGCGGCCCTTCATGAGCAACTCACACCGATCCGATGAGCGATGAGCACTTCGCTCGCCGCGTCGCGTGCGGTCACCGAAGTCGGCGGTCGACGTGACGGCCATCCCACCCGTTTGTTTGGGTGCCGTGGTAGGCCCCGGCTTGCCTGTGGCGTGCGGTTGCGGTCGGCGAATGGTGGCGCCGAACCCAGGAATCAGGAGATAGGGTGGCCGCGCTCCTGCGCCACAGGTACCGTCAGGCAGACCAGGTGGTCGAATAAGAAACCGAGGATCGCGCCAGAACCTCGAAGGCTGGCTCCTGCACAAGACGGCGACGGCACCGCCCATGCCGAAGCCGGCCCGTCCTCCGCGACGACCGCGACCGCCTCGCCCCGCGCCGCCCAAACCGCGCTGATGACCGTGGCGACCGTGCTGCTGGCGCGCTGATCAAGTGACTGAGTAATGACGCTCACCTGTGCGAGCCCAGATGGGAGATCAGACCAATGTCGATCGTCTCGTGGATAGTGCTCGGCCAATCGCGGGTTTCATCGGCAGTAAGCTGGTCAACAAAACCGGGGAAGGGTTCTTTCTCGACATTGCGTTGGGCATCGTGGGAGCGATAGTCGGCGGCTGGCTGTTCAGTCTGTTCGGCATGCACGGGGTAACCGGGCTAAATTTCTATAGCCTGATCGTTGCCGTAGTCGGAGCTGTCGTGTTCTTAGTGGTCTATCACGCAATCCGCCGACGCGCGGCGTGAAGTTTCTCCTCGCTGAGTGCAAGCCATTGAAGCGAACTAGACACCAGCGGCGCCAACGGCGAGCCGTACCTGTCAAACGGCACGGAGTCGCCTGATGTTCCCTGGGAAGCAGGGAATCTCGCTCTCGGGAATAAAGGTGTGGCTCGCACCGTCAATGAAGACAGTGCTCGCAGCGATCGTTGCCGTGGCATTCGTCGTGGGGACGGGTTCGTTGGGCTTCGCCGCGGAAGAGAAGAAGCCGAACCCGCAACAGGAGCGAATGAAGGCCTGCAACGCTCAGGCTGGAGACAAGAAGGGCGACGAGCGCAAAGCCTTCATGTCGAAATGCTTGAAGGGCGAAGACACCGCGCCGATGACCCAGCAGGAGAAGATGAAGAAGTGCAACGCGGACGCCACCGCGAAGGCACTCAATGGTGACGACCGCAAAGCGTTCATGAGCGACTGCCTTGAGGCGGACAAGAAGAGCTAAGCCGGGGCACCGAACGCGGTGGTCGCGCTCGGGATCCAACTGCGCCGCTCCTCTCCGGTGTCACCACCCTGAGAGCCACGGAGCCAGAGACATTTACTTCCGACATGTCAGCGAGATTTCGGACGGCCGCTGCGCTACCCGCGGGGTCTATGAGGATACCGGTGAACGGATCACGGCCGTGCCTGAAGAGGCAAGGAGGCACGCGTTCGCTCGCGCTGGTGCTTGCTGATGAATGTGATTGAAGCTGGCGAAGGAGGAGATGGCATGAAGCGGGTAATGACGACGTTCATCGGGCTTTCGATGCTCACGGTCACGGTTACCGCGTGCGGCACGATGACCGGGGCGGCAGTCGGTGCGGGCGCCGGCGCTGCTGTTGGAGCGGGTACCGGTTATGGTGCGGGCAAGGGTGCCCTCATCGGGACCGGCGTCGGGGCCGCGGCCGGCGCGATCTACGACATCACGAAGAAGCGATAGAGGAGATCGGTCATGCACAGATCGACAGCGATCGCGACGGCATTTTTTGTGGCGCTTGTCGCCTGCTCGTGGCCCGCGTTTGGGCAAAATAAGCCCGCGTGCCAGCAGGGGCGCGTGGTGACGCCGCAGAAGGTCGAGGGAGAAGTGGTCAAGGTCGATGCGGCACGGAACAAGCTGAGCGTCCGCGAGGCGGATGGCAAGGTGCACGAGTTCGACGCTTCGACGGAGACGCTCCAGGAGTTCAAGGTCGGCGACCGCATCGAGGCGAATCTGCGCGAGGCCCCGAAGTGTCCCTAGCGCTCAGCGCATGTTCCTCGGCTGCCCAAGCGAATACCGCTCAGACGGCGGGCGAGCCAAAGCTCTGAAGGGAAATGATAAAGAGAAACGAAACGCCCTAAACGGATTGCTCTTTGCTGACCTCTGAGTTGGCGATGAGCGCCCCCTCACGGATAGCACCTAGGAGAGTCTGGAATGCGCCGATCGGTTGCGGTCCCTGTGTTGATGGTCGTGATGGCGCTTGGAGCGGGATGCCGATCGATGACCGGCGAATCCTTAGGACAGAACATCGACGATGCGACGATCACGACGGAAGTAAAGGCAAAGCTCACCGGCGAGAGGGCGTCGAACCTGACGCGCGTCAGCGTCGCCACCGCCAACGGCAATGTGTCGTTGACAGGCATCGTCCCGACAGCGACGGATCGAACTCGCGCCGAGGAAATCGCTCGCGGCGTAAAAGGCGTGCAGGGAGTGGCCAACAATCTCCAGATCGAGAAGCCGTAGAAGGCAGACGCCTCAAGCAGGGCGATCAAGCTGAAGGACACCGAGTACGAAATCGTCACGCAACATCGGCGATGACAGTAGAAGTCAATTGCTAGACGTTCATGCATGAGATGGCTCTCAATGAAGTGATCGGGGAGCGATGCCGCAAGGGCTGAACGGGCTCCGGGTGGTGAGCTTCGAAAGCCGCCGCTCGGTCGAGATGGCCGAGTTGATCCAGAACTACGGCGGTGAGCCGCTTCAAGCGCCAGCGATGCGCGAGGTCGCCTTGGCCGACCAGCACGAAGCGCTCACCTTTGGCGAGGCACTCCTCGCCGGCCACTACGACATTCTGATCCTCCTAACCGGGGTCGGCACCCGGATGCTGATTAGCGCGCTTTCCACGCGCTGGCCGCGGGACGAAGTGGTGGCCGCGCTGGGTCGCCTCACCCTCGTGTGCCGCGGGCCGAAGCCGATCGCGGCGCTCAAGGAAGTCGCGCTCGTGCCGACGCTCACGGTCCCCGAGCCGAACACGTGGCGCGACCTGCTCGCAGAGTTGGACCGGAAGCTGCCCATAGCGGCAAAGCGGGTGGCCGTCCAGGAGTATGGAGTGCGTAATGCGGAGCTTCTGGCCGGGCTCAGGCAACGAGGCGCTGAGCTCACCACGGTTCCCGTGTACGGCTGGGCGCTGCCGGACGATACGGCGCCGCTCCGGGCGGCAATCACGCGAGTCGTGTCGCACGAGGTGGACGTCGCGCTGTTCACTAGTGCGACGCAGGTGGAGAATGTGTTTCGCGTCGCGGACGAGATGGGGATGGCGGACGCGCTCCAAGAGGCCTTGCGACGCAGCATGCTCGTGGCCTCAATCGGTCCGATCACGACCGCAGCCCTTCAAGAGCACAGCGTTGAGCCCGACCTGCACCCGGAGCATCCGAAGATGGGACGCCTGGTGGCGGATGTCGCTCGACATGCGGTCACCCTGCTGGAGCGGAAGCGCCGCGAGTAGGTGTTCACGATTGTGAAGCGCAGGGACACTCAACTCGGCTGGTCATCAAGACGATCGCTCGCACCACGGCCTGACGATTCCGCCTCGCTGCTGCTACGGGACGGATTAGGTAGTTGAGCCATCGAGAGGCACGCCGCCACCGCCGATGAACACCCACCAGAGTGGGGCGAAGAGGACCAGATCCAGTGCATTGCCACCCTCGTCTTGTACGCCTTGACAACTTCGATGAGGAGAAGCACAGTCTTCCCACCTTACATCTCCTGAAGTCGACCCCTTAGGGCGAGGCAGTTCAATGCCCTTGGATCGGGTCCCTGGAGAGTCCTTCGAGGTCCCCGTTGACCACTCGGATGGCCGGCGCGGACGCTCGTGCCCGCATAGCCCCCCAACCCCAACTCCTGCGCGCGTCGTCGACGACAAGGGCCTGGCTTCACAACGGGAGGGACACCATGGGAGCGTATTGTTTTCTAGGACTGCTGCCGTCTCACCCCGCTCGCGTCGGCGAGTTCATGAAGGTCTACTGGTCCAACTACCATGGGGCTGTCGTCATCGGCGATAGGCGGGAGATCGCCTGCATCCCCCACACCGGATGTCGGTTGGAGATCGTGGCGACACCGCACGTCTCCCACCGCAAGGTCAACCTTCTCTTGCCCGGACAGGTCATCCGGTACAAGCGTTCGTTCTTCCTCGGTGATCGGTTCGAGCTGCCGGGTGGCACTAAGGTGAGCCTCAGGCATCTCGTTGGGTTCAAACTGCAGCTTGCGCCAAGCCTGGCCCCTCCGCCGGTGGAGGATGTTGTCGTCCGGGGGCGGCGGCTGAGCGAATCATCCCGGCGCTCCTGATGACGAGCATCAATGTCGGGGATCTCGTCGAACTCCGTGACGGGGCGGGGTGGCGCGGGAGCGTGTTGGACGTGGTGGGCGGCAGGCCGCCTTGCCTCCTGGTCTATTGGTACACGCCGCCGAAGTGGTACACGCCGCCGAAGCTCTGCATCAATCCGGTCCTCGGAACGAGGAATGCCTCGCGGTAGCCGTGAGGGAGGAAAGGACGGTTGAGAGCGCAAGGCGCGCTGCCTGGGGATAACGATGAATCACAAGGTATGTGTCTGCGGCCATGCAGCCGACGATCATTTGGGGCTCGGATTCTGTGAAATCGAGGGCTGCAAGTGCGAAAGCTATCGACCGAGCGACGACGAGGGCGAGCCGGTCGCATGAGTATCCCCGGTACAGGAGGTACCGGGCGGATCAGGTGATCGAAATGAACCGCCGCGCCTTCGTCACTGCTCTGGGAGCGGTGCTCGCCGCGCCGGTCACCGGTGGATGAGCGACCGTGCGCTGGCAAACCCGGGGCCGAGGACGGCGGAAGGTTCCTGGTCGTCGTGGCCTTCCTCATTGAGCGCGGTGGCCACGTGCTCCTCCTGAAACGAAGCCACGACAAGGATCACGCTCCCGGTGAATGGGACTTCGGCAGCGGCCGCGTGAGGCAGGGTGAGTCGGCCGTCGACGCGGTATATCGAGAAGCCAAAGAGGAGACTGGCCTCGAGGTCGAGGTCGTAGGGCCGCTCGACACATTCCATGTCTATCGCGGGCACATCCGAACTGAAGCGATTGGCATCACATTCCACTGTCGAGCGCGAGGCGGTGAAGTGAGGCTATCGTCTGAACACGAGGAAGCGTCGTGGGTTCCGATTGCGCGGTTACCTGACGTGGAGTGTGCCGATTGGATGCGACGGGCTTTAGCGGCCTTCCTCGTACGCCGTCGCAGCATGGCCGGCTGTTGAGACGCGGATAGAGATGGATTTATCGAACCCGATGACCGCGAAACCGTTGGGCCTTACGATGCCACCGTCACTGCTGCTGCGGGCGGATCAGATGATCGAGTGACCGATCGCGAACTCGAGCAACTCCTCCTCCATGCACACGCGGCAGTTGCCCAGAACGAGCGGGCCTGATGGCAGAGGATCAGCGTAAGGTCTGGCTCATTGCGGAATTCCTTGAGGACTCCTTCGTGGGCTGCTCCGTCTTCTACGATTACGAAGATCGGGAGCGTGTCGCGCGGTCGTATCGAATTGTCGGCTACAACACAGGTAAGCTCTTGCACCACGTCTTCGTCTCGCGTGCGTTCTTAGACGATCACGCCGAGGCTGAGATCGTGCCGGCCCTGCAGGACCTCGCCTTGGGCGGTTGTCTCCGAATTGCCGGGACCCGCCGTGTGACTGTCAAAAGCCAGATGATAGAGATCGAGGTCGGCGCATGATCGTCGAGCCGACCTACCGGGGCTACCGAATTGAGGTCAACGCCATTCCGGTCGACGGGCAGCACCCCGCGTAGAATCGGGTTCGTGACTCCCCGGTTCACGCCGATGGCCGCCACGCTCGTCCGGGAGCCCTTCCACCGCGCCGGTTGGATTTACGAGGAGAAGGTCGATGGGTAGAGGATGCTCGCGTACAAGGACGGCGCGCGCGTCCGTCTCGTGAGCCGCAATGGCGCGGCCGCGGTGAGGCTACGGACGGCCGCTCGAGTCGCCCTATCCGTAGCCGTCCTCGCGCTCTTCGCCGGATGCGCGGGCATCGCGCGGCCCGACGTTGGCGCGTCCGGACAAGACGTCTGGGTAGCGTTCGCTGACTTCCGGGGCACCCGCTCTGCCCCGTGGCCAACCGTGCCGGCGGACGGCAGCGACAACACGAGTCCGTGCGCCCCCGTGGGTGACCCCGAACCCGATTCCCGCGGCCCTTATAAGGGCGGCGTCAACACCGGCAGCTTCAACGTTGGCGGCAATCTGCCGCGTTGCATGATCAGCTATGGCGCGCTGCTGCCGCAGGAAGAGCACATTCTCGTCTATGCGCCGGGACGGGAGCAGTGCGAGCGCATCCGCCGCACCGTGAACGGCCCGCCCGGTAGTGTCCTATCGGCCGCGTGTCGGCTGTTGCGCTTTCAATCGGGGTCGGCGGCGCAGCCGCAGGCTTGGGTCGTCGCGAACGACCAAGGTTGGGGATTGGGCGTCGCCGACGTCCAGTTTTGCCGACTCTGGCAACGAGAGGTGTCAACGTTAGACCCCACGATGAAGTGGTCCGTTTGCCGACCGGTCATCTTCCGGCTAGA
>Ga0114129_10004378_pt1 | contig 19918 bp, 19 predicted proteins | sample RhiMetdeltSRZDD1_FD_80071 | JGI IMG/M metagenome (GOLD analysis project Ga0114129, IMG submission 80071) | Populus rhizosphere microbial communities from Tennessee, USA - Rhizosphere MetaG P. deltoides SRZDD1 (version 2) (version 2) | ecosystem: Host-associated > Plants > Roots > Rhizosphere >...
AATGCGGATCACCGGCGTTTCCGCGGCGCGTCGGCCCGACGTACAGGCACTCGAACGGTGATGGTCGTTCCTCTGCCAGGCTTCGAAATAATCGTCAGTTCCGCGCCGACCAGCTCCGCCCGCTCGCGCATGCCCAAGAGGCCAATCGCCGTTGGATCGCTGATCTGGTCTTCGGCCATCCCGCGGCCGTTGTCCTGAATCTTCACGGAGGTGAGACGTGAGCTTCCGTGGATGCGGATAGCGATCGCGCTCGCGTTCGCGTGACGCGCGATGTTCGTCAGCGCCTCCTGCACAATCCGAAAGACCGCCGTCGTCGTCGCTGGATTGAGCGCCGTGATCTGACGGTTGCCAACGATGCGACAACGCACGCCGGTACGATGCGAGAGTCCTGCCGCGTCGAGTTCGATCGCGGCCACGAGCCCCAAGTGATCGAGCGCGGGGGGGCGCAACGAGGTCACAAGCCTACGCACGGTTTCAGTCGCGACTTCGATCCCGCCAACGAGGGCCTGGGCGCTGTCGATTGTGGAAATATCGACCGCCGATTTCAGGAGCCGGTGGATCAGCCGGGTCAGCTCCAGTTTGAGCGCGGTCAAGCCCTGTCCCAGCTCGTCGTGGAGCTCTCTCGCCACATGCGTCCGCTCCGTTTCACGGGCGCTCTCGACCTTGGCCGCCAGCATGCGCAGTTGACGTTCCGAGTCGCGCAGCTTGTGGTGAATCGACAGAGTCTCCGTCACATCGCGACCGATACCTTCGATCGCAATCAACCGGCCCTCGGCGTCGTACACCGGCGTGTTGCGATGCTCGACATGCACAACACGTCCATCCGGATGGATCCAGCGCAACACGATCGGTTTCCTGAACCGCTCGGGATCGCTGCGCATGGCGAGCGCATGCGGCCGGTCATCGGGATGGATCGCGCCGACGCCGAGCTCCGGATCCTTGAGGAACTCCTCCGGACGTCGCCCCGTGAGCGCCAGCGCGGCCGGGCTGACGTACTCGGTCGCATGATGAGGATAGACACGGTACCGGTAGACCATGTCGCGTGCGTTTTCCGCCAGCAGCCGAAATTGCGTTTCGCTCGCACGGAGCGTCTGTTCCGTGGTTTTGCGATGCGTGATGTCGAAGCATGACACGACGTACCCGCCGAACGTCCCATCGGCGGCGTGCCAGGGCACACCTTGGGCGACCACCCACCGGAAGGTTCCATCTGCAGCCTGCAGCCGATGCTCGAGCTCGAACGACTGCTGGTTTCCGAACACGGCGCGATAGGTCTCTGCACAGCGAGCACGATCGTCGGCATGAACAGTTGCGAGCCAGCCGTCGCCCCGTTGTTCCTGGACTGAGCGGCCCGTGAATTTAACCCAGGATTTGTTCAAGTGCACGCATTGGCCATCTACGCCGGAGATCCAGATGAGGACGGGCAACCGATCGATGATGAGAGCGAGGGCTCCGGCGTCAGGCGCATGCGGCGGCTGCAGCATCACCACGTGGGTGCGCTGAGTATAGCGATGCTCCGACCCGCCGAACGACCGTTGTAGGACAAACACCGACAGAACGGCCTGTCGGACAATCACCGACACACAAGCCTGCGACGAGTGCCGACACTTTATAAGGAGCGGGGGCCTCGACATCGACCGGCGACCAGCCTGCTTCGCAGGTTTGCTCACAGGCGTGTCGGCTTTCTCAACTTTGCTCGCACTGTGTCGGCTTTCTCAACGGAGGACACATGATCAGGCGCGTCGGATCGCCCGCAACGTCCCGCCGAATCGCGCCACCGTTGCGCCGCGCCACGATTCTTGTGATCGATGACGATCAGGCCATCATCGACATCTTCGTTCGAATACTGACGCTCGAAGGACACGACGTGCACGGGGCGTCGGATTGCGAAACGGGATTGCACAGCGCCGCGCTCTTGGATCCCGACGTGATCCTCGTGGACCTTCGCATGCCGGTCGTCGACGGCCTGGAATTCCTGCGACGGCTTCGAGCGCAGCCGGGTCACTCCAAGACGCCGGCCGCCGTTATCACCGGCGATTACTTCACCGACCACGCCTTGATCGACGAGCTCACGCATCTCGGTGCGACGTTGCATTTCAAACCCGTGTGGTGCCAGGACGTGATCCGGATTGTCGACGATCTTCTTCGCGAGGCGTCTCACGGCCGGCAGACGACGGATGCTGGCTACATCGAGCCCGCCGGGGATCTGCAGGCTCGCCGCACGCTGCTGCTCGTGGACGATTGCGTCGCCCAACGCGATTTGTACGAAACCGCTCTTCGGATGAACTTCACCATTCTGACTGCGAGCCGCGGCGACGAAGGTCTGGCGATCGCGTCACGTGAGCATCCGGATGCGATCGTCCTCGACGTGATGATGCCGGGCCTCGACGGCTGGCAAACCTGCCGGCGCCTCAAGTCCAATGCGACCACGGCGGCCATACCGATCATCTTCCTGACAGGTCAAGACGATGGCGATCTCTCGGAGCAGGCCGCCGCTGTCGGCGGATCGGTCGTACTTCGCAAGCCATGTCCAGTCGAGCAGCTGCGCGACACCATCTGCAGCACTCTCTCGGTGCGATTCACGGAAGGCAGATGACCGCGATGGTCCACGAGCTGATTCCCTTCGGCACGCTTCGAGTCGGTTTCGCAGGGCCGCCGCCTCGGGTCCTGCTCGTTGGTCCGTACGATCCGATGGGCGGGGAGTACACATTCCTGGCGCCGCCGCTCGGCGTGTGGCGGCTCTGCGGATACCTCGAGCAGCACGGCATCCACGCCGAGGTGTTCGATCCTAACTGCTGCGCGGGCTCAGCGGAGGAATCGCTCGCCTCGCTGATCACCTCGAGCCGTTGGGACGTCGTGGGCGTGTCGACCACGGGCATGACGCTGCGGTACGACCTGGCGCTGGCGTACCTCGTCAAGCGACACCAGCCGGATGTTCAGCTGATCGCGGGCGGCATGGAAGCCACATTCAAGCCGGAGTCGATGCTCGGACTGGGCCCGTTCGACCTCGTGGTCCTCGGCGAAGGTGAAGAGCCGCTTCTCGAGATCGCGTCGCGTATTCGCAAGCGTGCTGCCCTGGAGGAGATTCCCGGGACCGTCTGGCGAAGCGCCGACGGTGTCATACACCGCCTGCCGGCGCGCGCCCTCAATCGCGAAGGACTTCGGCACGCGATCTCTCAGATTCCATTCGAACGCATGCCGTACCGGCAGTACTGGGATCGCCTGGAGCATCGCTGTCGAATCGGCGCTCTACCTCTGAAGGCCGACCGCGAGGCGCGCCTGGCCGAGATTCGTTCCGTGCGGCTCATCACGCTCAATTACTGCCCGATGCGATGCACGTTTTGCTCCTCGACGAACTTCCTCAACGAAGCGCAGGGGAGCACGACGAAGATTGCGCGCCTCGACGCGGCGGAGTGCCTCTCGATGATCGAGCGGATCGTCCACGCGCAGCCTGGCGTGCGAACGATCATCTTCCAGGACGACATTTTCGTGTTCAGGAACGACGACCGGATCCTCCCGCTGTGCGCGGCGATCGTCGAAGCCAAGGCGGAGGAGCGAATTCCCGCCGATCTCCAGTTCATCAGCACGAACCGAATTGACGCGATGACTCCAGTGGCCATCCGTGCCATGCGCCGCGCCGGCTTCCGCGTGCTTGGCTTCGGCGTCGAGAGCTTCTCGCTCGACATTCTGCGGGAGTTCAACAAAGCGCAGATTCATCCGTTCATCGACCCGGTCCTGACTGACGCGCTCAGGGTGGGGATTACACCATTTCTCGACATGATCCTCAGTTCGCCTCGGTGTCGTGTTGCCGACATCGCCGAAAACGTGCGGCAGGCGTTCAAGTGGACCGTCGCCGGCTGCGAAGTGGGTGTGTATCCGTACGTGATTCCGTTTTCTGGCGCGGCAATGGCCGCCGATCCAGAGCTTCGCTCGTCGACTGTCCACGCGAGGCTGGAGGTGGCCGGCACGACCGTCGCCTGGGACCAGGCGATCAAGATCTTGCCGCGCGACCCGACCGCCTGCGAGGCCATTCTGCAGATCGAGTCGGCCTATGACGTCCTGCTCAACACGATGACGGAGATCGTGCCGCACCTTCCGTCTCGCGTGCGATCGTTGCTCTGGACGCTGAGTGCCGCTCCCGTGCTCGAGGGGTTTGGCTGCGAGGCGCCGCCGCGCGATGCGGTTGTGCGCGCGCTCGCGCGTCGCCTGCCCGCCGCAGCCGCGCGGGCGCTCGGGCCCGCGGCGGTGGTCGCCGCGAGGCGCGTGGTGTGAGCCGTGTTTTCACAATTCAGCTTCGGCATCTACCTGCTGGCCACGTTAGCGCTCTTCGTCGACCTGCTCGACGTCGTGCTGCGGCTGTATCTTCGTCGCGAGCAGACACTCCCGGGCGACTCGCACAGCGTGCCGCCGACCTCCGTCCCGCTCGACATCGGAAGGTTCACGCCGTATGAGGCTCGCCTTCATCTGCGCCCGTATGCCATCGTCGCCTCGATCCACAACCTCGATCGCGTCTCGCTGGATCTGTTTCTCGAGAACATGGAGCCCTATCGACGCCATCTGTGGATCATCGACGATGGCTCCACCGATGACACCTGGGAGCGATTGCAGGCCGCTGGCGTCCAATGCATCCGCGGCGCCCAGAACCGCCAGAAGCCTGGCGCCATCAGAGCGATCGTGGCGGCGCTCCCGAAGTCGGTCGAGTCGATCGTGGTGGTGGATCCAGACGTTCGGCTCACGAATTCCATCGAGGAGCTGGAGAAGATCATCTTCGAGTTTCAACGGACCGGCATGGGCGCCCTCTGCCCGCGCATCACGATCCGGCCGGACGGCCCCCTGTCGCGGTTTCAACAGCTCGAATACTGTTTCTCGTTCACCCTCGGGCGGAAGTCGCTGGGGGACATGACGATCACCTCGGGGATCGCCGTGTACCGGCGCGATGCGCTCGAACGCGTGCTCGCGCGGCACAGCCTGTCGGTCTACGCCGAGGATCTCGAGAACACCCTGCTGTTGTTACTTGACGGCGAGCGCGTGTACTACGACGGCCGGCTTGTGGCCGAAACCGATGGGAAGCGGGACTGCCGCTCCTTCTTCTCGCAGCGTGTCGGCTGGAGTTTTGGCTTGATCAGGGTGTACGCCACGTACTGGCGTGAGCTACTGCGGCACAGCCGCCGCGGCTTCGTCTACACGTACCAATACGTCATCTACATGGGCTTTCTCGTCCTGCTGTTGCATCCGATGAAGCTCGTGGGCCTGCTGCTGCTCGTCATCAGCGCCCTCAATGGCGTTGACAATCTGCTGCACCTGCGGGTGATCGCGGACACGACGCTGACCAATTCCGCGTACTTCGTTGTGATGTATGTCAAATACACCGCGCTCACGGCGATCGCCGTTCCGCTCGTGACGCCGAGCGGCGACCGCCGTTTCGTCCTGCCCGTGCTTCCGGTGTACGTGTTCTACGGCATCGCGCAAGTGATACCCGCGACGGTTGGATACCTGAACTGGATCGGACTGCGCACATGGGGTCGCCGAGTCTATCGCGATCACTATGAGCCGGTGGCCCCATGACGTCCACGTCCTCGAATCCCGCTGCCAATCGCTACTGGGAAGACCGCGCGCGCCGGTTTGCCGCCGACGGCATGGGGCTTCGCGCCGTCTGCTCGTATGGCATGCCCTCGTTCTACAACAACTACATTCACCTGACGCAGCGCGCCGCCCTCGGACGGTGGCTGCGGCCGCCCGCTGGGACGACGGTGCTCGATCTGGGCTGCGGCGTCGGCCGCTGGAGCCGGCGATTGGCGGTCGCGGGCGCGCTGGTCACGGGCATGGATCTGTCGCCGGCGATGGTGGCCGAGGCGACGCGGCGTGCGAAGGCGGAGGGCGTTGACGGCCGCTGCGAGTTTGTCGAAGGCGACGCGGCGGAGCTCGCGCTTGGACGCCGGTTCGACCGCATCCTGTGCGTCACAGTGATCCAGCACGTGGTCGATCCGGGTCGAATGGAGGCGGTGCTTTGTCGCATGCGCGCGCACCTGGCGCCCGGCGGCCGCATCGTGATGCTGGAGGCGGCGCCCTCGTCGAGAGACTCGCGATGTGACTCCGGCACCTTCGTTGCGCGCACGGAGCGCTGCTATCACGAGGCATTCACCAAGGCCGGTCTGCGCTGCCTGCTGACGACCGGCGTCGATCCCCTCGGACTGAAGAACCGCTTGCTGCCGTCGTACCGAAGTCTGTCGCGTCCGCTGGCCAACGTCGCGCTGCTGGCGGTGACCCTTGTCAGTCTGCCGTACGATCTCGTCCTCGCCCGCGCGCTTCCGTCGCGCTCGTGGCACAAGCTGTTCGTGCTAGGCGCCGCATGAGGGGCACGTTCTTTTCGAAGCGGATGACGCCGGCGTGGGTCGCCGCCCTCCTCACCGGCCTGCTGGCTGCGGCCTCGCCGTGGCTCGACAAGCTTCGTCCGGCGCCTCTCGGTCAGCAAGCCGTGAACCAGTTTCTCGTCACGAGCGGAGCCGACGCGGGAACGGGGTCGTTGCGCGAAGCGATCTTCGTCGCCGACCGAACCGACGGGCGTGTGCGTGTCGTTGTCGACGCACCGGCGATCGTGCTCGAGAGTCCGCTGCCCCCGATCATCAATGCGACGGGCGTCGCGATCGAAGCTGCGCGCGCGGGCGTCCGGATCGACGCAAGCCGCCTCGTGGCCGGCCCGGTGCTCGACGTCGCTTCGCCGAACACGACGATTTCGGGGCTCGCGATCACAGGCGCGCCCGGACAGGCCGTCCTCCTCCGGACTGGCGGAGCACGGCTGACCCGGATGCACGTGCAGCGCTCCGCAGTGGGCGTGTTTGCCATCGACGGCGTGGACGATCTCATCGTCACCGACTCCACCTTCGACGGGAATGGCGTTGGGATTCAGCTCGGGGCCGACACGCAGGATGTGCAGTTGCGAAACAATCGCTTCCGCGGTCATGCCAGGGCCGCTGTGTGGTCCGTTGCCCCGACGGCGCCACCGGCATCCAGCCCGCTGGCCGTAGAAATCGCCGGCAACGAGTTCGACAGCGACGAAACATCCATCGTCCTGATCAACACCGTGGCGCGCGTCGAACGGAACACCTTCATCAGGGCGCGGACAGCTGGAGTGTTCGTCAGAGGTTCAGCGGTGACGGTCCGCGGGAACCGCGTGCAATCGGGCCTGGGTTTTGGCATCAACGCAACCGAACTGGATCACGCAGTGATCGCCGAGAACGAGATCAACCACAATTGCGGCGGTGGCATCCTCGTTCGTGAGGCTCGGGGAACACAGCTTTCGTGGAACCGCTTGTACTCGAACGGCTACGGGATCGTGATGGTCCTAGGTCCCTCTGGCAGTCCGAACACCGTCGCCGACAACGTCGTGATGCGGAACGCCGTGGACGGGCTCTACGTCATCGGTGCCTCACCGCTGATTCGCAGAAACCGCCTGCTCGAGAACGAGGGTATTGGCCTTCGCGTGTCCTCCCTGCGGGCCAAGGGCCATCCAATCATCGAGTCGCGACCGCTGGTCGAAGCCAACGTCCTCGCCGGCAACAAGACCAACGTGCCTGTCGCCGATGAGTTTCGCGCATCGGACCGAGAGACGCCCGGTATTCTCCAGGACTGCGCCTGGCGAGCCAGCCCCGCGGCGGAACCTGGAACGCTGCCTGCGAGGTCGGTCCAATGAACGCAGTCGCGCCCTCGCACAAGCCTCTTGAAAGTCTCCTGCCGCTGCTCGAGCGAAAACGGTTGATCGATGGCGCTTGGGTCGCATGCCTGGGCGTTGTGCTGGCGGCGGTCACGCTCCCGTGGTTCGTTCGTGCGCTGGACATCAATCTGCTGCCGGTCGCGACGTCCGTCTTCGTGTACGTGCTGATGCACCTGGCGTTCTCCGCGGCCGTGGATAAGCTTCGATCGAGCGTGTGGCTCTCGAGCGCCATCCGGCTGATGCTCGTCGCCGGTGTCGCCTTTCTTGCGTACTTGTGGCACTTGGTGGGTGGACTCCAGAATCCATTGTTCCTGGCGGTGTTCACGCTGCCCGTGATCATGAGCGGCATGATGATGACGGGGGCGCAGGCCCTTCTGACGGCTCTCGTGTCGATTCTGCTCGTGACGGCGATGGCCATGGTGGAGTCGGCCGATCTTCGCTGGTATCTTACGCGGCTCCATTTGTCATCCCTGTCGCAGCTGGCGACGGTCGGCTCGACCATCTTTCCGCCCGTCGATGCGATCGCCGGCTTCAGCCCGACTCCGACCTACGAGTTCACCCTCCTCGTGATGTTCGCCGCCGCGCAAGTCACCGTCGCCGTTGTGTCGAGGCCGTTGGCGATGGTCCTGGTGCGCGTGAACAGCCGCCTCGAGGTGTCAGGAAAGATGTTGACCGAGATCCAGGGTCTCTTTCATGCGGTCTTGTGCGCCGAGCCTGAGCCGGCGGTGATCATGTATGCGGACTCCGGTCAGCTCGTACAGGCGAGCGACAGCTTCTTCAAGCGGATGCTCGTCAGGCCGAGCGACATCGTCGGCCGTGGATTGTTCGAGATCGTGCAGTTCAACGATGTCGATCGTGTGAGGTCGGCTTTCAAGGAGTCGAGTGGCGAGCTGCCGTTCTGTGTCTATCACGTGCACAACGAGAAGCGGGTCGCGAACATCAGCTTCTACTTCACCGAACACCAGCACACTCGGTATCTGTACGTGGGCTTTCAGGAAGTGACCGAGCTTTATCACCTTCAGTCGGCATTCGACGCGGTCGACGATCCGCTGATGGTGTTCGAGACCGATGCGCGGCTGCACTATGCCAACCGTGCGGCTCGCGCAGTCTTTGGAGACTTGTACTTCGGTCAGGAGGTTGCTTCTGTCCCCGCTCTTCAGTCGCTTCTGAACGAGGGGAACGATCTGAGCGATGAGAACGGCGAGCGCCATCGAGTCATCGACGGTCAGCCCTACGACATCCACCGTCTGGCGACGCAGCTGCCGGGTGAGACGGCCGCCTGCGCTATCGTGTGGCTCCACTGTGTCGCGAAAGAAAAGGCATTGTTCGAGCAGGCCGTTCGCGATCCGCTGACCGGAGCGTACAACCGCCGATACTTCCAGGATGCGCTCGAGAGGCACGTCGGCGCCCATGCGATGGGCCGACCGCTTGCGTGCGCGTATTTCGACCTCGACGATTTCAAGCCAATCAACGACCGACTGGGTCATGCCGCCGGCGACGCGGCGCTCATCGGATTCGTGAACGCGGTGAAAGGTCAGCTGCGGGCCGTCGACATCCTGGCACGTCTCGGCGGTGACGAGTTCGCGGTGCTGTTCGTCAACTGCGACCTCCAGATCGCAGAGAGCGCCATCGAGCGCATTCGCGCCCTGCTCGACCACGAGGGGTGGACCTTCGAGGGCTCGAGTCGGCCGCTCAGCTTCTCGGCGGGACTCGCGGCATGTCACCCGGGCGACAGCGTCGCGACGCTGCTGGAACGCACCGATCGAGCCGTGTACACGGCCAAGGCCGCCGGAAAGGGGCGGTGCGCGATTCAGGTATGAGGATCCGTTCGATGCTCGCGGTTGGCCTGTTCGCAGTGCCGCAGACTGTCGTCGCGCAGGATCGTGAGCCGAACATGCTGTTCGTCACCGGAGCCGCCCAGTCGGGTGCCGGAATCAGCGGCGAAGGCGGCGAAATCGAGTGGCTGGGCATCGTGTCGCCGCGTGCCACCGTGATCGTCGGTGGTGCCGTGAGCTCCGTCTCCGATCTGTGGTGGACGTACGGCACGTTGGGCGGATCCATGCGGCGCCGCGACGTGACGTATTCCGGCCGCGTCAGCCTCGGATCCGGCCGATGGCTCAGGAGCACCTTTCCGTACGGGAGGTACCTCGGCGCCGTGACGATTCCGGTCGCCGGCAGCTTGTATGTTGACGCCGAAGCGCAACACGTGCGCATCGCGGGCACGACCGCGACAGTTCTGCAATTCGGGACGACATACGGGGCATCTCGGAACGTGAGCGTTAGGCTCGCGTATCACGCCGCGCCCTGGGATCCGACCCTCCACGACGCGGTATCCGCCCGCGGCGACTTCAATGTCCGTCGAGTCACGCTGATGAGCGGCATCGTCGCGACCGCTAGGCAGACGACACCGGTAAACGTGCAGGCGCGTGACCTCACGACGCGCCTCGCCCCTGAATTCTTCGGCGGCGCCTCGCTGCCGGTCGGGTACTCCAGCGTGATCGTGTCGGCCCAGTTGGTGCCCCAGTCACGAGGCCAGATCGTCCGACTGCTGGTCACGTTGAAACATCCCCTGAATGGCGGGAATCGTCGAGGAGAGAGCGATCGATGAGCGTCCGCTGGTCGGCACAAGCGATACAGGCACGGGAGCAAGCGCGAGAGGAGGAGCGCCGCCGCCTTGCGCGAGAGCTGCACGATGAGCTGGGTCACGCCCTGTTCGGGCTGAGAATGCATCTCCTCTGGCTTCAGCACAGAGTGGCGGAATGCGACCGGGTCGACACAACCGACATCCAGGAACGCCTTCCGGCGATGCTCGACCTCGTCGACAGATCGGCTCGGACGGTGGACGACATCGTGACCGATTTGCGGCCGCCGGCGTTGGACCAGCTAGGATTGATCGCGGCGCTCGAGTGGCAAGCGGAATCGTTCGCCCGTCGATCGGGTTTACGGTGTCGATTTATCGGCAACGGCGGCGTCGATGAATTGGATGCCGGCCGCGCCACGGCTGTGTTTCGAATGTTTCAGGAGATCCTGACCAATGTGGAGCGTCACGCCAACGCAAGCCGGGTGAGTGTGCATGTGCGGCGAATCGGCGATCGGCTGACACTCCGTGTGCGGGACAACGGCCAGGGACTGACCGTCGACCATATGAAGCAGCCAGGCTCGTTCGGGCTGCTCGGCATGCGTGAGCGTGCGCTGCTGCTGGGCGGAGCGCTGACGGTCGCAAGCGGGCGGCGTGGCGGCACGACTGTCACCGCGACCATCCCGCTCGCGAATCGGCGCGCGCGGTCGCGCCACAATGAAACCGGGAGTCGCCGATGATTCGATTGTTGATCATCGATGATCACAGCGTCGTCCGCCAAGGCATTCGGCAAATCCTCGCCGACATGGAAGACATCGTCGTCGGCGGCGAGGCCACCAACGCGGCGGAAGGTCTCGAGCGGGCGCGGGCCGAGCAGTGGGACGCGGTCGTGCTCGACCTCAACCTGCCTGGGACGCACGGCCTGGATCTTCTGAAACAGCTTCGCCATGAACAGGAGACGATTCCGATCCTCGTGCTCAGCATGCACGCCGAGGATCAGTTCGCATTGCGGGCGATTCGCGCCGGGGCCTCCGGGTATCTGACGAAGAACAGCGCTCCCCATGACCTCGTCAACGCGATTCGCACCATCGTGAGCGGCCGACACTATGTCAGCGCCTGGCTGGCGGAACGCCTCGCGGTCGAAGCGACGGGCGATCCATCGAAGGCCGCGCACGAGCAGCTGTCCGATCGTGAATACCAGGTGATGATGCGCATCGCATCCGGCAAGAGCATCAAGGAAATCGCGGCCGAGATGAACATCAGCCCCAAGACAGTCGGCACCTATCGCAGTCGGCTCGCGGAAAAGATGAACCTCACGAGTGACGCCGAACTGACCGCCTACGTGTTTCGTAATCACCTGCTCGAATAAGCACGGCGTTGCGCGCCTGTCAGCCTCCGGCTGACAACTCATGCGTCGCCGTCCGCACGCTGAGCTTGCGTAGCGGCTGAGCTAAAGATCCGGAATAAACCGGCATGTGCGTTTTGCCGGCGCCACCTACCATTCTCAGCACGCGAATCCACTCACAAAGAGGAGGTTGTCATGGACGCCGCTGAGCTCTCGAACGACTCGTCTCTCATCACGCTTTGGAGCGTAACCGGCCGCGGCTGTGAGGTCCGCTGTGTCATCGAGACTTCCGGAGGCAACCCTTCGGAATCAGTTCTTCGGGGCACCGCGAGGATGTTGATCGATGGCGTCACCGCTGAATTCCGCAAGTTCGTGGGCATCGACGATCTGATGGCGTTGACCGGCGACTGGCATTTGCGGCTGACGCCTTTAGTTGGTGAGTGGCAATGAGCTCCGGGCTGGCTATCACGCTCACGCCCGATCCTGCTGTCAGTGCCCACAGTCGGCGTGTCCGAACCTACGCGCTCGGCCTCGCGTCGGCCCTTGGCGTGCGGAACCGCTCGCTGATCGACGCGATCCAGCAGGCCGCGCTGGTGCACGACATCGGCAAGATCGCGGTGCCACGTCACATCCTCGAGAAACCCGGACGTCTCACCCGAGCAGAGTTCGAACAGATCAAGCGACATGTCGACATCGGCGCCGAGATGCTGATGGGGTCGTCGATCAATCGAAAGGTCATTCCGATCGTTCGTGCGCATCACGAGAACTGGGACGGCACAGGGTATCTCCGCGGCCTCGAGGGCGTCAGAATTCCGCTCGGCGCGCGGATCGTCTCGGTTGTCGACTGTTTCGACGCGCTGACGTCCGATCGGCCGTATCGGCCCCGCATCCCGACGCACTCGGCCCTTGAGATTGTGCAAAGCCGCAGAGGAACGATGTACGACCCATCGGTTGTCGACGCGTTTGTGCGTTTCTGCGATCACACACCTTCCTTTGGAGACCAGGATGACTTCGATGCTGTCTGATGCCGCGGACCAGAAGTACGCCACTGCGTTGGCCGAGTTCGATGCGTTGACTCAAGCGCGGAGCGATTCAGAGACGCTCATCAAGAATGTGGTCCAGATAACCGTCCGGAGCCTCGAGGTCGGCAGCTGTCACATCTACCGCCGCGAGAAGGAGTCGCGCGACATGGTCTGGGCTGCCGGCGCCGGAACCGACGCGTGCGTGCGAGAAGACCTGCGGCACGTGGCAGCGCGGGCGCTCGAGCGACACGAGAACGGTTTGCCGCAGCCGTTGCAGACCGACGGCAGCCTGGCCGTCGTCATCGAAGGCGACTCGGCGCCCTTTGGGGTCTGCGTCGCCCATCGTGGCTCGGCCCAGGGGTTCACGTGCGACGATCTCCAATTCGTCCGATCGATTGCGGGACTCTTGAGCGGCGCATTCAGACGCGCGCATTCGGTAAGAGACAAGGCCCGGCTGAGCGCGCTCATCGCCACCGCGGACGATGCCATCATCGAGGTCACGGGAGATGGCCGCATCTTCAATTGGAATGCCGCGGCCGAAACGTTGTTTGGTTATTCGCGCCACGACATCATCGGGTTGTCGGTGCTGACGCTGGTCGACAAAGCGGATGCCTCGGACGTGGTCGCGATGCTCGCGGCAGTGTGCCGCGGCACGACGCTCTGCCCGCGCGAGACCACATGCCGGCGCGTCGACGGCTCCGCGATCGACGTCGTCGTCCGCGCCGCACCAATTGTTCTTCCCGACGGACGGATTACCGCCGCCACGCTCAACGTACGTGACGTCCGGGAGAAGCGCGCCGCCGACAGACAGCTTCAGGTGCAGACCGACATCCTGGCTCAAATGCCGGCGGCCGTCATGGTGTGGCGCCTCGACGATCACGATGACGCTGCGTCGTTGCGACTCGTGCTGGCCAACCGCGAAGCCAACGCGGCGAGCGCCTCTCCGCTCGATGCACGCATTGGCGCACGCTTCGCCGATGTCGCCTTCAGTCCGGTCGTCGTGCCCGATGCGGAGGTATACGCGAGCGTAGTACGGACGGGCGTTCCACGGGATCTCGGAGAGCATCCCGGCTTGCACCGGCAGGACACAAGGCCCTGGTATCACGTACAGGCCTTGCCACTGCCCGACAGCTGTGTCGGCGTCGTGTTTCAGGACGTCACCGAACGCCGTGCGCTGACCGACCAGCTCCACCACGCGCAGCGGATGGAGGTGGTGGGCCGGCTCGCCGGCGGAGTGGCGCACGATTTCAACAACATTCTGACGGTCGTCAACGGTTACAGCGAGCTCCTGCGACTGAAGATCGCTGATCCGTTGGCGCTCAAGGACCTGGCGGAGATCGAACGGGCGGCCGAATTGGCCCGGCAACTGACGAGACAGCTGCTCGCATTCGGCCGCCGCCAAACGCTGCGACTTGCGCCGGTCGATCTGACGGCGCTTGCGAAGTCAGCCCGAGGCATGCTCGATCGGGTGCTCGGCGAAGACGTTCAGCTCTGTGTGGTCGGCGAAGAACCCGTGACCGTGCTGGCGGATGCCGGGCAGATCGACCAGGTTCTGTTGAATCTGGCGGTGAACGCGCGAGACGCGATGCCTGCCGGAGGCAAGCTGTTCGTGGAGTCGTACATGGCCGAGGTCGCTCACGACGTGGACGACCGTCAGTCACTCACCGATCCATCCGCGCACATTCCGCCGGGATCGTATGGCGTGTTGACGGTGAGCGACACCGGTCTCGGGATGGATCCGTCAACCGTCGCACGGATCTTCGAGCCGTTCTTCACCACGAAGGAAGCCGGGAAGGGAACGGGGCTGGGCCTGTCGACCGTTCACGGCATCGTGAAGCAATGCGGTGGACACATTGCCGTGCGGAGTGAGCCGGGGCAGGGCACGACGTTCAAGATTTATCTGCCGATCGTCAATCGACGACCGGTCGCTCTCAAGCCCGAGCCGGCAAAATCGAAACGTCTGGCAAGCGTGAATGTCGCGAGCTCGTCCACCGTTCTCCTCGTCGAGGATGACGATGCCGTGCGATATCTGTTGCGCAGAGTCTTGACGACTGCAGGATTGAACGTGCTCGAGGCATCGGGTCCCGCGGAAGCCTTGGACGCGATCGGCCGATTCAGCGGAAACGTCGATCTGCTCCTGTCCGATGTCGTCATGTCCGGTCACAGCGGGCCGGAGCTCGGGAGCCAGCTGAAGTTCAGATTCCCGGAGATTCAGCTGGTGTACATGTCTGGTTACGCTCCGGACGGCGTGGGACACCGGAAGCTGCCGGCTGACGCCAGGTTCCTGGCAAAGCCCTTCTCGCGGCAGGAGCTGATGGGGGTGGTGCAGGAAGCGCTGCGCGTGACGTGAGCCGGTGCGGCGTCATCGAATCGTCCGCAGCAGACGCTCTATGATCGCGACCAGATCCGCGAGCCACAGCGGCTTGAAACTTATCACCTCTGCGCGGAAGCAGGTGCTCGTGGGTATCTCTTGAAGGCCGAAGGCAAAAGCAACAAGGAAGCGGCATCGACACTTGGCATCAGCGTCAAGACGATCGAAGCGCATCGCGCGAGCTTGATGCGCAAACTGCGCTTCCGTTCGCTCAGCGATCTCGTCCGCTACGCCATTCGCAACAAGATCGTTCAGTCGTAGCGCGACGGACTGACGTCGAAGCTCGGAACGAACTGACATCGAGCGTCGCAACGAACGTACATCGAGCAGGAGGATCGACGAAAATCGTCAGCCTCGAGATCGCGATCACGCGAAGTAGCACGTAATTCTTACGCCGGTGTCTGGATCAAACGCTGAAAAGGCTTGCTGCTCGAAACGAGTCAACGCAGAGTTTCCGCGCCGCCGTCACTGCCCGATACAGTGCTCGGGCTGCACGCCATTGCATTGCGTCTCCCGTTCTCAAATCGAGACAACGCGACCGAGGTTTGGCATTCGCGACGTAGGAGCGAGTGTTGCTCGAATGCCTTGTGTGTCTCGTGAGGAGGTTCAATGCGAAGAATCTTTTCGATTGTCGTCGGGAATCTACTTGCCGCGCTCGTGCTTGGCGCGTGCCACCGCAATCCCGTGATGCCTTCTTCTACTGGGGTCACCCAATCTTCACTTCTGGCTGTGCACGCGATACGCATCGGCAGCCCGGAGACGAAGACTCTTACGCCCGGAGGCAGCGTCCAACTCTCGGCCACGGCACAGCGGGGCAATGGAATGGAAGAAGACGTCACCAGCCTGGCGACGTGGTCGTCGGACAACGACCGGGTCGCGACCGTATCGTCGTCCGGTTTGGTCTCGGCAGCAGGACCAGGAACGGCCAACATCCGCGCGGCTTACCAGAGCATTACTGGCGAAACATCAATCGACGTGTCCGCGACACCGCCCACGGTTGCCGCGCCTTCGCCGAGTCCCTCACCTTCGCCGGATCCTTCACCGTCGCCGGGTCCGTCGCCAGCCCCAAATCCATCCCCGTCCCCATCGCCAGCACCGAGCCCCCTTCCGGTGCCGCTTCCACCGACCGTCCAGACGCTGACGATCACCGGTGGTACGACGGTGCCGGTCGGTCAGAGTCTGCAACTCAGGGCGACAGGCCACATGAGCGACGGAACGGACCGAGACGTGACGTCGACCGCTCAGTGGAGCACGACCAATCCATCGGGGGCGTCAGTTTCCCAGTCCGGCGTCGTCACGGGATCGTCGGCGGGACCGAACGTGGTCACCGCGCGGTACAACGGCGCCAGCGCCGCACAACCCGTGCAAGTGACTCCTTTTTGATCGGTGCACTCGAGAAGCACGATCGCTTCTCGAGTGTTCTCATGCGGGTGGTGGGCGACGTTCTATCGGGCGGTCACCGGACTTTCCTGCCGTCGACACGCGTGGCGGTCGCTGGATCGTTGCGATCGTGCCGCCAGGTTGGATGCGTGAAATGAATGACGGCGTCGCCGTTGTACGACACGACGGCGTTGTCAAACACCAGCGTGCCTATTCGCCGCCAGTTTCGAAACGTGCGGCGCACGCGGAACGGGGTTCCCGATGTGATTCCCTCGTCGGTGACATCGATCGCGAACGTGAGCGTTCGCTTGGGTACCGGGTCGCCCCGATCGAAGATCTGGGCCATGACTTCGTCGCGGACGTCGAGGTCCGCACCGGCAATCACCGGCTGCTCGGGTGCGACGAGCAGCCGCATGAACGCCGGCGCTCTCGTCGGCTCGTTCGCTGGTTTTCCCAACTCCGCAATTGGATAGAGCTGTCGGATGGTGGGCTGCGAGTCCACGCGTCGGAAAACGGCCGCAACCTTGATCAGCAGCGTCCCGGCAGGGCCGCGGCGGAAGACGGTCACGTCCGGCGCGTTCCGCAGTTCGGCGGCGTTGATCGAATCACTTCGCGCACCGCCGATGTCCTCCTGCGTGATGAAGTTCGCCGTCCGTAGCGGCATGGAGTGGTCCGGGTCCACCGTCGGAAAGAGCTTGCCGACCAGCGCAAGCGATCGAATCCGACCGCGCCGGCTTCCTCCCGCCCCGCTCGAGTACCGGGCCACCACGAGCGCCGTACTGCCGCGACGGAAGTACCCTGAATACGGCGTGTCTTCGGTAATCTGCCAGCGGCCGACGAGGCAGACGCCGGTTGGATGAAGGAGACGCGCGAAGCCTTTCCGATCCGGTCCCCAGCGAAGGTCGGCGCCAGAGTCGAGCGTCCGTGCGGACGCGCGCTCGAAACGGGGAGGCCTGCCAAGGGAAAGAAGTCCACCGAAGACGCTCTTGATCGTCTGTTCCTGAACCGGCAGCGGCGGTTCACCTTCACGACCCCACACCTTTTGGTACGGATTCGCGAACAGCGCATCGACGACGTCCCGGAAGCGCGATCCAGAGTACAACCGGTCTTCGTCCGTGAATTGTTCTGACCCGATGTCCGCGTCAGGCATAAACACGCCTCGTCCGAATCACTTGGGTGCGCGCTCTCGCGCCAGTTGCTCACGATACGTCTTCTCCAGCCGCTCGACCGCGGCTTTGAAGCCCTGCGGATCGACGAAACGATCGGGATTGAAGGCGTCGCCGGGCGTGTATTTCTCGTGCAGCTTGAATTGCGACGCGTGAGAGGCGAGCCAGACGTCGATCTGCATGTCCTTCTGCGCCTTGAACGTTCGCGCGTAGTCATCGGTGATGCCGGGGTACTTCGGCATGCCGCTGACCATGACGCCCGGATTGATGGATCCCATGTTCGCAATCACCACACGGTAGGTCTTGCCGCTCTCCTGCACGTTCAGCGTGAAGCTCGTGGCCCCTTTGGTATGACCCGGGTGATGGTGCGCGGTGAGGACGGTCCCCCCGAGCGAGATGACGTCGCTGTCCTTGAACGTGCCATCGACTTTGACGGGCTCGAAGCGAGCCCCGGGTGTGTCGCCAAATCGAAAGTCGAGTTTGCCCCCGGACTCGAGCAGTTCCTTGTCCCGTTCCGAGACGATGAGCTTTGCGCCGGTCATGCGCTTCAAGTCCGCCATTCCCGCGACGTGGTCGAAGTGGCCGTGCGTGGCGGTCAGGATCTTCGTGTCCGCGAGGTTGAACCCGAGTTGTTCGACGCTGGCCTTGATCTGCTTCGCGGTGTCACCGACGCCGGTGTTTATCAGAATGTGGCCTTGCGGCGTGGCGATCAGATACGTGGCCAAATCGTACGAGCCCACCCAGTAGACGTTCCCGACGATTCGAAACGGCGGGAAGGGGCGAGTCCAATCCGGGTCGCCCTGCGCGAGGCACGACGTGGCGAGCGCGACGCATCCCAACATCAGGGACGAGATCAACCTTGGCGTCATGAGGCAATATTTTATGCGCGCGATCGCGTGAACAACCACGAATTCATTTGGCGACCACGTGTATAGTCGAGCAGAATCTTCGCTGGGAGGGACGCATGCGACGCACACTGATTCGGACGGTGCTCGTGATGGGCTGGATTCCGACGCTGGCGTTGGTGATCGGCGCGAGGTGGATCGCTGGAACGCAGGCGTTTGCGCAGGCGCCGACACCCGTGAAAGTCACGCGGCTCTACACGGGACCGGATGGAAAAACCAAAGTGGAGGAGTACGAAATCCCGCTCAAATCTCAGGGCAAGGGAACGGAATTGTCGCAGACCGTGCCGGTCAAGAGCGTTCAGTTCCGTCGGACGAACAAGGACTACAACCTCGACTGGCACCCGGCGTCGAACCGTCAGTACGTGGTGACGCTCAGCGGTGAAAGCGAAATCGAACTGGAGGGCGGACGCAAGGTGCGCCTGGGTCCCGGTCACATCCTGCTGGCGGAGGACACAACCGGCCAGGGACACATTTCGCGGGCGGTTGGCACGGGCGATCGCATCTCGTTGTTCATTCCGCTGGCCGAGGGCGCCGTGGCGCCGCGCTGACGGCGATGCGAGCGCGGCCACCGTCAGGAGCATCAGAGAGACCACACCGAGAGCCGCGCAGGCGATCGCCGGGGAGTCGTCTAATCTGGATCGAGTCGAGCCACGGCCGTGCGCACCTGGGGTCTGTCGCCGGCATCTGTCCAGGCGAAGATCAGCTCGTTCCCACGGCGGGCCAGGCGCGGATACCCACTCGAGCGACCGCTCGCGATTGCCGACACGGCGACCGACGCTGATCGCGCACCACTGCGCTCGGCGCGCCGAAGCCGAAATGTGGATCGTTGATCGGCGAACTCAATCCAGGTGACCACCGCCGCGCCGTCGGCGAGCAGCTCGACGTCGACGCGTCCAACGGCGCCGACATCGTCGATGCGGATAGGTGGGCCGAACGTGTCCCCGGCGTCGGAGGAGAACGCCGCATAGACATGACCTTCGTCTCCGACCGCCGTGAACCAGGCGATTGCCACGTCGCGACCCTTGGCACTCAGGGCCGGTCCGTTCACGGGGCACGCGGCGATGCGCCAGCGATCGTTGTGAACGGCCCGCGGTTCGGTCCATCTACCTCCGACCAGACGTGATACGTAGATGTCGCGACTCGTCGGACGTGCGGTTGCGGTACGCCACGATCGGGCCGTCCGCCGTGACGGCCGCGGCCGATGGGCAACATTCGCACACACGATCGTCGATGGCCATTTCCGATGCCTGGTTCTCGTCCGGACCGAACAGTGCGCCTCTGAGGCTCATGTTTCCGCTGTCCATGCCTTCGTGCGCGCCTTCCTTCATCTGACGTCCGTCGAGCCACACGACGCCAAGGCCTTGGCCGGGCATCGGAAACAGCGACGCGAAGCCGTGCTCGGTTCGTATCCCGTCGTGATGCGGCGTGGCCGACGCTGACCAT
>Ga0114129_10004380_pt1 | contig 19916 bp, 24 predicted proteins | sample RhiMetdeltSRZDD1_FD_80071 | JGI IMG/M metagenome (GOLD analysis project Ga0114129, IMG submission 80071) | Populus rhizosphere microbial communities from Tennessee, USA - Rhizosphere MetaG P. deltoides SRZDD1 (version 2) (version 2) | ecosystem: Host-associated > Plants > Roots > Rhizosphere >...
CCACCGCCCGTCGTGGCTCGGCATACTCACGTCGGCTACGAGGAGGGCCGGCCGCACACAGCGCAGCTTCTCCAGGGCTGAGTCCGCGTCCGAGGCGGGGACCACGAGAGCGCCCTCGTGCTCCATGACGATCTTGAGTACGTCGAGCGCGTCGGGGTCATCCTCCACGGCGACGACGATGATGCCCTCCAGCGGCCTCGGCATGGCCAGGGTCAGGGCAAACCCGATGCCGGTGACCCGTCAGCCCGCTTGCCGGTTGTGGAGCACGTCCCGGATGGTCCCCCCAACTCCCTTGGGTAGACGGCCTTGAGGAGCTTGCGCACGAACCGGCCCCTGAGCTGAGTCACGAACCGGGCCCTGAGCTGAGTCTGGCACCCGCTCCTGCGCGACCCCTGACACCAGCGCTGCTAGAGCACGTCCAGGGTGTCCCCGTGGTCTTCCACACGACCACCCATACGCCCGACCACCCATAATAAGCCTTCGAGCGAGGAACCCATGCTCGGGGGGTCTAGCGCAAAGGGGGCCACCATGAGGTCGTCATGCCTAGCGACCGTCGGGGCAGGCTCTACGTCGCCTCGAGCTGTGCCCGTCCCGCGCGGCACCGATGCAGTCGTAGACAACTTACACCGCGAAGTGACGGCTGGTCCGCACCACCCGGCAGCGCATCGACGGAGGGTCGTCAGGATCGCTTAAACTAGCGCCCTTCCTTTGTCCGTTCGCTTGGGGGGTTGTACCACGTTCGGCGCACCGCGGCCCACCGCAGCTTCGCTGTCGCAGTTCACAAATCCGAACTCCCCCATTTGACGTTTTCTTAGTTAAGAGGAGGTACGGGTCTTCATGCTGACCCCGGACCAACGGGCGCTGCTCGGAGTGCACTTGTACCGATCACCCGGTCGCGGTCTGCCTCAGTGCTCCGAGGCCCTGACCTTCAACCAGATTGGTGCGGATATCATCATGGGGAAGCGCGACGTCTGCCCGACGTGCCGAGCTGATCTAAGTGTTGCCGTGCTCAAGCATGTCGCCGAATGCACCGCCTCGGATCGCGCCCCAGCCCCTAGAGGACGTCCCTCCGCTTCGTGGGGCCTGGCCCGCCGTGCCCGCATGGCCAACGGCGTTGACCACACATGCCGCTTCCGCGACATCGCGGCGGCAATTTTGCGTAGGCCATTCGCATGAATCCATCAGGGAGTAGGTGGCGCGGAGCAAGGCTGTCGTTATTGCTCAGTGTTGCCTGTCTCGCTGTCATGGCCGCCTGTGCCACGACGTCGATCTCCCTCAACGAGCTCATGAAGGATCCAGGGCCTTACCGCGGGCGGTCCGTTAGCGTAACCGGCATGGTCACCCGTTCGAGCTCGATCGCTGGCTACGGGCTCTATCGCATCGAGGATGGAGAAGCCGCGTTGTGGGTGGCGAGCAAGTCGGGAGCGCCGAGTAAGGGCACGTCCGTGACTGTCGATGGGCGAATTTACGACATGTACGATGTGCGCGGTTTACCGCTACCTCTGCCCGCTACTGTTGCCAGCGGAGTTATGTTACTCGAGGCGTCACGGGCGATAGGATACTGACGAGGCTCCTTCTGAGCGCGTTCCATCGGCCTCCGACAGACGCAACGGGCAGAACCCCTGACATCTGGCTCGGCCGGTTTTCGTTCACGTTTCTGTCACCTCGCGTGGAGCGCGCTGATTAACGAGACCGCCCAGATGCCCGGCGTCAAGACCATCCCCTTGTCGATGATCGGCTGGACGCGCGCTACGTCATGTTCCGCGCGCTCGTGTCTGCAGGCTTCGACGTGCTGGAAGCAGCAACTGGGCGCTCTGCTCTGCAGCTGGCGCAGCTGCAGCCTGACGCCATCGTCCTCGACATCGTGCTACCTGACATCGATGGGTTTGAGGTGGTGCGCCGGTTGAAGGCGGGTGCCGCTACCGCGAACATCCCCGTAGTCCACAAGACGGCAGTCTGCCCTGATGACGAGCATCGGCGCCACGGCCTCGCTACGGGCGCTGAGGAATACCTGATCGAGCCGTTTGAGCCACAGGAGCTGATCGCCGCGGTCCAACGAGTGTTTCATCGAGGCCCTTCATGACGCTTGCGCCATACCCTTGGAGTGGGACATTAACCAGAGGCATCATGCGAAACGCCCGCAGCGCCTGGAGGAGCTAATCGCCGGCAGCGATCTCAACCCCCGTGCGCAGCTTCGCGCCGAACGGGCTGGAGGCTTGGGGCTGGGGCGGGGTGACGGGGGTTACGTCGCCAAGGACGGGGCGAGCAAGTACGTCGGCGGCCGGACGAGGTCGTAGCCGAAACTGTAGGTGCCGGGGTGGACCGACACGGAGCATCGTTGGCGGCGGCTACTGACGGAAGCATGAGCCTCGCCCGCGAGTGATGGAACCTGGCCCTCCCTGGGGGACTACGGCTGACAGGGCCAGGCGAAGCGCCGGTCGCGTGCGTTCTTTCTTGGGCTGCCTGAGGGGCGACTGCTACTTGGCAGAATGCTACGCCGACTCATCGTCCTTGCGCGTGATGACGTAGGTCTCTACGACCACATTCGAAGAGATTAGATCGGTTTCCCGCATCACACCAGCGCCGGTTTCATCGACAAGGCTCGTGGAACGGGAGCGTCGGCTCCGCGGGCCTTCTGCCAACCGATCGGCTCGTAGCCCTTCTCCCGGAGGCACCGGTCGACGAAATTGATGTACGTCGCACTCGGCCCGTGGCGGCGCCCGAAGAGCGAGCCCAGGAGTCCGATCACTGCGCCGCTTGCAGCGCCGATGGCCGCGCCGATCCCCGCTCCTCCCGCGATGGCACCCCCGACCGCCCCGCCCGCGGCGCCCACGCCCGCACCCACACCAGTCCCCGCAGCCACGTCGCCGACCCCGCCTTCCCGCCGGTCGACGCCTGCCGTCCCGGCCCTCTGCTCACACTCGTTGATATCGCGGTCGGCCCCCGCCTGCCCGACCGACTGGAAGTGTGCATTCGGGTAGAGAACTGGTCGCGCGGTCGAGCACGCGATCATTCCCGACAGGAGCAAAACTACGGGAAGCGAGCGTCGGGGGAGGGCCCGGTAATCCACTCCGGGGGTCTGCTTGATATGCGGACGCACCAGCAACCTCGTGCGTCCATGAATCTCAGTATGCAGGCTCCTCATGACGCCCTCCCCACAGCGAGAGCCGTGGAGGGGACAAGCTTTAAGGAGTGCTGATTAGAAATGAACGTCGCGAGCGATCTGAGTGCCGGTGCCGTGAAGGGGCAGAGTTTGGTTGAAGCCTCGCTCTCGAAACCGGTCGTTTCGGAATCGGTGGGCACCAGCGGCCGCGTGCGTCCGCCGCGAATGAGCTGTAATCGGCGACGAGGAATTTTGCTTGGCCCTCCATCGATGATGCGAAGCCCTCGCGCCCGCATGGCCCGCCGCAGCTCAGCGAGATGCGCGCGGTTTCGCTGCCGGCGTTTGGGCGGAAGGCTGGTCTTCACGGCACGGACCCGCCCTCCTCGGACGGCGGGGTGGCCCCGGAAGGTGTCGCGAGCCCCAGATCCCGCAAGGCCCGTTCTTCTAAGGTGACGTCGGGGATGCTGGCCGTCCCGCCCTTGCGCGTCTCGTCCAGCGCCGAGAGGATGCGGGCGGTCATGATGCCGGCCATCTGTAGGAACTCGTCGACTTCCTCAAGCCTCGTGAACGTGCGGGCGGCCCGGCCGCCTACGCTTAGAGTCTCAGACGTGCCGAACGTGACGGCATAGAGCTCCGGATCGTCGCCGAGCTTCGCGATGTCCATTGAGCCCTGTCGCATGGCGCAGTCCTCCATACACGCTCAGCGCTGTGCAACCCAGGTGCCTATGAGCGACCGCCCTCGCCTCCGCGCACCTGCGACCGCTGCGCACGCGACTACTGGCGCACCAGGACGTTCTCGGGCCGGGGATTTGCCTGGATGTTGACGACCTGCTGACCCGCGGGCTACTGTCTCGTTGGGCAAGCTCCCGGCCCGTTCAGTAGAGGCCGATAAGCAGTGGCCCCCGCCCGGAGCTCGCTTCTGCAACTCATGTGGTCATGCCGCCACAGTAGTCCGGCTGAAGTCTGGTCTGTAACCGCGGGTATGCCCGGTTTCGGGCCGACGACCGGGCTGAAGGCGGCCCGCGGGCGTCTCGGCATCGGCTTGCTCGTTCTATCGCGCATGCCCCCGTGGTATCAGCTTCGGTTCGGCGCTATGCGCACCGCGGGCGGTCCGGAGCCATAAGTCCTCGGTGTAGGAGCTACCGGAGCTGCCGTGCGGAGGCGCGGGTGGTCAGCGACCTCTCACGGCTGAACGCGGACTTGACGTCAATCGTCCGCACCGCGAACTGAAGATCCGTACCCGTATGACCTGCTATGCGAGACTCGGGTCATTCCGTGGAGGTTGCGGCTCGGATCGCTTGCGCAAGACCGTGGAGGCCGTCACTGCGTGTTGATGCGACGGTATGACGCGCTTAAAAGCTCGACAACCCCGAATGCAACGAAGCCCAGCGCAACAATCGCCAAGAGCGCCGGACCTAGACTCGCGTCTCCAATCGTTCGTAGCGTGCCGCCGAGAGCACGAACCCGCCAGGGGCGACGCTGGATCGCCGCCTGGATGAGAATGGCCCCCCCGGCGCAGAAGACGACACCCCGGGCCGCAAGACCGAGACGTCCGAGTGCTACAACGGTTGTTCGAAGGAGACGATGCAGCGACTGCAGTTCGAGCCATCGATCGAGGTCGCCAATGTAGGCTCGGTAGAACATCTGGATCGCGACCAACACGATGACCATCCCCGCTACGATTAGGCCGAATTGCCCTACGGGATCTGTCATGACCACTGCCGTCGCCGCTTGAGCTTGGCGCTCCGCAGTTGGTTGCGGTACATCGAGGGCGAGTTTCACCGCGCTTACAGCGAGGCCCAGATGAGTTACTCCACTAGTTGCCCATCCCATGCGATCGGCGATGCCTTTGACCCCTGGCGGCGCCTTATCGGCATTCGTCACACTTCTGACGATTTGCCAAAGAAAGTCCGCCGCTAGGCCCACGGCAATGGCGAGTAGACCGATTCTGCCGGCCTCGCCGGCAAAAATGTAACGTAGTGCCCCCTCTGAACCCATCGCCTGAGACCGGCTATCGAACGCAGCGAGGAACGCTACGATACCGACGGCAACGTAAGTCACCCCGGTTGCCACATGGCCAAGACGGGCCGCGCGCTCCACAGACAACCCCAGACGGGGGCCAAGCCGCGACATCACAGATCCATTCCATCATGGGACGGTGGCGATGGTCTTGGCGCTCGGATAGCAGACCTAAGCGTCAGCCGAGAAGTAGCAGCGATACGACAGTTCAGCCGCAGCAGAACACTGCGCAACGTAGAATCTCCGGCACCGACGGACATGAGAAACGGGCTCAAGCGGGTCGCTGCCCGCTCTCTCGTGGGGCCCGTGACAGAGCGTCGACCGCGGCCACCACCTCATCCTGTGCGAAGTAATGGACCATGTGACCGAGCCCGGGGATGACGCGCAGGCTCGTATTGGGTACGTCGCGATGGAACTGTCCCGAATGGCGTTCGGCGTGCGCGACGCGGTCGTCGGCCCCGGCGATGAGACGGATCGGACTCCGGAGTTCACCGTACCGACGTCGCAGGCTCGCCGCAGCAGGAACCATGAGACCGGCTTCCTCGGCCGCCGCGCGGAGTTGCCACGGTCGTAGCATGAGCGCGGTTGGCACCGCGGCCCGAAAGGCCGCCGGTACGGGACGCGGCTGGAACATCTGACGCACCAACCATGGGGTCAGGAGCCTACCGAGGATCGGCGAGACGGTATAGCGCATGACATCGCCGACCACGGGTATCGCCGGCACCGAGAAGATCACGACGTCGGGCCGCATCGTTGGATAGTAATAGCCTGAGAGCAGGACCAGCCCGCGCACGCGTTGCGGATGGTCGAGGGCGAGCGCGAGCGCCACGAGCGTGCCCCACGAATGGCCCACCACAACCGGTTGCTCGATGTCCAGACGGTCGCACGCCCGCATGAGCAAGTCAGCCTGACGCTGCGGCGGCCACGTCCGATTCTTCGGCCGGTCGCTGAAGCCATATCCCGGGCGATCGAAGGCGACGACCCGATGGTGCACGGCCAGGCGGTCAAGCACGCCGCTTCCGCCGAAGTCTTCGGCCCGTGTCCCGTTGCCGTGAAGCAGCACGACCGCAGGTCCCTTACCCTTTTCGACATAGTGAAGACGGACACCGTCCACTTCGATGAAACGGCCCGCTGGGGGATACTGCGCCTCCGCACGCAGGGCGAGTTTTCTAACGATCAGTGCGATGACCACGAGGATGGCAGCGATCGCTGCGACGACGATGACGACAGCGAGCAATACTTCCCGCGTCATCACCGCACGACTCCGGATCGGCCGACACTGCGGCAGCCTTTGTGCTTCAACTCCGTCATCCTCCGCGCTGCCGGGCACAATACCGAGTTCCTGAATGCACGCCCCGTTTCAGCGGCTTCAGGTGGACGGCGGTGCCCGGGCCGCCGGGCGAAGCTCCGATCCTCAACGGGCAACCCCCGTCACTCATTTCGCCGACTCCGCCTCGGCGCCACCTCACGCCGCCCGCAGACGGTCCGAGCGCGCGTAGACGCCCTGCATCTGCGTGGACGCCTCCCTAAACGTGTCGCCGAGCGTGCGCGTCGCGGTGTCGGCAGCGCGCTCCAGGCGCTCGCAGGACTGGGCGAGGGCCTCGGCGTGGCGCCGGGTTATCTCGAACGCGCGATGGGTGCCCTCGATCGATTCCTCGAGCGAGCGATGATAGCCGCCGAGGGGGTCGCGGAAGAACTCCGGCCAGAGCGTGTACCAGCGAAACGCCGCTCCCTGCGCCTCCCGCATCAGCTCCAGAGTCGTCTCCCGCCATTGAGTGAGTTGGCGCAGGCGCTCCTGGGTGGTCTGCGCCGACAACTCCAGGACGTCGCGCATCGCATGATGCGTCGCGTCCGTCCAGACGGTCAGCGTCTCCGTGCCGAGTTCAGCGAGCTGACCAGCCGTACGCGTGGCGTCCTTGGCCTGTTCGCCTGCGGACTGGGAAGGCGGCGTCGCTGCCACTGACTGCGAACGGTGGGCAGCCACCTCCTGGGCGGTCCGCACAGACTCCTGATGTCGAGTGCTCTGCTCCTCCATCGGCTGCCTCCTCGTCGTCCTCGGGGTTTAAGTTCTGATGACGTCGTCGCTTCATAGCGATGAGGCGGAGTTCAATCGCGGTGCCAGGGAGCTGACGGCAGAGAGCGGGACCTTTTTACTCTCGCCGCGATTGCGAGTAGCCGGGCCCGCGGACGAGCAGGCCGCGATCTGCTGCGCCTGGCCATGGCAGGCTCCTTCCCTCCAAGCTCTTCGGGTGACCGCTGAGACTGGGCCAGCGCCAGGGTCCCATCGAGATCGCGGCCGGTGCGCGTAAGACCTCGCCCGCCTACGGCCCGGATGCAGCTCCGTCGGTGGACGCAGTGGGGCTCCTTCAGGACCGTAGGTATCCCGACGGGTGGCAGGCTAACACTCACGACGTCATGCCGATGGCCAGCAGGAAGGACGAACAGCGTCAGATGATGCGCGATATATCCCAGGCGGAACGCGCCTGTGAGCGGCGGAGCAGGGGCGCAGCTTGAGACGCGGGCGACTGAAGCCCGATGACCCACACACAGCTGACCAGGGGCTGATGCGCGCCGCATCCGTTAGGTACGGGCGGCCAAGTGCTGATGGAGTCTGCGACCCGGTGAGGCAATGAGTCGCCGACGGAAATGGGCCATTGGCACTCTTGCCGGGCTGTGTCTCCTCGTGATCGCGATCATCTTAGTCCCGATCGTCTTAGAGAACCCCTTGCGAGGCATAGCCGAGCGGCAGCTCAACGCGTGCGTCAAGGGCTACACCGCACATATAGGCGGATTGGACGTGCGCCCAATGGGCCTGTCCGTCGACGTGCGAGATCTCGACGTCATTCAAGACGTCCACCCTGACGTCCCAATTGTCCGGATACCCCGCGTCTCCACGAAGCTCAGGCTGGCGCAGGTGCTTCGCGGGCGACTCGTGGCCGACATCCTGATCAGCGACCCCCAGGCCCACGCGACGCGAGCCCACATCCTTCGGGAGCTTGAGAGCCCGATCGTGCTGGTGAAGGAGTGCGCCGTCTTGAAGGCGCTACATCGCGTAGACGGCATTGACCACGCCAGCGTGCGCAATGCGTCCGTGAACTACGTCGACCGCGACGACGCGCGGCCCTTGACGGTTCGAGCGCTGAACGTTGACGTGCGAAACATTCGGACCTCAGGATCCACACCCGATGTGTACCCGTCCACGGTGACGGTGGAGGGAGTCGTGTTCGATGATGGTCACCTGCGGGTGGACGGCGCTGCCGACTTATTGCGGCAGCCGCACGCGGCCTTCAAGGGCCGAATCGCGGCTGCCCACATTGCTCTCGGCTCCCTGGGGCCGCTCGTCGGCCGCTACGGGCTCCGGATCACCAGCGGCGTGATGGAGGTTGGCGGAAGCCTGGAATACTCACCGGACGTCAAGGCCTTGGACTTTGAGTATGTCACCGTGAATGGACTCCATGCTGACTACCTCTACCGCGAGCCCTCGATCCGGAAAGCGAAGGACGCGGTGAAGGGAGCGGTGGGCCAGGTCAAAGACCAAGTGAATTCTTCTGGCGTTCTTCTCAAGGCACGACAGCTCAGGGTCAAGGACACCACGGTGGGTTTCGTGAACGAAAGGGCCGAGCCTCGCTATCGTGTGTTCCTGGCCGATATCGACGCGCAGATGGATCACTTCAGCAACCGGCTCACCGATGAGACCGCGACGGCGCGCGTGACGGGCCGCTTCATGGGTAGCGGGCAGATCGCCGTCGCTGCGACCCTTCGGCCGGAGACTGACGGTCCAGATTTCGATCTCAGCATTCAACTCGAAGGGACCGACGTTCGGACGATGAATGGCCTGCTTCGCGCGCATGGCGGAATCGATGTCACGTCCGGCCTGTTCTCCGTGTACTCCGAGTTCCATGTGAAAAACGGGCGCGTCGCGGGGTATGTCAAGCCCCTGATCCACGAGTTGAGGGTGTCTGGAGCCGAACACGGCCGAGGAAAAGGGATCGGGCAGAAGATGAAGGAAAAGGCGCTGAGTCTATTAAGCAAACTCCTACGGAATCGCGAACGCAAGGACATCGCGACGGTGGCGCCCATCGAGGGCCCGCTCGAGAACCCGAGGGCGAACACCTGGGAGGCGATCGTGAGTCTCGTTCGAAACGCCTTCTCCGACGATATCGTGCCAGGTTTCATGACTGCCGGGAGGAGCCGGTAACGCGCTGAGCAGCCGGAACAATGGTGCGCGAAGTACGACGACACCCATCCCTGATGTCGCTGGGAGGCGCCCGCGGCTGGCTTGCGGCTTGTCCAGGCCGTACCGGGTCAGCATAGCGCGCACCGGCGATGCTCAGCTGAACTGCGTCGCTTCGCTGCGACCCTTATGAGAGCCGCGTTGTGAAGTGGAACGGCCCCGGGTAGAGGAAGAGCGCTTGAGGAGGTCGCGTCGTGCGGCAATGCTCGCAATGGGTGGTACCGGCGAGTCCGTGATCCGAGAATTGAGGCTACGCTCGCCCTAATCGCGGCCTTCTTGCGGCACCAAGGCCGCAACCGCGGCCACAACATCGGACGGGTCGAGGGGCTTTCGGAGGTGCATCTGAAATCCGGCGCCCAGTAGCCGGGCGCCGTCCTCGGGAGTGACGTATCCCGTGAGCGCGATGGCGGGGGTGTTGCCACCGCGGGCCGCTTCACGCGCTCGCACGTGGCGGATGAGGGCATAGCCATCCTCGCCCGGCATCCCCACATCGCTGACGAGAACGTCCGGTCGGTGGCCATCGAATGCGCTCAGCGCGTCACGCACTGAGGCAACGCCGACGTTAGCGCCAGCGATTTCGAGGATGAGGACAAGCATTTGTCGCCCATCGTTATCGTCCTCGGCGAGAAGCACGCGGATTCCATCCAGTCGAGGTAACGGGGCGGGCGCCTCCTCGACGCAGGGTCGTCCACCCCCTTCAGTCGCATGGGAAACGAGAACCGGAATCCGAACGGTGAACGTGGCGCCCTTTCCGGCGCCGGGACTGTCGGCGTGAACGGTGCCGCCGTGCCGCTCGACGAGAGCCTTGACGATCGCGAGCCCGAGACCGATCCCGCCGTGCCGCCGCGTGGTCGAAGTGTCGGCCTGTGTGAACCGCTCGAACAGATGGGGAAGGAACTCTGGAGCGATCCCCTGGCCTGAATCCGCGACCTGAATCTCCGCCGCCGACGCGGTCGAGGTGAGCCGCACCTCGACCCTCCCGCCCGACGGCGTGAACTTGACCGCGTTCGACAGGAGGTTCGCCACCACTTGTTGGAGCCGGAGGATATCTCCGCCCACCTGGTCGGGGATGGCCTGACAGGTGAAAGCCACACTGACCGCCTTCGCCTCGGCGACTGGCCTGATCTCCTCCATGGCGCCCTGAACCACCGCGACGAGGTCGACGGGTAACGGGTCGATGCGGATGTTGCCGCCCATGATCCGCGAGATGTCCAGGAGGTCGTCGATAATCCGTCAACGCCTTCGCGTTGCGCTCGATGGTGTGGATGGCGTTCAATGCCCTGGGGGGATCGAGCTGGCGGTCTCGGCTTCGGCCCGGGACGCCGTAGCCTGGTCGGCCAGGTCCTGAGCGTGCATGGATGCGACGACCAACCGCTCGTTCACATCTCGAAGCCGCTGCAGCATCTGCCGCTCCTGTGGTGTCGCATGACCCGATTGCTTACCGGGGACCCGGCCGCTGTCGTCGGTAGACATCGTCCCTCCTATCGCGGTCCTCGGACGTCGCGCGGGCAGATCGTGCACATCCAACGCCCGAGACAAGAAGCCGGGCGCGGCGCCCGGCTTCTGTCTAGGCATCAACTACGCGGCGCGACGACGACCGGCCCGCTCCCAGGCGTACCGGATCGAGTCTTTGAACCGTTCCCAGGTACCGGGATTCGTATCCTCCCAGCGACGACGCGCGTGCTGTTCGACCGCCGACCAGTCCTTGGCATCGCCAGGGGCATCACCAGCCAGGTCGCAGCCAAAGCGGTACGCCCCCTCAGATTGCTCGTACGGCAGGCCGCTGGTGCGGCCCGTCTCGGTCCAGTGGCGGCGAAAGTCAGCCTCGTCCCCCTGTCCGGCGCCGCTGCGTTCCGTGCTCGCCGGGTGACGCTCCACCTCGATCTCGGTTCGCCGGACACGGTCGCGGACTTCTTCGACCCGCTCTTCGATGTCTTTGCTCACGACCACTTCCTCGACAACCCGCGCCTCTTTGGCCACCACGACTTCCTCAGACGTCTCTTCGATCTCGATGGAGTCCTCGCGAAATGTTGCCGCCTCGCCGAGCGCCCGATCGACAGGACGCCGCTCGACCCGGACGTGCTCCTCGCGCAGTGCCACACGCTCCTCGACCGGACGATCGGTGATCCGGCTATAGACGCGGACGGCACCGGACGCCACCGGTCGCTTCCCGACCCGCAGGCGTTCCTCGACGATGGGGAGCACTTCCTCCCCCCCGACTGACCAGCACCCGACGCGCGCAGTGGGGAGCCCTCACGCAGATGCCGGGCGGGCGCCGCGTCCGTCGACGGCTCGTTCGCCGCCACGTCGCCGCCCTCGGCTTCCATGAGACGACGCGCACGCTCGGCGCCGGCCTCGTTCGTCGTCACCGCGAGGATCGCGCCGCCCTGATTCATGCGCTCGCTGTAATAGCTGCGATCCTCGCTCTCGCCGAACAGCCACTCCCACCAGCTCGAGCTCTCACGCGATGCCTGCGCGGTGGCACCGGTCGTCGTCTCCGTCGCCCGAATGTCCAGGACGCCACGTTCACAGCCCCGCTCCATCAAGAGCTCGGCAACCTGTTCGGCCTCCGCCCTCGAAGCGAATGTTCCTACAACAGTCTTACATTCCTACTTTCTCCGTACCGCCGTGGGCCGGCGGTTCTCGCGGTTGTTCTGTTCCGGGAGCGACGAACGGAGCGGTCGGACCCGCTCAATGATCGCTTTCTGACGCCGCAGCGTCACGGTTCGTGACCGTTTCGCTGTCGTGCGACGTCTCTCGATGTGCAGCTCCTCGACCACGCGCAGGCGCCGGACGACGACCGGCACCTCCTCCGGAACGGATACGATCAGGCGGCCGTTGACGTAGCGGTCCGGCACTGGTGCGTCGACAAATCGACCGGCCGGCACGCGGCGAACGTGCACCACCTCGTAACCGACCGGCTCGTGAACGACGACGTCCTGAGATCTCGTCTTCTTCGTCACTCGTACCGTGCCGACCGTCACCCGACGTCGCTCTATTCTCAACTCTTCGGCGACGATCGGCACGACCCGAGGCGCTGCCCGGCTCGCCCCTTGATTTCCCATCCACGCACTTCCTACACCGTTCAGGCGCGTGAGCTCTTCGGTCACTCGAAGACAGAGCAACGCTCTTGCCATCCATGGCCGAGAGCTTGCACAGGGAGAAGTCGTTCCAATTTGGCCGTAGAGGTGGAAGCAATGGCAGTCCCGCAAGAACGTATTCGCGTCGCTGAACGTAGTACCCAAGTGACTTCTCTCGACAACGCTCGCATCTCGTGGGCCGGGATATGGAGTGGCTTCCTCATGGGCCTCGGGGTGCTGATGCTCTTGTCGACGCTTGGTCTCGCCATCGGAATTAGTGCGGCCGACATCGGCCCGGGCCAGGGCAGCGACGCGAAGGCATTCGGCATCGGCGCAGGGATTTGGGCCGGGCTGAGTCTTCTGATCGCCCTCTTCCTCAGTGGCATGATCGCTTCGCGTGTCTCGATGGTGGTCGACCGGACCGTCGCCACGACACATGGGGCACTAGTCTGGGTCCTGACGATGCTCGGAATCCTCTATATGGCCGGATCGGGCATCAGCCTCGGGATGAGTGGAGTGTTGGGTGTCGTAAAGGGCGCGGGCGCGGCGGTGAGCGGCGCCGCCGGCGGCTTGAGCGACCTCACCAGCGGCGATCCCGACCAGATCCTCGCGAGACTGAACGATCCCAAGACCGCTGGCGTGGTAGCGGGCGCGACCGGAATGTCTCAGGACGAGGCGCGGGATGCCCTCGCCAACATCCGCACTCGAGTCGAGACAGCACGCAACAATCCTGAACAGGCGGCCACCGAGGCTCGGAACGGCGTCCAGCAGCTCACGGCCCGAGCAAAGGACAGGGCGGCAAGCGTTGCCCAGCAGGCTCAGCCGTATGCCTCCACGACGGCATGGACCGCTCTCGCGATCATGCTCGTTTCGCTCGCGGCAGCCGTCGGTGGTTCTATCTGGGGCGCCAGGCGGGCCGAGCATAGGCTGGTTCCTTCCAGACCCTAGTGCCCTGCGCGAGAGTTCCATGCGTGCCGAACCGCTGGCGCCGGGCTACGGCGCCTGCGATTCAGCGTTCTGGGGCCGCTGACCGCGGCTTCAGTTCTGAAGAGGGCCGCGTGTCCATAGCGCCGCGCCAACCACAGGTGTGGCCGGGATGCGGCTGACCCGATCAACTGGTTATCCCGACCGCTGCGCGGTCGTTGCCTGCGCCCGCGAGAGGGCAGTGATGGGCTCCACTATCTCGTGCTGGGCAACGTAGTGGATCGTGTGTCCCGCCCGCCCCAGCCAGGACGAACAGCTCGCTCGCTGGCAGTTCACGATGCAGCCGACCCGAACGTGGTTCAACGTGCGCGACGCGGTCAGCGGCGCCCGCAATGAGCCTGAGAGGCATCCGCAGCTCCGCATAACGCTTTCGCAGCCTCGCTGCGACGGGGATCATCAGGGCCGCTTCCGCAGCACTTGCTCGGCGTCCACCTCCGAGTCCTCGGTTCGCTGAAGCCATATCCGGGACGGTCGAATGCGATGACCCGATGATTTGCCGCGAGGCGGTCGAGCACGCCGCTGCCCTCGAAGTCGCGGGCCATTACGCCGTTACCGTGAAGCAGGACGACGGGTCTCCCACTGGCCGCGCTCGAGAAAGTGGAGGCGTACCCCGTCCACGTCGAGGAACGTGCCGGTCGGCGGATGCCGGTCGGCCCGTCGAGCCTGACGCCGCACCACCAGAACAGTGGCCGACGTGAGGGCGATGGTGGGTAGCAGCCATCTGGCCAACGCGGCGAGCTTCTTGCGCGTCATCAACGATGCTCCTGCCACATCGAACGGTGAACTAAAGGGCGATCACACGCCCCCGAATCTTCACAAGCCCCAGGCCACGGAGCATCACGATCAGTGGCCATGAGGGATCCGCCTCGAGCCGCCCCATACTGAATTTGGGGGCTTGCGGATGAGCGTGATGGTTGTTGTGCAGACTCTCCCCGCCGGTGATCCACGCTAACGATCTCCAGTTGAACGCGCCGTTCTGGAAGTTCTGCACGCCCGCCCAATGCCCAAGACCATTGATCAACGGCGCCACAACGAAGACGTAGCTCACCGTGTGCGCGAGCGCGATCGCGAGCCCCTGAGGCCATCCGAAGATCGCCACGAGCAGCCCGATTCCTACGGCAGGGCCAAGCAGGCCGTGTCCGAAGAGCGCCCGGTCCCATCGGTCCTGTGCGATGTCGGGCGCGTAGGTCCGGATCGTCGCTGGGTTCGTTGCTTCCCGCATATAGTAGAAAACGTTCCCGAGCTGGACCCGCCAGAATCCCAGAAGCTTGGGGCTGTGGGGATCGCCGGCCGAGTCTGCGAAGGCATGGTGCTTTCGGTGGACGGCGACCCATTGTTCACGCCGCTGTCCTGTCGTGAGCCACAGGATCAGCCGAAAGATAACGTCGGCCATAGGATGGATTGTGAGCGATCGGTGGGTGAGGCCTCGATGCAGGTAGATAGAGGTGCTGACCACGGCTGCCTGCGTCAGGAGAAAGGAGACGAGCAGCACGGGAAGAAAGATCCAGACCGTTCCGAGATTCATCAGACTGCCTTCCGGTACTTGGAGAGAGAGGCTCAGTCGGAGCCCGTCGATTCGGCGTCATGCCATATGACCGGCAGGGGGCAAGACCCGTGCCGTCCGAAGTGTTGGCCGCTCGCGATCTCGCCACCGTTGGGATGGAGCACCTCTTCCGACATATAGAAGGAGTCATACGACGCGTAGAAGGAGTCATCCGACGCGAGAAAGAGGGGGCAACTTCGGACGGCGTCCCTACGCGCTTCATCGGAACGTCACTGCCGAAGCTCTCAGCATTGTCGGGGTGGAACCTGGAGGGAATCAGCGGAGCCCCGAAAAGACGATCGCGATAGCCCGGCCGATCCCGCGGTCGCCCCCAGGGGTACCTTGCCGCGCAACTTTGAACCGGCAGCGGCGCAGGTTCACGGTTTCGGGCCGGGGATCATGACAAGCTTCGTGACCGGGTCGCCGCCTCTCTTGATGCCGCCGTGAGGTGTCTTACGGTCTTTCACGGTGGTCACCTACATCCGGATGTGAGGCGTCGTCACCGACCCGTTGGAAATGTCCCATCGGGTCGGCGACGTGACCTTTACCTAACTATTTGCTCACCGAACACTTCTGGGACCACCAGCGCCACTTGCCACCAGCATTGACGCAGTCGGACTTCTTCGTGTACTGCGTCCCGCCATCCATCGACGGACTCGCGGACGTACCACGATCCCCGGACACCCCGCTGGAGGATGTGCTGCTCGAGGTCGAGGACGCGGACCCCGGGGACGACGTTCCCGCGCCCGTCGTGGATCCGTCGTTCGGGGAGGTCCCAGTACCCATGCCGGTACCCGAGGTACCGCTGCGCCCCGTTGCACCGCTACTTGGAGCGCCAGCGCCCCCCGAGCCCCCGCTACCGGCCGCGCCGCCTGCTCCGCCACCACTGCCGGACCCGGCGGCACCGCTGCCGCTACCAGCAGCTCCGCCGCTACCTGAAGCACCGCCGCTGCCTGCCGAACCACCTCCAGCGCCCGCGCCCCCACCCGCACCGCCGCCCGCTTGTGCTGCGGCAAGCGCCGGAGCAAGACCAATCGCTGATCATCGCTGCGAGAAACAGCTTCTTCATGTGAACCCCCGTCCGGGGATTGCGTAAAAGCCGGGCCGCCGACTGGTTCGGTGTCGACGAATCGCGCATCTGGCGCCGGATCGACTGCGGCCGGCGATTCGACGGCACACGTCGCCGCGAGCAGCCGCGGTTGGAAGTCTATCGACGCCCTGGCAATCGGCTCCCAATTGCTCTGAGCAGCCGCGTGAGGCCGCTTCGCCGAACCACGCTTTCGGGCGATCGCAGTGTGGCGGCCTCGAAGCGTCTGACGGTGCTATCGGCGGAGATGTCTCGCACAGAGCGGTCTCGGCTCTAGGGTAGGCTCGCGGGCGAGCGGCATCGGGCACTCCCTCAGCAGCCGACGGCTCCGGACGCGGCCCGGACCAAGGGCATAGCTGTTGCACTGGGACAGGAGTCTTCACGGACCGGTCGATCGATACCGCGGCGGTGAGCCGCATGTGATGGATGAAGGAGACCGCCGGTGGCGATTAATCTTCTGCGCGACAGTGGCGTACCTCTCGAACAACAGCGCTTCACGTGGCGCGACCTGGTCCAGGCTCCGTACAACAAGCTGATGGACGACGCCTTCACCAGAGTCCGCGTCATCCTCATGAACGGGATCGAGTCCGAGGCCCTGCGCTTCTCGCATGCCTGCGCCCGGATGAACGCGCCACTGCAGCGCGCCCTGGCCCAGGTGCGGCGTATTGAGCAGCACCAGCAGACCATGGTGAACTGGCTCAACCCGGCCGACCAGGATCCGCTGGAAACGACGATCGGCTTCGAGCAGGTCGCCATCGAAGTCACCGCGAGCGTCGCCGAAAAGGAGCCTGACCCCTATCTGGCTCAGGTCTTCCGCTTCGGACTGCTTGAGGACTTCGACCATCTGTACCGCTATTCAGCGCTGATGGACCGGTTGCAGGGTAAAGATGCCAATGCCCTCGTCCAGAGCTACTCGGACATCGTGCCGGGCCGGCCCACCGTCATCGAGCATCGCGATCCGCTGGATGACTTGCGCAAGCCTTACGATCGACGCCGGGCGGCGCCCCTGACGAAGCTCCACGCGCTCACGATCATGGCCGGCGAGCACCAGACCCATGACTACTACATGACGATCGGTCCGATGTTCGCGGACCCCGTGGCCCGCCAGGTGTATGCCGAGATCGCCTCGATCGAGGAGCAGCACGTCACCCAGTACGAGTCGATCATCGACCCCAACGAAACGTGGCTGGAGAAGTGGCTGCTGCACGAGGCGACCGAGGTCTATAACTACTGGAGCTGTGTCGAGTCCGAGGAAAACCCGCGAATCCGAGCCATCTGGGAGAGGTTCCTCGACTACGAGCTGGGCCACGTCCGCTTCGTCGCGCGCCTGTTCGAGGAGACGGAGGGACGCGATGCCGCAGAGGTGCTTCCTGACCGGATGCCGGAGCCGATCCGCTACACGAGCCACCGTGAGTTTGTCCGGGAGACGCTGCGCCGCGAGCTGACTCTCAGTGCAGCCGGAACGGAGTTCGTGGATCGTGAGCAGGAGACCGAGGCCACACGGGCCTACCGCGACCAAATGAATTCCGAGGGCTCCCCGACCGAGACCGTGGCGGCCGGTTACGTCTGGCGCCCTGGCACAGAGTTGACCGACCCGGCCGCGCGGGTCCCAGCGACATCGTCCAAGTCCAAGAGGAGGGCCGCGTGATGCGACAGTCCGCTCGTCAAGGCAGCAACCGGACCGGGATCATGGCGGCGCCCGAACGGGCCAAACAGATGGTGGAGGCCACGCGAGAGTTCCCGCCGTCCTCACCAGGGGATGCCCTGGCGATCGCCGAGGTTCGCATCGCATATGCGCAGGAAGGCGAGGGCATGGGAGAGACGCCCAGGCTCCTCATGGACAAGCTCGGGGAGCGTCTGGCCTTCGAGCATGCCGGCGCCCGGCTGTATGAGGCCCTTCTGTCCAAGCACCGCGCGTACGGCTCGTTCGAGGGGGGCCCCAGCGGTGAAGACGTCTTGCACATACTCACGGAAGAATACGAGCACGCCGACTTCCTGTCGGGAGCCATCAAGAATCTTGGTGGAGACCCGACGGCCCTCACGCCGGCGGCCGATCTCGCCTTGAACATCTCGGCCGGGCTTCCGCAGGTGCTCAGCGATCCGCGCACCAACCTGCTGCAGTCGCTGGAGGCCATCGTCGTGGCTGAGCTTGCCGACAACGAGTGCTGGACGACCCTGGCCCAGTTCGCAAGCCAAGCCGGACAGGACGAACTCGCGGAGCAGTGCGGCGTGGCCATCGAGCACGAACGCGACCACCTCCGCAAGGTCCGGATGTGGATCGCGGCCGGCCAGGGACGCGAGGCTGCGGCCGGCGACGGCGCCGAGATGCCGGAGGACGAGTACACGTTCAGTGAGGACAGCCCGGTCGATCGGGAAGGCTACGTCGTGAGCGAGGAAGAGCGAGCCGAGAGCCGGGAAACCGGCGGCCAGCCCCCGACCGGTACGTCCGGAAAAGACCGGCCGGCGCGCCGTGACCGCAAATGACCAAAGGGAGGAATGAGCATGGCGACGGGAGAACGTGTCCGGGAGGCGATGCAGCAACAGGGCCGACAGGCCGAGGATACCGTGACGAAGTCGGTCGAGTCGCACACGGCGGCGATACCATCCATCGCCTTCCTGAGCCTGGCGGTGGGTTCGATGGCGATCTCATTGGCGCTCATGATGGCGGGTCGCCGCCAGGCCGCGAACTTTGTCGGCCAGTGGGCGCCGACGATCCTGATCATGGGGCTCTATAACAAGCTCGTGAAGCAGCACGGCAGTGATTAAACGCGCACGATGCGGGATACTACTTCTGGATTACTCCAGCGCACTCAAACGACAAACGATGAGCGTGGGAGGGCATTCTAGTTAAGACCAAGGGCACCTCGGCCTTGCCACCCCCGCCGCTCGACTCGCAGTGGCGAGAGGCGGGGGCCGGCAGTGTTAGTGACCATCACGCGACGCCTGGAGGGAAGAGCCTAGGACTTCTTCGCCCAGTGCCTCGCAGATTACGGTACCTCAGCCACTGAGTCGAGCCGCCCGGCGCCCCGCATGCCGCTCCTCCGCCGGGCGATGCCAGGCCGCAGCCTTGAACGCCTACACGAACTGGCTCACACGGTGCTCCCGACCGAACAGCATCATGGGGCGACCTCGTTCAACATGAACGGCCCAACGATGATCGCGGTCATGACGAGCATCGTCCCCCAGTCCACCGGGGCCCAGAGTGTCCGCCCCAACCCCGTGTCTCGTAGACACGGGCAGCTTCTCGCAGGACGACCACGAACGAGAAGATGAAGAGGGCCCAGCCGAGCGCCCACCCGGCCGTGGCCAGCGCGAACTTCATGTTCTTCTGAAGTCAGCCGAGGCGCACTAGTGGGCATGAAACGCCCATTTTCTGAGGGTTTTAGCACTGGCCAATATCTCTGAGGGCGCCTCCGAGTGGTAGCAAAACTGGTAGCACCAGTCTGACCGGGGTCCTCCCGGGAGGGCAGCCTAGACCATGCTGGGCAATCCGAACACGCCGATTTGACGTTTTATCGGGCGGAGGACGTAACCACCTATGCTGCTGCCGGCCGGTTGCCGAGTGTCCTAACTGCTCCCGGGTCTTGCCCTTCGCACAGATCGCCGCTGACGTCATCATGGACAAGCGCGACTTCTGCCCGGTGTGCCGAATCGATCTGACCGTTGCCCTGCTCCAGCATCTGGCTCAATGCACGGTGAAGCGAGTTCAGGAGCGCGAGATCCGGGCCCGTGAGACGAGGCAAGAAGCGCGCGAGACCGCGCCATGGAGCCGACAACTCCGGAGTGCTGCTGATGAGCCTGGGCGCGAAGCCGAGGATGTAGAGCGGCGAAACCGCAGCGAGAGGCGGGGCGAATCAGGCGGCGGA
>Ga0114129_10004381_pt1 | contig 19915 bp, 17 predicted proteins | sample RhiMetdeltSRZDD1_FD_80071 | JGI IMG/M metagenome (GOLD analysis project Ga0114129, IMG submission 80071) | Populus rhizosphere microbial communities from Tennessee, USA - Rhizosphere MetaG P. deltoides SRZDD1 (version 2) (version 2) | ecosystem: Host-associated > Plants > Roots > Rhizosphere >...
GCCCGAAGTGGGCGACGAGGTGCTGATCGCCTTCGAGCTGGGCGAGCCGCGCTGTCCGTACGTGCTGGGCGCTTTGTGGAACGGCAAGGACAAGCCGATGAACGGCGCCTACCAGGACGACAACACCACCCGGATGATCCAGACCAAGTCCGGGCACAAGATCGTCCTCAACGACAAGTCGGGCGAGGAGAAGATCGTCATCGCCGACAAGTCCGGTAAGCGGACCATCACCTTCGACGTCAAGGCGAAGAAGTTCCTCGTCGAGGCCCAGGAAGGCGACATCGAGCTCCACGCCGAGAAGAAGATCGTCCTGGAATGCGAGGACCTGGAGATCAAGACGTCGAAGACCACGAAGATCGACGTCGGCTCGAACTTCAACCTGAAGGTCTCCTCCGACGCAAGCATCAAGGCGGACGGCAACATCAAGCTCAAGGCGACCCGGGTGAACATCAATTAGGTCCGGCTTTCGCCTCGATTCCTCGATTCAATTGCGACTTGTTTCGACGGCTTCCTGCGCGCGGCGGCATGCTGCGCCGGAAGTCTGGCGCCATCTGAGTGGTGGTCGGATCGCGTGTGCGCAAAATTGACCCGGTACGGGCTCGTGCTAGGCACGGAGAGATGCGCCGCCTTGCGCTGCCCCTGCTGCTCGTCTGCTCTGCCGGCGCGCGCGCCGCGCCGAACGACTTGCAGCTCTGGCGCCTGGGGCACCCGGACTCGATCACCGTCTGTACGGTGTGCACGGGGACGGACAACGTCGTCCAGGCGGGCGACCCGGGCGCGCAGTTCCGGTTCGCCCGGCTGACCGCGACGCTGGCGCTGGCGTTTGCGCCCGCGTTCGAGGACCAGGCGCAGACGACCGGCCAGGCGGGGTTCGAGATCGGCGCCGGGACGCAGGTCGCCTATCCGAAGCTGTCCGAACAGGAATGGCCGTCGGAAGCGACGCTCGGGACCGGCGCTCCGCCGCAGGCGCTGTTCGTTCCCACGGTGGCGCTGCGCAAGGGACTGGGCGGATCGGTCGAGCTGGGCGCGGCGGCCTCGCTGCTCGCGCGCTCGCAGATCGTCGCGCTGAGCGCGCAGCTGCGGTGGGCGGTCGTCGAAGGCCTCTACAACGCGCCCGACGTCGCGCTCCGCTTCTGGGGGACGCGACTCGTCAACGCGCAGGAGCTGAACCTGACCTTTGGCGGGGCGGACGTCCTCGTCTCGAAGAGCTTCGGCATCTCCGGGACGGCGCGACTGCAGCCGTATGCGCAGTACGGCATCGCTCTGGTCGAGGCGACGACCGGCGCAGTCGATTTCAGCCCCGGGAGCGAGGACCCGCGCGATCCCACGGCGGACGACCGATCGTTCCACCGCATCGCGTTCTGGGAGAACCGCTATCAGCGCTTCGCCGTCGGGGTCCGGATGATTACCGGCGCGATGCTGCTTGGGCTCGAAGGCGGGCTCGCCTTCGGCAGCAACCCCGTCCAGCACGATGCCGTCGCCGGCGGTACTCCGAGTCAGTTCACGCGCATCTGGACGACGGCGGGCCGCATCGGCCTCGCGTTCTAGGACCTGCCGAACCGCGCCAGCATCACGTCGGGCACGTTGGTGATGATCCCCGTCGCGCCCGCCGCGAGCATCGCCTCCGCTCGCACCGGATCGTCGACCGTCCACGGAGCCACGAGGTAACCGCGGCGGCGCCACGAGCGGATCGCCGCCGGCGTGGCGAGCACGTCTTCCGGGTGCAGCGACACGGCACCGAGCGCGGGCGCGGCGAGGGCGTGGCGAAGCGCGAACGACGAGTCGCGCTCGAACAGAAGCGCCCGCGGCACGTCGGGCGCCAGCGCGCGCGCCCGCCACAGGCAGACCGGGTTGAAGCTGGAGAAGAGCACCCGCTCCTCGGCTCGCGCTTCGCGCACCACGGCGACCGTGGCGGCGGTCAAGCCGCGGTCGTCGGCGCGCTCGCACTTCAGCTCCACGTTCACGAGGAGCGACCGCGGCGTCGCCGCGAACACGTCCGCAAGGAGCGGCACCGCCTCGCCGCGGAACTTCTCCGAGAAGCGCCCGCCCGCGTCCAGCGCGCTGATCGTCGACCAGGGCGTCTCGGTGACGAGCCCTGCATATCCGGTGGTGCGGCCGAGGGATTCGTCGTGGATCACCACCACCTCTCCGGTCGCGCAGCGCTGCGCGTCGAGCTCGATCCCGTCGGCACCCATCTCCACCGCCAGCTGGAACGCCGCCAGCGTGTTCTCCGGAGCGGCCCGCGACGCGCCGCGGTGCGCCCAGACGAGCGGCCGCCCGGCCCGCGAGAAGTGCTGCGGCGCGCCGCGCCCCGTGATAGCGTTCACTTAAGAGCACCCCGAAGGAGCAGCGTACATGGGAAATCTCGGGTTCGGCGAGCTCCTCCTCATCTTCCTCGTGGTGCTGCTCGTCTTCGGCGCCAGCAAGGTGCCGCAGCTCGGTGACGCGCTCGGACGCGGCATCCGCAACTTCAAACGATCGATGAGCGGCGACGACGCCATCGACGTCACCCCGAAGAAGCTCGACGAGGCCTCCCAGCAACAGCAGCCCGCGCCGACCGACAAGGCGGCCCAGCCCGCGGCAGGTTCGAAGAAGTAGCAGCCCTTCATTCCGGCGCCGGCCCGGTGCGGTGCGCGAGCAAGAGGCGCGCCTGCACGCGCACCTCCGACGAGATGGTGCCGTCGAACGCGATCTCGCGCAGGTCGGGCGTGGTCAGGATCGCCAGCGCCGAGATCGCCAGCGACGGTGGGCAGTAGGGGTTCTGCGCCAGCGCCTTGCGTACGCGGCGGTTGGTCGCCCAGCGGCGCGACCGGAACACCTCCTCCAGTACCGCGGTGCGCACCGGCCGCCGTGAGGCCGCGAGGAGCACCTCGCGCTCGGTACAGCGCGGGTTCTCCAGCAGGTTCCGGACCACCATCGGGTCCTGGTCCTGGGCAAGCCGCGCGAGCAGGTCGCGGTTGCGGCCGCGCGCCAGCGACTTGCGCTCGCCGAGGCTCCGGGCGCGCATCTCCTTGTCGACCCAGCTCTCCTTGTCCCGGTCGAAGGAGCGCACGGCATCGCTCCGCGTGAAGAGAGCGGCGACGGCCTGGGTCCCCTTCGCTTCCGCGGTCGCGCGCAGACGCGCGGTCAGCTCCTCGGAGACGAACGCGTGCAACCCGCGCAAGAGGCCTTCCAGCGCCGCCGAATGCGGATCGCTGCGCCGGTGCGTCCGGCGGAGCAGCTCGTCGAGTGCCTCGACCGCCTCGTCCACCGGCAGCTCGGCGAGGAACTCCGCCGCTCGCCGCGCGCGCAGCTCGAGGTCCTCGATCGCGCCGAGCAGGCGCGAGATGCGCTCGGCGGCGTCCACCTTCCCGTTACTTGGATGTCTCGGCCGTGCGGTGAGGCGCCCAGGCGTCGATCGGCTCCAGCCGCAGGTGCAAGCGGTGGCGCTGCAGGTCGGCGGGGGGATCCGCGATGACGGCGAAGAAGGGGAGGCTCGCCCCCGGCCGGAGCCGGCGCTCTGCGTCCGCCGCGAGCAGCGCACGCTGCAGCCTGTCCGCGTCGGCGGGGTTGCGCAGCGCGTAGACGTCTTCCGGGCTCGGTTCGGCGCCGGCGATCGCCTCCGCCTTCCCTTCCGACTCGCCGGCGGCGACCAACTCGGCGACGACGCGGACCGGTCCGTGGGCCTTGCGGCCGCGGTTCTCGACCCGGCCGCGGACGAAGAAGACGGGCTTGCCCGAAGCCGTGTCGTACAGGCCGCTGCTGACCCGCGTCGCGACCACGTCCGAGCGGGCCGTGAACCCGAGCCACCCGGCCGATCCTTCGTCGGAGATCGCAGCGACCAGCACCACGATGACCGCCAGGGCCGCCCCGACCAGCCCGGTCAAGGCGCTGGAGATGAGCTCCCGCCTCGCCGATGGCGGCGGCTCGGGCGGCTTCTGGAAGATCGACTTGTACTGCTTGCCCGACTTCGTCAGGCGATCCGACTTCTGGCGGTCCGACGTGGCGTGCTTGTCCGTCCGCGGCCGGTCGATCGGCTTCGAGTCCGGTTTCTTCGCGAAGACCGACTCGTCGAGCTCCAGGCCCGACGAGCTGCCGTCGGTCACGCCGACCGGCCCTGTCTTCGGCTTGCCGGCGACCACCGGTCCGGTCTTCGGCTTCGGCGCGATTGGCCCCGTGCTGGGTTTCGCAGCGACGGGGCCCGTACTCGGCTTCGCACCGACGGGGCCCGTTTTGGGTTTCGGCGCGACTGGCCCGGTTTTCGGCTTGGGCGGGGTGAGCGGCTCGTCGTCGAGGCCCAGGTCGAGTGAATCGAAGTCGATCCCCGACTTGTCCCTTGCCTTGGCCGCGGCAGGCTTCTTCGCTGGCTCGCCCGTCAGCTCGGACATGCCGAACAGGTCGTCGACGTCGAGGCGGCTGCCGCCTTTTGCGGGCGGCGAAGATGGCTGCGGGCGGGCTGCCGGCGCGGGCGGCCGCGCGGTCGACGCGGTGCGCGAGGAGGTCCCCGCGACCGGCCCCGTCTTCGGCTTGGGAATCGGAGGATCGAGCGAGGACAGATCGATCGTACTGCCCGCTCCCGCCGAGGAACCCGGTTCGGCCGCGCCCGACTTCTTTACGGAGAACACGTCCTTGCAGCTGCTGCAGCGCACCCGGACGCCGCGGTCTCCGACCTTGTCGTCGGCCACGCGGAAGCGGGTCTGGCAACTCGGGCACTGGACGACCACGCTCGCATTCTCGCAGCCGCGAAGCGAGAGTGACAAGGAATCGGCGGCGCCTGAACACACACTCCGTCGCTCCTTGACACACAGTGGCACCTGTGGGGGAATCCGCGTCCCGGCGCTTCGCGTCACGGCGCCCTGGAGCTTCCAGATGAACGAGCAAGAGCAGGCGTCGGTCCCCCAGGGCGGCACCGAGGCGCCCGAAGGGCGGAAGGAGCCCAAGATCATCAAGCGGTACACGAACCGGAAGCTCTACGACACGGTCGAGAGCCGCTACGTCACGCTCGACGAGATTGCGCAGATGATCAAGGGCGGCGCCGAAGTGAAGGTGCTCGACAACCGCACCAAGGAGGACCTGACCTCGGTCACCCTGGCGCAGATCATCTTCGAGGAAGAGAAGAAGCGGTCGCAGATGCCCCTGGGGGTGCTGCGCGAGATCATCCGCCACGGCGGCGAGGCGGTCGCGGTCTTCTACCAGGACAAGGTCCAGAACAAGCTGAACGAGCGCATCGAGGAGATGAAGAACCGGACCGACGCACTGCGCGAGAACATCGAGCAGAAGGTACGCGGCGTCACCTCCCTGTTGCGCGGCAGCGAGGAGAAGGGCGCCAGCTCGGTGAAGGAAGTCCTCGCCGCGGGACAGACGGCGGTGGAGGAGCTGCGCGCCAAGGTCGACCAGAGCGTGAAGCAGGCGCTGGACTCGTTCGGGACCGGGTCCATGGGGCAGGAGATCGAGAAGCTGCAGCGCAAGATCGAGGCGCTGGAGAAGAAGGTCGAGCAGATCGGCAAGTGACCCCGCTGGCGCAGGCCCTGCTGCCGCTCTACCGCGGATACCTGCGCCGCCTCGACGAGATGGTCGCCCGGATCGGGGAAGCCGCGGCCCTGCGCGAGCCCACGGCGCGCGACGAGTCGCAGAAGCTGCTGCGCGACGAGAACGGGTTCGTCGTCCGCTTCGACGTAGCCGACTCGAGGAGCGGCGAGACGTTCGAGGTGCACGGCGCGCATGCCGACGCGCCGGCGCAGGCCGAGGTGCGCGTCGGGACCGTCGCCTTCGCGCTGGAGCCGGGCAACTGGGAGGAGCTTGCGCTGCGGTGCGCGTTCTCGCGGCCGCCGGCGCCGGAGGATCTCGCGGCCGTCGCCGAGTTGCTGCAAGCGTGGACGGTCCTGGCGGCGCACGGGGGGTTCAAGGGGGCAGACCAGGCGCAAGCGCCGTGGACCGGGCGGCTGCACTCCGCGGCGGTGCGCATCGACGGGCCAGAGATCGTCGCGACCCTCGACGTGGGCACCTGCCCGCCCGGGGCCTTCGACGCGCTGGCGGCCGCCCTCGGCGCCTTCGCGCCGGACGGCGCGTCGGTCGAACGCGTCGTCATCGGCGGGACGCCGCCCGAAGATTCCTGACAACTTCTGTCAGGGGGCCGGAGTAGAGTCCTCCGCCGTGCTGCAAGGTTTCCACCCCACCGTTCGCGATTGGTTCGAGCGGCGCTTCGGCACCCCCACCGAGCCGCAGGCGCAGGGGTGGCCGCACATCCAGGCCGGCGAGGACACCCTGATCGCGGCGCCGACGGGGTCGGGCAAGACCCTGGCGGCGTTCCTTGCCTGTCTCGACGAGATGATCCGGCAGGGCGACGCCTTGCCGGCGACTACGCAGGTCCTCTATGTCTCGCCCCTGAAGGCGCTCGCCAACGACGTCCGCAAGAACCTGCTCGAGCCGCTGGCCGAGCTGCGCGCTCTCGGCGTTTCCGAGATCCGGACGGCGGTCCGGACGGGCGATACCGCGCAGGCCGAGCGGCAGCGGATGGCCAAGGCGCCACCGCATGTGCTGGTGACCACGCCCGAGTCGTTCTACGTCCTGCTCACTTCGGAGAGCGGGCGCCGGATGCTCTCGACGGTGCGCACCGCCATCGTGGACGAGATCCACGCGGTGGCCCGGGACAAGCGCGGCGCGCACCTTGCGCTGTCGCTCGAGCGGCTCGACGCGCTCTGCGGTTCCCGGCGTCCGATCCGGATCGGGCTGTCGGCCACGCAGCGCCCGGTGGAGGAGATCGCGCGCTTCCTGGTCGGGACCGGGCGGGTCGAGGCGGACGGGACCCCGCGCTGCGCGATCGTCGAGGCGGGTCGCAAGCGCACCTACGACCTGCGCATCGAGGTGCCGGCCCAGGACCTGTCCGCGGTCGCCTCCAAGGAGCAGCGCGACGAAGTGTGCGACCGCGTCGCCCAGCTCATCCGGGAGCATCGGACTACGCTCGTCTTCGTCAACACCCGCCGGCAGGTGGAGCGGATCGCCCACGCCCTCGGCGAGCGGCTCGGCGAGGATCAGGTGTGCGCCCACCACGGCAGCCTGTCCCGCGGGATGCGGCTCGCCGCGGAAGAGAAGCTGAAGCGCGCCGAGGTGAAGGCCGTGGTGGCGACGGCGTCGCTGGAGCTGGGCATCGACGTCGGTGCGGTGGAGCTGGTCGTGCAGCTCGACTCCCCGCGGTCGCTGTCCGTCGCGCTGCAGCGGGTCGGCCGCGCTGCGCACACGCGGCATGGCATCCCCAAGGCGCGGCTCTTTCCCCTCACGCGCGATCAGCTGGTCGAGTGCGCGGGGCTCGTCCGTGGCATCCGCGCCGGCCGGCTCGAGGAGACGCGCATTCCGCCGCATCCCCTCGACGTGCTGGCGCAGCAGGTCGTTGCGATCGCCGCCTGCGAGGAGATCGCCGAGGACGCCCTCTACGCGCTCGTGCGCCGCGCCTGGCCGTACCGGCAGCTCTCGCGAAAGGACTTCGACGCGGTGGTGCAGATGCACGCCGAGGGGGTAGCGCGCAGGGCCGGCCGCCTCGTCGGGGCTCGGCTGCACCGCGACGGCGTGGCGCGCAGCGTCTCGGGCCGCCGCGGGTCGCGCCTCGCCGCCATGACGAGCGGCGGCGCCATTCCGGACACGGCGCAGTACCAGGTCGTGGCGGAGCCCGAGGGAGTCGTGATCGGGCAGCTCGACGAGGACTTCGCCATCGAGAGCCTCGCCGGCGACGTGTTCCTCCTCGGAAACGATTCCTGGCGAATCCGCCGCGTCGAGGCGGGCAGGGTCCGCGTCGAGAACGCGCACGGCGCTCCGCCCAGCGTGCCGTTCTGGAACGGGGAGGCGCCGGGGCGCACCGCGGAGCTGTCGCGCGTCGTCGGCGAGCTGCGCGCCGAGATGGAGCCGATGCTGGCCGACCCGGCGGCGGCTGCGGCGTGGGCGGTGCGGGAGTGCGGCCTCTCGGAGCCTGCAGCGGAGCAGCTCGTCTCCTACCTCGCGGCCGCGAAGGCGGCGCTGGGGTCGTTGCCGACGCAAGACGTGCTCGTCGCCGAGCGCTTCTTCGACGACGCGGGCGGCATGCAGCTGGTCGTGCACGCCCCCTTCGGGGCGCGGCAGAACCGGGCGTTCGGCCTCGCGCTGCGCAAGAGCTTCTGCCGCACCTTTGACTTCGAGTTGCAGGCGGCGGCGACCGACGACGCGGTGCTGCTCTCGCTCGGCCCGCAGCACAGTTTTCCGCTGGAGAGCATCTTCGACTTCGTCCACCCGTCGCGTCTCGACGAGGTGCTCACCCAGGCCGCGATGCAGGCGCCCATGTTCGGCGTGCGCTGGCGGTGGAACGCCACGCGCTCGCTGGCGCTCTTGCGGCACACGGGCGGCAAGAAGGTGCCGTTCAACCTGCTGCGCATGCGCTCCGACGACCTGCTGGCGCAGGTCTTCCCCGCGCAGGTGGCCTGCCAGGACAACGCCGGCACCGGGCCGATCGAGCCGGTCGACCACCCGCTGGTGAACGAGACGCTGCGGGACTGCCTGCACGAAGCGATGGATTGCGAAGGCCTGCGTGCCCTGCTCCAGCGGATCGTCGGGCGCGAGATCCGCCTCCTCGCCCGGGACTTGCCGGAGCCCTCGCCGCTCGCGCACGAGGTGCTGAACTCCGCGCCCTGGGCCTATCTGGACGATGCGCCCCTCGAAGAGCGCCGGTCGCGTGCCGTGACGCTGCGGCGCACGCTGCCGGAAAAGGACAGCGAGCTGGGCGCGCTGGACCCGGCCGCCATCGCCGAGGTAGCGGCGCAGGCCTGGCCCGAGGTGCGGGACGCGCGCGACCTGCACGATGCCTTGCTGTGCCTGGGGCTGTTGCCCGACGCGGAAGTCCTGCCTGCCTGGCGTGAGCTGCTCGGGCAGCTCGCCGGCTCGGGCCGCGCCGTACGGCGCGGCGAGCACTGGGCAGCGGCGGAGCGGCCGGAGCCGGAGCTGGTCGAGGTGGTCCGCGGTTGGGTGACGTGCGTCGGCCCGTTCACGACCGATGCGCTGGCCAGGCGGCTGCGGCTGCCGGTCTCCGAAGTCGAACTGGCGCAGCTCGAGTCCGAGGGCCTCGTCCTGCGCGGGCGGTTCACTCCCGGTGCGACAGGGCAGGAATGGTGCGAGCGGACGCTGCTCGCGCGCATCCATCGGCTGACGCTCGGGCGGCTGCGCCGCGAGATCGAGCCGGTCGCGACGTCCGATCTGCTGCGCTTCTACTTCCGCTGGCAGCACGTCCATCCCGGGACGCAGGTGCACGGGGCCGCGGGCCTGTCCGAGGTGCTCGGACAGTTGCAGGGTTTCCAGGCGGCGGCGGGCGCATGGGAAGGCGAGATCTTCGCCTCACGGGTCGCGGGTTATCAGTCGGCGTTGCTCGATCAGCTCTGCCTCTCCGGAGAGGCTGCCTGGGGCCGGTTGTCCTGCGCCGCTCTCGATCCGGAAATGCCCCGCAGGCGCGCGGCGCCGAATCGACTCACTCCGCTGGCGCTGTGCCGGCGCGAGGACCTGCCGTGGCTGCTCGAGGCGACGCGCGGTCCCGTCGAGCAGCTCGGCGAGCGTGCGGCGCGGTTGCATGCGCTGCTCGGGCAGCGGGGCGCCCTCTTCTTCCACGAGCTGCTGCGCGGCAGCGGCTTGCTCGCTGCCGAGCTGGAAAGCGCTTTGTGGGAGCTGGTCGCGGCGGGGCTCGTCTCGTCCGACGGCTTTGCGGCGGTGCGCTACCTGACTGCGCCGCATCGCCGCCTTGCGGCCGCCGGGCACCCCCTTTCGGGCGCGGGGCGGTGGTCGCTCCTGCGTGCTCCGTGCGACGGACCGGCCGACGAGAGATCTGCTTTCGCCGAGACGCCCGAGTGGGTCGAGAAGCTCGCGCGGCAGTATCTGCGCCGCTACGGCGTCGTCTTCCGCGATCTGCTCGCGCGCGAGCCGCGCTGTCCGCCCTGGCGGGAGCTGGTGCGCGTCTACCGGCGGATGGAGGCGCGCGGCGAGCTGCGCGGCGGCCGGTTCGCGCAGGCTTTCTCGGGCGAGCAGTTCGCCTTGCCGGAAGCGCTCGACGCCGTGCGCTCGGTACGGCGGACCCGTCCCGCCGGGACGGAGCGGGTCTCGATCTGTGCGGCCGACCCCCTGAACCTGGTCGGCATCCTGACGCCCGGTCCTCGGGTGCCGGCGCAGTCGGGTGTGCGCATCGCGTTCACGGACGGAGTTCCGGAGGCGCAGCCCGCACTCGCCTCGGCGTGACCGGCGCCCTCCCGCGCGCGCTTCGCAGTGGCTACCGTCCGCCACGGAGCGTCGTCGTGAGACAACGGCCGCAGGGCTGCGTCGTGCTGCTCGTCCAGGACGGTGCGACGCGCCGTCTCGGCACCCGGGAGCGCCTCTTCCGGCACGGCTTCCGCGTCCTCGCCGGCGGGTCGCTCGCGGCCACCAAAGATTACCTCGCGGACATGATGCCGGTGAACGCCGTGGTCGACATGGGCAGCAACGTCGATCGCGCCGTGGAGCTGCGGGCGCAGCTCGAGCAAGACCCCCGATTCGCGGGCGTCCCGATCATGCTGCAGCTGGACCTGTAGAAACCGAGACGGCCTAGTTGGGCGGAGGCGGCTCCGCGGGCTTCGTTTCTCGCCGCTGCAGCTCGGCGATTTTCTCCGAGAGCCCCTCGAACACCCGCTCGAGCTCGTCGATCTTTCCCTGCAGCCGCTGCACGTCTCCGGCCGTGGGGATGTTCATGGTGGAGAGCACGTTCTGCACGTTGCGCTCGACCAGCCCCTTCGCCTCGAGCGCGGCGCTCACCGTTTTCTGCAGTGCCCCCATCAGCCTCTCGTTCGAGAGCAGGTGGGTGGCGATCTTGCCGACGCGCTCCTCGCCGGTCGCGATCATCTTCTTCAGTACGGGATTGTCGCGCAGCATGGCTCGTCTCCCCGCCGCGCGGTGCGCAGCTCGGCGCGACCCTAACGGCAGGGTGAGGTGCGCGTCAACGGCGTTCGTTGACACCCCCCAGGGCCGCCACTACAGTCCCGCGCTCCCGTGCAAGAGCCCGTCCCAGACGCGCGCGCCGGGCTTCTCGATCGGCGGCTGATCGTCGTCACCGGCAAAGGGGGCACGGGGAAGACGACGCTGTCCGCGGCGCTGGCGCTGGCCGCTTCGCGGCGAGGCAAGCGCGTCCTGGTTTGCGAGGTCACCGCGCGCGAGCGCGTCAGCGAGCTGTTCGGCCGGCCGCCGTCGGGCCCGCAGATCCGCGAGCTGCTTCCCAACCTGTACTCGGTGCACGTGCGGCCCGCCGAGGCGATGCGCGAATACGCGCTGATGATCCTGCGCTACGAGACGCTCTACAACCTCGTCTTCGAGAACCGCGTCGTCCGCTATTTCCTGGTCGCCGCGCCGTCGCTCGCCGAGATCGTCATGCTCGGGAAGGTCTGGTGGCACGCGGCGCGCGAGACGGAGCGCGGCCGCCCGCGCTGGGACCTCGTCGTGCTGGACGCGCCCGCGACGGGGCACGGCCTGACGCTGCTCACCGTCCCCGACGTCTTCCTCTCCATCGTGAGCGAAGGTCCGCTCGCGCGCGACATGCGCGACATGCAGGGCCTCCTCAAGGATCCGGCGCGCTGCCGCACGTGCATCGCCACCCTCCCCGAGGAGATGCCCGCGAACGAGGCCATCGAGCTGCATCGCGCCTTGGGCCAGCACGGGCTGCCGCAAGGGGCGCTCTTCCTCAACGGGGTGTTCGAGCCGCGCTTCACTCCCCAGGAGCGCACCCTCGTCGCGCGCGGCGGTCCGCTGCTTGCCGCGGCCGCGGACGCAGCCGAGTCGCACGAGGCCCGCGCGGACCTGGCGGTGCGCTACGAGCGGCTGCTTCGCGAGCAGGTGCGGCTACCGCTGGTGACGGTGCCGTACATGTTCGACCGCACCTTCGGTACACAGGCCATCGAGAAGGTCGCGCGGGCCGTCGAGGCGATCCTGTGAGACGCCCGGAGGAGACCGCGCTCGCGCACCGGCCGCCGCTGGACCAGGTGCTGGCGCGCCGCCGCGTCGTCTGCTGCGTCGGCTCGGGCGGCGTGGGCAAGACGACCACGGCGGCGGCCCTGGCGCTGCGCGCGGCCGTCGCCGGGAAGCGCGCCCTCGTCCTCACCATCGATCCGGCGCGCCGGCTGGCGAACAGCCTCGGGCTCAAGGCGCTCGGCAACCGCGAGACGCGCATCGACGACGATCTGTTCCGCGGAGCGGGCCTCAAGCCGCGGGGCGAGATGTACGCCATGATGCTGGATCTGAAGCTCACCTGGGACGAGCTGGTCCAGCGGCAGGCGCCCACGCCCGACCGGGCGCGACAGATCCTCGACAACCGGCTCTACCAGAAGCTCTCCACCGCGATGGCCGGAAGCCTCGAATACATGGCGATGGAGAAGGTCGACGAGCTGCACAGCTCGGGCCGCTTCGACGTGGTGGTGCTCGACACCCCGCCAACCGCGAACGCGCTCGATTTCCTGCGCGCCCCGGACCGCATCCTCGACGTGCTCGACAACGACGCCATGCGCGTCGTCCTCGGCCCGCTGCTCAAGGCGAGCCGGATCGGGCTCAAGCTCTTCGCGCTCCCCACCAGCCTGGTGTTGCGGACCCTGGCGAAGTTCACCGGGCAGGACTTCCTGCGCGACCTGGCGCAGTTCATGGTCGCCTTCGAGGGGATGTACGCAGGCTTCAAGGAACGCGCCGCGAAAGTGAAGCGGCTGCTCTCCGGCGCCGAGACCGCGTTCGTCCTGGTGACCACCCCGAATCCGCTGACCATCGAGGACGCGCTCTTCTTCCATCGCGCGTTGCGCGAGGACGGCATCAACACGGCCGCCCTGGTCGTCAACCGGGTCCAGCGCGACCCGAAACGGCTGGGCGGGCCGGAATCGGTCCCGGCGCTCCGCGAGGCGCTGCAACTCGCGCAGATTGCCGACGGCGGCGATCCGGCGCTGTCGCAGCGGCTCGCGCGCACGCTGGTCGAGCAGTCCACGCTGGCCGACCTGGACCGGCGGCACGTCGAGGAGCTCTCGCGCACCGTTCCCGACGTGCCTCTCTACCTGGTGCCGCGCTTGCGCAAGGACGTGCACGATCTGGCCGGTCTGTGGCAGATCGACCAGTGCCTCGCCGCCTCGGAGGATTGAATGGCGTTCTACCTGGGCACCATCGAGCTTCCCACGCAGAACAAGCAGCAGATGGTGGACATCACCGCGCGGGTGCGCGCCGAGGTGAAGAGCAGCGGCGTCCAGAACGGCCTCTGCACCGTCTTCGCGCCGCATTCCACCGGCGCCGTGACCATCAACGAGAACACCGACCCGAACGTGCAGACGGACATCCTCAACGCGCTCGAGCGGGCCGTGCCGCAGAAGGGCAAGTACTACAAGCACGAGGAGGGCAACGCGCACGCGCACGCGAAGGCCGCGCTGATCGGCGCGTCCGAGACGGTGCCGGTGCAGGGCGGGAAGCTCCTGCTCGGGACCTGGCAGGCGATGTACTTCTGCGAATTCGACGGCCCGCGGAACCGCAAGCTGACCGTCACGGTAATAGGCTGATGCGCGTTCCAAGAACCCGCGGTCAGTTGGGGGGTCGAGGGGGGAGCGAGCTCTCCCCTCGTGGAGGCGCCGCAGGCGCCGGATCGGAGAGCGTGGGGTCGGAGGTAAAGTGCTTGGCCCGCGCCAACGGTGGACCACCCTGATGCGGGCGCTCGTCGCTTGGAGCGGTGGGAAGGATGCGGCGTGGGCGCTGCACCTCGCGCGCGCCCTTGGCATCGAGGTCGCGGGATTGCTCACCACGATGGCCGGCGATCGCGTTGCCATGCACGACGTCCGGACTGCCCTCATCGAAGCACAAGCGGCCGCCGCCGCGCTGCCGCTCTGGAAGGTCGCCGTGCCCTGGCCGTGTCCGAATGCGCAGTACGAGGCGGCGCTGCGCGATGCGCTCCGCCGTGCCCGCAAGGACGGCATCGGCACCGTCGTCTTCGGCGATCTGTTCCTCGCCGACATCCGCGCCTACCGCGAGTCGCTGCTGGCGGGAACGGGAATCGATCCGCTGTTTCCGCTCTGGGGAAAGGACACGCGCGCCCTCGCCGCCGAGATGGCGGCGGGCGGCCTGCGCGCGACGCTGGTCTGCGTCGACCTCGCCCGCCTTCCGGCGCGCCTGGCCGGCCGCGAGTTCGACGCGGCGCTGCTCGCCGAGCTGCCGCCGGAATGCGACCCCTGCGGCGAGAACGGGGAGTTCCACACCTTCGCGTGGCGCGGGCCGATGTTCGGCGCGGCCCTCGCGGTGAAGCGCGGCGCGGTGGAGGAGCGCGGCGGATACGCCTTCGCGGATCTGCTGCCCGCGGAGTAGGCGGTGTCGCTCCTCCTCGCGCGCGACCTCTCGCTCCGCTACGGGGACAAAGTGCTGTTCGACCGCGCCAGCTTCGTCCTCGGGGCGCGCGACCGGGCGGGCCTCATCGGCCCGAACGGGTCGGGGAAGTCGTCGCTCCTCAAGATCGTGGCGGGCCAACTCGAGCCGGACGGGGGGCAGATCCAGCTCGTGCGCAAGGCGCGGGCGGGATACCTGCCGCAGGAGCTGGCGGAGCTGCCGCCCGGGTCGATCCTCGATGGCGTCCTCGCCTCCGTGCCGGGACGGACGCAGCTCGAGGCGCGCATCGCCGCGGCGCAGGCGGCCCTCGACGCAGCACGGACGGAGGGGGAGCAGGTCGAGCTGGGCGGCGAGCTCGCCGGGCTGCACGAAGACCTCGCCCACCACGACGAGCGCTACGGACGACATCGTGCCGAGGAGATCCTCACCGGGCTCGGATTCCCTCCCTCGCGCCTCACCCGACCGGCGGCGGAGCTCTCCGGGGGCTGGCGGATGCGCGCGGCGCTCGCGGCGCTGTTGCTGCAGGATCCGGAGCTGCTGCTGCTCGACGAGCCGACCAACCACCTCGACGTGCCGACGCTGGAGTGGTTCGACGAGACCCTGCGGCGCTCGCGCAAGGCGCTGGTGCTCGTCTCGCACGACCGCGAGTTCCTCGACCGCCACGTCTCGCGCGTCTTGTCGCTCGAGCCGGAAGGGCTGCGCACCTATCCGGGCAACTACGAGGACTACCTCGCCGCGCGGGCCGCCGAGGAGGAGCAGCTCGCGGTGCGCGCCGAGCGGCAGCAGAAGCGGCGCGCGCAGACGCTCGCCTTCATCGAGCGCTTCCGGGCGAAGGCCACCAAGGCGCGGCAGGTGCAGAGCCGGATCAAGCAGCTCGAGAAGGAGGAGCTGATCGAGGTGCGCGAGGAGCGCGCCACGGTGCGCTTCCGCTTTCCCCCGGCGCCACGCAGCGGCCGCGAAGTCGCCCGGCTCGAAGGCGTCAGCAAGGCGTTCGACGGGCGTCCCGTCTATCGCGACCTGTCCGCGCAGGTGCTGCGAGGCGAGCGCATCGCCGTGATCGGATTGAACGGCGCCGGCAAGACGACGCTGCTGCGGCTCCTCGCCGGCGAGCTTTCGCCCGACGCGGGCACCGTGCAGCTCGGCCACAACGTCAGGCTCGGGTATTTCGCGCAACACCACACCGACCTCCTCGATCCGTCGCGCACGGTCCTGGAGGAGGTCGCACGGCTCGTGCCCGATCAGCCGCAGAGCTGGGTCCGCGGCGTGCTGGGAGCGTTCCTCTTCTCGGGCGACGACGTCGACAAGCGCATCGCGGTGCTCTCCGGCGGCGAACGGGCGCGCGTCGCCCTCGCCAGGCTGCTGGTCGTCCCGTCGAATTTCCTCCTCATGGACGAGCCCACGAACCACCTCGACCTGGACTCGTCCGAGGCGCTCATCGACGCGCTCACTGGATACGAAGGGACGCTGCTGTTCGTCTCGCACAACCGCTCCTTCGTGAACGGCCTCGCGACGCACGTCTGGGAGGTGGATGACCTGGGCGTCGACGCGCAGGCCGGCGACCTCGACGACTGGCAGCGGCGCAGGGCGGAGGCGGCCGCGCAAGTGGCTTCGCAGCCTGCCCGCGTCGAGCGCAGCGGCGGGCAGGGAAAGGACGCGCGCCGCGAGCGCGCGCTCGAGCGCGAGAAGCGGCGTCGCGCGCTGGGTCCGCTCCTCGACGAGATCGCCGCGATCGAGAAGCGCATCGCGGCGCTGGAAGAGCAGAAGAAGGCCGCCGAAGCGCAGCTCGCCGACCCGGGTGTGTTCGCCGATGCCGCCCGCAGCACATCGGCGTCGGCGGCGTACCGCGACGCACAGCGCGAGCTGGAAGACCTCTACGGACGATGGGCGGATCGGCAGGAACGGCTGGAACGGGTCGAGGCGTCCCTGCGGGAGGAATGATACGCTCGGCCGCGATGAAGCGGGCGGTCCTGTGGCTCTTCGCGCTCGTGGTGATCGGCGCCGCCGGTTTCGCCGGGTACCGCCTCTACGACGAGCGCCGGTTCGCGGCGACGCCGTTCGGGCAGGGGACGCGGACGGTCGTGGTGCCCCCTCGGAGCGGACCCAGGCAGCTCGCGCAGATCCTCGCCCGCGCCGGCGTCGTCTCCGACGCGCGCCGCTTCTACGTCCACCTCCACTGGTTCCGCCGCAACGCGGTCCCGCGCGCCGGCGAGTACGAGTTCGACGGCCCGGCGCTGCCCGACGACGTGATCGGCAAGCTGGTCCGCGGCGAAGTGAAGACCTACCGCTTCACGGTGCCGGAGGGGCTGCGCGCCGACGAGATCGCGCCCATCGTCGCGGCCACCACGGTGTGCCCCGCGGACGAGTTCTTGAAGCTCGCGCGCGATCCCGCCGTCGCGAAGAAGCTCGGAGTTCCGGCGTCCGGGTTGGAAGGTTTCCTCTTCCCGGACACGTATTCGGTACCGCGCAGCGCCGGTTGCGCCGGGGTCGTGCAGGCGATGGTCGCGCGGTTCCGCGACGCGTGGCACAAGGCACAGGGGCAGCGGGCCGAGCACGTGACGCTCGACGAGCTGCAAGCGGTGACGCTCGCGTCGATCGTGGAGAAGGAGACCGGCCAGCCTCTCGAGCGGCCTCGCATCTCCTGCGTGTTCCACAACCGGCTGCGCCGCGGGATGAGGCTCCAGACCGACCCGACCGTCATCTACGCGCTGCTGCTCGCCCACGACTTCAAGTGGGACGGGAACCTGCACAAGACCGATCTCACGTTCGCGCACCCGTACAACACGTACTCCGTGAAGGGCCTGCCGCCGGGGCCGATCGCGAATCCCGGCGCCGCGGCGCTCCAGGCGGCGCTCAACCCGGCGCAGTGCAACGATCTGTTCTTCGTCTCGCGCAACGATCACACGCACGTCTTCTGCCCGGACTTCGCCTGCCACGAGCGGAACGTGCGCAAGTTCCAGATCGAGTACTTCCGCCGCAAGCGCGGCTAACGGACTGCCGCCGCCGGCGCGTCGCAGCGGCGGTAGATCGTCGCATAGACGAAGCGCTCCGCCCGGCAGAAGCGCAAGCCGCGGAACGGGAACTCATCGGATTCTTCGCTGGCACCCTCGCCGCCTTTCTCCCAGCGCAGCCGCCCCTGGTACAGCAGGACCGCGAGCGTCGGCGGCGTCCGGACGATCCGTTCGTCGAAATCGGGCCACCGCAGGCGCACGATGCGGTCGTCCGGCATTCCCGAGGAGAACTCGAGGGGGATGTCGAGATAGTGCCAGGCGTAGTCGAGCAGCAGCACGTCGTCCGCGCGCGCGTTGGCTCGCAACCAGCGGGAAGCCTGCGCGATGCCGGGCGGCACCGTCGAGACGGGCGAGATGGGCCGTGCCCACTCGGCGAGCGCGCCGTTGCGGCCGGCGGAGGCCAGCGCCAGCGCCACGGGCGTGCCGACCAGGAATGCCGCGGCGATGGTGGCGGTAGCAGCGCGCAGCCGCACGGGAATCGCGGCGAGGGCGGACCACGCGAACGGGAGCGTGAGCGCGGCCGCGACCAGGGCGAAGCGCGACAGCGGCCGGAAGTCTGCCAGGACCACGGCGCGGAAGGTGAAGTAGGCGGCGGGGATCCAGGCGATGGCGGCAAGCTCGAAACCTGGCGTCCGCCGCCAGAGAGCGCGCGCCGCGCCGGCGAGCGAGAGCAGGCCGAGGAGCGGCGTCGAGATGAGCAGCACGGCGAGCGGCCAGTAGACGAGGCAGTACGCGCGCCAGCGGAGCTGTCCGAACCAGGCGATCGCCGTCGCGGACAGGTTCTGGTGGTCGCGATCGATGTGATGGATGGGCGCGAGCCAATCGCTGCTGAAGCGCGCGTTCTGCCAGAGCCAGAGCGGAACGGGCAGCACGGCAACGGCGCAGAACAGCGCAACCCGCGGCAAACGGACGCGGCGGAGAAGGAGCCAGCCGGCGAGCAGCGGTACGTACAGCCAGCCGTCGTACCGGACCATGCCCGCCGCGGCGAGCAGCAGCGCGGACCCGGCGAGCCGATCGGAAAGGAGCAGATCGATTGCGCCCAGGAGCAGCACGAGGAACGGGGCTTCGCTGGCGGCCGTCGTGCTCGCCTGGATGTGCAGCGGCGAGAGCGCGAGCCCGAGGGCCGCAACGAGCGCGGCGTCGTCCCCGAATAGCCGGTTGGCGATGCGGAAGAGGAGCCAGATCCCGAGAAGGCCGCAGAGGAGGGAGAAGACGCGGGGCGCCCAGAGACGGTCCGGCCAGACTTCCAGCGCTGCGCCCAGGAAGCTGAGATGCAGCGGGCCGTACTGGAATGCCTCGGAGAAGCCGCGCCACAAGTGCGGCGCCTTCGCCCACCGCTCGGCCAACTCCACCCGGACGGGGCCGTCGCCATAGTGCTCCATCCCCAGGAGCAAGGCAGGCAGCCGGGCAGCGGCTGCGACGGCCAGGGCGAGCAAGAGCCGGCGGCGCGGCGCCATGGGAGCGCCTTCGACCATAGGATGCCGCTCCGCGCAACGCCCGGCTCGTGCCCGGCGGGAGGTTCAGTTCCAGACCGCCCGGAAGAAAGCTGTCCTAGCGGGCTGTTCAGCGCAAGAATGGTCTCCGTGTCCGCCGCGTTGCTCCATGGGGACCACCCGGCTACGTTTGAATGGACCCGCACCGAGCGGGCCAGCAGCCATCGAGGGGAGAGCTAGATGCAGACGTTCCGCGAATCTGCCGAGAGCAACCTGGTCGGGCGCATCGCTGCGTTGCAGGACAAGTCGAGCTTCAAGGAGCTCCACTGGGAAGGATCGTTCGAGGAGTACCTGCGGATCGTCCGCGAGAACCCCCGCGTGACCCGCACCGCCTTCCAGCGCATCTACGACATGATCCTGTCGCACGGGAAGACGGAGTACATCGACAACAAGAAGAAGCTGATCCGGTACCACTTCTTCCATGACGAGCACTTCGGCGGACGCGACGCAGTCTACGGCCTCGACGTGCCGCTGATGAAGCTCGTCAACGTCTTCAAGAGCGCGGCGCAGGGCTACGGGACGGAGAAGCGCGTCATCCTGCTCCACGGACCGGTCGGATCGTCCAAGTCGACCATCGTGCGCCTCCTCAAGAAGGGCCTGGAGGAGTACTCGCGCACGCCCGACGGCGCGCTCTACACCTTCTCCTGGGTGCTGGATCGCAAAGGGGACGGCGCCAAGGGTCAGGACGTCTACCAGACGCCGATGAACGAGGACCCGCTGCTCCTCATCCCCGAGGACTGGCGCGAGAAGGTCTTCGCGGACCTGTGCCCTCCCGACTCGGGCTTCCAGATCCCGTCGCGCGGCGATCTCTGCCCTGCATCGCGTCTGATCTTCCGCGAGTTGATGACCGAATACAAAGGCGACTTCGCCAAGGTGATGTCGCACGTCCGGGTGAAGCGCCTCCTGCTCAGCGAGAAGGATCGCATCGGCATCGGCACCTTCCAGCCGAAGGACGAGAAGAACCAGGACTCGACCGAGCTGACCGGCGACGTGAACTACCGGAAGATCGCCGAGTACGGCTCCGACTCCGATCCGCGCGCCTTCAACTTCGACGGCGAGTTCAACATCGCGAAC
>Ga0114129_10004382_pt1 | contig 19907 bp, 19 predicted proteins | sample RhiMetdeltSRZDD1_FD_80071 | JGI IMG/M metagenome (GOLD analysis project Ga0114129, IMG submission 80071) | Populus rhizosphere microbial communities from Tennessee, USA - Rhizosphere MetaG P. deltoides SRZDD1 (version 2) (version 2) | ecosystem: Host-associated > Plants > Roots > Rhizosphere >...
CCGCGCCTAGGGTTGGTGCGGAGGGTGCTGATGCTCGAGTTCGACGGTCTGACCAAGCGGTACGGCGACGTGGTCGCGCTCCAGGACCTCACCTTCTCGGTCCGCCCGGGCGAGCTGTTCGGCTTCGTCGGCGCGAACGGCGCCGGCAAGACCACCGCCATGCGCATCGCGCTCGGGGTGCTCGCCGCGGACGCCGGCGAGGTGCGCTGGCGCGGGCGGCCGGTGACCTTCGAGACCCGGCGCCGGTTCGGCTACATGCCGGAGGAGCGGGGCCTCTACCCGAAGATGCGGGTGACCGAGCAGCTCGTGTACTTCGCCCGGCTGCACGGGCTGGACCCGGCCGCGGCCGCGGCCGCCGCGGACCGGCTGACCGCGCGGCTGGGCGTCGCGGAGCGCCGCGGCGACGCGGTGGAGAAGCTGTCGCTGGGCAACCAGCAGCGGGTCCAGCTCGCCGCGGCGCTGGTGCACGACCCGGAGGTGCTGGTGCTGGACGAGCCGTTCTCCGGGCTGGACCCGGTCGGCGTGGACGCGCTGGCCGGCGTGCTGCTGGAGCGGGCCCGCGCCGGCGTGCCGGTGCTGTTCTCCTCGCACCAGCTGGAGCTGGTCGAGCGGCTGTGCGACTCGGTCGGCATCATCAACGCCGGCCGGATCGTCGCCGCCGGCACCGTCCGCGAGCTGCGCGCCTCGGGCGGCCGGCGGGAGCTGCTGGTCGTGCTGCCGGACGCCCCGGCCGGCTGGGCGGCCGGGCTGCCCGGCGTACGGGTGGTGTCCGAGCGGCGCGGCGGAGCAACCGTCGACGTCCTTCACGGTCAGACCCGGTACGTCCCGCAGCCAGCCCGCGTCGCTGTCCAGCACCACCCGGTAGACGGTCGTACGGCGGCCGTTACCGCGCAGCTCGTCCACCGCCCCCGCGGCGACCACCTTTCCGTGCGACAGCACGACCAGGTCGTCGCACAGCCGCTCGACCAGCTCCAGCTGGTGACTGGAGAACAGCACCGGCACGTGCGACCCGACCTCCTCGCGGAGCAGGTCGGCCATCGCGTCGACCGCGAACGGATCCAGCCCGCTGAATGGTTCGTCCAGCACCAGCGCGACCGGCTCGTGCACCAGCGCGGCGGCGATCTGCACCCGCTGCTGGTTGCCGAGCGACAGCGTCTCGAGCATGTCGCCGGCGCGCTCGGCCAGGCCGAGCCGGTCCAGCAGCTTGTCCACCCGCTCGGCGGCTGCATCCGGGTCGAGACCGTGCAGCTTGCCGAAGAACACCAGCTGGTCGCGGATCTTCATCTTCGGGTAGAGGCCGCGCTCTTCCGGCATGTACCCGAACGAACGCCTGGTCTCGCGGGTCAGCGGCGTGCCGTTCCACCGGACCTCGCCGGCGTGCGGCGCGAGGACGCCGAGGATGATGCGCATCGTCGTGGTCTTGCCGGCGCCGTTCGCGCCGACGAAGCCGGTCAGCCGGCCGGGCGCGACCTCGAACCTGACATCGTCGAGGGCGAGGGTCTCGCCGAACCGCCGGGTCAACCCGGACACAGTCAACATGGGATCGGACTCCACCGTTCGCTCGTGCTGCGGCGACGCGCCCGCCGGTACGCCGGAGCTGGCGCACGCCACCACACTAGGGATCCGGGCCCGTCCGCCACGTCGGTCCCAGGAGTGAACCGCCACCTCATCCGTTCGGCGGATCTCCCCGCCGCGCGAGCGTGGATATGTGGCGCGAATCGCCAGGTCCCCCACGTGCGTGCGCGGATCGCCAGGGATCCGGCCGGAAGCCTGGCGATTCGCGCACACACATCCGCGCCGCCAGGCTGGACTGGGCCGCGGCTGAACCGGTCAGTCAGCGGCGGGGTCGTCACCGGGGACGACGAGGCCGCACTCGTACGCGAACACGACGGCCTGGACCCGGTCGCGGACGCCGAGCTTGAGCAACACCCGGGAAACGTGCGTCTTCACGGTGGCCTCGCCGACGTACAGCTGCCCGGCGATCTCGGTGTTGGTCAGGCCGCGGGCGATCAGGCCGAGCACCTCGCGTTCGCGCTCGGTCAGCTGCGCCAGCAGGTCGGGCCGGTACACCCGCTCCCCCGCGCCGGCGAAGCGCCGGATCACCCGCCGGGTCACCTCTGGGGCGAGCAGCGCGTGGCCGGAGTGCACGATCCGGATCGCCTCGACCAGGTCCTCCGGTGCGGTGTTCTTCAGCAGGAACCCGCTGGCCCCGGCACCGAGCGACTCGAACAGGTAGTCGTCCCGGTCGAACGTGGTGAGGATGACGACCTTGCCGGCGTCCGCGGCGACGATCTGCTGGGTCGCGGCGATGCCGTCGGTACCCGGCATCTGTACATCCATCAGCACCACGTCCGGCCGCGTCTCGTTGGCCAGCTTGACCGCCTCGTCACCGTCGGACGCCTCGCCGACCACCTCGATGTCGGGCTCGACGGACAGGATCATCCGGAACCCGGCCCGGACCAGGTCCTGGTCGTCGACCAGCAGAACCCGCATCGTCACGGCGTCTCCTCCAGTGGGAACCTCGCACGGACCCGGTAGCCACCGACCGGCCGCGGACCGATCTCGGTCTCGCCGCCGTGCAGCGCGACCCGCTCCCGGATCCCGACATGGCCCAGGCCGCTGCCGCTCGGCGCGTTGTTCGGCCGGCCGTCGTCGATCACCTCGACCTCGACCGCGGCACACTCCGCGCCCTCGTCGGGACCCGAACCGTTGCCCGAACCGTTGCCTGGGGCAAGATAGCGCAGCGTCACCTGACCGGTCCGCGCGGTCGAGTGCCGGCGGATGTTGGTGAGCGCCTCCTGCGCGACCCGGTACAGCGACACCGACACGGTCTCCGGCAGCTCCCGCGGCCGGCCGATCTCGCGGTAGGTCAGGTTCAGCGTGTGCGCGCTCTCCGCGGTCAGCTCGCGGACCAGCTCCGGCAGCCGGCCGACACCGGCCTGCGGCGACCGGCTCGTCGGCGTACCGGCCTCGTCGGCTGGGCCGTCCCCGGTGTTGTCCAGGTTGTTGTCCACGGTGTTGTTCAGGGTGTTGTCGACGAGGCGCAGCGTGCCGAGCAGCTGGCGCATCTCCGCGACCGCGCGGCGGCTGGAGTTCTCGATCGTGCTGAGCGCGGCCTTGCTCGCCTCCGGGTCCTTCTCCAGCACTCGCCGGGCGCCGCCGGCCTGGACGCCGATGCTGCTGATGTGGTGCGCGACCACGTCGTGCAGCTCGCGGGAGATGCGCAGCCGCTCGTCCACCACCGCCCGCCGCGCGTTCTCCTCGTGCTGCCGGGCCAGCTCGGTGGCCTGTCGCTCGAGCATGTCGCGTTGCCGCGCGTTGCGCCACGTGGTCCGGCCCCAGAAGAACGCGCCGAAGAAGTACGCCACGTTGATCGCGACCTGCAGCAGCACATAGGAGACGTACGGCGACAGCAGGGCGTCCTCGCTGCCCTCGATCACGTCCAGCTGGAGCGCCTTCACGAACCCGTACACCAGCCAGCTGAACATCCCGACCACGACCACCACGGTGGCGACCATCAGCCGCTGCCGGTCCCGGGCCCAGGCGTGCGCCGAGTAGATCGCGACGAACAGGTCCGCCTGCACCACCAGGTTCGACATCACCGCGATCTCGTGCCGCTCGCCAGCGATGAAGAAGATCAGCGCGACCGTGACCATCACCGCGATCGGATACCGGCGGCGCAGCGCCAGCGGCAGCGCGATCACGGCCGACCACAGGTACACCTCCACGCCACCGGCGCCGAGGTCCGGCACCTGCCCGAGGGCTCGGCCGAGCTCGGTCCCGAACACCCCGCCGATCGCCAGCGCGATCGCGATCGCGAGGTCGCGCCACTGCGCCGCGGCCGGTGGCCGCGGGCGGCGCCACTCGGTGCTCCGCGCTGCAGACGTGGGGTTCGACACGGCGTACCAGCCTACGGCGGCCCGCTGTCAACCAGCGTCCCCCGCCAGGCGGATCCGCGTCGTACCCACTGGCTCGGCTGCGGGCCTTTCTGCCCTGTCCGGTTCGGCCGCGTAGTCTGGGGCCCGTGACCATCGCCCCAGAAGGACGGAAGCTACTACGCCTCGAGGTGCGCAACGCGGAGACCCCGATCGAGCGCAAACCCGAGTGGATCAAGACCCGCGCGAAGATGGGTCCGGAGTACACCAAGCTGCAACGCCTGGTGAAGTCCGAACAGCTGCACACGGTCTGCCAGGAGGCGGGCTGTCCGAACATCTTCGAATGCTGGGAAGACCGCGAGGCGACCTTCCTGATCGGCGGCGACCAGTGCACCCGGCGCTGTGACTTCTGCCAGATCGACACCGGGAAGCCGAAGGCGCTGGACCGCGACGAGCCGCGCCGGGTGGCCGAGTCGGTCCGCACCATGGGCCTGCGGTACGCGACCGTCACCGGCGTCGCCCGCGACGACCTGGACGACGGCGGCGCCTGGCTGTACGCCGAGACCATCCGGCAGATCCACGCACTGAACCCGAACGCCGGGGTGGAGATGCTGGCGCCGGACTTCAACGCCGAGCCGGACCAGCTGGCCGAGGTGTTCTCGTCCCGGCCCGAGGTATTCGCGCACAACATCGAGACGGTGCCGCGGATCTTCCGCCGGATCCGGCCCGGGTTCCGCTACGACCGCTCGCTGGAGGTGATCCGGCAGGCCCGGGCGGACGGCCTGGTGACCAAGTCGAACCTGATCCTCGGCATGGGTGAGACCCGCGAGGAGGTGACCGACGCGCTGCGCGACCTGTACGACGCCGGCTGCGAGATCGTCACCATCACGCAGTACCTGCGCCCGTCGGTCCGGCATCACCCGGTGGAGCGCTGGGTGCGGCCGGAGGAGTTCGTCGAGCTCGACGACGAGGCCCAGCAGATCGGCTTCGCCGGGGTGATGTCGGGGCCGCTGGTGCGCTCGTCGTACCGGGCAGGCAGGCTGTACCGCCAGGCGATGGAGCGGCGACAAGACATGGCGCGCCACGCGACGACTGACCACTAGATCCTGTAGAACACTCTCTGAAACCGCTCGGGCACAGATCCGACAAGAACGAAGGCACCAGCACCGATGGCGAAGAAGGACGACGGCGGCGAGAAGAAGCAGGGCCGGCTGAAGCAGATCCGGTCGGCGTACAAGATGACGCGCAAGCAGGACCCGAAGATCGGGCTCGTGCTGGCCGGGATCTTCCTCGGCGTCGCCGCGGTGTTCGCGCTGCTCGCCGTGTTCCTCGGGCCGTGGTGGATCTGGGCCGCGATCGGGTTCCCGATCGCGCTGCTGGCCACCACGTTCGTATTCGGCCGCCGGGTCGAGAAGGCGGCGTACAGCCAGATCGAGGGCCAGACCGGCGCCGCCGCGTCGGCCCTCCAGACGCTGCGGCGCGGCTGGTACGTCACCCCGGCGGTGGCTGTCACCAAGAACGCGGACATCGTGCACCGCGTGGTCGGCCGGCCCGGGATCGTACTGGTCGGTGAGGGCCAGCCGAGCCGGGTGAAGAACCTGCTCGCCGCGGAGCGCAAGAAGCACGCCCGGGTCGCCGGCGGCGCCCCGGTCACCGAGATCATCGCCGGCGATGGCGAGGGCGAGATCAGTATCCGCAAGCTCACCAAGCACGTGATGAAGCTTCCCTCGGTCCTGCAGCCGTCGGAGATCACCGACCTGCTGGCCCGGCTGAAGGCACTCGACGCTGTCCGCCCGCAGGTCCCGCTGCCGAAGGGTCCCATCCCGACCTCGATGAAGGGCGCACGGCAGGCCATGAAGGGCAGATGAGCGAGCTCCGACAGCTTGCGCACGAACCGGCACTGGACAGGTGGCCGTCGCTGCGTCCACCGAAGCCCCATCCGGTACGACGCGCGGCGGCCCAGGCAGCGATCAAGTACGTGGCGCGGGACCTGCCCGCGACGATAGCCCTGGACGGCACCAGGTACGGCCAGGGCGGCCCGGTGCTGGAGGTGCATCGCCCCGGCCCGTTTCTCGACCGGCTCGGCCGCGACGCCGGCACCGGTTTCGGCGAGTCCTTCCTGGCCGGTGACTGGGACCCGGCACCGGGCACCGACCTGGCCGACCTGTTGCTCCCGTTCGCGGAGCGCTTCAGTCCGGAGAAGGACTCCGGGCTGATCCCGCAGTGGGCCCAGGCGCTGCGCGGCCTGGCGACCCGCGCGCACCCCGCGGACCAGGACAACGACCGCAACCAGGCCCGGCAGAACGCCAGCCGGCACTACGACCTGAACAACTCGATGTTCGCCGAGTTCCTCGACCCGACGATGACCTACTCCTGTGCGCAGTTCGCGCCGGAGCAGCTGAACGTCGACGGCCTGTCGTACGAGGACCTGCAACCTGCCCAGCTGCGCAAGCTCGACGCGGTGCTGGACGCCGCCGGCGTGCGGTCCGGCTCTCGGGTGCTGGAGATCGGGTGCGGCTGGGGCAGCCTGGCGGTGCGTGCCGCGCAGCGCGGCGCCTGGGTCACCGCGATCACGATCGGCGCCCAGCAGGCGCTGCAGGCGCAGGCCCGGATCGAGGCGGCCGGGGTCCGGGACCGGGTGAAGGTGGCGCTGCGGGACTACCGGGACCAGATCGGCGAGTTCGACGCCGTGGTCAGCGTGGAGATGATCGAAGCCGTCGGCGAGAAGTACTGGCCGGCGTACTTCGGCACCATCGAGCGTCGGCTCGCCCCGGGTGGGGTCGCGGTGCTGCAGGCGATCGTGATGCCGCACGAGCGGATGCTCGCCACCCGGCGGACCTACACCTGGGTGCAGAAGTACATCTTCCCCGGCGGCCTGCTGCCGTCTGTCGAGGCGATCGAGCAGGTCACCCGGCAGCACACGGGCCTGGAGGTCGAGGTGCTGCGCCGGCTCGGCCAGCACTACGGTCCGACGCTGCGGCTATGGCGGGACCGGTTCAACGAGCGCTGGCCCGAGGTCAGCTCACTCGGCTTCGACCCGACCTTCCGCCGGATGTGGGAGCTGTACCTCGCCTACTCCGAGGCCGGCTTCCGCTCAGGCTATCTGGACGACGTCCAGCTGCGCCTGACCCGTCCCTAACGAAGTACGACGACTGTGTCGGCGGCCTTGTCGTGCAGGCCGCGCCGGTCGCGGTCGTAGATCACGGCCGGGATCACCAGGCAGATCAGCGCCGAGCGGACCAGGCCGCGGAGCAACCCGACCGGGCGCTGGTCGGGCCGCATCACCCGCAGTCCGAACAGCCGGTGCCCGATCGTGAAGCCGAGCAGTCCGACCAGCACGGCGCTCATCAGGCAGAAGACCACCAGCTGACTGACACCGAGGTCGTTCCCGCCCGACCACAGCGGGCGCTGCACCACAGCCGACGCGATCAGGCTGGCGATCAGCCAGTCCACCACGAGTGCGGCGAGCCTGCGGCCCCAGCCGGACACCGAGCCGGACCCCTCCTCGGGCAGGCCGAGCCGGTTGCCGGGATAGCGGAAGTCGTCGGTCGCGGGCTCGGCGGGCATGCCGGAAGGTTACAGACCTCGCCGCCGCCGGTCGTCGTACGGCCGAGATGTCGGGCGGGCGACGGCGGGCGTAACGTGTGCGAAACATGAGGGTCATGACGGAGTAATCGGCTCCGCCTACGGTCGAGGCAATCTCTGACACCCCAGGGCCACCCATAGGAGTGCGAATGTTTTCCAGCGCTGAGGAGCTGCTCGGCTACGTCAAGGACGAGGGCGTCGAGTTCATCGACGTACGGTTCTGCGATCTGCCGGGCATCATGCAGCACTTCACCGTTCCGGTGTCGTCGTTCGGTCCGGAGATCTTCGAGGACGGGCTGATGTTCGACGGCTCGTCGGTTCGCGGCTTCCAGCAGATCCACGAGTCCGACATGGCGCTGCTGCCCGACCCGACGACTGCGTTCGTGGACTCCTTCCGTAGCGCCAAGACGCTCGCTATCAACTTCTTCGTGCACGACCCGCTGACCGGCGAGCCATACAGCCGCGACCCGCGCAACATCGCCCGCAAGGCGGAGAACTACCTGCGGTCGACCGGGATCGGCGACACCGCGTACTACGCGCCCGAGGCAGAGTTCTACGTCTTCGACGACGTCCGGTTCGAGACCAAGGCGAACGAGGGCTACTACCACATCGACTCGATCGCCGGCGCCTGGAACACCGGCCGGATCGAGGAGGGCGGCAACCGCGGCTACAAGGTCCGCTACAAGGGCGGATACTTCCCGGTCTCGCCGACCGACCACTTCGCCGACCTACGTTCCGACATCATCAAGAACCTCGAGGCCAGCGGCCTGCTCGTCGAGCGCGGCCACCACGAGGTGGGCACCGCGGGCCAGGCGGAGATCAACTTCCGCTTCGACACCCTGCTCACCACCGCCGACAACCTCATGAAGTACAAGTACATCGTCAAGAACACGGCCTGGGCCGCGGGCAAGACCGCCACCTTCATGCCGAAGCCGATCTTCGGCGACAACGGCAACGGCATGCACTGCCACCAGTCACTGTGGAGCGACGGGGAGCCGCTGTTCTACGACGAGTCCGGGTACGGCGGTCTGTCGGACACGGCCCGCTGGTACATCGGCGGCCTGCTCAAGCACGCCCCCTCGCTGCTGGCCTTCACCAATCCGACCGTGAACTCGTACCACCGTCTGGTGCCCGGCTTCGAGGCGCCGGTCAACCTGGTCTACTCGCAGCGCAACCGCTCGGCCTGCATCCGGATCCCGATCACCGGCTCGAACCCGAAGGCGAAGCGGATCGAGTTCCGCTGCCCCGACCCGGCCGCCAACCCGTACCTGGCGTTCTCGGCCCAGCTGCTGGCCGGCCTGGACGGCATCCGCAACAAGATCGAGCCGGCCGACCCGGTCGACAAGGACCTGTACGAGCTGCCGCCCGAGGAGCACGCGGCCGTCGCCCAGGTCCCGACCTCGCTGCCCGCCGTGATCAACACGCTCGAGGCCGACCACGACTACCTGCTCGAGGGCGACGTGTTCACCTCCGACCTGATCGAGACCTGGATCGACCTCAAGCGCGAGCAGGAGATCGCCCCGATCCAGCTCCGCCCGCACCCTCACGAGTTCGAGCTCTACTTCGACGTGTAAGCAGGAACCGGCCTCTGATCTACGGAAACACGATCACGATCCCTCGGTGTTCTGTGGCTGTTCCGTGAGGCCGCCCGACGAGTCCATCCGCGCTACCAACACGGCACCGACAGTGGCGCGGGTGGACTCGTCCGCGTCTGGCCACAGGTGCAGGTAGGTGTCGTATGTGGTCTTCGCCGACGCATGCCGCAGGCGCGCCTGGACCTCCTTGATATCCGCACCGTCGGAAATCAGCAGGCTGGCGAAGTAGTGCCGCAGATCGTGGAACCGGAGCGGTGGCTCCCACGATCAAGTGCAGTTCGTCGACCAGGCCGGCGGCCGCCGTTCGATCTCGGCACCGGCATAGGCCCGGACGTCGTACCCATCAAGCACGCCTGCCCAAAAGCGCGCCAGCCCGGACTGGCGCTCGCAGTCGAACACGATCTCGCGCATCGCTGCCATTGGCTCTCTCATCCCAGGCGATCCGGACGCTGACGTCGGTTGGGTTCCGGGTCTGGTTCAGTGCTTGGCTCGCTGACGGGCGCGGTAGGTGCGGGTCTTCTGCCGGTTGCCGCAGACGCCCATCGAACACCAGTGCCTCGAACGGTTCTTCGACGTGTCGTAGAACGCCCACTGGCAGTCGTCTGCGACGCAGACCTTCAGGCGTACCCACGCGTCGTCGGACTCCGCGTCGGCCACCGCCACGAGAAGCCGGGCCAGGCTGCCCCTGGCGCCGCCGACCGCCGGGGCGAGCCGGGGACGGGTGCCGTCGAAGACGATCCGGAGCGGCAGGCGGGTGGCGGTCGCGTCGAGTTCGGTCACCGTCGACGTGTGGTCGACCTCGTGGTGACGCAGCATGGCGGCACGCAGCCCGGAGCGGAGGGTGCGCGCGACGTCGAGGTCGTCCTCATCCGCCCGCTCGTCGGGTCCGAGCAGTTCGCGGCTGCGGAGCCAGTCGGTGAGTGCGGCCGCGTCGGTGAGCGTGTCCGCGCACGGCGCGTCGACGTCCACGTCGAGGGTGTTGGCGAATGCGCACAGCAGGTCCGCGTACGCGGGCGTTCCCGCGCCCTTGCCCGGACTGGTCGTCGTCATCGCGATCACTCCTTCGGGTCGTCGCCGGTCGCCGCACCGCGACACCACCATAGCCCGAAAGCTGGTTGCGTTTCGAGCACAACCAGCATAACGTTTTTGCTGGTGTTGAAGTCAGCGTAAAGAGCACGGCTCGAGCGCCGACGTGAGAGAGGGAGCCATGTTGTCCGACGATGTCGTACCCACCGGCCGACGGTCCTCGGCGGTCGCCACCGGACGGCCTCGCGTCCTGGTCATCGGCGGCAAGCTCAACCATGTGCGCAAGGCCCGGGAGCTCGGCCTGGACGTGGTTCACGCCCAGTTCCCGGACGAGTATGGCCGCGGCCACTGGCCCTACGTCGATCAGGCGCTGCTGCTCGACTACGGCGACATCGACCGGCTCCTGCCGCTGGTCCGGGCGTTGCACGAGGTGTACCCGTTCCAAGCGGCCGTGTCGCTGTCCGAGCTCGGGCTGCTGCCGGCGGCGCGGATCAACGAGGCACTCGGCCTCGGCGGCGAGTCCGTCGCCACCGTGGAACTGCTGCTGGACAAGTGGCGGATGCGCCGGCACCTGGCCGCGAGGGGCATCAGCCCGGTGGCCTCCGCGGTCGGCCGTTCCGCGCAGGACGTTCGGGAGTTCGTCCGGGCGCACGGGCTCCCGATCATCGTCAAGCCGATACGTGAATCGGGCAGCCTGGGGGTGTTCTGCATCCGCGATCATGCCGACGTGGACGTCGTCGCCGAACGGTTCCGAGCCCTCGACGACGGGCATTGGACGCCCAAGGACCTGTCCTTTGCCGATTCCTTCGACGAGTTCCTCATGGAGGAGTTCCTGGACGGCCCGGAGATCAGCGTGGAGACCCTGACCTTCGACGGCAGGCATGTGGTCGTCGCGGTGACCGACAAGGAAAGCGCCGGCGCCGGTTTCGTCGAGATCGGACATTCGCAGCCCAGCGGCTGCTCGGCCGAGACGCTGCGCGAGGTCACGCGGTTGGTGACGGACTTCCTTGACGCGGTGGGGCTACGCAACGGCCCAGGGCACACCGAGGTCAAACTGACCTCGCGCGGCCCGCGGATCGTCGAGTCGCACAACCGCATCGGCGGTGACCGGATCAACGAACTGGCCGAGATCGTCTACGGCGTCGACATGGAGCGCTACGCGCTGGGCGCCAGGTTCGGCGTGGTGGAGCCGCTGACCGCGTCGCCCGAGCCGCGGGGCGGAGCAGCCGTCCGGTTCCTCACGCCGGAGGCCGGACGGGTCGTGGAGGTGACCGGCGTCGACGCCGTGCGCGCGGACCCGGCGTTCGTCGACCTCCAACTGGAGGTGGAGCCGGGCGACGACGTACCACCGCTGACCTGGAACGAGGACAAGGTCGGTCACGTCATCGCCCGCGGCGCCACCGCCACCGAAGCGATCGCCCACGGCAGGCGGCTGGCAGCGGCGATCCACGTGCGCACCGAGCCCGTCGCGTGAGCATCGCGCCGACGGACCGGTCGGGCGTCGACGAGCCGCGATTCCGCGACGCGCTGCGCAGCCTGCCAGGCCGGGTGTGGATCATCAGTCTCGGCATCCTGGTCAACCGGGTGGGCGCCTTCCTGCCCGTGTTCATCGTGCTCTACCTGACCGAGCGCGGCTATTCCGCCGGTGCCGCGGGGTTGGTGCTGGGCGTGGCCGGTCTGGGCAACATGCTCGGCAACGCCGTCGGTGGCTACCTCGCCGACAAGATCGGCCGGCGATGGACCATCGTGGTCTCCGCCATGCCCACCGCCGGGCTGACGGCGATCGTGCCGTTCCTCGGGCCGTTCCCGATCATCGTCGCGGTGGTCGGTCTCATCGGTGTGACGTCGCAGATCTACCGGCCGGCCGCGGCCGCGGTGCTGCTCGACTCCGTGGCGACCAACCAGCAACGGCTCGCCGCCTTCGGGGTGTTCCGGTTCGCGATGAACATCGGCGCTGCCGTGGGCGGCGTCATCGGCGGTGTGCTGGCCAGCACCTCCTATGTGGAGCTCTTCCTGGCCAATGCCGCCGCCTGCCTGCTGTTCGGCGCGGTCATGGCGGTGCTACTGCGGGATGCGCCCCAGCCGCAGTCCGACCAGGACGACGCGGACACGCAGGCCGACCGGGCGGTGGGATACCGGCAGGCGCTCGCCGACCGCACCCTGGTGCGATTCCTGCTGATGATCGTCGTCGCCGAGTTCGTCTACATCCAGCACACCGTCGGCCTGCCCCTGCACGTCAGCGACGTGGGCCTGAACGCGCGCGACTTCGGTCTCCTCATCGGGCTCAACGGTCTGCTGGTGTTGGTGCTGGAGCTGCCCATCACCGGCGCGGTCTCCCGGTACCGGCTGGAGTACGTACTGGCGATCGGCAACCTGCTCATCGGTGTCGGTCTCGCGCTGACCGGGTTCATGACCGACATGGTCCTGCTGTCGGTGACGGTGCTGATCTGGACGCTCGGCGAGATGATGTCCACCTCCGTCGCCCAGGCCTACCTGGGAAGTCTGGCTCCGCCGCAGCTGGTCGGGCGCTACCAGGGGTTGTACGGCGTCGCGTACACGATCGGTACGGGCGTCGGACCGCTCATCGGCGGTGCCGTGTACGCGATCGGGCCATGGGCGCTGTGGGCCATGGTCGGCGCGGCCGGGCTGCTGGCCGCCCAGCTCTGTCTGCCGCGCCGCCGCGCGGCGTCCACAGTGGACGAGCCGGATTCCTGACCTGCGGTGGAACGATGGACGACGCGACGTCACCGGCCGCCGGCGTACGTGAGGTCTGCGACGCCTACGTGGCAGACTACGCCCGGCTGCGACCCGCCGCGGCGACGGAGTTGGCATCAGCGGCCACGACGACAACCTGCCCGAGATGAGGGTGCGCTTGGTCTTCGAGGACGGCTCAGACATCGACCTGGTGGTTGATCACCAATATCCGTCCGATCGCGATTGGCCGCTCGACCTCGGCTCGCGTGAACCGCTGCGTCGTCTGCGCCGACAATAGGGCATGAGCGTGCGCCCCGACCGGCCCTCGAGCGACGCCGAGCTGCTGGCGGCGGTCGCCGAGGGCGACCCGGAGGCGTTCACAGCGCTGTACGACCAGCACGCCCCCTGGCTACTGATGCGGCTGCGCCGGCGCACCGCCGACTCCGACCTGGCCGACCAGGTCGCGCAGGAGACGTTCCTGGTGGTGTGGAGCGACGCCGGGCGCTTCCGCGGCCAGGGGGCCGTGGGCGCCTGGATCTGGGGGATCGCGATCCGGCGCCTGCTCGACCTTCAGCGTGGTCGCGCCGCCCAGCAGCGGCTGGCGGGCCTGCTCGGCCGCGGGAGGATGTCGGATGCGGCCAGCGCCGAGGAGCAGGCCCTGGTGATGCTGGAGCACCGCGAGGTGATCCAAGCGCTGAACCGGCTCGCCCCGGAGCTTCAGGCGGTGCTGCAAGCAACCGTGCTCGACGGGCTGAGCACCCGGCAAGCGGCCGTGCTGTTGGGGATTCCGGCGGGCACGGTCAAGACGCGGGCCATGCGGGCGCGGGCGCGGCTTCGCGAGGAGTTGGCATGAGTCTGGAGGGGAGGGACGGCTATGGGTGAGGTGGACCCTGCCGGGGCCTGGCATGCGGACAGGGAGGTGTTGGCGGCCTATCGCGACGGCCGCCTGGACGTCGCGGGCCGCTGGTCGGTGGAGGCGCACCTGACAAGCTGCGCCGCCTGCCGGCTCCAGGCGCGGGCGCTGGTCGACCCGGCGCAGCTGCGGCGCCTGCGGGCGGCGCTCATCGAGGCCGTGGATGTGCCCCGGGCCGGCGTGGCCGAGCGGCTGTTGGTGCGCCTGGGCGTGCCCGACCATACCGCCAGGGTGCTGGCCGCCACCCCGGCGCTGCGCGGCTCGTGGCTGCTGGCGCTGACTGCAACACTGGCGTTCGCAGTGTTGGCCGCCTGGGTCCGTCGCGGCGCGGACGCCACCCTGTGGTTCCTCTGCGTCGCGCCGCTGCTGCCGCTGGCCGGCATCGCGGTGGCCTACGGGCCCGGTATCGACCCCAGCTACGAGATCGGCCTTGCTGCTCCGCTGCGCAGCTTCCGCCTGCTGTTGCTGCGTGCCGCCTCGGTCCTGGCGACCTCGACCATGCTGGCCGCGGCGGCCAGCGTCCTGCTGCCCGGGTTCGGCTGGGGCGCGGCCGGCTGGCTGCTGCCCTCGCTGGGGCTGACGGTGTGCAGCCTGGCGCTGGCCACGATGGTCGAACCGCTGCGGGCCGTCGGTGTCACCGCCGGCGCCTGGGTCGTGGCGGTGGCGGTGACCGTCGCCCTTCCGTCGCCGTCGTCGGTCCTGTTCTCCCCGGCCGGGCAGGTCGCCTTCGCCACCCTGGCGCTGCTTGCAGGTGTCGTGGTGCTGGTCCGCCGCGGCCGCTTCGAGACCGACCGTGGATTTGACACCACTCCCAGGTTTGCCGCAAGGAGACTGCGATGACCGCCCCTGCTCCCACCGTCCTGGCCCGCAACCTGACGATGACGTTCGGGCGCACCCGCGCCCTGGACGACGTGTCGTTCGAGCTGGTTCCAGGTGTGACCGGGTTGCTCGGCCCCAACGGGGCGGGCAAGACGACCCTGCTGCGCGTCCTCGCCACGGTCTCGGCGCCCGACACCGGGTCCGTCGTTTCGCTGGGCCTGGACCCCCGGCGTACCGACATGCGGCTGGACCTCCGCGGCAGGCTCGGCTACATGCCCCAGGAGCCCGGTTTCCATGCCCGCTTCACGGCCTTCGAATTCGTCGACTACGTGGCCATCCTCAAGGAACTGCACCAGCGACGCGCCCGCCACGAGGAGGTGCGGCGGGTGCTGGACCTGGTCGGGCTGGGCGCGGTGCGGCGCAAGAAGATCAAGACGTTGTCCGGCGGCATGCGCAGGCGAGTCGCGCTGGCGCAGGCCCTGCTGGGCGACCCGGACCTGCTGATCCTGGACGAGCCCACCGCCGGGCTCGACCCCGAGCAGCGGCTGCGCTTCCGCGAGTTGGTCGGCCGGCTCGGCGAGGGCCGCACCGTGCTGCTGTCCACCCACCAGACCGAGGACGTGTTCGCGCTGTGCCAGCAGGTCATGGTGCTGCATCTGGGCAAGCTGCGCTTCGCGGGCACGCCGCTGGAGCTGGCCGGGCTGGCCCAGGGGCACGTCTGGCACAGCCACGAGCGCGACCCTGGCGCGCTGGGCGCCTGGCGCACCGGCACCGGTCAGCACCGCAACATCGGCACTCCCCCGGCAGGCGCCGACCTGCTGGAACCCACGTTGGAGGACGGCTACCTGCTGCTGCTCGGCGGCGACCGGGTCGAGGAGGTTTCCGCATGACCGAACGGAGTGAGGTCATCATTTGGCGCGGTGGAGCCGATCCGCTTGCGGCTCGGCGGCAGGGCCGCGCCTCACGGAGCGCGGAGCGGCCATGACCACCACCGTCGACCGTCCACCTGCCGCCGGTGCGTCTCGGACCCTGCCGGCCGGCGCCCGCTCCCGGCGGTCCACGCTCGCCCTCACAGCGGTCGAGAGCGGCCGGCTGCTCCGCCACCCCGCCGTGCTTGCCGCAACCGCCGTCAGTGTCTGGCTGCTGTGGCGTTGGGGCAGGGGAACCGCGCCGGTGCTGCACTACGCCGACATCGCCACCCAGTTCGCGCTGGCTGCGCTGGCCGGGGCGGCGCTGCTGGCCACCAACCTGGCAGTGCTGCGCTCGCATCGGGACGGCGCCGTCGATCTCTACGGCGCCACCCCGCTGAGCCTGGCACGGCGGACGCTGTCACACCTGCTTTCGGTGCTGCCGTTGGTCGCCCTCGGGGGGATCCTGGTGGTCGCCGACCTTGCCTGGCTCGCCGGCATGCCCGGCAGCGTCGGTACTCCCCACCTCGCGGAGGCCGCCACCGGCCCAGCCCTGATCGCACTGGGCGGCTGCGTGGGTGTGCTGCTCGGCCGCCTCGCGCGGTCGGTAGCGCTCGCCCCGCTGGTCCTGGTCGCGCTCGTGCTCGGGTCGCTGACCGTCGCCGAACTCCAGGCCGCCGGCCACGACCAGCGGCCGTGGACGTGGCTCGGCACGCTGCTGCGGGCGCCCCCCTTCGACCCGCCGCCGGCCGCGCTGCTGGGGCGACCGGCCACCTGGCACCTGGTCTACCTGCTTGGCATTGGGGTCGCCCTGGCCACACTGGCTCTGTGGCGCAGCCTGGCGCAGGAGAGGGCGCGGCGCCGCGCCCAGGTCGCCGCGGCGATAGTGCTTGTGGCAGCGCTGGCGGCCACCGCAGCCGCCGCGGTGGTGCAGACCAGGCCGACGTCGTCGACGCTGGCGGATCGGCGGCTAGCCGTGGTGACCAACCCTGCCGCGGAGCTGGTCTGCCAGCGGCGCGGCCCGGCGAACTACTGCGTGTTCGCGGGGTTCGAACCGCAGATCGACCTGTGGGAGCCGACCGTGCGGGCCGTGGTGGCCGCAGTCCCGCCCGCGGCGGCCGCGCGAGCGTTGCCGGTCACCGTGGCGCACCGCGTCGGTCTGCACCGGCTCATCGACGAGGAGGTCAACCTCGGTGTCCAGGAAGGCCAGGGCCCGAGCGGACCGATTGTCGCCCCGGTCGGCACCGCGTGGGGACGCGACGGCCCACTGTTCGAGCTCGCACATGCACGCCTCGCCGCAAGCGTCGCCGCCCGCCTCGTCGCGCCGACGCGGGGCGACGGCGAGGAGCCGCGATGGTTCCCCTGCAATGCCCAAGCGGTGGTGGCCCTGTGGCTGGGCGGGCAGGCGAGCCCGCAAGCGGCCGAAGGGATTAGCCAGGCCGTCACCGACCCCTACTCCGAGATCTTCGTGTTTTCCCACGACCCCGTCCTCGACGATCCCCCATGGGATGTGCGTGCGGGCCGGTTCGCGCTGGCCCTGCTGGACCGGCCTCGCGACCAGGTCACCCAGACGCTGTGGCGCAACTGGGACCTGGTCACCGCCCCGGAAACCACCATCGAGCGGCTCGGCGAAGTCCTCGGGATACAGCCCTCATCCGACACCAGCAACCTCGGTCCGGGATGCTGATGCCGGCCAGACGGCTCCGCCGCCAGCTCCGCCTGGTCCCGGCGCTGCTGGTCCCGACCGCGCGCGCGGTCGGCTGGCTGCCGGCGCTGGCCGCCCTCGCCGTGAGCCTCGGCCTGCTCGCGCTCGCCGTGCGGCCAGGACTGCCCCTCGCGCCGGCGGACCTGCTGCGGTGGGTGCGCTATGCGATGATCGTCGCGGCGCTCGGCTACGCCTTCCTGCTCGACGACCCCAGCGAGCCCACGACCGAAGGCGTGGCTGGGTCACTGCTGCTGCGCCGCACGCTCCGGGTGGTGCTGCTGCTGCCCGCCACCGCCGCCTGGTGGGTCGCGGTGGTCTGGCGGGTCGGGGCCGTCTACCCGCAGCTACCACTGCCGATCGCCGCACTCACCCTGGAGGCGGCGGCACTACTCACAGTCACCCTCGCGCTCGCTGCCGCCGGCTCGCGCCTGGCTCCCGAGCGCCGCGGCGGCGTGGTGGCCGCACCCGCCCTGCTCGTCCTGGCGACCGCCGCCTTCCACCTACCTGCCCGCCTCATCCTGTACGTCCCGCCGGACAGCGCCGAATGGGACAGCGCCCACCAACGCTGGACGGCACTGCTCGGGCTCGCCCTGGTCGCCTTCGTCGTCGCCAGCCGCGACCCCGCCCACCGCCGCCTCCCCAGATCGGTCCGCACCCTCGCCCGCGGCCGTGCCCGCCGCCACGCAGCCCGAGCGCGCCAACCCGCCACCCACCACGCCGAACAGCACACAACCAAGCCGGCCACCTAGCTCAGGAAACGGGCATCGCACCGGCAGCGCATCCGCCGAAAGATCACGTGCACTGTCACGCCGCGACCCGCGCGGTCAGCCGATGAGCGCGCCCGGTGCAGGGATGTCCCAAGGAGCGCCTGGGCGGTAGGTTGAACGCGATGCGGTCAGTCCAGGACGCGGTGGACGGAGCGGCGGAGCGCACCGGATTCTCCGGCGTGATCCGCCTCGATCGCTCGGGCGAGACCGAGTTCTCCACGGCCTATGGGTACGCCGACCGGGCCCACGGGGTCCTCAACACGGTCGAGACCCTGTTCGCGACCGCGAGTGGATCGAAGGGCCTGACGGCACTGGCGGTCATGAGCCTGGTCGAGCGTGGGACGCTCGAGCTCGATACGACCGCCCGTTCGCTGCTCGGCAAAGACCTGCCCCTGATCGCCGACGACGTGACGATCGAGCAGCTGCTGGCACATCGGTCCGGGATTGGCGACTACCTCGACGAGGACGCCGTCGGCGACATCGGCGACTACGTCATGCCGGTGTCGGTGCACGAGCTCGCGACGACTGAGCTGTTCCTGCCGGTGCTGGACGGGCACGAGACCGTGTTCCCCGCCGGCGAGCGGTTCGCGTACAACAACGGCGGCTATGTCGTGCTTGCATTGCTGGCCGAACGGGCGAGCGGCGTGGACTTCCAGCAGTTGGTTCGCAAGGCGGTCTGCGAGCCTGCGGGCATGGTCGACACCGCGTTCCTGCGCTCCGATGAGCTCCCTGGACGCGCCGCCCTGGGCTATCTATCTGTCGACGGCCTGAGAACGAACGTGTTTCATCTCCCCGTGCTCGGCAACGGCGACGGGGGCATCTACTCGACCGCTGCCGACCTCAGCGCCTTCTGGGACTCACTCTTCGCCGGACGGATCGTGTCGCCGGAGCGGGTCGCCGAGATGGTGCGACCGCACAGCGACTGGCCGAAAGAGTCCAAGCGCTACGGCCTCGGGTTCCACCTCCGCGCTACGGGCGACGGAGTCTGGCTGGAGGGGTACGACGCTGGCGTGTCGTTCGCCAGCGTGCACCAGCCCTCGTCATCGATCACCTATACCGTCATGTCGAACTGGTCAGAAGGTGCCTGGCCGATCATCGAGCTGCTTCACGACCGGCTCGGCACCTGAAACGCCGCCATCTGCGACGGCGCGTACGAAAAGGACGGACTCAGAACCTGACGGCCACCGGTCTGCCGGGGTGCGGTCGGGCGGCAGAGCCGCTGTCCGCGCGCGCTCATGCCGATGAGGGGATGTGTCGAAGAACCGTCACTACATGACACGCCGCCACGCCGGCGGATGTAGCGGATCGGCACTTCCCGAGTGCCCAGATCGGCGGAACGATCTGAACCGTGTCAGCGCGCGCTGAGATCTCGCTGGGGTCGGCTCAGGACGGCCAGACGTGCGGTGAAGACCCAAGGATGGCGGTCGTGAAATGAGCGGCAAGGTAGTCGTGAACAGGTGTATGTCGCTTGACGGCTTCATTGCCGGTCCCGGTCATTCGATGGACTGGGGGGATGGTCGCGCCCTCGCCGACTTCGTGGCACCGGACGATTTTGCGGAGATCGCGGCGGCCACGGGCGCCATGCTCGTCGGGCGGCGGACTTGGGAGGTCGGCGACCGGATGGAGGCAGAGGAGCCGGGCAGCGTCGACTACCCCTTCTCTGGACCCATGTTCGTTCTCACCCACAGGCCGCTACAGTGGCCGGACCCGGAGGTCCGGATCCTCTCCGGCGACATCGGGGAAGCGGTCGCCACAGCACTGGACGCTGCGGGCGGCAAGGACCTCGAAGTCCTCGGCGCCGACGTGGCCGGCCAGTGCCTGCAGCGGGGGCTCGTCGACGAGATTCTGGTGTATGTACTGCCCGTGCTGCTCGGCGACGGGATTCGCTTCTCGTCCCCGGGCGTCGCGAGGACAAACCTAGAACCGATCAGCAGCAAGCGGTCGGGCGACGCCACCATCCTCCGCTTCCGCATCCGCAACCAGTCCGATCAGACTGTCGGATAACGCCGGATCACCACCA
>Ga0114129_10004383_pt1 | contig 19906 bp, 15 predicted proteins | sample RhiMetdeltSRZDD1_FD_80071 | JGI IMG/M metagenome (GOLD analysis project Ga0114129, IMG submission 80071) | Populus rhizosphere microbial communities from Tennessee, USA - Rhizosphere MetaG P. deltoides SRZDD1 (version 2) (version 2) | ecosystem: Host-associated > Plants > Roots > Rhizosphere >...
CCGGCGGTCTCGGTGGTGGTCCGTATATGCATGGGGACTCTCACGTACCGATCGAATCTTCGTCCAGCATACAGGCCAGCTGTCCGCGCTGAAACCGAAATGGCGCTCGAAGGCACATATAGTCCCTAGCATCGCAAGGCGGGCGGCGGCGATAAGGCCCCACTCCGAGCGGGCCGACTACGTGGCATGGGTAGCCATGCTGCGACAACCGAAACGGCCGGATCTTCTTATCGAGATTGCTCGGAGAACGCCCGCGGTTCGTTATCTTGTATGCGGCGGGCCGACCCTTTTCTTTAGTCCCGCAGAGCGCAGTGAGCGCCTTGTCGAAGCAATGCGGGCACAGCCAAACATCGAATTTCTTGGCAGAGTCGCACCAGAGCGGGCGCAGCACATCATCGCAAATGCCGCAGTGCTGCTGTCGACATCTGACGCCGAGGGTTTCCCGAACACGTTTCTTGAGGCATGGTCGAGTGGAACGCCGGTGGTAAGTCTGACAATCGATCCTGACGGCATCATCGAACAGCACAGACTGGGCACGGTTGCTGGCACTGTGGACCGCGCTGCGGAAGACATCATCGGCCTTGTGAGGTCGCCGCGACGGCGCGACGATATTGCCGCTCGCGGGTATCGGTATGTTGCGGTAGCTCACAGCGAGGCCGCCGTCGCTGAAATTGTTGAACGCGCCGTCGCGGGTACGAGAAGTTCCTGATACTAGATTGGTGCTCTTTGGTCAGGAACAAGTCCGTCCGTCGAGGTTGGCTTCTCCGCACTGAGGACGTCCGACGCGTCATTCGATGAAACTGCTTGTTCTTCATTCGGAACTTGGCGTCTTGCGAGGCGGTGGTGAGAATTTCAGCAGGCAGCTGTTCCACGCGTTCGCTCACCGCGGTCATCGAGTTAGCGCGGTGTTTGTTGCAGACCGCAAGGGAAGGTATCCGCTACCTCTTCCATCAACGATAGAGCCGCTCCCAATCACAGGTTGGTGGTCCAGTAGCCTCGGTCAGCGGACACTCTCGTTCATTGGCCAACACATCCCTCGGCGAAGCAGATTCCAGACAACTTGGGGCCGCGTGCAGGAAGCGCTTGCGTGGCGCGCGTTTGCATGGCACAAGCGACGTTTCCAGCGCCGCGTTGAGGAGGAGTTCGCTCGCCGCTGGAATGATTTTGATGCGGTGTACGTCCATGGTGACGTGGTCATGGCCAGTGCGGTCGCGCGATACCGTCCCACCATGTTGCGTTTGCCGGGCCCCGTCGGCGCCCAGTATGGCGACATGCTGCGCTCAATCCCGCTCGTATGTGCAAACGGTGACGCTCTCGTTCGCACTCGTGCCTTTTTAGGCGATCACGCGATGGAGTTGCCGGTCGGAATCGATCTCGAGGTCTTTTCTCCCGGGACAACCTCGGTGCGCCACACCCTAGGCTGGAGTGATCGTGATCGTGTCGTGGGCTACGTCGGACGACTGACGCATTTGAAGGGTGTCGATCTGCTTGCTGCGGCGTTTCGCGACCTCCCGCACGATTCAACTGGCGCGCGGCTACTCATGATCGGGACGGGAGAGGAAGAAGGGCGCGTGCGTGCCGTTCTCGCGAGGCAATGTGCTGCTGGAGTCGTCCATATTGAGCCCGGTCTAAGTCACGATCAACTTCCAGCTTGGTACCGCGCTATGGATCTGATCGTGATGCCGAGTAGATACGAAAACCATTCGAATGCATTGATGGAAGCAATGGCCTCTGGAATACCTTTCCTCGCATCGAATGTCGGCGGCAACGTGAGGCTGAGTGAGACGGGCGCCGGATGGCTCTTCCAGTCAGAGTCGATTCCATCACTGACCGAAGGTCTGCGTACCGTTCTTCAGAATCGGTCCGAGCTGAAGGCACGTGGCGAGCTCGGCGTTCGGGCGGTAGACAAACAGCACACCTGGGACGTCAGTGCAGAACGTCTAGAGGACATCCTTTGTACGTATCTCGCTGCGATGGCAGGATCCGAGAGGCGGCCCCATACGTGCGGCGACTTTGCTCCCGTCACGAGATCCAGTCAACGAGCACGCTGAGCGAGCAGACATGCCTCTCTTGCGACCTCCGATTCCACGAACCGATTCACCGAGGGTACGGCAGCGCACCATATGACTGCACGCAAGCTCTCCCTACGTTCCAAGCTCCCCCGCGACCTCGGTATTGCACATGACGGTCGGCCCTCCATCGTTGAGTATGGTTATTACGCCGTTCTCTTCTATACGATGCTAGCGCCTGGGTGGGGGGCTTTAATCCCAGGAGCCGGTGGGGGTGCGCTGCTGGTACTGGCAGGCTTCTGTGTTCTCCGGCTGGGCAGCCGGGCGGCCGCGGTCTATGCACCTCTTAGCCTACCACTCGGCTGCGCATTTTCCTTTTTCATCGTCGAGGCCACGGTGCACGGTGGCTCGCTGACGTCCGGGTTTCCACGGATTTTCATTACCTGGGTTCTGGCACTTCTTATCATCGGATCACTCCACACGCAAAGGCGCTTCCTCGATCGCTCTGCCCTTGTCATGTGGGCCATGGGGCTTGTGACCTTACCATATTTGGTGTTCGCAGTGCCCGATACAGAGATCCTGCAAGGGCGGCTTGCTGCTGACAGAACGATCTCTGGCGATTTCAATAATCCTAACGGCCTGGGAGGCTGGTTCGGCTTCTGTTGTCTCTATTTTCTCGTCACTGGCATAGAGACCCGCCGTTCAGGCGTTCGCCTCGCATCAAGCATGGCGGCGGCTGCGTGTTTGTACGTCATAGGGCTAAGTGTTAGTCGCGGCGCCCTGTTGGGAACGGCGCTTGGTGCCACAATTGCCTTGCGGCGCGTGCTCCGACGCGGCTTCGTACCGCTCCTGACCTTTGTGACTCTTGCAGGTATCTTTTACAATTCCGGAGTCTTCGACCAGGTGATAAGCCGGTATACAACCCGTGGCGCAGAGGAGAGCGGTCGCTTCCTCGTGTGGCCACAGGCGCTTCAGCGAACTCTTACCGCGCCTATCTTGGGTGTAGGGGCAAACAACGTCGACACTTATGTGCCGGACGCCCGTACCGCCGTATCGCCGCACAACAGCTTTCTGTGGTTCGCATTAGCGTCTGGCATTGTTCCGTTGCTCCTGTTTATCGCTTGTTGGATCCGCGCCGCTCACAACTCTCTCAAGTATGCTGACGAGCTCGGTCACGGGCCATATAGATTGCCTTTCCTGGTCCACACCTTTGTTGTAGCGATGGTCGGCGACCTGGGCTTCATGCAGCCTTGGGGCGTGGTGACGTTGTGTATCGCGATGGCACCCGGGAACCCAGGCCACGTACGTCGCGTACTCTCGCCCCGCCGCGCAGGGCGTCTGGGTCAGAGTGCCGGGCTTCTCCTTCAAGGCCACCCATGCCCAGACCGACGGCGTTTGTGCCGGCACGTCCGCGGTCATCGCACTGTCTGAACGGCCGATGCTGGCGAGAGAACTACCCGAGACGACTGAGAGGATTTCTGGGAGCCTCTTAGCGGCGCTCCGAACCCCCCGGACCGCTGCCGGTTTGCCGACAGCAATAGCTGCCCTTTACGGCCTGTTGTTTGCGCTAGCAATGTGGCTGTACCCCCTAATGTGGCCACAGGCTCCGATAATATCAAGCGATTCAGGGACGTATTTAGAGGTTTCCGCCGACCTGAAGGATTTTCGCATCGACCGCTTGCACTATCGCCCGCCAGGCTATCCACTCTTTTTACGCCTGGCTAGCGGCGGTGAGTTGCCCACACGAAGACTTTTCATCTTTTCTCTGGTGCTGCATTTCGCGTCGATATGGGGTCTCGCGAGCGTTCTCCAGGCGGCAGGCCTCCCGAGAGCGGCGCTTGGCCTGTTTGGCGTTTTACTCCTGCTGCCGCCTTACGTCGAACCGGCTGCGTACGTTCAGTCTGAAGGCTTCTCCGCATTCGTCTTGGTGATGAGTTTCGGCGGCATCGTCTTATGGCACTCACGTCGCGCGACGATCTGGCTCGTGTTAGCCGCTCTGGCTATTGGCTATGCAGGCCTTGTCCGGCCGACGTACCAGGCGCTCGGTGTTGCCGTGGCCGGTGGCCTCTTTGTCGGGGCGAAGCTCTGTTTATCGCCGCCGGCTACGTTCAAGGCTACACTGCGCGCGGCTACAGTGTTCGCCTCCGTATCCGCTTTGCCGATAGGTATGTACCTACTGCTGAACTATGCGAGATTCGGCCATGTCGGCTTAAGTCTTGTATCGCCTGTCGATTCGGCAACACTGAGTACAAGAACGGCACGGGTGATCGAACGACTGCCGGATGAATATGCCGCAGTAAGAGAGGTACTGCTCAGTGCCAGGGATGCGGATCTCTTGCGCCGTCACGGATCCCATACTGGATATGGATATCTATCCAGCCCTGGCGTGACGCAGGAACTGTCCAAGGTCACAGGGCTCAAGGGTCCGGAACTAGCAAGATATCTCGTCCGTCTAAATTTGCTTCTAATTCGCAAGGCACCGTTGGAATACTCGTACGATGTCTCCCGCGCGTTCTGTCTCTACTGGTTTCCGTCAGCCACCGAGGTCGCGAACTTCAATTCACGAACTCTTCAGCTGCTCTGGGGAGGTGTTCAGGCGTGTGTAATTACTGTGTTTGCCGCGACGATGCTCGTTCTCGTGGGTGGGATACCGTACTTCTTGGTGTATAGGCGTCGTGTCCGACAGGACTCCAGCACGCTTGTGGATGGGCGTGCACCTCGCCGCTGGCGGAGTCATGCGTATATGCTGGCCGGTATCATCGTCATGTATACGGCGCTCATTTCTAGCGCATTGGAGACCGGTGACCCGAGGTATCGAGTACCTACGGATGGCTTGATCGTCTTCATGGCTTTTCTTGGCAGTGATATGTGCCGCCGGGCCATTCTGCTGGCCGGTAGCATCTGTGCGCAGGCGGATTTGCTATTTCGGAATGACGCAGTACACAGAGGCGCGCAAAGCGATCACGTTGACGAAGCGTGTGGTGTGGGATAGGGCGAATCGGTCCCTGAGTGTCACCGTGATGCTGTGATTGTGGGGAGATTACCCACTATGCCGCCGGACCAGCGCACCCTTCATGTGGCGCGACCAGTGCGTTCCCGACTGGTTTATCTGATCGGTCAGCTCAGCTCTGGCGGAGCCGAGCGACAGCTGTTTTATTTGCTTCAGGCACTACCGCGCGAAAGATATCGACCCGCTGTCGTTGTATGGAATTACCGGCAGGAAGACCGGTATGTTCAGCTGATCGCTGAACTGAGAGTGCCCGTTCACCCTCTTTCAGCCCGGTCGGAACCGCTCGCGAAGTTGCACGCACTCCGTCGTTGCATTCGCGAGCTCAACCCTGAAGTGATTCACTCGTATAGCTTCTTTACCAATGTGGCTGCCCATCTCGGTGCGATGGGGACCGGCGCCGTCGCAATTGGATCCATTCGTGGAGACTACCTCCAAGATTTGCGGAGTACAGGCCGCATCCGGGGCGCCGCGAATGCTCGGTGGCCTCGTTTTCAGATCTACAACAGCATCTGTGCCCTCAAGAATGCGCGGACACGTCGTGTCGCCCGGCCTCGAGCCGCGACAGTCGTTCGCAATGGCCTGGATTTGGAGAGATTTCATCCGCGGCCGTGTCCGCGGGGGGCCACCGTACCCACGATTCTTGGCGTAGGCTCGTTGCTTGCGCCGAAGCGTTGGGATCGCTTGCTGCTGGCCGCCGCGGCATTGAAGCGTCGACAACTCAAATTCCAAATCGAAATCGTGGGCGACGGACCAATGCGGACGCCGCTCGAACAGCTTGCTCGTCGCCTTGGTGTGGCAGACGTTGTGCGATTCGTCGGGCACCTCGACCGAATAGAAGCAAAACTCCAGACATCGTCGTGCCTGGCGCACCCGTCCGAATCGGAAGGGTGTCCAAATGTCGTTATGGAAGCCATGGCGTGCGGGCGCGCTGTCGTTGCTACGGATTCCGGCGATGCGCCGCTCCTGGTAGAGAACGGCCACACTGGTTTTGTGGTGGGCCGTCTCGACGACATGGCGCTGGTGGAACCGCTCGGAATTCTGCTCGGGAATTACGAATTGTGCTGTCAGATGGGTCGGGCCGGCCGGCTGAAGGCAGAGCGGGAATTTGGGTTGGGCCGGCTCGCCGCGCAAACGCTTGAGGCTTACAGAGCTGCCGGATGGAACGACCGGTCAGCTTCGGCGGGAGCTGATAGTCAATCCCTTGCTGGGCAATTCCGCCATTGACCACCGAGTGTGGCGACACAGAAACGCGCGGGCTCTTACACGTCGAGAGTGTAGCGTGAGGCTACCAACATGTGCGGTATAGCGGGCTGGATCGGCTGCCTAGAGGATGGGGCACGGAACGCTCAAGCGATGTCGCGCGCGCTGCGGCATCGCGGTCCCGACGATGCAGGCGTTCTTTCTTTGCCGCAGGCGACCCTGGTACACACGCGGCTCAGCATCATCGACTTATCGGACTCCGGCCGGCAGCCCATGACCAACGAAGACGGGACCGTCTGCGTCGTCTTCAATGGTGAGATTTACAATCATAAGGACCTGCGGGCCAGCCTGGAAAGTCGTGGTCATGTTTTCAGAGGGCATTCCGACAGTGAAGTCCTTCCCCACCTTTACGAGGAATACGGCGTGCAATTCGTGGAGAAGATCCGCGGCATGTTTGCCCTGGCCGTGTACGACGCACGTTCTCGGACGCTGCTCTTGGCGCGTGACCGGTTCGGGATCAAACCGCTATTCTATGCATCAACATCCGCACGGCTTGTATTCGCGAGCGAGTTGAATGCGCTGCTCGATGTGCCTGGTCTCGATCTTCGGCCAGACCGGCAGGCCGTCTACGATTTCGCCGCACTCTTGTACATACCGGCTCCTCAGACCTTCTTTTCGGGCATCCGGTCCCTTCAGCCTGGAGAACTCCTTGAGGCGCGGCTGCAGCCACATAGATTGTCGACGAGAACGCACCTGTATCACCGGTGGAGAATCAGGATTGATCACCTCAGCCCGGCCGAAGCCGCACACCACACTGAGTCTCTGATCAACCAGGCCGTATCCCGTCAGCTCGAGAGTGACGTGCCGCTCGGCTCTCTCCTCAGCGGCGGCATTGACTCCTCTCTCGTGAGTTGCGCAGCGCAATCACGGCTAGGAGGCAGCCTCAGGACCTTCAATGTGCGGTTCTCGGAAGTACCGTTTGATGAGACCTGGGCGGCCGTTGCTGTCGCGAAGCACATCAGAAGTCAGCATGAGACTTTTGACATCGTTAGCACGCCGGGAACTTGGGACTCTGTGACCGGACTGCTGCTCCACGCAGGCCAGCCATTCGCCGACACCTCTCTCTTTGCGGCACATGCAGTGTGCAAGTTGATGAGAGAACACGTCGCGGTCGCTCTTTCCGGTGATGGTGGCGACGAGGCTTATGGTGGCTACAACACATATTGGCAGATCGAGCGAATCCTTCACTATCAGAAGCTTCCTCCTGCCGCCCGGCATAGCATTTCTGCCGCGCTGGGCGCATTGAGCTTGCTCGGTGTGCCGTGCGAACGACTGGCGCATCGCGTGGCGGATTTCAACGATGGCGATCATGCCTCGGTCATGCAGGCTTTGTTCTGCTGGCTGAGGGAGGATGAACACCGCGCGTTGTGCCGCGATGAAAGTGCACTTCCCGTTCGACGATGGTTCGCTCAGGAGTGGGAATATGAGTCAGGTCCCCGCGAGTCGGCTCTCGAACGACTGTCCGCGCAGACGACAGAAATTTATACCCGTCTCGTGATGGCGAATGACTTCCTGTTCAAAGTAGACACGGCAAGTATGAAGGAGAGCTTGGAAGTTCGGGTCCCGATGTTGGATGAGGACTTGTTCGCATTCGGTCTTTCCCTCCCTCATGCCAGCAAGGTGAGTGGCCGGACGTGCAAGAGGGTGTTGCGGTCCGTTGCGGGAAGATGGTTGCCCCACGATGTGGCCCACAAACCGAAATGGGGGTTTGCGATTCCGTTGGACACGTGGGTGAAGACGGAGTTCAAGGAGGGATTACGAGAGACTTTGCTCAGTTCCTCCAGCCGGCTTGAAGAGTTCTTCAACCCCGAAGCGTACCGACCGGTTGTGGAGGCATTCTGCAGTGGCCAGGGCATCGCCGGAATCTCCCGGCAGGGTCTGTATCAGCGCGCAATCATGTTGCTCTCGATGCATCTCCACCTAGAACGGGCGCGAACCGGGTCGATGTCGGTTCCCGCGACTGCCCCGGTTTGCAGTCGATGAAGCGTGTTCTGGTCATCACACCTTGCGTCGGAACCGGGCTGCCGACCCAAAGTGCATTGGTTGCCGCCCATCTACGCGATGCAGGATTTCGTGTCGGGTTGCTGACAAAAGCCCGGTCGCGTCTCGGACGGCTTCTCGACGTTCTCTTCCGGGCGTTCTGGCTGATCCCGCTCTACGATGCCGTGCTCATTGATGTGTTCGGGGAAAGAGCGTTCGTTTATGAATCGTTCGCGATTCTCTGCTCGGCGTTCTGGAGACGACGATCGGTGGTTGTTCTGCGAAATGGGATGCTACCAGACTTCGTAGAACGTTGGTCTCGATGGACGAAGTTCGTTTTGTCCTGGCCTGACAGCGTCATCGTACCGCACGGGTTTCTGCGGGAGCGTCTGGCCACGATGTCGATCCGGATTGACGTGGTGATCCCCAACTTCGTAGATCTCGACAGCTACAGGTATCGAAAAAGATCCTCTGTCCGACCGAAGTTCCTGTATTTGCGAGGCATGTACTCGATATACAACCCTCAGATGGCCCTGCGCGCGTTTGCCGTCGTCCAACGTCGTTATCCGGACGCGTCGCTGACCATGGCGGGGCGTGACGGTCCGGAGTTGCAAGCCTGTCGGCGTCTGGTAACCGAGCTCGGTTTGCACCAGGTGAGCTTCGTAGGTATGGTGCCGAAGGCTGAGATCTCCGACCTGGCGGCGCATCACGATATCCATCTCCACACCAACCGACTCGAGAACATGCCGGTCACGATAATCGAGATGTGGGCCTGCGGGGTCCCGATCGTAGGGACAGCAGTTGGCGGCATGCCATACCTGGTCCGCGACGGGATTGACGCGATGCTCGTGACGTCGGACGACCACGAAGCAATGGCAGCCGCGTCTTTCAAAATTCTCTCCGACCCTCAGCTGGCCGAGCGGCTCTCGGTGCGAGGACGCGCGCGAGCCCAAGACCTGACGTGGAGCCGCGTGAGATCGATGTGGGAACAGGCGCTCTTTGGCGACGCCCAGACGGCTCACACCCCGAACAGAGCGGCGGCTGACGCGCTGACATCACCCCGGCCTGTAGAGGCCAGCCCCGACACGACGGCTATTCGGGTCAACTCTTGACGTCTTTCCTTGTTCCCCGGCTGGTATAACGCATGTGCGCGATAGCAGGTATCGTGTACACGGGTGCGCCCCGTGATACTGCGCCCGTCATCCGCAGGATGATGGCGATTCAGAGACATCGCGGTCCAGACGGCGGCGGTGTGTTCTCCGCCCCGGGTGTTGCATTCGGTCACTGCAGGTTGGCCGTCCTGGATCTCACCAATGCCGGTCGGCAACCAATGCCGGACCCTCAGAGGCGGTTCTGGATCACGTTCAACGGCGAGATCTACAACTACATCGAGCTGAGGGATGAGTTACGCCGCGCGGGCCATGAGTTTCGGAGCAGTTCCGACACCGAGGTTCTACTGGCGGCCTACTCGGAGTGGCGCGAGGAGTGCGTGCACCGTTTGAGAGGTATGTTTGCGTTTGCGATCTGGGACACGCAAGAGCGCCGGTTGTTCGCTGCGCGCGATCGGTTGGGGATTAAACCTTTTCATTACTGGATCGATCCCGACCAGACGCAGCTCGCGTTTGCCTCTGAGATCAAGGCCCTCCTCGACTTTCTACCCGAGCGCCGCATCAACGTGCGCCTTGCTCGAGACTTTCTGGCCTGGAACCTCCTGGATCATGTTCCGGCCGAGACCATGTTCGAACAGATCCTCCGGCTCCCGGCTGCGCATTTTCTTACGTGGAACTTGCAGGGTGGCGTGAAGCTGCAGCGGTATTGGGCGTTAGAGGTAAGCGAGGAGCTCTTCACCCCCGAAGTCGAGCGCTCCCGCTTAATCTCGGAGTTCGGCGAACAGTTTCGTGAAACTGTATCCTTTCATCTCCGTTCCGACGTCCCCGTCGGTAGCTGTCTCAGTGGCGGGCTCGATTCGTCATCCATCGTTTGTGTGGTCAACGCAGAGCTGAAAGCAAGAGGCGCGTGGAAAGAAAACTGGCAACACACCTTCAGCGCCTGCTTTGAAGAGCCGAAGCTTGACGAGCGACCTTATATTGCAGCTGTCACGCGCAAGACCCAGAGTCACAACCATTCCGTCTTTCCCAGCGGCGAGCGGCTCAGCGACGAGCTCGACACATGGCTGTGGCACCAGGACGAGCCGGTAGGTGGCTGCGGGGCGTACGCGCAGTATTGCGTCGCCCGTCTGGCCCGAGAGCATGGAATAAAGGTGTTGCTCGACGGACAAGGTGCCGATGAGCAGCTCGCCGGATACAGGAAATTTATTCTGGTGTATCTGCGCCAGTTGCTGCGTGCGCGCCGGTATTCAAGGGCCGCTCGCGAGGCATTCGCATTCTTCTACAGCCGCGAAATCCTCAGAACATTGCGCTGGATAGAGGGACGGCGGTATTTGCTCAAGTCGATGCCAGAAATACCGATCCTATGGCCAGGCCGGTCTCGGCCCGAACGTCCCGCCTCCGTGACGCTGGGTGGCTCTCTGGGCCGTCGCGTGCACGCAGACATTACCACGTACAGTCTGCCGCTCCTGCTGCGATTCGAAGACCGAAACACAATGGCGTTTGGCGTGGAATCACGAGTACCGTTCGTCGACAACGTGCTTGTCGAGTGGATGGCCCGGCTTCCGGCGGATCTCAGGCTATCGTACGGATGGACCAAGTGCATTCTTCGGGAAGCCCTCGCCGACATCCTTCCGCCGGTCGTGCGCACTCGGAAGAGCAAGCTCGGATTCTCGACGCCACAAGCCGAGTGGCTGGACGGGCCTTTGTCGGGCTGGGTGAACAACTCGCTTGATTCGCCGAAGTATCTTGACCAGGCGGTCGACACGACAGGCGTCAGGCAGTTATTAAAGCTCCAGAAGACGAATCGATCGTCGTCGTCGACTAAAGCCGTGCTGTTCCGGCTTGCAGTCTTCGAAAGCTGGGCAAGGCTCTTTCTGGCACCAGGCAAGACTTCACGATTCATTACGAAGTCGTTTAACCGGTTGGATGGCTTGTATGATGCGGAGCTTCCCGCAGTGAGTATCAAACAGCCCTCTCAGCCATGCGCGTGATCGACTGCCTGATATGTCTACCTGGCTGGAACAGGTGATGAGTACAGGAATCCAGGAACGGTCACGTCCCGTCGCCGGACAGATGCCGAACGTATTGGTTCTGCCGATGACGAGCGACATGGTCACTCGCGTCTGTGACCTGCATCTTCGCGCGTTTCGCGGCATGATGAGCGCGCGTCTCGGTCCGACGTACATACACGCGTTTATCTCGTGGTTCTTGCGCGCGAAAGACGCGATCGCCCTGGTCGCTGCAGATCGAGATGGCGCCATCATCGGATACGTGATCGGGGCTCCCGTGGGCTACGGGGCAGCGATGAACCGCCAGCTAGCGCTCGTCGCCGCCCGCAGCATGATCGCTCGCCCGTGGTTGTTCTTCGAGCCTCAGGTCCGAGCTACGGTAAGCGCCCGACTGGGCTGGATCCTCGGCAGCCGTTCTGCTCTCGAGACGGATGGCCTTCCGCGGCCGACGATGTCTCTCGTGGGAATCGCCGTCTCGCCATCCGCATCAGGCCAGCGAGTGGGGTTTGCGCTCATGCAGGCATTTGAGAGCAAAGCGCGGACGCTGCGGATGGCGTCTTTGCGGCTCTCTGTGTATCCAAACAATGTCGCCGCCCGCCGCCTATACGGCCGTTGCGGATGGAATGCATTGGGTTCGGCGAGTTCGACGGGCGCGATCTACTACGGGCGTGTCATGTCATGATTACGAAGCAGCGAACGGCGCTCGATCCGAATGATGCGGCGACTAGAACGAGTGCGCTCGCGGTGGCCTGTGTCGGAGCCGGTTACTGGGGCAAGAACCTCGTGCGCAACTTCAATGCGCTCGACGCGCTGGCTTCCGTCTGCGAACCGAATCGCAATCTCTGGAACGGCATCGCGACCGCATACCCGTCAGTCGAGCTGACGGAGTCGATTGACCACGTTCTGGCGGATCCCGATATTGCCGCTGTGGCGATCGCCACACCTGCGGAAACGCACGCGGATCTGGTGGACCGCGCCCTCCGGGCCGACAAGGATGTTTTCGTCGAGAAGCCTCTTTGCCTCTCCAGCGACGAGGGCCGGCAGCTCGTGACGCTCGCCGCCGAGCGCCGGCGGATCTTGATGGTCGGACACCTACTGTGGTACCACCCGGCCATCCTGAAGCTGAAGCAGCTGATCGACGAAGGCGAACTGGGGCGAATCCAGTACATATATTCTAACCGGTTGAATCTCGGAAAGATCAGGCGCGAAGAGAACATCTTGTGGTCATTCGCGCCCCACGATATTTCCGTGATTCTGGGGCTGGTCGGAGAGAGTCCGCACGACGTGACCGCTCAGGGCGGGAACTACCTGCACGAACAAATCGCAGACGTGACGGTAAGCTTGTTGTCGTTTCCGAGCGGCGTGAAAGCGCACATCTTCGTCTCATGGCTGCATCCATTCAAGGAGCAAAAGCTGATTGTCGTAGGCGACCGTAAGATGGCCGTCTTCGACGATCTGGAAACGCAGGACAAGCTGATCGTCTACCCTCATGCGATTACGTGGAAGAATCACGTGCCCATTGCGAGCCGAGCCGAGGCTCAAGCGATCGGCACCGAGCCCATGGAGCCACTACGCGAGGAATGCGCCCACTTTCTACACTGCGTTCGTACCCGCCAAAAGCCTCGGACCGACGGTGACGAAGGCCTCCGAGTCCTGTCGGTTCTAGAGCGCTGCCAGAAGGCTCTTCAGACAACGGCCGGACCCGTCAGGCTTCGACAGCACGGGGATGGAGACGCCGTAACACCTCCGGTCGAATCATCACGCGCGCCGGAGTCGCGCCTCGGCCACGCCGACACGCGTACGACGACGGAGCGTCCGTACTTGGCTCATGAATCGGCATTCATCGACACCGATGTAGAGATCGGAGAAGGAACAACAATCTGGCACGTGTCGCATGTACTCAGAAACTCGAGAGTTGGAAAGAACTGCCGGATCGGGCAGAACGTCGTGATCGGGCCAAATGTCAGCGTTGGTGACGGCGTCAAGATCCAGAACAACGTCTCGGTATACGAGGGTGTGACCCTGGAGGATCACGTGTTCTGCGGTCCGTCCATGGTGTTCACGAACGTCATCAATCCGAGAAGCGAGATCGGTCGGATGAATGAGCTGCGGCCGACGCTTGTCCGACGGGGGGCGAGCCTCGGCGCCAACTGCACCGTTATGTGTGGCGTCACGATCGGACAGTACGCGTTCGTCGGTGCGGGCGCGGTGGTGTTGAAGGAAGTTCCAGACTTCGCCGTCGTCGTGGGAAATCCCGGCCGGATCATCGGCTGGATGTGTCAGTGCGGTAATCGTATTGCGTTCGATGAAGAAAAGGGGATTGGCTCGTGCAGAACATGCAACCAGAAGTACTGGAAGTCGGGGATGCTGGTGTCGCCCATGTGAGTCGCGTTCCGCTATTGGACCTCCGAGCGCAGTATTCCACAATCAAAGAAGAGATTCGCGCCGCGGTCGATCGCGTATTGGAGTCACAGCGCTTCATTCTAGGTACAGAAGTCGCTTCCTTTGAACAGGCGATCGCGTCTCTGTGCGGAGCGCGGCATGCCGTCGGCGTTTCTTCAGGCACCGACGCGCTTCTAGTGGCGCTGACGGCACTGGGGGTTGGGCCAGGCGATGAGGTGATCACGACCCCTTACTCCTTTTTCGCAACCGTTGGGGCGATTGTTCGACTCGGCGCAAGACCCGTATTCGTCGATATTGACCCCGACACATACAACATCGATGCGCACGCAGTGAAGGACCGCGTGAGCCAGCGCACCAAAGCGATCATTCCTGTCCACCTGTTCGGCCAATGTGCAGAAATGGACCCGCTGCTGGAGGTGGCTTTGCAACAGAGGATTCACATCATCGAAGATGCCGCTCAGGCCATCGGCGCCACTGACGACCGGAGCAGGTCTGTCGGCTCAATCGGAGACCTGGGCTGTTTCTCTTTCTTCCCGAGCAAGAACCTCGGCGCCTTCGGCGATGCGGGGATGGTCGTGACCAGCAACGACACACTCGCCGAGAAGCTCCGGCTTCTTCGGGTGCACGGAGCAAAGCCGAAATACCATCACCTCATCCTCGGCGGGAATTTCCGCCTCGATGCCTTGCAGGCCGCGATCCTGAACGTCAAGGTCAAGCACCTGTCTGCGTGGGCCCGAGCACGTCGGCAGAACGCCGACACCTATCGTCGGCTCTTCCAGGCTGCCGGTCTGCAGGCATGGGTCAAGGCGCCCGCAGATTCCGCCGGCCATGTCTACAATCAGTTCGTGATCCGTGCCGAGCGCCGGAATGGCCTGCAGTCGTACCTGCGCGGGCGCGGGGTTGAAACAGAAGTTTACTATCCGAGCCCGCTGCACGTACAGCCATGCTTCCACGGCCTCGGATTTCGCGCGGGAGATTTTGTCCACTCAGAAAGGGCCGCTCAGGAATCATTGGCGCTGCCTGTGTATCCCGAACTTACCTCGGAACAACAGCTCCACGTCGTGCAATCCATCACTGACTTCTATCGCCGGAAGGCGACGTAAGGTAGGAACTCGGCCGTGAACGCGCTGAGACTCCGATTCGATGCTCCCCCAAGGCCTGCGGGTTTTGTCTCGTGGTTGACGAACGTGAGCACACAACTCGATAACCTTCCTAAGCCGACCGTCTCGGTTGTTATTCCATGCCGCAACGAGAAATCGCACATCGAGGCCTGCGTGAGGTCGATGCTGGGACAGGAACCTCCCGCGGGGGGCTTCGAACTGATCATTGCTGACGGGATGTCGGACGATGGCACTCGAGATGTTCTCGAGAGGCTCCGGCGTGAGGATGATCGTCTCAGGATTGTCGACAATCTGGATCGCGTCACCCCCTGCGGAATGAACGCCGGGGTCGCGTCGGCTCGTGGGCGCTACGTGGCGATTGCTGGCGCCCACAATCGCTACGCGCCCGATTACCTTCGTCAAAGCGTCGCGGTTCTCGAGCAGACCGGAGCCGACAATGTGGGCGGAGCAATGCGGTACGAGGCTCAGACGTTGGTGCAGAAGGCAATGGCGGCGGCACACCATAGTCCCTTCTCAGCAGGGGGTGCTCGTTGGCATAACCCGGACTACGAGGGACCGGCCGACACTGTTTTCGGCGGCGTGTATCGCCGTCAGGTGTTCGAGACCATCGGGCTCTTTGACACCGAGATGATTCGCAACCAAGATGACGAGTTCAATCTGCGGCTGACTCGCGCGGGGGGGAAGATCTGGCAGTCCCCGAAGATCAGCAGCTGGTACTATCCGCGACGAAGTTTGGGAGCCATGTACCGGCAGTGCGTTCAATACGGGTACTGGAAGGTACGTGTCATTCAGAAGCACAAGCTGCCGGCGTCGCTTCGACACGTCGTGCCAGCGACGTTCGTACTCAGCTTCGCCCTGCTTCCGCTGGCTGCGGTGTTCTGGCCGTTGGCTGGGATGGCCTGGGCCGTGATCATGGGAACCTACGCGCTATGCAGCGGCGTAGCGTCGATGATCGCCGCTTGGCGGTGGGGGTGGGATGTTCTGCCATTCATGCCCCTGGTATTCGGCTCGTACCACTTCGGGTATGGTTTCGGATTCCTTCTCGGGATCCGTGATTTCGTCATTCTGCGTCGGCGGCCAGGCGCCTTCTCGTGCACCATAACCCGGACTACGTGAAGCCGCGCGCTTGCAGCGGCACGGTGGAGCCGGCTTTGTGCGGCACCACGGCTGCAGAGATTACAGCGTCGCGTCCGAATTACCGGACGTAATCGTGCGGTCAGGCCTTACCGAATGATACGAACGTTCGTCGGCGCCGCCGGTGCTGATGTTGTGGATCCGCCCTGCTCGTATGCGCCAATGTCGTATGCTCCACCCTGCGGGCGTGCGACGCCGCGGATATCGGTCGTCACAGTGCTGAGGGTCATTCCCCTATCAACGGCAGGGCTGCCAGGGCGCAGCGATAAGTCGAACGCGCTCGGATCCGTGAACATTGGATCACCCGTGAAGTTGTTCGAAAGGACCGTCCCCATACCCTCGTTGGTGATCCCAGTCCCGTTCTGATAGATGATGTTGTTCTTGACTTCCGCGTTCGAGCTGTTGGTGATCCAGATTCCGTTTGCGTTCCCGTAGAACGTGTTGTTATATAGCTTCAGACCTGATGCGTTCGATGAGGAATTAAAACCCCAGTAATTCCCATACACGAGGTTGTTAGAAGCGACATTGTTTACGTCACCTAATACGATTCCGCCGCCGCCAGAGCCGCATTGCGAAGCGCCGTTGAGCCCGATACCGAACCCGTTATTATAGATGCGCGCATTAGTCACGGTGTTGTTGTCAGCACTTCGGGATGTGTCGCTGTCGAAGAAACGGACACCGTAACACTCGTTATCGTAGAATTCGCCTCCAATGATAACAGTGTTGTCCGTTGTCATGTACATTCCGTTCGAATTCGTGTATCCCGCATACAAGCCGTTATGATGGACCTTAAGGTCACGGAACTCATGATTTGCACCTTCGCACAGCACACCATTCCCGTCACCGTTCCGAATCTCAACGTTCGAGAGGTGCAGATCGTGACTGGTTGGACCGCAGTAAAAGACGCTCGCTCCTTCTCCGCCACCAGCAAGCGCGCCATCGAGCACGAGGCCGTCAATATGTATGTAGCTTGGAGATGCGTAGGCAAACCGAGCGCCACCCATTCCTTGAGTGGGCATGAGTATTACCGCCTCTCCGGGATAAGCAGCTACGGTAACGGGATTTGCCCATGAAGTACCACCGGAGCCGAAGTCAATTTCAAATAGCCGCTCTGTGTACGTGCCGCTTCGGATGTAGACGGTGTCGCCGGGTTGTAAGGCACCAACCCCCTTCTTGATGGTTCGAAATGGCTGCTGCTGCGTGCCAGGATTGGAATCATTCCCTGCAGTCGACACGTAGTATGTCGCGGCTTCAGCGTGTGCAACAAAGAGCAACATTGCGGCAAACGCACCACTGACGTGTCTCACCTGAAACATAACGAAACCACCCTTTACGTAACGAAATTAGAAAACTCCGGCAACACAAGAGTCCGTGCGCCACCTACTCCCGCGACACGCCACCTGCGTCGGCAAGAAGTGCACCACCATCGGCGACGCGAATTCCCGATCTCGTGCGGGCGAGAACGCGCTTCGCATCGTCCCGACAGGAGGTGCCACCGCGACACAATCCCGCGCGGGCACCGCCGCTACCGTTTACAAGGACCTGTCTGCGGCATCGGCCGTCCGTTTTCGGCGGCTGAGCAGGGGCTTTGCCACGTGAATGCGTTCGGCCGCTGCAAATGCGGTACCGTTTGTTATGTGCGGTGGCGACGTCCACCAGACTTGCCGTCGGTTTCGTGGTGGCTCGAACCCGTATCAGTGGCACCGGCTTGCCTGTGCCCGATTCTGTTCCGAGAATTACAGGTTTGTCTACCCGCCAGCCCGGTGTCGCCCTCCGTAGCGGCCCCGACACGGCACTGTCTGCGCAATCAGGAACCCTTCGTTGTCGAGGCATCAGCACTTCGAACAGAACGCGGACGCGAGCAATCCTTACATCGTTCGAACAATCCCAAACGCGCATTTACACGAGCGGGGGCCGGCTGTCGGGGCGTCGGGCCGTGAGATGGCGCGAGTCATTCGAGTGGAGTCTTCATGCTGAAGCGCACCTTCGACGTTTCGCTGGCGACTCTCGCCCTGCTGTGCGTCTGGCCTCTTTTCCTCGTTGTCGCGATCTTGATCAAGCTCGATTCAGAGGGGCCGGTGTTCTTCGCTCAAGAGCGGGTAGGCCGAGGATTCCGACTGTTCCGCATCTACAAGTTCCGGACCATGGTTCGTGATGCGCCTCGACAGGGCAGCGCGATCACGTTTGGGCGCGACCCGCGCATCACGCGCATCGGCCACGTCTTGCGGCAGACCAAAATGGACGAATTGCCCCAGCTCCTGAATGTGTTGAAGGGAGACATGAGCATCGTTGGTCCGCGTCCCGAGTTACCGCGATATGTCGAATCCTTCAGGCGCGACTACGACGAGATTCTCAAGGTGCGACCGGGGATGACGGACCTGGCGTCACTGAAGTTCCGCGACGAAGCAGCATTGTTGGGAACGGTCCACGATCCGGAGGAGACGTATGTCAAATGCATATTGCCGGAAAAGGTGAATCTCGGCAAAGCGTATGCCAGAGGGTCATCGCTAAGACTCGACCTCGCCCTAATCGTCAAAACGCTCGCCGCCCTAAGAGGCCGCTGAAAAACGGCTGATCGCCAACACTTCTTTCATCGGTAGTGTGCTACCTCAGTGAGAGCGAGCGGCTTCGCAGGGCGTTTTCGGCTGTTTGGTGGGGCTCGAGCCCAGTGCTGAAGACACGTGTCCCGCGTTATGCGGGACGCGGCAGCAGCTTCGGCAATCGAATCAGATTGAACGCCGCACTGGCGAAGACAAACAACCAATCAACCTTGGCGAGTCCACGGAGTTTCACTTTTCGCATCCACGCAATGGTCTTCAGCCACCCAAACGCCGGCTCGATGCGGGGACGCGCGTGCTGACTCGTCGCATACCCGGCGTGACGAGTCGTGCGACCATCGATCGCGCTGCCGCCAGGTCGCGCCAGATTCTGTGTGACGTGCGGCGTCGCGCCCAACTCACGCGCAAGGTCGACAAATTCGCGGACGTCATACCCTTTATCGGCGCCCACCGTGCGGCGACGGCCCGGCGCGCGCTGCCACTGTGCCTGCAACATCAGCAAGCCGGCCTCCCGTTCCGCATACCCGTCGGCGAGGGTGGCCATCGCGTCTGCAATGAGGCCGTGGCGATTCTCGATCAACAAGTGTCCGAGATACGCCAGCCGAGACTCGGCGTTATTCGATCGTCGATACAGCCGCGCGTCGGGATCCGTTTTCGACGCGTGCGTGTCGTTCTTCCGCTGCTGGCCGCGGAAGTCGCGCCCGTCGCCGTCAGTTCCGCCGTCTTTCCGCTGAAAACTCTTCTGACTCGCCCATGCTTCAATCAGCGTTCCGTCCACCGTGAAATGCTCGTCGGACATCAGATCCTTCGCGCGGTCCACGACACGGCGGAAGAAACTGCGCGCCATATCCTGATTCAGCAACCGTTCCCGATTCTTCGTGAACACCGTTGTATCCCAGATCGGCTCATCCATCTCCAGGCCCACGAACCATCGGAACAACAGGTTGTAATCGAGCTGCTCCATCAACAGCCGCTCGCTCCGAATCGAGTAGAACACCTGGAGCAACTGCGCTCGCAGCAGACGCTCGGGCGGGATCGACGGCCGACCCACCCGCGCATACAGACCGTCGAACTCCCGCGACATGTCGCGGAGCACCTCGTGTACCAACGCGCGGATCGCCCGGAGCGGGTGATCCTGCGGCACGCGCCGCTCGGCAGACACGTAACTGAACATCGAATCGGGCTCGCGGTGATCTCCTCGCATGCCCGGCATAGTAGTACGGGATCAGCGATCTGTCGATCCCTAAAATGAAGAGTTTTTCAGCAAGCTCCTAACCGGCCGCCGAGTGTGATCGTGAACCATACCGACTGAA
>Ga0114129_10004385_pt1 | contig 19901 bp, 15 predicted proteins | sample RhiMetdeltSRZDD1_FD_80071 | JGI IMG/M metagenome (GOLD analysis project Ga0114129, IMG submission 80071) | Populus rhizosphere microbial communities from Tennessee, USA - Rhizosphere MetaG P. deltoides SRZDD1 (version 2) (version 2) | ecosystem: Host-associated > Plants > Roots > Rhizosphere >...
GTGCGACAAAGTTGAGTGTGAGGGGGCGATCGACTGGCTAAAGCTTATCGGAAATTGATGTGCGACAAAGTTGAGTGTGAGTGGGCGATCGACAAGCTAAAGCTTATCGGACACCCTGATCCTTTGTGCTTTAGCTGCAGTATGATAGATTTCGTCTTCTAATCACATCCGAATAGCAAAAGATCCCACGGATAGAAACCAAAAATTCTAGGAGAATAGCCATGATCTCACGACGCTATACGGCAGTCGTTCTGCTGATAGTTTTTTCCTTCTTACCATGTACTGTTTTTGCGCAGCAACCATCAACCGCCGCGCCGGCAGCAACCCCGCAACAGACCGGACCACAGGCGCCCGCGAGAGATCCAAACGATCCTGTCGAGCGTATCAAAGACGAAGGAATGAATCGCTCGCAGGTAATGCAGACTTTAAGTTATCTGAGCGACGTCATTGGCCCGCGGTTGACAGCCTCACCGGGAATGAAGCGCGCCAACGAATGGACCCGCGATCAGTTAACGCAATGGGGCTTGCAGAACGCTCATCTCGAAGCGTGGGGGCCATTCGGCCGCGGTTGGTCGCTCAAACGTTTTTCTGCGCAGGTAATTGAACCGTTGGATATTCCCTTAATCGCATATCCGAAGGCCTGGTCGTCCGGGACCGCTGGTCCATTCACAGGTGACGTTGTTTACTTCGATGCGAAAACAGACGCCGATCTCGAGAAGTTCAAAGGGAAACTAAACGGCAAGATTGTTTTGACCGCCCCTATGCGTGAAGTCACGGCGCATTTCGAGCCACTGGGAACCCGTCGAGATGAAAAAAACCTGTTAGGTTTGGCGGACGCTCCCGAGCCAAGACAGGGAGGGCCGCGAGGGAACTTTCAACTTAATCCGGCGCAACGGGCAACGTTCATGTTCGCCAGCAAGAAGCTACAGTTCTTCCAGCAGGAAGGCGCTGCTGTGTTGATCGATCCCAGCCGTGGCGATGGTGGAACGATCTTTGTGCAGTCAGCTTCTGTCGCGCCGCCGGCGGGATTCGATCCAACTGTCCCCAATTCTCCGCGTGCTGTGCCTCCATACGACAAGAGTGCGCCAAAAATAATCCCTCAACTTGTGCTGGCAATTGAGCACTACAATCGTATCGTCCGAATTCTTCAAGCAGGCGAAGCGGTAAAGCTCACAGTCGATCTCGCCGTTGAATGGCAGGACGCGGATCCGATGGGCTACAACACAATCGCGGAGATACCTGGCACTGACTTGAAAGACGAAATCGTTATGCTCGGCGGCCACATGGACTCCTGGCATTCCGGCACTGGAGCAACCGACAACGGCGCCGGCGTAGCGGTGGCGATGGAGGCTGTCCGGATTATTCAGTCGCTAGGATTGAAACCAAGGCGTACGATTCGGATTGCACTTTGGACCGGAGAAGAGCAGGGTCTGTTAGGCTCGCGGGCGTATGTGGCACAACACTTTGGAAAGTTCGAGACGCAAACTGCAACTGCTGCGGCTTCAGGTGGAAGTACGGGAACGAACGGCAACGGCAATGGCACTAGCAATGGATCCGCCGTGGCTGCTGCACCGCCGCCAAAGCTGATCACGATGCCGGAATACGAGCGGTTTAGTGCGTACTTCAATTTGGATAACGGCACTGGAAAGGTTCGCGGAGTTTACTTGCAGGGCAACGAACCTGCGCGCGCTCTGTTCCGCCAATGGCTCGCACCTTTTCGTGAAATGGGTGCGGCGACTCTGTCCATCTCGAATACCGGAGGAACTGACCACCTTTCGTTTGATGCGATTGGTTTGCCTGGTTTTCAGTTTATTCAAGATGAGATCGAGTACGACACGCGCACTCACCATTCAAACCAGGATGTTTTCGATCGCATTCAAGGTGACGATATGAAACAGGCCGCGACCATAATGGCTGCGTTCGTCTACAACGCTGCGATGCGCGAAGAAAAGTTGCCGCGGAAACCGGTGGCTGGGCGATAGGACGGCACGGAAGGAAAAATTAGCTGCAGATTAACGCGGATGACGCAGATCAAAAGTCCTGGGCTCTCCAGTCGAGTTTTTTTCGTGTTCTTTAGTGTTACTTCGTGGATCCGTTTCTGGTGCGAGGAATCAATCCACGAAATTACACGAAATGACACTAAACGTGCTTCAGACTTATTACTCCAGACTTTGATCTGCGTTAATCTACGGCCAATGTTCTATTTCTCCCGGATCACAAAATCCAACCAGTACTGTTTCAACTTTGGTCTGTTGCCGCGTCTGTAAGGGGCGTAGTCCTGAGCGATTTCCTGGCTGGCGCGTGCGAATAAGACGTACGACTCGATCAATCCGGAGTCCCAAAGTTTGACCAGATTACTTAACGAAGCATCGGGCTGCTTTAGTTTTCCGCTTTTCAAATCATTCGAAACTGCTTCCGCCACAGCCATCAAAGCCGAAGCTTCTTCTTTCAGGCTGTGCCGATATTCCTGCTCATCAGGATGGTCCTTCTTGAAACTCGCGACTTTATATGTGGACCGAATCAGATCATATAAGGTCCAATAGTTATCACGTCCTTGTTTTGGATCTAATGTTTTCGGATCAATAGTGATGGTTGTTTCATTACCAGTCTGCGAAGATCGCATCGTGGGCGGTGGTTGTTTGATCTCCGGATGAGCGAGTTGTGCCCCGACCTGGTCGGCCCATTGCGTCAGTCCTACATAGGACCGGCGGCCGTATGGCTCGGCTACGATCGCCTCTACGAATTTATCTCGTGCCTCGGCAGTCTTCTTCTGCAACATCAACGCGTCGCCCCAGTAACGGTAAGCCGTCTCGCGATCTGGATCGATACTGATAGCCTTCGCAAACCATTCCCCTGCTTTAGCCAACAGTTCATTCTTTGTTTTCGGATCGGTCGCCGTATAACCTTTCTTGAAATACATGTCTCCGGCATATAGGGCCGCGTCGTAGAGTCGCGGATCCAGTTTCAGCGCGCGTTCGTAATCGGCAAGCGCCTTGTCGAGCTCACCTCGTACAAATGCTGCTTCGCCCTCTCGCATTGCGGCATCCGCCTCTTGAATGGCGGAAAAAGGAATTTGCATTTCATCTGAGGAGGATAATGCGTCAAGCGTGATCTGCGTCAGGTTGCTGTTGTCACCCATTTGCTGTGCTTGCAGCAGCATCGCGCGAGCGCGATCCAGCTGTTTACGACGCACATTTTTGTCCTGAATCGTTATTGAGGTGGCATACAACGCGAATCCAAGACGCGACAGCACTTCGACATCAGGTTTCGTGGCTGCGATCTTTTCCAGGATCGGAATGGATTCGGTGAAGTTGCTTTTTTCCCACAGCTCAAACGCGCGCTGCCGTTCAGTATCCTGGGGCTCGGTCGAGTAGGCGGAAGCAGCGGTAGAGCAAAGCATACCGGCTAACAGCAACATCAGTAAGGGACTGCGCCACATGAAAAACCTGCGCGAGCGGCTTCTGATCATCTGTTAACTCTTTCTGAACTGATGAATGTGCGGAAGAGAGCGTGTGCAGTCTACGTTTGGGCCGATCTACAAGTCAATCCGCACAAAGTCAATCCGCGGAATCAATCCGCAGATTACACAGATTCCACAGATTAAACAGCAGAAAGCAGAAAGCAGAAAGCGCTACTGCCTTCTGCCTTCTGCTTTTTGGTTGTTTACTGTGTAACGCGTAGAAAATCAGCTGTGGCCAATTGTCGATTCAGGCTTGGTGCTTTGCGTCGGCTCGCTCCAATCCGTACGTGGTGTCGATTGGCTCTTACCGGGCTGGTTCGCGCTGGTGCCGCGGTGCGCGTTCGCCGCTTCCATACGATCCAACCCAACCCATTCCTTAACCTTGCTTAACACAAATGGCAGAATCACCAGGTGGGCGGTCGATGCTAGTTCCTTAACGAATTCACCTCCTAGTGAACTGACTTCTCTGCTGACAGTCTCGTATGCTGTACTGTTCTTTACCTTATCGACCAACCCCGGGCCTTCGTCTCTTTGGCTTTCGGCAGAAAGAGCTGCCGATGAATAAGCTGGGGAAGCCTGCTGACGTTGCGCCCCTGACTGCGGCATCCGTCCGCTATATGCGCCGTAACGCTGATAATCGGACTCGTCGTGCTTGAAAGCCCCTGCAATGCTATAACCTGCGACGAATCCGACGCCCATCGCTCCCGCACTCCAGACCAACGGTCGCTTCTTGTACTGCTCGCGCCAGTCTAGCGTGTCTTTCACTGCCTGAACCTGGTTAGCCACTGTTTCTTTAATCTCCGTTACCGTATGTGAAATGGAATCACGCGCAAGCTCCATCCGCTTTTGCAGCTGTTCGATCGATTCCTCTTCTCCCGAACGCTGAGGAGCGCGGGCTATTCCTAAATTTCGTTCTTCAGCCATTGCTTGTCCTTTCTTAGTTCCTCCACAGTTCGGTCAGGAACAAGGTCGACCTTTGCCAGCCGATTCTTAAGTACCATTACAACGATGGCGCCCACGACAACATAAAAGAGCCCGGTTATCAGGAATCCGAGCGCAAGCTGCGCCGGAACACTTAAGTTGCTTTGCGAAAAAAATGTGGACACGCCGAAGGCAAGAGCCACGTTCGCAAAAGCAAAGCCCACGAGTGCTACCACTGCACCAGCGATCATCATTGTCCCACCAGTAAAAAACGCTTTTGCTTCCTGCCGTAGTTCGACCTTGAGCAATGTCAACTGCGACTGCACGAGCTGCATTACGTCGTCACCAAGACGCGAAATGAGTGCGGGAAGGCTCTCGCCCTCCCGTTCAGCTGGATGCGTCTCAGTATCTCTGCGCGTGGTCATAGCCTTGCTTGCTGCCATGGTTTTTACCCCCTGTAAAACTGGATCTTGTTAGCGTCTGCCGCGAAGAATGAGTCCTAACAGCAATCCCACTCCGGCGGAGATCAGGATAGCTTGTCCTGGATTCTTGCGCGCATAATCAGTTGCGTTGTTGGCTAATTCCTTCACATCCACATTCTGGAGCTCTTTGATTTTGTCTCCGACTACTGAAACCTTGTCAGTCACAAACTCTTTGGCTTGATTTGCGGCTTCAGAAATCTTTTGACCGTAGTTCTGCGCCGTCTGATCATAAGTTTGTCCGTAAGAGGGTACGGATCTGGGCGTCGTGGCCGAGGTGGTGCCAGGTTCGTTAGTTTTGCCGTTTTCCATTTCTCACATCTCCTTTTGTAGTTAGGTATTTGAGTCGGGTCAATAGATCCGCCTTTGTTTCATTCTCGTTCAACATCAGTCGAGCAAACGATGTGCCGATCTGACCGAGGCATCATTAGTTACGAATGCTCCGATTTCAGCGATATGTGAACGTGTCACAACTTTCAGTTGTTGCGAAAAAGTACAGGTTGTGAGGCACCATTGCCAAACCCATACGAGTTCGGGAACGGCAGGGAGCGATAACAACCGATTTCAAAGCTCATTTCATTGAACTTGGTAAACGTATCTAGCCTTGAATTTCTCGGAACTTAGCCAGTGTTGACAGCGTAAAGCATAAGATGGTAAGTAAGTACTTACTTTGAAGAGACCAGTCCACTAGAAAGCAGGTTACGTGAGTAAACAGGTTAGTTTCGCGAACGATGCAGGATTGCCGGCTGTTGCTGCCAGAATGGCTGGAGAGGAGCGCCGTCTGCAGATCCTTAAAGTTGCCGTCAGGTTGTTCTCGCAGAAGGGTTTCCGCGGGACGACCACCAAAGAGATAGCCAATGAGGCAGGCGTGTCCGAGGCTATGGTGTTCAGGCATTTCGCAAATAAAGACGAACTGTACAACGCCATTCTGGATCACAAGGCTTGCTCGGGAGACACGCTAAATCCTGAGCAGATTGTCGCTGAGGCCGTGGCCGAAAAAGACGATCGGGCTGTCTTCGAAAGGTTGGCACTCGCCGCCCTCGAACATCATGAACGCGACCCTGAGTTTCAGCGGTTGCTACTTTACTCCGCGCTCGAAGGACACGAGTTGGCAGAGATGTTTTTCGAAAAGTTCGTCAAGCGCGTTTACGAGTTGCTCGGAAACTATGTGCGCGAACGGCAGCGGGATGGTGCCATTCGCAAAATTGAGCCGGCGCTGATTGTACGGACGTTCGTCGGAATGATTGTTCATCACTCGCTCAACAATAACCTTTGGGATCCAAAGCGTCGTCTGCTGAATGTTTCCAACGAAGATGCAGCCACGTTTTTTACTGAAATTCTCCTCAAGGGAATCAGCACAGCGCCCTTGGAGGCATAACAACGATTCCGTTCAGAGCTTTCGTCAACGAGTTTAGATAAACAGGAAATAACGAATGCGATCTCCCAGAAATCTTTTGTACGTTTTGATCGTTTTGGCGCTTTGTGCGCTCGCAGGGTTTTCTATCGCCTGTCGAGGCTCAAAGGCGAACGTCAGAAATGACAACGCCGTCGCATCGACGCCGGCGGTTGAGGTAACGACCGCCGCCGCCATCATGCGCGACTTACCAAGGTTCTTTGAAGCGAGTGGCAGTTTGGCTGGCGATCAACAGACTGACGTCGCTCCTCAAATTCAGGGTAAGGTCGTCGCGCTCGGAGTTGACTTGGGAAGTTTCGTCAAACGTGGACAAATGATCATTCGTCTGGATGACGTTGATTTGAAGCTGCGCGTCGAACAAGCCCAGGCCCAGTTAGAACAAGCAAAAGCTGCACTCCGGCAGGCAGAAGAAAAAGTTAATGTGCGAGCTGGCCAGTCGTTCGACGTGAATAAGGTCCCCGAAGTGGCAAACGCGAAAGTAACCCTCGACCTGGCTGAAAAGAATTTGGCTCGCGCAGAAAAACTGATCGAATCAGGAGACGTGTCGCGGTCCTACTACGATGATGAACGAGCAAGGCGCGACCAGGCAAAACAGCAGTACGAGTCGGCATTGTCACTCGCCCGGCAAAATTTCGCGGCCATGGCCAATGCACGTGCCAGCGTTTCCAATGCCGAAACCCAACTTGGATTGGCTCGTCAAGCCCTTTCCTATGCCGTTGTTTATTCGCCCATCGACGGTTTCGTTGCCGAACGAACTGCGGACCTTGGTGAGTACGTCACACCGACTCAAAAGGTAGCCACAATCGTTCGCATCAATCCTTTGCGAATCAAAATCGATATCCCAGAACAGGCCATTCCTGAAGTTCAAGTTGGACAATCCGTCTCTGTTACGACGAGCGCCTGGCCAGACAAGAGTTTCTCAGGACGTATCGCACGCATTTCACCAACATTAGCCGCAAATTCACGCACGCTGACTGTAGAGGCGGAAATTGAGAACAGCAGTGGAGTACTCAAACCCGGTCAGCTTGCAACCGTGCGCATTCTGCAACCCAAGCCACAACCGGCAGTACTGATTCCTCAGCGTGCAGTCCGGACTGAATCTAACGCAAGTCATGTCTTTGTGATTAAGAACGGACGTGCCGAGCAGCGAGTGGTGCAACTCGGAATCACCGAAAGTGATTTGGTCGAAATAAAGACGGGCGTTGCGGCCGACGAACAGGTGGCCACCAGTAACATCGAGCAACTGTCCGACGGCATGATTGTCCGACAGTAAGCCATCTCGCGACTTACTTAAATATTTACCTGCGGATTTGATTAAGTAGAAGCAAGCTATGCAAAAACTAGCTGAGATTTGTGTTCGCCGCCCGGTGTTCGCAACCATGCTCATTTTGAGCCTGGTTGTTGTCGGTCTGTTCTCCTACAGCTCGCTCGGTGTGGATCTGTTTCCGAAAATAGACTTGCCGACCATTACTGTTACGGTTGTTAATCCCGGCGCATCGCCCCAGGAAATAGAGACAGAAATTACCGACAAGGTTGAGGGCGCCGTCAATACTGTGAGTGGTATAGACGAGCTGAGATCTACTTCCGTTGAAGGCGTATCTCAGGTCTTCATCACGTTCCTGTTGGAAAAGAATCCAGACGTTGCTGCTCAGGAAATTCGTAACAAAATTGACCTGATCGTCAACGACTTGCCGGTTACGGCCGAGCAACCGATTGTCCAAAAACTCGACACGGATGCTGCGCCTGTTGTTCGAATTGCGGTTTCAGCACCACGGTCCCTGCGCGAAGTTACTGATGTTGCCGATAAGCGCATAAAGCAACAAATCGAGTCAATCAACGGTGTTGGCGACGTTCAGATCATCGGTGGTCGCAGGCGCGAGATTGAGGTTTGGGTAGATCCTGACAAGCTGAAAGCCTTTAACGTTACCGTTGCGCAAGTTGCCGATGCAGTGCGTGCTCAGAACCTCGAAGTACCCGGTGGGCGGATCGATGAGGGGCAGCGAGAACTTACCGTTCGCACGATGGGCCGTATTGTCGAGCCGGCGGACTTTAACAATCTGGTTATCGCGAACCATGGAACTTACTCTGTCAAACTTAGTGATGTGGGTTATGCGGAAGATGGGGCCGAAGAGCCACGCACTGAAGCGAGGTTGAATGGACAGCCAGCCGTCACACTTACCGTCTCGAAGCAATCCGGCCAGAACACTGTGGCAGTCGCTGATGCGGTCAAGCAGCGACTAAGTGAAATTCAGAAAACATTACCAGCAGGTTACAAGACTGAAGTTGTTGGTGATCAGTCCATTTTCATCAAGGCGTCTATCGAGTCGATACAGACGCACTTAATTGAGGGCAGCATTCTAGCGGCGGTCGTCGTTTTCATCTTTCTCTGGAGTTTTCGTTCGACCCTCATAGCCGCACTCGCAATCCCGACTTCGCTCGTCGCGACCTTCGGCTTGATGGCTGCGATGGGATTCACACTGAACCAAATCACAATGCTGGCGTTGACTCTCATGGTCGGCATCGTGATTGACGACGCAATTGTCGTCCTGGAAAACATTTTCCGCTTCATTGAAGAGAAGGGAATGCCGTCGTTCCAAGCGGCTATTGAAGGAACGCGTGAGATTGGTCTCGCGGTCATGGCTACGACGCTCTCGCTGTTGGCTGTGTTCCTACCCGTCGGATTTATGGGAGGCATTGTCGGCAGGTTCATGTCCTCGTTCGGCCTAACGTCAGCATTTGCAATCGCAGTTTCGCTGCTGGTGTCGTTTACGCTCACGCCAACGCTCGCCGCGCGCTTAATCAAAAAGAAAAATGAGTCGGCGGACACGAGCGGCGACGAAAGCAAGCACAGTTACACGCTTGCAGAGTTTAGAGACAAATACAATCAAGCCCAATCAAAAGAGTCGAGGTTTTATCGGCCGGTCGATCGCACTTATACAAAACTGCTGACTTGGTCCATGGCTCACCGTTGGATAGTCGTGGTTGCTTGCGTCGCCGTAATACTCAGTATTGTTCCGCTTTTCATGTTCGTCGGTAAGAACTTCCTTCCTGTTGACGACCAATCGCAATTCGAAGTGAACGTACGCGCGCCGGAAGGCCACACCTTATCAGCCACGTCCGTGCTCGCTGAGCGGATCGCGCAGGACTTAAGAAAGCTTCCAGGCGTGACCGATACGTTGACAACAATCGGTGGCGGCCAGCAGGAACAAGTCAACGTAGCGTCGGTCTATGTAAAGTTAACCCCAATCGAAGATCGCGACGTTAAACAACAGGACCTGATGGTCCGCGCGCGCACAGAAATTCTCGGAAAGTACCTGAAGGAATTTCCCGGCCAGCTGCGCACGAGCGTGCAACAAGTGGCGGCGATTAGCGGAGGAGGTTTTCGCAACGCCGATATTCAGTATGTGATCGGCGGTCCGGATCTAACAAAGCTGACGCAGTACTCTGAAGCGCTGCTGGCAAAGATGAAGACGATCCCCGATGTCGTTGACGTCGATTCAACGCTTATAACGGGCAAACCAGAAGTAAGGGTTGTAATCGACCGGGCGCGAGCGGGCGATTTAGGCGTTCGCGTAGGAGATATCGCACAGGCTCTGAATACACTCGTTGCGGGGCAAAAAGTATCCACCTTTAATGCTGGCACCGATCAGTACAACGTTCGCGTACGCGCCATCGGTCAATCGCGAACGAGCACGGAAAGTCTAAGCCGGATGATTGTCCCGTCCAGCAAAGCCGGCTGGTTAAGCCTAGACAATCTGGTCCGGCTGGAAGAAGGGACCGGACCATCCGCAATTGATCGGCTGAACCGTCAACGCCAGGTAACTATGTTGGCAAATGTGAGGCCGGGTGGTTCTCAGGCAGCGGTCATTCAGAAGCTAAATGAGTTTGCAAAAGAAATAAATATTGACAGTGCATACAAGACCGGTCTTGCCGGCCGTTCGAAAGAGTTGGGCCGGACAGGTTATTACTTCATGATCGCATTCGTGCTGTCGTTTGTTTTCATGTACATGGTTCTGGCGGCACAGTTCGAATCTTTCGTTCACCCGGTAACGATTCTGCTCACACTGCCGCTCGCAATTCCATTCGGAATTCTGTCACTTCTGATCACGGGGCAGACTGTAAATATCTTCTCCGGCTTGGGATTGCTGCTGTTATTTGGCGTCGTTAAGAAGAACGCAATTTTACAGATCGATCATACGAACCAGCTGCGACAGCGCGGGATGGAACGCCACGAAGCAATCATTCGAGCAAACCGTGACCGGCTGCGTCCGATTCTGATGACTACCATAGCGCTCGTTGCAGGCATGTTGCCGTTAACGATCTCGAGTGGGCCAGGCTCGGGTACGAATCGATCGATTGGTGTCTTGGTTGTTGGCGGACAGTCGCTGTGTCTTTTACTGACGTTACTCGCGGTTCCAGTCTTTTATTCATTGTTTGATGACTTGGCAAAGAGTCATCTATGGGGGCGCCTTGCGGCATGGGTTACCGGCAGTTTTGCCTGGCTACGCCGCAAGACGGCAAGCGCGACCGCGTCACTATTCAGTACTGTGTCGAGGCATTAAGAATACATATGAAAACGCAATTCCTGCTGTTACTAATTCTGTTCCTGGCTGTCGGATTGATTTCTGTACACGCTCAACAGAGTGTTCCTATGGCGAGTCCATCGCCGCCGGCGCAGGAACCCAAAACACCGCCAGCGACTCCACAGAAGAACTTACCAGATTTATCTCGCGTTGGTATCGATACGGGTAGCAACCAACCCTTGTCGTTGCGCGAGGCCTTGTCAATGGCACTTGCAAACAACAAAGATATCGAAGTTGCACGGCACAACGTGAAGATCGCTGAATTTGATTTTCTCGGTGCAAAAGGCGCCTACGATCCAAAGCTTAGTTCGTTTGCTTACTATGAACGCGTTAAGACTCCCATAACAAGCTTCTTAACTGGTGGCAGTAACGGAGCGGTTACGCAAACGGATTACACTGCTAACGTACGGCTCGAGGGTTTGTCGAAGTTCGGGGGAAACTATCATCTGGATTTTTCTTCCATTCGCCTCACATCAGACAACAGCTTTACGGCTCTGAGTCCTCAATACCCGACCGCTTTGACTTTTACTTACACGCAACCATTAATTCGCGGACTACGGATTGACAACTCGCGGCGTCAAATCGAGATTACGCGGAAAAGTCTGTCACTGACCGATGCCCAGTTCCGCCAGCGTACAATCGAGACCATTACCAATGTGCAGCGCGCATATTGGGACCTGGTATTTGCTCTGCGGAATTTGCAAATTCAGCGCACTGCGGTGGGAGACGCTCGTTCACAACTCGAGCATAATCGGCGGCTTGTTACGGAAGGTCAGCTGGCGCCAATAGACCTGGTCGCGTCCGAATCTCAGGTAGCCGGCTATGAACAGAGCATGTATAGTGCGCTTGAAGAGGTCTCGAGGTCAGAAAACCTTCTTAAGAATCTGATTGCGGAAAATCGAGAGGCGCCGATATGGACTGTTTCTATAGTTCCGACTGATTCTGTCAATGTAACAGTGCCTACGATCGCTCTGCCTGAAGCGATAAACGTGGCTTTAGAAAATCGACCGGAATTGCAGCAATCAAACGTCGCGCGCGAGATTAACGAAATCGATCAGTCGTATTATCGGGATCAAACGAAGCCTGAAGTCGATCTTACCGGTAGTTACGGTGTGGTTGGCACGGCTGGTACCAGTAATAGTTTGGGAACTAATCCTTTTACCGCATCGAGCCAGCAAGTACGCGACCGAGTTGATCTGTTGTCCGCACTAAATGGCCTACCGCCTTTGCCTGTAGTGCCACCGCAGACGATCACACCTCAATTGATTGGCGGCTACGGTCAATCGCTACAAAATCTTTTTGGAAACGAATTCAATAACTTCCGCGTAGGCATTCAAATCAATCTGCCGTTGCGCAACCGGACAGCCGAAGCTCAACTTGGTCGATCATTGGTAGAAGGTGAACGAATCAAGACTCAGCGTCAGCAACTCGAGCAAGCGATTCAGGTTGACGTACGGAACTCACTACAATCCGTTCGTAGCGCTGAAGCGCGTTTGCGTGCGGCAGCTGTTGCTCGAGACACGAGCGAAAGGCAGTATCAGAGTGAGCAGCGGAAACTGGATGCCGGGCAATCGACAGTTTTCCTTGTGCTTCAGCGGCAGACGGAGATGACAACCGCGCGCGGCAATGAGCTTCGCGCGCAGACTGACTTAAACAAGTCGATTGCAGATCTGCACCGGGCGACGGGGAATGCGTTACAGGCCAACAGCATCGTTGTGCGCACGCGGTGACAGTGGGCCCGTCAAAGTTTCGGATGGCATATGATCGATAAACCGTTGGTAGAAACGTGGGAGATTCATAATCGCATCAATATCTACCTGCTCGATGCTCTTGATGAATCTATGCTTGGCAGCTACTCCGCGTCGAAAGGACGCAGTGTAGGAGAGCAATTTGCCCACATCCACAATGTTCGATTGATGTGGCTGAAATCTGCGGCACCAGAACTTTTAAGAGGCTTGGAAAAGGTTGAAAAGGAAAAAGCCGGCTACATTAAAGCATTACGCAAGGCGCTGGTAAGTTCAGGCCAGGCGATCGGATCTTTGCTGGCACAAAGCGGTCAGGCAGATGGGCGCATCAAGGGGTTCAAGCCTCACGTGTTTGGTTTCTTGGGATACATGATTTCGCACGAGTCACACCATCGAGGCCAAATTGTGTTGTCGTTAAAGCAGGCAGGTCATCAACTCGACAAGAAAGTTCTGTATGGAGTTTGGGAGTGGGGAGTCCGATGACGGCATCAGCTCATTACATCCCTAAGTCAAGTGGTCAATTTCTCCACCAGTAGGAATCCGCCATAGCACACAGCAATTAAAAGAACCGCGACGACAAGGTACCAGTAAATCAATTTGGTTTTGCACGCCGGGCACCGCAGCCTAATGAATCCCGTAGGCCTTCCGCAGTTCGGGCATCTCATCGGTATGAAAGGTAAACGGATCCGAATTTGATTATTGCGTCCGGCTAATTTACCACAGGAATAAAGCTCCAGGTCAGCAAATCTTATCGTTTAGCTTCGGTCTGCCTGGTGCTCGGTTCGCAACACTCAACCAACGCCGGATGCGGTCAGTTCCGAAACGCGATAGCGTCGGGTAGTCCTCTCGCACCCCTCGATCAATACATACCACGTCAACATACGGCTCGCGTCAAAATCATTGATTGAGTGTTGCCAGACGACTACCCGACGCTACCGCGTTTCGGTACTGACTGCATCCGGGGTTGATTGAGTGCATCGACACGGTTGAAACTCAGTATATTTCTGACCCGTTTTATTTGGCCCGCGTCCGAGTTTCACCACCGCCCACAGCGGCCAGTGATCGGAAAGCGAAACGTTGCGTTCGACGCCAAATTTGACGGTTTCAGCGTTGCGCACCCAGATCCAGTCGAGTTTCAGTTCCAGGGGAAAGAACAATAGCTTGCGAAAGAATGTCGGCTGGTCGTCGAAAGGAGTCTGAAATCCCGCAGGTTCAAACAACTTGTGAGTCTTTTTCACCGCGCTGCCTTCCCACGTATTGAAGTCGCCTAAAATGATGACAGGCTTGGATGAATATTTTTCTGCATCGCGCATTACCGCTTGAAGTTGCTCCGCTTTATGATCGACTGAAATGCGAGTTTCAGCATGGACCGAATAGAACCGCAAAGAATTCCCACCAATCGTCACAGTGACGCCCATCGCCACTCGGTGCCTTCCTCCTGGGCCCTCGTGCGGCAGAACCATTGGTTCGATATCCATCAAAGGATATGGACTGAATATCGCAACTCCCGTTTCCTCCTCAGACTCGGGCTTCACTTTAGGCGGAGAGGTCCACGCGTAATACATTCCCAATTCGTCAGCGATCACCTTTGCAGTGTTTTCGTTTTGCGTTCGCTTCTTTTTTCGATCTACCTCCTGAAGTCCGATTAACGAGGCTCCACTGAGAGGAGAGTCCGTTCGGAGAAGTTTGATGAGTTCGCGCAGCTGCGCACCGCCACGCCAGCGAATGTTATATGAGACGACTTTCAGTTCAGTTGGTTTTTCCCGCAACGCTTTGAGGTGCTGAGCCTGACCGACTTCGAATACTTCCGGGCCTCGATTGGGCACTGCTTCGCTGGTCTTCGTTTTAGTCTGAGGCCTGACGACGATCATCGGAAGGACGCTGAGCACGATCAACGCAAGCAGAAACGTACCCAATCGCGAGCGATCAAATTTCGAGTTGCAATCCATCGGTGGCCTCCAACACTTTGCCGTTCCACAGTGAGGCGGCGGCCGCGGCGACAGTGCCGACTTCCCATTCCGGGTACAAGTGCATTAATAACGCAGCTTCAGGTTGCGCGTCTTTGATGATCCGCATCGATTCTGTAAGTTCGAGATGCGTTGCCAAAGGTTTGTCTCTTTTGAAGGAACATTCCAGCAGCAGCAGCGTCACGCCTGAAGCAAAATGGATTAGATCCTCTGAAAATCCTGTGTCAGACGAATAAACGAGCGATTTTCCACGGCCATCAGTCAAACGCAGCGCCATGCTCTCAGATGAGTGTGGGGTTGATAAGGCGGTCGCTTCGAGTCCCGGGACAATCTTAAATATGTCACCCGCGTTCACTTCACAAATCTGTACAGGAAAGTTTTGCTCAAGAAGCTTGTAGTCATCAGCATCACTGAAGGTTCCTATCAGCGCTGCTAATCCGCGCGGGCCAATAATCTTGAGCGGTTTACGGCGCTCACGAGTTTGAGGCGCCCAGCGCATGCCAAACAGAAATGGCGCCAGGCCGCCGAGGTGGTCCAGGTGAAAATGGCTGATCCAAATAGCATCAAGGTTGGGCCAATCGAGACTTTCCTGCGCCATGCGATGGGGAGCATCGGCACCAATGTCGAGGAGAATGCTGCCCTCTTGTGTTTCGATCCAGAAAGCAGCAGAACAACGAGCGGCATGAGGTACTGATGTTCCGGAACCAAGCACAACGAGTTTCATAGATCGATCTCCTATTAGGATTCTGGTATTGCGAGACAATTACCCGACGCTACCCGCGTTACGGTTCTGACCTGATTAAGCGCTGGTTGTGTGTTGCGAACTGACGGTACGATATGCTGAATTCGACAAAACCAGAAACCAAAGGACGCAAAGACCAAAGACCAAAGACCAAGGCATAGACTTGATTCTCCGCCGCCTTTAAGTTAAACCTCAAGGAAACGAATGAATGAAGCGGGAATCCACCTGGATGTGCTTGCAGTTTTTGCCCACCCCGACGACGCCGAATTGAGCGTTTCGGGAACACTGCTCAAGCTGAAATCACTCGGCTATCGTACGGGTGTGTGTGATATGACCCGTGGCGAGATGGGCACGCGAGGTACACCGGAAATCCGTGCGCAAGAGGCATTGGAAGCGGCGCGCGTAATGAACCTGGATGTGCGAGTGAACCTTGAACAACCGGACGGACACGTTTGGCCCACCGAAGCAGCGAGAACTGCAATGGTTCGGGTAATTCGGACATACACCCCGAAGATCCTCATTACTACACATTGGGATGATCCGCATCCCGATCACGCAAATACGTGTCAGATCGTTCGTCAGGCGGCGCGCTTAGCCACTATGGCTCGCTATGATGAAGAATCCGGTCAGAAGCGAGTACGTATGCCGGCGATCATGCACTCTGTATTTTCGCGACGTGTGGTCCCATCATTCATCGTCGATGTCTCGGATTTCGTGGCAGACAAGATGAAAGCAATCAACAGTCATGCTTCGCAGTTCTACAAAGCGGAATCAACTGAGCCTGCGACTCGGATCAGCGAAAAAGGTTTTTTAGATCAGATTGAGCAGCGGATGAGGTATTTTGGTTCGTTGATCTCGGTGGCAGCTGGTGAGCCGTTTTACGTCCGTGAGGCCCTCAACGTTGACGATCCGGTTGCCTTACTCACCCGGCCGATGAATATCTACTCGTAATAGTTCTGATTTCCGGGATCGTTTACTTCGCCAGAAACAAGTGCGATCCACGAAGTAACACTATCAAAGCAAAGACGAAATTCTAATTCTAATTTCCTAATTCCTAAATTGTTAGACGGCGACCACCTCAAGCTCAGGATCAACTTCCTGTTTGAGCATTCCTTCGATGGCCATCAGCGTTCCGGTGAGCGAACTCGGACAACTGCCACAAGCGCCTTGATATCGAATGCTGAGCGTGTGGTCTGCCAAACCCAATACTTCAAGATATCCACCATCTCCCATCAAGGCTGGTCGAACTCTCTCATCCAATATCTCGTTGATTTTTATGAGTCGCGGATCGTCCGATGCCACTGCGGCAATCGATCCCCCTACAGCATTTAAATCTGTGGACGATGCTACGGACTCAGCCGCTCTGATCGGCACAGCAAGCGCCGGAAGCAATTCGTCCCAGTCGCCCTCTTCATCCTTTTCCACAGTGATCATCTTGTCCATGTAAAACACAGAGACCACGTGGCCCACGTCGAACAGGGCTTTCGCCAGCGGATCTGTCTCGGCTTCTGCAGCCGATGCGATTGAACGTACAGTGCCATTCGTTACGGGCTCTCGGAGCACGAACTTGACGGCGTTTGGATTTGGCGTCTCTTCGATGTCACTAATTTTCGGCATTCACGTCACCCTGTTGATCACTTACTTTATATGGCTTTCGCTTTAATTATACCTTGTTCACGCTCCTAACGCAGGTTGCCAGGACCACTAAGCCAGGGAGAAACGGATTAAACATGAGTTTCGACAAGAGCGAATCCCGTGGAGGATTTTTTACCCTTAAGCTTGCGCGTGGGAGCTGTTTTTATGGTCTACGCACGTTGCGTCTTGCCGTTGAACCAGCTATTGCCAAAAGGCGGGAGGCGGGCATATACTCCGTGCCTCACTTGCCCCCTACTAGAGGTGAGACAAGCTGAGATAGAGGCAGGCGATTGCGAGGGTCGCCTGCCTCTCCTGTTTTTAACGCCGACAAAGCCGATCCACAGATTACACAGATTTCGCAGATTAAAAAGCAGGCGAGAAAGCGGCTACGACAGAGTAGAGATAAACAAGGTAGACTAATTCTTGTTTCCTGCCTTTGCTATTAATCGGCGTAGTCTGTGTAATCTGTGGATTGGTTTTCACATTTGTCAGTTACTGCGATCCGGTTCAAACTACTCACATGAATATCGGGATTACCGTCTACCCAACTTACGGCGGAAGCGGAATTGTCGGTTCTGAGCTCGGAAAGGAATTGGCGGCTCGCGGCCATACGGTTCATTTCATCTCGTCAGCGCTTCCAACGCGGCTCACTGAGTTGAATGACCGCGTCCGTTTTCATGAAGTGGAAATGATGTCGTACCCGTTGTTCGAACATCAGCCGTACACACTGGCGCTGGCAACTAAAATGGCGACCGTCGCCCAGGAAGAAAACCTTGATTTGTTGCACGTTCACTATGCAATCCCTCATTCGATCAGCGCAATCCTCGCGCGTGAGTCGCTCAAGCCTCACAAACGTCTGCCGGTAATTACTACTCTTCACGGCACGGATATCACACTCGTTGGCGCAGACAGATCCTATCTCCCAATAACTCGATACGGAATTGCTCAATCAGATGGCGTAACTGCCATTTCACATTATTTGAAGGAAGCAACAAGAGAAATTTTTCAATTCGATGACATTGAAGTCATCCCCAATTTCATTTGCCAAACCGATTACCAGCGTCACCCGGTTAATGATTTACGACGTGCATTGGCGCCGCATAACGAACCATTGCTTGTTCATGTTTCCAACTTTCGACCGGTTAAGCGACCTGTAGACTGTGTTGAAATTCTCTACAGAGTTTTAGAAAAAGGGATCAAAACGCGTCTGGTGATGGTGGGCGATGGCAGTGAGCGGACCAGAGTCGAGCACCGCGCGCGCTGCCTCGGTATTGCCAGTGAATGTACATTCGTCGGCAAACAACCGAAAATCGTCGACTACCTCTCAGCGTCGGATGTTCTCTTACTACCATCTGAACAGGAGTCGTTTGGTCTCGCCGCGCTTGAAGCGATGGCGTGTGAAGTACCAGTGGTGGCTTCGCGTGTTGGCGGAATACCGGAAGTAGTAGATGACGGCGAGACTGGGTTTCTTAGCAACGTTGGCGACGTTGATAAAATGGCTGCTGACGCTGCGAAACTGCTGGCTGATCCAAACCTAAGACGCGAAATGGGAAAACGAGCACGTGACTCAGCAGTTTCCCGTTATAGAACCGATATAGTTATTCCGCAGTACATTGATTTTTACGATCGAGTGTTGAATAAAATCTGAACTCCGCATGAATTCCATCATAGTTGGCACTGCTGGACACATTGATCATGGTAAGAGTGCGCTCGTTCGAGCCCTCACTGGAAAAGATCCGGATCGCCTGCCCGAAGAGAAACGACGTGGCATCACGATTGATCTTGGGTTCGCCGATCTTGATCTTGGTGACGTGCGCATCGGTTTCGTCGATGTGCCGGGTCACGAACGCTTCGTGAAGAACATGCTGGCGGGAGCGCACGGGATCGATCTCCTGTTGCTCGTGATTGCAGCCGACGAAGGCGTCATGCCGCAGACGCGGGAGCACTTCGATATTTGTCGATTACTTGGCGTAAGCAGCGGTCTGGTTGTTATTACCAAGACCGACCTCGTCGAAGAAGAACTCATTCCCCTGGTGATCAGTGAAGCGCAGGAATTAACGGCAGGATCATTTCTCGAAGGCGCTCCGGTTATCACCGTGAGCTCGAAGACTGGTGCTGGACTCGACAGTTTGAAAAGTGCTCTGCGAAACCTCGCATTGAAAGTACCAGAGCGTTCGTCAGACTTCGTCACAATGTTGCCAATAGATCGAGCGTTCACGATGAAGGGATTCGGTCCGGTTGTAACAGGAACTTTGATTTCCGGTGAAATTTCTGAGGGCGCAGAACTCGAATTACTGCCTGACGGGGTGAAGGTCCGAGCACGTGGAATTCAAGTGCATGGGAAAGAGGTATCGAAAGCGTCAGCCGGACAACGAACCGCAATCAATCTTGGCAGCATTGAAACCTCTGCGATCGAGCGAGGCATGGTGCTGGCGCCTCTCCACCAATTGCAACCGCTTCAGGTTTTCGATGTTCTTCTTGAGGTGTTACCTGGCGCGGCGCGGCCAGTTCGATCGCGTTCCCGTGTGCGCTTTCATTTGCATACTGCTGAAGTCCTTGGACGAGTAAAGGTGATCGAGGACGCGGGTGAAATTCAACAGGGACAGTCGGGCTTCGCACAGATAACACTCGAGGCGCCTGTCGTCGCCCATATAAACGACCGGTTTATCCTCAGATCCTATTCACCATCGGTGACGATTGCCGGCGGAGTGATCTTGAATCCCCTTGCCGCAAAGGTGCGAAGAAAAGATTTGTCGCGAGTTCGAAGAGTGCTTGGTGCTCTACAAACTAGCGATCGAGCTACTCAATTCGTCACGTTCGTTGAGCAGGCGAAAGAGCATGGACAAACACTGGAGGATATCTGCGGCCGCACAGGCTGGCGCCGGAGCCTCGCAACGGCAGTCGCCGAAGAAGCTCAAGCCAAAGGTTTAGTCATCAACTGCGATGGCGTTTTTA
>Ga0114129_10004386_pt1 | contig 19900 bp, 18 predicted proteins | sample RhiMetdeltSRZDD1_FD_80071 | JGI IMG/M metagenome (GOLD analysis project Ga0114129, IMG submission 80071) | Populus rhizosphere microbial communities from Tennessee, USA - Rhizosphere MetaG P. deltoides SRZDD1 (version 2) (version 2) | ecosystem: Host-associated > Plants > Roots > Rhizosphere >...
AGCTGATGTTTGAACGGCGCGATTCCCTTGCAGCCGCAAAAGCCACCCTGAGATCCGCTGATCCTGCTCAATCGGACAAAAGGGGAGCGACCCGCCTGGCTTCGGCAACGAGTGCGGCCGTCAAGGTCGTCATTGGCTCGCGTGCGGGCGCCACAAGTCCGATGGTATGTGTGGCCTCAGGGTCCACGATTGGAATCGAACGCAAGACGTCCGTAAGCCCAAGTGAGGCGGCGAGTCGTGCCGGCATGACGCTCGCCCAGCGTCCGGTGCGCACATGCGAGTAAAGTAGAATCATCGAATCCGATTCGAGCGAGATGTGCGGATCGTTGCCGGTGTCACGCAGGAGCCGTTCGATGATGCGGCGGTTCTGCATGTCGGGAGTAAGCAGACACAGGGGGACTTTCGCCACTTCGGCCCAGGTCACCTTGTTGCGATGACCGAGCGGAGCATCGGCCGCGACCAGCAGGCGGTAGCGTTCGCGATAGAGCGGAATAGCAGTCACACGGCCGAGCGGCTCGTTATCGAGATACGTGAGGCCGGCATCGATCTCGAGATTTTCCAGAAGCGCCAGAATTTCGACCGACGTGCGCGAGAGAATTGTAAACTGGACCTCGGGGTGCCGTGCGCGAAAGGGTGTCGTGAGCGTTTCAACCATTGCCAACGTGGTCGGGATTGCGGCCAGGCGCAGCTTCCCGGCAAGGCCATGCTTGAGCGCGTGCACTTCCTGGCGCATTGCCCGCGCATCGCCGACAATCCGCCGGGCCCAATCGAGAACGCGCTCCCCTTCGGCAGTGAAGCCCTGAAAACGTGACCCGCGGTTGACCAGTAGGACGCCGAAGGTGTCTTCCAACTGCTTCACTCCGGCCGAGAGGGTCGGCTGGGTCACGCCGCAATTTTCGGCCGCCCGTCCGAAATGTTTTTCACGGGCGAGAGCCAGGAGAAATTCGAGCTTCTCAAGCAATATCAGGGCTCGATCCGAGGTTATTTGAAGATAAGGACCCACCTAAGCCGCATAATCGGGAAATACAACCAGCATCGTAATATTAATAGATAATTTCTATCGCTTGATTTGAGTCGGGGGCTTGCATACCTCGATTCAGACGCGTTTTTGTCGGCTGGAGGAAGATTCAAAAATGAGCGTCACGATGCAGGGGCCTCAGGCCGCTCCCGCCCCGAGGGCGGACCGGCGCCGACCGCCCCGTACCCCGAAGGGCCGCCAGGTCGACCCGCAGGCGCTGGAAGAAGTGTGCGCGTTGCTCACTGACCGGTCCCGCCGGCGCGATCTGCTCATCGAGCATCTTCATCTGATCCAGGATCATTACGGTTGCATCTCCGCTGCTCATCTTGCGGCGCTCGCGGCCGAGATGAAGATGGCGCTCACGGAGGTCTATGAGGTTGCGACCTTCTATGCGCATTTCGATGTCGTGAAGGAAGGCGAATTGCCGCCGCCCCCGGTCACAGTGCGCGTATGCGATTCGCTGTCCTGCGCCATGGCCGGCGCCGAGAGGTTGCTGAAGGATCTTCCTCCCAAACTCGGACGCGATGTTCGCGTCGTGCGCGCGCCATGCATGGGCGCCTGCGACCGCGCGCCGGTTTGCGCTGTAGGCCACGTTCAAACATTCGACGCTACGCCCGATTTAGTGGCTGCGGCGGTCAAGGCGAAGCCGCACGCGCATGCGTGGAAGCCCGGTGTTGACTTCTCCGCCTATCAGAAAGCCGGCGGCTACGCCTTGTTGAAAGCCTGCCTGACCGATAGGCGCACGCGTGACGAACTGATCAAGATCGTAAGCGATGGCGGCCTGCGGGGGCTCGGCGGTGCCGGCTTTCCGACCGGCCGCAAATGGGCGCTGGTGCGCGCGGAGACGGCGCCGCGAATGTTTGCCGTGAATGCCGACGAGGGCGAACCCGGGACGTTCAAGGATCGCTACTATCTTGAGCGCGATCCGCACCGTTTCTTCGAAGGTGTGCTGATCGCAGCCTGGGTCGTCGAAGCGCGCGAGACCTATATCTATATTCGCGATGAATATCCCGAGCTGCGCCTGATGCTCGCGGAGGAGATCGTCAAGATCGAAGAGTCCGGCCTCGCGCCACACACCAAGCTGTATCTGCGGCGCGGCGCCGGTGCTTATATCTGCGGCGAAGAGTCCGCGATGATTGAGTCGATCGAAGGGAAGCGCGGGCTTCCGCGTCACCGCCCGCCCTACGTTGCGCAGGTCGGGTTGTTTGGTCGTCCGACGCTGGAGCAGAATGTGGAGACCATGTTTTGGATCCGCGACATCGTAGAGAAGAGCCCCGAGTGGGCGACGTCGCAAGGCCGCCACGAGCGTAAAGGCTTCCGCAGTTTCTCGGTGTCAGGCCGCGTGAAGGACCCTGGGGTCAAGCTGGCGCCCGCCGGCATCACGATGCGTGAACTGATCGACGAGTGCTGCGGCGGCATGCAGGATGGTCACGTCTTCAAGGCCTATCTGCCGGGCGGCCCATCCGGAGGGATTCTGCCGGCCTCGATGGCCGATATTCCGCTCGATTTCGGAACCCTCGAGAAATATGGCTGTTTCGTAGGCTCCCACGCGGTTGTGATCCTTTCTGACAAGGACGACATCAAGGCTGCAGCGTTGAATCTGATGAAGTTTTTCGAGGATGAAAGCTGCGGTCAGTGTACACCGTGCCGCGCGGGGACCGAGAAAGCCGCCAAGCTGATGGCCCAGGGTCCATGGGATGTGAAGCTCCTGGAAGAGCTTTCGACCGCCATGCGGGATGCTTCGATCTGCGGCCTCGGCCAAGCGGCGCCGAATCCCCTGTTATGCGTGATAAAATACTTTCCGGAAGAATTGTCGAAACCGCTGGAAAGCTGGTGACGGCGAAAGGCGACAAGATGACTGTGGGCAACGGCAAGTCCAAATCGGTGAAATTTCGCCTCGACGGCAAAGAGGTCGAGGCACTCGATGGCGAGACGATCTGGCAGGTCGCCAACCGTCTCGGTACCGACATCCCGCATCTCTGCTACTCGCCCGAGCCTGGCTATCGCGCCGATGGAAATTGCCGTGCCTGCATGGTCGAGATCGAAGGCGAACGCGTGTTGGCGGCCAGCTGCATCCGCAAGCCGACCGAGGGCATGAAGGTAAAGGCGACATCCGATCGCGCCAAAACGGCGCGTCAGATGGTCTTCGAACTGCTCATTGCCGACCAACCCGATCGCGAGACCGCCGCACACGATCCGCAATCGAAGTTCTGGGCCTGGGCCGACCGCATGAATATCGGCACCAGCCGTTTCCCGGCACACGGCAAGCCTTCGCCCGATCGCAGCCATCCGGCCATGGCAGTCAATCTTGACGCCTGCATCCAGTGCAATCTTTGCGTCCGCGCTTGCCGCGAAGTGCAGGTCAACGACGTCATTGGGATGGCTGGCCGCGGTCACGGCGAAAAGATTGTGTTCGATTTCGACGATCCGATGGGTGCGTCGACTTGCGTGGCATGCGGGGAATGCGTGCAAGCCTGCCCGACTGGCGCCCTGATGCCGGCGACGCTGGTCGACGACAAGAACGTGCGCACGGAATTTCCGGACCGGCAGGTCCATAGCGTATGTCCTTATTGTGGCGTCGGCTGCCAGCTCACCTATCACATAAAGAACGACAAGCTTCTGTACGTCACCGGCAGGGAAGGTCCCGCGAACGAGAACCGGCTCTGCGTAAAAGGCCGCTTCGGCTTTGACTACGTGCACAATCCGCAACGGCTCACCAAGCCGATGGTCCGCAGGGAGAGCGTGCCGAAGGTACCGCACGAATTCATCGATCCGATGAATCCATGGACGCATTTCCGCGAGGCGACATGGGAGGAAGCTCTCGACAAGGCGGCTGCCGGACTCAAAAAGATCCGCGACCGCGACGGCTCGAAGGCGCTCGCAGGCTTCGGCTCTGCCAAATGCTCGAATGAAGAAGCGTATCTATTCCAAAAACTCGTGCGCGCCGGGTTCGGCACCAACAACGTCGATCACTGCACGCGCCTTTGTCATGCTTCCTCGGTGGCGGCTTTGCTCGAAGGCGTCGGCTCGGGCGCGGTGTCGGCAACCTTCAACGAGGTGAAGAACTCAGACGTCATCATCGTCATCGGCGCCAACCCCACCGAAAATCATCCCGTTGCCGCCACCTACTTCAAGCAGGCGGCCAAGCGCGGCGCCAAGCTCATTGTGATGGATCCGCGCGGACAGGCCTTGAAGCGCCATGCCTGGCGCATGATGCAGTTCAAGAACGGGACCGACGTGGCGATGCTCAACGCCATGCTCAACGTCATAGTCACCGAAAAATTATACGACCAGCAATACATCCAGACTTATGTGGAAGGCTTCGGCCCGTTCTCCGAGAGCATCAAGGATTTTACGCCCGAGGAAATGGCCCCGATCTGCGGCATTCCAGCCGATACGCTACGCGAAGTGGCGCGCACCTATGCGCGGGCCGAAAGCGCCATCATTTTCTGGGGCATGGGCGTATCGCAGCACACGCACGGCACCGACAACGCGCGCTGCCTGATCGCGCTTTCGCTGATTACCGGTCAGATCGGTCGTCCGGGCACCGGCCTGCATCCACTGCGGGGACAGAATAACGTGCAGGGTGCTTCCGATGCCGGCCTGATCCCGATGTTCTTCCCCGATTACAGATCAGTTGAGAATCCCGAGATCCGCGCCAAAGTCGAAAGCGTATGGAACGCGAAGCTCGATCCCAAGAAGGGGCTCACCGTCGTCGAGATCATGGACGCCGTCCATGCCGACGTGATCAAAGGCATGTACATCCTGGGCGAAAATCCGGCGATGTCGGACCCGGATTTGAACCACGCACGCGAGGCGCTTGCGCACCTCGAACACCTGGTGGTGCAGGACCTGTTTCTGACCGAGACAGCCGTCTATGCCGATGTGTTCCTGCCGGCCTCTGCATGGCCTGAGAAGGACGGCACTGTCACTAATACCAACCGCCAGGTGCAAATGGGCCGCCAGGCGTTGCCGCTGCCTGGCGATGCCAAACCTGACCGGTGGATCACCCAGGAAATCGCGCGTCGCATCGGGCTCGACTGGAACTACGAGCATCCAAGCGAGATCTACACCGAGATGGCGTCACTGATGCCTTCGCTCGACAACATTCCGTGGGAACGGGTCGAGCGCGAAAGCGCCGTGACTTACCCCGCCGAGGCGATCGACAAGCCCGGGCGTGACGTAGTGTTTGACAAAGGCTTCCCTCGCCCTGGCGGCTTCGGCAAGCTGGTGGCCGCAAAACTGCGACCGCCGGACGAGAAACCCGATCACGAGTATCCGTTCATCCTGACCACAGGGCGTCAACTCGAGCATTGGCACACCGGCGCAATGACGCGCCGCGCCACCGTCCTTGATGCACTAGAACCGGCGGCGGTTGCTTCACTCTCGCGTGGCACCTTTGCCAAGCTCGGAATCAAGCCCGGCGATATGGTGCGCGTCACCACTCGCCGCGGCGAAGTCGAGCTCAATTCGCGTCAGGACGATGGCATTCCGGACGGCGTCGTATTCATTCCGTTTGCCTTTGTGGAAGCTGCGGCAAATATCCTGACCAACCCGGCGCTCGATCCATTCGGCAAGATTCCGGAATTCAAGTTCTGCGCGGCCAAGGTCGAGCCGTCGGAAACGCGGCGAGTCGCAGCGGAATAGCCTCGCAGGTCATTCCAGCAAGTCGGGAACCCCAGCCGTAGTAGGTCATCCAACGATTGCAGTCGTCCGCTTTCGCGAACGATGACGGTGTTGATATCCTGACGGTGTTGTCGCCCGTCTTTGGCCAGTCTTGTTGGGCTTGGGACGGGCTCGATTGGCTGGGATTTCGCCCATGACATGGATGCTGGATCGCGTCGGGCGGCATATTGCCGCCTATCTGCAAAAACCTGCCACCGGGTACGAGCCGTTCACACCAACCGATCCGACGGCATTGAAAGCTCTCATCAAACCCGGCGACATCCTCTTGATAGAAGGCCGCACCCACATTGCCGGCGTGATCAAGTATCTGACCCAGTCGACCTGGTCGCACGCGGCCCTGTATGTCGGTCCGATCGAAAGGTCAGGCGACGGCGAGCGGCGAGCCCTGCGGCCTTGTGGAATCCAACATCGAAGCGGGCATCATCTGCGTTCCACTATCCACCTATTTTGAATACCACACCCGCATCTGCCGTCCGGTTGGATTGTCCCCTGAAGACCGCCAGGCTATCTGTGACTACGCGGTCGAACGCATCGGGCTGCAATATGATCTCAAGAATATCGTCGATCTCGGCCGCTACCTGGTGCCGCTGCCGGTGCCGCAACGCTTCCGCCGCCGCATGATCGCGCTTGGCTCGGGCGATCCCACCAGGCTCATTTGTTCAGCGCTTATAGCGCAGGCGTTCGCGAGGATCGGCTATCCGATTTTGCCGGCAATCGAGCGCGTCGAAAGCGCACAGGCGCGGCGCGAGATTTATCACATTCGCGATAACTCGCTTTATTGTTCGCGCGACTTCGATATTTCGCCGTATTTCGCTGTGATCAAGCCGACAATCGAAATGGGCTTCAATTACAAGACCATCAATTGGTCGACGAAAGACTCATCTGCCGGAATGTGAAACTTCTCGACGAGTTCCTGCACACAATCGCGAATATCCATCAACCTCACGCAACCGTGAGAAGATTCCGGCACTTTCCGTTGCAAAGATGCGAACGACAACTGTGTTGGAGCTAGCTGATGAGCAAGCAGGATTTCATTCGAGTTGACCGCCGCGCACTGCTGGGCGCCGGTAGCGTCGTGATGCTGGGAACGATTATGCAGCCGGCGCCAGCGAGAGCCCAAGGTTCGCCCTCGCGTATCGGCGTCATTGGTTCAGGCAATATCGGTGGCACGATCGGAGGGCTGTGGGTCAAGAGCGGCCACCCGGTATTGTTTTCCTCGCGTCATCCCGAGGAATTGAAGGCTATGGTGGCAAAGCTCGGCAGCCTCGCGCAGGCGGGTTCGGTCGAGCAGGCGGTTGCGTTTGGCGAGGTCCTTTTCATAGCGGTGCCCTACGGCGCGATTCCGCAGATCGGCAGGGACTACTCCGCAGCGATGAAAGGCAAAGTCATGCTCGACGCCTGCAACGCGGTGTCGGCGCGCGATGGCTCGATCGCGGAGGAAGTCGAGCAAAACGGCATCGGCGTGACCACGCAGAAATATTTTCCAGGCGTGCGCGTGGTGCGGGCTTTCAATACAATGTCGTACGCCGTCTTTGCGCGCGAGGCGAACCGTCCGGACCCGAAGCTTGCCATTCCGATCGCCGGTGATGATCCCAAGGCCGTGCAGATTGCGGCAGCGCTTGTGCGCGATGCGGGGTTTGATCCGGTGCCGGTCGGCACGCTTGCCGACGCGCGGCGCTTTCAGCGCGGTCAGCCCGGGTACGGACAGCAAGTGACCGCCGCGGAGCTGAAGCAGAAGCTGTCACTGCCATGAAATTCCTGGAACGCTGGCTGGGGCGCATCATGCCGGCGACGCCGCAGGAGCGCGCGGCCGCCTTGTGGTCGTTCGCATATTTCTTTGCACTGCTTGCGGGCTACTACGTGTTGCGGCCCCTGCGCGATCAGATGGGGATCGCCGGCGGGGTGAAGAATCTGCCCTGGCTGTTCACCGCCACCTTCGTCACGCTGCTCGTCGCGCAGCCCGTGTACGGCGTGTTGGTCGCGCGGCTGCCGCGCGCTCGTTTTATCCCGATCGTCTATCACTTCTTCGTTGTCAATCTCGCATTGTTCTGGGTCCTGCTGACGCTCGACATCGAGACCGCCTTCGTTGCGCGCGTGTTTTTCGTTTGGGTCAGCGTGTTCAATCTGTTCGCTGTGGCGGTGTTCTGGTCGTTCATGGCGGACCTCTTCACATCCGAGCAGGGCAAGCGGCTGTTCGGTTTTATCGGCGCGGGTGGCACGGCGGGCGCATTGCTGGGTCCGGTCATCACGATCTGGCTGTCGGTCCCATTGGGGCCGGTAAACCTGATGATCGCTGCCGCGGTTTTCCTCGAATTGGCTGTGTTCTGTATTTATCGCCTCGAGCGCGCAGCGGTGGCACGCGCCGCGCCGAAAGCGACGACGGAATATATCGGCGGCAGCGCATTTGCAGCGATCCCCGAGCTGATCCGTTCACCTTACATGCTGGGCATAGGCATTTGGGTCGCGCTGCTATCCTACGCCGCGACCATCATCTACTTCGAGCAGGCGCACATTGTTTCCGAGGCGGTCAAGTCGGCCGGTCTGCAAACGCGCATCTTTGCCAGCATCGATCTTGCGGTCAGCATATTGACGTTGATCACGCAGTTGCTGGTCACGGGACAATTGCTCAAACGGGTCGGCACAGGCGTCGGAGCGGCGATCTTGCCGGCTGTTTACATTGTTGGTTTTGCTGTTCTGGCCGTGATGCCGACGCTGATTGTCGTTATCACGATCCAGATCGTTCAGCGCTGGATGAATTTCGCAATCGCGAATCCCGCCCGCCATTTGCTGTTTACCGTGGTGACGCGGGAAGAAAAGTATAAAGCAAAGAATCTCGTCGACGTTGTCATCTATCGCGGCTCCGACGCGTTATCAGGCTGGATCTTCGATAGCCTGCAAGCGTTGGGACTGAAGCTGGGCGCGATAGCCCTGTGTTCGCTGCCGGTGGCAGCAGGATGGTTCGTGCTCTCGCTGGCCCTGGGCCGCGCACAGGAAAAACGTTCCGCCCAATCCCGCGCGACGCCTGTTACGGAGACCGCTCGTGAGTACCGTTTTGACCCGGCGTGAATTTGCTGCATTGGCGGGCGCAGGCTTGTTGGCACGGCCGGCTGTGGCGCAGACGGATTCGCTCCTCATGCGCGCCATTCCGAGCAGCGGCGAGCTTGTTCCGGCTGTCGGCCTTGGCACCGCAAGGATTTTTGACAACGCGAACGAAGCATCGCGCGCCAAAGCTGCGGCAGTGGTGCAGGCTTTGGTGGCAAACGGCGGCCGAGTTATCGATACCGCATCAACCTATGGCGATGCGGAAATCGTCATGGGCGCGGAAATCGCGGGCTCAAATCTGCGCGACAAGGTTTTTATCGCCACCAAGCTCGAGAGTCCCGATCCCTCCGAACTCAGACGGTCGCTGAACCGCCTGAAGACCGCAAAGGTCGACCTTCTCCAGCTGCACAACGTGGAAAAGCGGAGTCAGTCACTGGCGAGGTTCAAGGAATGGAAGTCGCAAGGCATATGCCGCTACATCGGCGTGACGTCGACCTTCCACAGAGACTTTCCGGCTGTCGAGGCAGTGCTTCGTCGGGAGAAGGCTGATTTTGTACAGATCGACTATTCGCTCGATGTTCGCGAGGCCGAGAAACGCATTCTCCCGCTGGCAGCCAACGTGAAGGCAGGCGTTATGACGGCGATACCATTTGGCAACGGTCGATTGTTCCGCGCGGTACGCGGTCAGACGATTCCTGAGTGGGCGAGCGAATTTGCCGGCAGTTGGGCACAGTTCTTCCTGAAGTATCTGCTCGCCGACACAAGAGTGACGGCTGTGATTCCGGGAACCGGGGATGCGAAGCATATGATCGACAATGTCGGCGCGATGCGCGGACGCCTGCCGGATGCAAAGGAGCGGGCGAGAATGATTTCCTTCATCGAAGCCCTGTAGCGGCACGCGTCAATTCGCCAAGAGCCTCAACGGATTGCCGGACGGCGGGGGCAATTCCCCGCAAGACTTGGGTCGCCGCGATCCCGCCGTTTTCGGGGCGGAAAGTCCTTCGCCTTTGACGGGACTGGAACGCGAGTGGGAGGGAGCAGGCCATGAAACTCGCATATGCTGTGGGTCTATCAATCGCGTGCTTCGCGACATCGGCACTGGGGAAGCCAGCCTATGTCGGCTCGACCCTGAATCTGCGCGCAGCACCTGGCACCGGCAGCGAGATTGTTGCCAAGATTCCGGGTGGCAGCTTGGTCGACGCGGGCGGATGTGACGAGGGCTGGTGCGAGATCAGCTGGCAGGACAAAAAGGGCTTCGCGATTCAATCCGGTCTCGACATGACCGGGCGCGTGCCCCAACCGCGGGCTGCCGCAGTCGCGACTCCGGCGCACCGGTCAGCTCCGCACGCCCCGCAGCAGGGGCCGCGAGCTGCGCAAGGGCCGCAAGTGGTGGAGGGACCCGAAGAAATTGTCGAGGGTCCAGTTTATTACCGCGCACCCCCGCCGGTGGTTTACTATGGCGGTCCGTACTATCGCCCTTACTGGGGCTGGCGCCGGCCTTGGTGGTGATATTTGGCTTGCTGTCGGTTTAATTCGAGCAGCAAGCGCGTGCCGAGCTAAAGCACGTAGGGCTAGCGTTTGCCGTCGTTCGGCGTACGCATGTTCGACCAGGGGTCAGTTTTTGGCGTTTCTGCATCCTTACGCGAGCGGTCCATCATGCGTTTGTATTGCTTGTCGAGCGCCTCGGCTTGCCGCTGCTTGTCTCTTTCCAAAATCTCCAGCGGCTCTTCTTTTTTCTGTGCGAAAGCAGGCGAACTCAGAATGGCCAATATGACAACACTGGAGAGAAACTTTCTCATGGCGATACATCCCCGACTTTGAAGCAAATTAGCACGACGCCAGAGACGGCTCAATCCGATGAAATCTTGCACAATGGCCGTCGCAGCTTTGCTATATATAAAGGTTGTTGATGCCCCGCCGAAGGCCAGGAATGTCGCTGTCGCACCACACGTCAGCACTGTCTGCGCCGCGTCACGACTGGACGCGCGAGGAGGTGCGTGAGCTGCTTCGGTTGCCATTTCCTGTCTTGATCTTTCGTGCCGCGCAGGTGCACCGCAAACACTTCGATCCTTCCGAGGTGCAGATTTCAACCCTGCTCTCGATCAAGACCGGCGGATGCCCGGAAGACTGCGCCTACTGCCCGCAGTCGGCGAAGTTTGAGACCGGTGTGACGGCTGAGAAATTGATGGATCTCAAGGCTGTACTCGCCGAAGCGCGCGCCGCCAAGACCGGCGGGGCGTCTCGCTTTTGCATGGGCGCAGCCTGGCGATCGCCAAAGGACCGCGACCTTGAAAGAGTCTGCGAGATGGTCGAAGGCGTTAAGGCACTCGGTTTGGAAACGTGCGCCACCCTGGGAATGTTGACCGCCGGGCAGGCGCTGCGCCTCAAGAGCTGCGGACTTGACTACTATAATCATAATCTTGACACGTCGCCTGAGTTCTACGGCGAGATCATTACCACGCGGACCTACCAGGACCGTCTCGACACGCTCGAGCATGTGCGAGCGGCCGGCATCAACGTCTGCTGCGGCGGTATTGTCGGGATGGGCGAAAGTCTCGAGGACCGCGTCGGGATGATTGCGACGCTCGCCAGCCTGCCTGTCCACCCGGAAAGTGTGCCGATCAACATGCTGGTGCGGGTGGAAGGTACGCCGCTTGCCCACACCAAGATCCTCGATCCGCTCGACTTCGTGCGCACCATAGCGGTTGCGCGAATCACAATGCCGGCATCGATGGTGCGGCTATCTGCTGGCCGCGAGGACATGAGCGAGGAAACGCAGGCTCTCTGCTTTGTCGCCGGCGCCAACTCGATCTTTTACGGGCCAAAGTTGCTTACGACTCCGAATCCCGCCCGCGACCGCGATATGGCATTGCTCGACAAGCTCGGCTTGCGTCCAATGGACTAGACGAGATTGCGAACCCGGGCCAGGCCAGCGAACAGGCCTCCGACGGAAAGCGCCCCCGACAACGTCACATAAAGTGCCGCGTTCGCCGCGCTCATATAGCAACGCCACATCGAGCGAGAACGTCGAGAACGTGGTGTAGCCGCCGAGAATGCCGGTGGTCAACGTACCGAGAGCCTGATGCAGGGTCAACGGAAAGGCAGGCAGACAAATTGCCGGCCAAGCAATAGACTTGCATGCGCAATTCAAGGAGGCGCCTATGTGCCATCATGGCCGCATCCGGCTCTCGGCTGAAGATAGGGAAGACGCCAAGAAACTTTCGGGGATCGTGGTCCCGATTTACGCCACCGCCATGGTCGCTCTGCTTGCATTCGTTGTCGTCACAGGCGGTTCAAGACAAGGCGAACTGGTTGCTTCAACTACGGCCCCCGCAAGCACTCGCTGAATAGTCGCTTTGATGCGCGCGACGGTTTAGCGGCCTCTGCCGTTCATTGCGGCCGCGACGATGGTGCTCGACGACCATGATAACGGCGGGTTTCCGCAGGTATTCCTGTCGCGATGGCCCATGCTAGCCTCGCTTCCATAAGGCGGGGTCACACCGCTTCCAGGCGAGGGGACAATGGCGGAAGACTTCAAGGCGGGCGCCGAAGCGCAGGTCATTTCCGAAGAACAGCTCCGCAAGGCGGAGGAATATGTCCAGCAAGAAGAGGGCGCCGCCAACCGCCTTTCCGGCTGGGTAGGAGTGGCCGTCATGGCGATCGCGGTCGCCATGTCGCTGTTCCACCTCTATGCCGCCTATGACATCGTGCCCACGATCCCGTTACGCTACACCCACGTCGCTTTCGTCCTTTTGCTGAGCTTCCTGCTGTTTCCGGTAGCGAACCGCTTTCGCAACCGCATCCAGTGGTTCGACGTGATTCCGCCGCTGCTCGGCATTGCGACAATCATTTATGCCTTGATGCAAGGGGACGATTTCACCGACCGCGCAGCCGTGCCGGAAAAATGGGACGTCATCCTCGGTGCGATCTTCATTGTGCTGGTTTTAGAAGCTGCCCGGCGTACCACCGGCTGGATCATGCCGATGGTTGCGGTCTGCTTCATTCTTTACGCCTATTTCGGGCCCAGCTTGCCGCCGCCCTGGACGCATCGCGGCTATGATGTCTCGCGACTGGTTGGTCATCTGTTCATTACGCTGGAGGGAATCTTTGGCGTACCCATCGATGTATCGGCCACGCTGATCATCATGTTCACCATATATGGCGCGATCCTGCAGCATTCGGGTGCCGGCAAGTTCTTTATCGATTTTTCCATGGGCGTGATGGGTGGCAAGCCATCGAGTGCAGGCCGGGCGGTGGTGGCGTCTTCATTTCTTCTCGGCGGTCCATCCGGCTCGGGAGTCGCGACGACGGTGATGATCGGCACCGTGGCCTATCCGATGTTGGCCAAGGCCGGTTTTGAAAAAAATGCAGCGGGTGGCTTGCTGGCGGCGGGAGGACTTGGCGCGATTATTTCCCCACCGGTGCTGGGGGCAGCCGCGTTTCTGATCGCCGAATTTTTGAAGATCAGTTACCTCGACGTCATCTGGATGGCGACCATCCCCACGTGCCTCTACTACCTTTCACTGCTGTTCATGGTCGAGCTCGACTCGCTGCGTTTCGGCGCACACGAGGTGGTGTTCAAGCCCGAGATGTCGGTCTGGGAGATGACCAGGCGTTACGGTTTCCACTTCGTATCGCTGATCGCGGTCGTGGTTTTCATGGTGATCGGCTATTCGCCGATGCTTTCCGTTTTCTACTCGACCATACTTGCGTTTGCGATGAGCGCGCTCGCGCCGGACACCAGTCTCGGCCCGCGCAATGTGCTGCTTCCAATTCTGTTCGTCGGGTTCGCGGCAGCGCTGTTGTTCACGATTCCTCCGATTGGCGCTTCGGCGTTCGCAGCGGCATTCGAAAGTTACTTCCCGATGCTGGTCTTGCTGGTGATCGCAGTGCTAGCGGTCATTGGCTTGACCCCGGCTGGGCAGCAACTGGTCCCGTCGTCCAAAAAACTCTCCGCCGCCTTGGCCGACGGCTCTATCGGCGTGCTGAGCGCGGCGACGACCTGCGCGGCCGCCGGCATCATCGTGGGCATCGTGACGCTAACCGGGCTCGGGCTGAAGTTCTCGTCCATCGTCATCGATTTCGCCGGGGGCAGCCTGCTGATGACCGCGATCTACACCTCGCTCGTGGTCTGGATCATCGGGCTCGCCGTGCCGGTAACCGCGTCGTACATCATCTGCGCCGTGATCGCCGCGCCCGCTTTGACCAAGCTCGGCGTGCCCGACTTCGCGGCACATATGTTCATCTTCTATTACGCGGTCCTCTCGGAGGTTTCGCCTCCAACCGCGCTGTCGCCATTCGCTGCGGCAGCCATCACCGGTGGCGATCCATATGTCACCACCATGCAGGCCTGGAAATACACGCTCCCGGCGTTCCTCGTGCCATTCGTATTTGTGCTCGATCCGCAGGGCGTCGGTCTGTTGATGAAGATCCCCAAAGATGGATCCATCTATGACCTCATCTGGGTGACGCTTAAAACCGCGATCGGTCTTGGCGCACTTGCAGCGGCCGCGCAAAATTGGGCGCTGCGGAAGAACACCAAGGCGGAGCGGTGGCTGTGGTTGCTGGCAGGGCTGTTGCTGGTCTTCCCGAGCCTGCTGGAGGGCCTGGCCGAGACAATTACCGGGCTCGATGTGCCTTATCCTGCGCCTTTCGGATTAGCCTTGGTTGCGGCAATCCTATTGAAACAGCGATTTGTTCCGGCGAAACTTCCTGCATAGGTGGACAAGAACAAGAGTCAAAGGGAGGACTTTGAATGTCGAAGCGCTTCACGAATGGCAAAAAAACAACCCTGGCGGTGTTGGCAGTGGCTGCCACGCTCGTCGCTGGCACAGCGCTGGCGCAGCAGCGCGCAATATCGATCGCGACCGGCGGGACCGGCGGGGTCTATTACCCGCTCGGCGGCGGGTTAGCCAATGTTCTGTCAAAAACATTGCCGGGCATTCAGGCAACAGCTGAAGTCACCGGCGGCTCCGTCGACAATCTCAAGCTGATCAATTCTGGCAACAGCGAGCTTGCCTTCTCGATGGTTGACGCTGCGCTCGACGCTTACAAAGGCAAGGACAAGTTCAAGGGCACGGAAGTCCCGGTGCGCACGCTGATGGTGCTCTACCCGAACCAGATGCATGTGGTGACCATCGAAGGGACCGGCATCGAGAAGATGGCTGACCTTAAGGGCAAGCGCGTCTCTACCGGTTCGGGCGGCAGCGCCACCGAGGTGATGGCATTCCGCGTGATCGAGGCGGCAGGTCTTGATAAGGACAAGGACATGAAGCGTGAGCGGCTCGGCGTTGCCGAGTCAGTCAATGCGATCAAGGACCACAAGATCGATGCCTTTTTCTGGGTGGGTGGGCTACCGACCTCGGCTGTGACCGATCTGGGTGCAACCCCGGGCATCAAGGTCAAGCTGATCGACCACGCCGACCTTGCCGCGAAGATGAATGCCAAGTACGGCAACCTTTATGCCGGCAGCACAATCAAGGCAGGCACGTATCCTGGGCAGACGACCGACAACAAGAATACCGTTGTGTGGAATATCCTGGTTTCGAATGCCAGGATGTCGGATCAGGATGCCTACAACATCGTGAAGACAATTTTCGACAAGAAGGCCGATCTCGTCGCCGTGCATAGCGAGGCGAAAAATTTCCTACTTGAAAATCAGGTCAAGGACTATTCGCCGATTCCATGGCACCCGGGTGCCATGAAGTACATGACCGAACACGGCGTGAAAATGTAATCGCGCCTGGTTTCGCGCGACCTATGGGGCCGACGCTGCCCGCGCCGGCCCCATTCGCGTTGAAGTCATCAGAGAGGCGAAATAGACGAGCGCGCTTAAGACGGCGATGCAGAAGCTTACCGGCCAGTCGGTATAAAAAGCCATCGTCAGGCCAAGCCAGGCCTCGGCGAGGGCAAGGGCTGCCGACGCGACGAGTCCGCTCCAGAGGCCGGTCGTTAGCCGCTGCGCTGCGGCCGGCGGGCCGACCATCAATGTGAACACCAGCAGCACGCCGACGATCTGCGCACATTGCGACACCGCCAGTGCCACGATGGCGAGGAAGGCAGTCGAGACAAAGCGCATCGGCACGCCCTTGGCCTCGGCCAGTTCCGGTTGCAGGCTGCCGAAAATCAGCGGCCGCATGATCGCGGCGAGGGCGGCAAGGGTCATCACGGCAAGAACGGCCAGCGTGACGATCATCGAATGATCGACCGCCAGCACATTGCCGAACAGGAGGGTCGCCGCCTGTGTCGCAAAAGACGTGTAGTAGTGCAGAAACAGCAGGCCGAAGCCGAGCGCCAGGGCCAGGATCACGCCAATCGCGACGTCGCGATTGCTGATGCGCTCGCCCAGGGCGCCCATCGCAATGCCGGCCGTCAATGTGAAAACGAGCAGGCCCCAGAGTGGCGCAAGTCCGATCAAGCCGGCGCCGGTCGCTCCCGCAAAACCAACGTGAGAGAGCGCGTGACCGGCGAAGGTCTGGCCGCGCATGACAAGAAAATAGCCCACTATCCCCGAGACAAATGCGGCAATGCCTGATGCGGCGAACGCATTCGTCATGAATTCATAAGCGAACATGTCAGTGCTGATGGTGTCCATGATCGTCGTTGTGGGCATGACCATGAGCATGGTCATGCATGTGATCCACCCGCTCCATGTCGCGGCCGCGCGACATCACGAAAATATGCCCGTCGGCGCGGAAGACCTGGATTTCGGTGCCATACAATCGCGACAGTACCTGTGCGTTGACCACCTCGTCCACCGTGCCCAGCACCGCCTGCCGATTCCCGAGATACAGAACACGGTCGAGCGTACCAAGCAGCTGGTTGAGTTCGTGGGCGCTGAACAAAACGGTGATCTTACGCTCGCGGCAAACTGTGCGTACAACGTCAATCGCGACTTCCTGGTGGCGCGCGTCAAGACTAATCAAGGGCTCGTCGAGCAGCAGCAGTTTCGGATGTCCGATGAGCGCTTGCGCCAGAAGAAGTCGCTGGCGTTCTCCACCGGACATCTCTGACAATGGCCGCGCTGCAAGGTCGCGCGCGCCGATGGCTTCGAGCGTGGCCTCGATTGCATCGCCGTCATGCTGGCGTCGTAGTGGCAGTCCCCAACGCTCGCCATGGAGCGAACTGGCAATGAAGTCACGCCCGCGCACGCGCAGGTCGGGCGACACCGTGCGCACCTGCGGAAGATAACCAATTTCGGGATTTCCGCGCTCGGGAGTGCGACCGAAAACTTTCAAGCTGCCCTTCTCAGGCGGCAGCAATCCAAGGATTGCCCGCATCAACGTCGTCTTGCCGGCCCCGTTCGGACCCAGCACGCCGATGAATTCGCCGGCTTCGATGTTGAAGCTCACGTCGGCAAGCACGTTGCGGCTGCCGACGCGCAGCGTGACGTGATCGACGGTGATGATGCTCACGCGTTCGGCCCGCTCAGCGCCTTGTCGAGCGCGTCGAGTTCACCGAGAAGCCAGTCCTGAAATGAAGTATTGGGTGGCATCGTCTCGCTGACGCCGACCACAGGCACTTTCGACTTGTTGGCGAGTTCGCGCAATCGTTCCGTGAGCTTCTCCGATACCTGGTTGTTGTAGATCAAAACTTTGACCTTGCGGTCTCTTAGGTCGCGCTCGAACGCGGCGATATCGCGAGCGCTCGGCTCGGTGTCGTTCATCATCGCAAGCTGAAAGCGCTGGTTGCGCATGACCAGTCCAAGAGCGTCTGCCATTGGCCCGAATACCGGCTCAGTGGCGGTCACGGCGGCACCGGCATGTTTGGCTTTCAGCTGAGCAACGCGCTGCGTGACGGTCGCGAGCGAAGAAAGCGTGGCTTTGAGTCTTGCCGCGTATTCGGCCGCGTGCGCAGCGTCGGCCTTGCTGAGCGCGTCGGTGATTGCGCTTGCCACTGCCGGCATTGTGGCGGGATCGTACCAGAGGTGCGGGTTGTCTCCGGCCTTCCGTCCAGTGAGCTGGGCGACATTGACGACAGTGCGGGCTGGGCGGGGCGCCGCAGCAAGCAGCTTCTCCATCCAGGGGTCGTAATTTGCGCCGTTGAGGATAACGAGCTGTGCGCCCGCGATCTGCCGCACGGTGGCAGGCGTGGTTTCGAACAGGTGGGGGTCCTGGTCCGGATTGTTCATGATGCTGAAGACAGCGGTCCGGTTGCCGCCGATCTGGCGCGCAATGTCGCCGTAGAAGTTCTCTGCCGCGACCACCGCAATTTTGTCCTCGGCGGCAGTGGCAGACGCGCCGTGGCCAAGAATGAGAAGGAGGGTGAGCGCTGCGGCAGCGGCTTTCATGGTCAAAACCGTTTGTTTCAAGCTTTGCAGGCCGATAAATGTAACATTATAACATATCATCGGGCAAGAACGCTTCGGCAGCCGATATCAGTCGCCGGCCGCTGCCGCGCCGCGAACCAGCCAGAAACGGAGCATTCGGCGCGCGGTCGGCACCGACAGCTTGAGGAAGTCGGTTCGTGCCTGCATGAGATCGGTCACCGGCAGTTCGTAGGGGGCGAACCGTGCCTTCAGGATCGCGCTGAACGTCGGCCACGGCAGTTCGGCGGCCTTGCATGCGATCAGAATGCCGTCATGGCGCGGATTCTGCATGAGGCGCTCGATCAGCGCGACCGGCGCCGCGCATAGTCGAGCGAGAGCGGCGATCAGGTCCTCGAATTGACCCGCGCCGGCAAATTCCACGATTGCCGCTTCGTTGAGCTGGCCTGCCTCATGCATCTTGTCGACCAATGCCATGGCTCGGCTGAAGTCGCGCAGGGCTGCCGCCTTGCGCAGAACCTTGTCCGACACCGAGGCAAGAATGTCCTGGATTGCCGCCTGGCGATCGGCCGGCACGCAGCCAACAGACGCACGCGCACGTTTGGCGCACCTGACGAGCCGCCAGGCGCTATTGCGACTGGATATTGCCCTCTTTGACAACCCGTCCCCACTTGGCGATTTCACCCTTTATGTAGTCGCCAAACTCGGCTGTCGTCATCGTCACGGGCGCGGCGCCTTCGCGTTCAAACGCCGCCAACAATTCGGGCGACTTCAGTGCCGCCTGGCTCGCAGCGAATAATTTTTCGACGAGCGCTTCCGGCAGGCCGGCTGGAGCGGCCAACCCCCACCAATTGTCGGCCACATAGCCCGGAACCCCGGCCTCCGAGATCGTCGGCACGTCGGGAAGAACGGAGCTGCGCTTGGCGCCGCCAGTTCCCAGCGCCTTGAGCTGTCCCGATTTGATAAACGGTGTGGTCTGGATGAGCGACGAGAACATGATTTTCACGTGCCCGCTGATGACGTCCTGCATTGCCGGCCCGCCACCCTTGTACGGGACGTGCACGATATCAACGCCGGCGGTGATCTTGAACAGTTCTCCGCCCAGATGCTGAAAGCTGCCGACGCCCGCCGACGCGTAGTTGAGCTCGCCCGGCTTCTGTTTCGCGAGCGCGACAAGCTCCTTAACTGAATTGACAGGCAGCGTCGGGTTGATCGCGAGCACGTTGGGTCCGGTCGCAAAAATTGAAATCGGCGTAAATGATTTGATGGGATCGTAGTTCAGCTTGTGCAGCGCCGGGTTGACCGCGTGAGCGATCGATATGATGCACAGCGTGTAGCCGTCTGGCGCCGCGGTTGCGCAAGCCTCCGTGCCGATGACACCGCCCGCACCGCCGCGATTGTCCACAAACACCTGCTGGCCAAGTTGCGTGCTCAACTGCATCGCGACCAGCCGGCCCACCACATCATTGCTGCCCCCTGGCGGGAAGGGGACGATCAAACGCACAGGCCGGCTCGGATAATCCTGGGCGAGAGCGCCCGCTACAAGCGCAGCAAGCAGCATCGCGGCCGCAATGAATCGAGACAACAACGTCGGCATGATGCCTCCCGGAGCTTCACTGCCAATAGGGGGGATAGTTCGAGTTCTTCTGTTCGGCCTCGAGCCGGCGCAGCATGGCGGGCCATTCGAGAATGCCGTAAGGCCGCCGCGTGCCCGGCTGGTACATGTGAGCGGTGTGCGCCAGCACGTTTACGCCGGGCATGGTGAGCTCGGTGCGCGCAGCCATCGCATCAACTTGCGACCGGCACGACAGTTCGAGCTGATACATCGTGTTGAATGCCTGCTGAATCGTGGCCCCGCACGTGAGCAAGCCGTGGTTGCGCATGATCAT
>Ga0114129_10004387_pt1 | contig 19897 bp, 20 predicted proteins | sample RhiMetdeltSRZDD1_FD_80071 | JGI IMG/M metagenome (GOLD analysis project Ga0114129, IMG submission 80071) | Populus rhizosphere microbial communities from Tennessee, USA - Rhizosphere MetaG P. deltoides SRZDD1 (version 2) (version 2) | ecosystem: Host-associated > Plants > Roots > Rhizosphere >...
CGCCGCGCTGGGTCCATGCCGCGGCGAGCGCCGGCATCGCCGGGTTCGGGCCGATCCCCGGCTGCACCGCGCTCCGCCCGGGCCTCTCGCTCTACGGTCTCCAGGCCGCCCCGGATTTCGCGGTCACACTGACGCTGCGACCCGCGCTGTCGTGGCGATCTCGCGTGCACCGGGTCGCCCTGGTGCCGAAGGGGACCGGGGTCTCGTACGGCCTCGAGTACCGGCTGCCGCGGGATGGTCGGATCGCGACCGTCCCCATCGGCTACGGTGATGGACTCCCGCGGTCGGTCGGCCGGAGCGGTCGGGCGCTCCTCGGCGGGCGGCACCTGCCGTTCGCCGGACGCGTATGCATGGACCTGGTCATGCTTGACGTGACGGACCTGCCCGCGACGCGCGAGGGCGATGAGGTGGTGATGATCGGCACTCAGGACGGCGTGCGGCAGACTGCGGAGGACCTGGCAAAGGCTGCGGGCACGATCAACTACGAGATCGTGACGGGCATCCGTCGCCGCGTGCCACGCCGTTATCACCGGGGCGGCCGCCTCGTCGCGACGCGCACCCTCGCCGGCGGCTACCAGCGCCAGTGACGCAGCTCCCGCGCCTCGCGGCACTGCTCGCGGCCGTCCTGGTCTTCGGCGCGTGCATGCCGCAGCCGACCACGCCGCAGCCGTCTCCGTCGTCAGGCACGACCGGCCCCGGCGCATCGGCCAGTCCGGGAGTCAGTGCCACGGTGGCACCCACTGCCTCCGACATGAGCGCGACGCTGCTTGCCAAACCGCTTCCGGAGGCCGACATCTTCGATCTCACGCGCCGCATGCGCGGCCGCGATGGCCAGCCCGCGACTGAGTTCCAGCCCGTCCGCGCGACGCCGCCGGTGGAGGACGTTGGAAAGGAGCTGCCGTTCTGGACCTACGACTTCGCCGCCAAGAAGCCGACCAAGATCACCGCGACGCTGCGGGTGATCACCGACCACGCGAAGTGGTGGGTGCAGACCGACGTTCCGTTCGACATCGAGCAGCTGCGCGCGAGCGCCTCGACGTTCGAGACCCGGATCTATCCGACGACCCGGCGGCTCTACGGGGAGGAGTGGACGCCGGGCATCGACTCCGATCCGCACATCAACGTGCTCCTCGCGCGGATCCCGGGCGCGGCTGCCGGCTACTTCAACTCGTCGGACGAGCTGCCGCTCTGGGTCAACGAGTTCTCTTCGGAGCGCGAGATGGTCTACATCAACTCGCTCGCCGCGCGCCCGGGGACGAATTACTTCAGCTCCGTCGTCGCGCACGAGTTCTGCCACATGATCCAGTACGGAAAGCGCAAGCGATCACAGGTCTGGTTCAACGAGGGCCAGGCGCAGCTCTGCGAACTGGCCAACGGTTTCCCGGTCTCGCATGCGCAGACCTTCCTGCAGCTGCCGGACACGCAGCTGAACGACTGGCCGGAGCTCGAGCAGTCGCAGGCCCACTACGGGCTCGCGTACCTCTTCCTCGAGTTCGCGCGCCAGCAGGCCGGGGGCGACGACCTGATCAACGCGTTCATGACGCATGGCATCGACACGCCCGCCGACTTCGACGCGGTCCTTCGCTCGCGCGGGCAGCGGGGCATCGAGGAGCTCTTCCTCGACTTCGTCGCGGCGAACGCGTTCATCGGATCGGCCGCGGAGGCGCGTTACAGCTACGTGAGCGGTCTCGCCGCGCGCACACCGGCGGGCGCGACGGATCAGGACCGCGTCACGCTCGGCAACACCCTCTCCGCGACCACCCACGAGTACGCGGCGCGTTACATCGAGGTGCCGCGCGCCGCCATGAAGCTCCGCCTCGAGGGAGCGAGGGAGACCAGGCTCCTGCCCACCGATCCGCATTCGGGCCGGTCGATGTGGTGGTCCGATCGCGCCGACGGTCTCGACAGCACGCTCACGCGAGCCGTCGATCTCCGCGGCGCCACCGCGCCGAAGCTCTCGTTCTGGACGTGGTACGAGATCGAGAAGGACTACGACTACGCCTACGTCGCGGTCTCCACGGACGGCGGCGCGCGCTGGACCACGCTCGCCGCGCCGGCCAGCACGCGCGAGGATCCGAACGGAAGCAATCTCGGCAACGGGATCACGGACAATTCCGGCGGCGGCAGAAGCCCGGCGTGGACCCAGCAGGAAGTGGACCTCGCCCCCTACGCGGGCCGGGAGATCCAGCTTCGCTTCGAGTACGTGACCGACGGCGCGCTCAACCTGCATGGCATGGCCATCGATGACATCACGATCACCGGCCTCCTGAACGACGACGCGGAAAGCGATAGCGGCTGGACGGCCGACGGCTTCGTGCGCTCCACGAACCTCGTTGCGCAGCGGTTCGCGGTGCAGCTCCTGCGCTTCACGGCGGCCGGAACGTCGGTGGAGCGCCGCACCGTCGACGCGGGAACGCTCGAGCTCGACGTGGACACCTCCACCGACCGGCGCCCGCCGCTGCTCGCCGTGACGGGGTTCGCGGTGCGGACGACGCAGCCCGTGCCCTTCAGCCTGTCGGTCGAACGCCGATGACGCTTGACCGCCGGACGAACGCGCCGGGTGTGAAGGCGGTGAGATACGGCGTCATCCCCGCGGGCGGACTCGGGACGCGATTCCTGCCGATCAGCCGCGCCGTCCCGAAGGAGCTCATACCGGTCGTCGACACACCGGTGATCGAGATCGTCGTGACCGAGATGACCGAGTCCGGGATCGAGCGGGTCGTGCTCGTCGTCGGCCCGGGAAAGGATTGGATCGAGGCGTACTTCCAGCCGAATCCGCGCATCGAGGCGCGGCTCGCCGCCGACATGCGTCAGGAGGACCTCGCCCTGCTCAAGCGCGCCGAGCGCCTCGCGCAGGTGAAGTCCGTGCTGCAGACCGAGCCAAAAGGCAACGGGCACGCCGTGCTGCAGGCGCGCCCGCTCATCGGCGACGAGCCGTTCGCGATGCTGTGGGGCGACGACATCATGCTCGGTGAGGAGCCTGCCCTCATGCAGCTCATCAAAGCGCGCGAACGGCTCGGCGGGGGCAGCGTCGTCGGCTGCGTCCGGGTCGCGAGGAAGGACATCAGCCGCTACGGGGTCATCGCCGGCACCGAGGTGGACAAGGAGACACGCCGCGTCCTGGGCATCGTCGAGAAGCCGGCGCCCGAGGACGCTCCCAGCGACCTCGCGGCCGTGCACGGCTACGTCCTCGAGCCCGAGATATTCGACGTCCTCGAGAGGCAGAAGCCCGGCCGAGCCGGGGAGGTCTGGCTGACCGACGGCGTCTCCGAGCTCGCGCGGCAGGGCGCACCGGTGTGGGCCGTCGAGCTCAAAGGCCAGCGCTACGACTGCGGCGACAAGATCGGTTACGTGAGCGCCTTCGTGGACGCCGCGCTGGGTCGGACGGACACCGGGCCCGCCGTGCGGGCGCATCTGGAGAGCCTGGGCTGGAAGGCGCCGCGCGCACGCTAAGCGTTCAACTCGGCTCCTAAACAGGCTCTCAGGCGCCTAAACCACCCCTCGGGACCAACTGCTAGCATCATCGGCGTTCCCCCTCAGTACACCTAGGGCGTTGCCATGCCCGGGGTATGAGTGGGTTGGAGGGTGGGGAGTGCAACGGACACCTCTGGCTGAGCTGCGGCGCGTCGCGTCGCTCGCGCTGGTCACGCTCGCCGTTCTTGGTGCCTCCTGGCTGGTGGCATTGGGCGCGGCCAGCGAGGTTGCCGCACGTCCGATCGCGCCGAGCGACTCGAGCCGCGCCGCCCCGATCGCGCGGGCGCTCCCGCGACAGATCCCGCTGCCCGATCCGCAGCTCCTGCGCCTTGGCGCGCCCAGCGTGCCGCTCGCCCTCCTTGACGCCAACGGGCTCACGCCGATGCGCGCCCCGCGCGCGGCCACCGTCGCCGAGGCCCTCGCGGTCAACGGCGTCGAGGTCGGTCCCGAGGACCGCCTGTCCACCGCGCCCGACGCCTTCGTCAGCGCCGGCGACATCATCCGGCTCACGCGCGTGACCACCCGCGAGGTGGTCGTGCGCGAGCCGCTCGCGTTCGCGGTCCAGACGCGTCAGGACGCGACGCTCCCCCTCGGGCGGGTCGTGATCGCGACCGCCGGTATCGCGGGCCTGGCCGACAACACCTATCGCGTGGAATTCGCGGACGGACTCGAATCGGGGCGGACGCTGGTCGCGAGCGTGGAGGTCGTGACGCCGGTGGCGGAGGTCCGGCGCGTCGGCACCAGGCCGGCGATCCCGGCCGCCGCGCCCGCCGACATCGAAGCGATCATCCGCGCCGCCGCCGCGCGGTGGGGCGCCGATCCGACCCAGCTCCTGCGCGTCGCCTGGTGCGAGAGCCGTTACAACCCGTCGGCGTACAACGCGTCCGGCGCCTCGGGTCTCTTCCAGTTCATGCCGCGCACCTGGGCCGCGAACAGCGTTCGCGCGGGGTACGGCGGAGCGAGCGTCTTCGATCCGGTCGCGAGCGCGAACGTCGCCGCGTACATGTTCTCTATCGGCCAGGCGGGCCAATGGACGTGCAAATAGCGCAAGCCAACTAGGCTTCGCGGCTGTGGACATCGCCGATCCACGCGAGCTTCGGACGGTCCTACGACGGCACGGCGTCCGTGCCGCGACCTCTCTCGGACAGCGCTTCCTGGTCGACCGCTCGGTCCTGAAGGACATCGTGGGCGCCGCGGAGCTTTCGGCGGAGGACGACGTTCTGGAGGTCGGTCCCGGGCCGGGCGTGCTGACCGCGCAGCTGGCCGAACGCGTACGCGCGGTGACCGCGGTCGAGATCGACGAGCGCATGATCCCGGTGCTCCGCGACACCCTCTCCGCACACGGGAACGTCACGATCGTGCGCGCCGACGCGCTCGAGGTCGATCTCTTCGCGCTCGCCGAGCGGCGGCCGACCCGGATCGTCGCGAACGTGCCGTACCAGATCACCACGCCGCTCCTCGAGCGCTTCATCGGGGACGATCGGCGGCCGCCGCTCATCGTGGTGCTCGTACAGGAGGAGGTCGCCCGTCGCATCGTCGCGACCCCCCTGTCCGGGAAGGAGCGCGGATACCTGTCGGTGTTCGTGCAGGCCTTCGCCGACGCACGCATCGTCCGCCGTGTCCCGGCGCGCGCTTTCCGTCCCGCGCCGAAGGTGGGGTCGGCGGTCGTCGCGCTGCGCACGCACGCCCGTCCCGCATTCGAGCCGCTCGAGCGGCACGCCTTCCTGCGATTCGTCAGCGACGTGTTCCGGCATCGCCGCAAGCAGCTCCGCGGCGCGCTCGGTCACGAGGCGGGCGTGACGCCGGACCGCGCGGAGGCGGCACTTCGCGCCAGTGGCATCGACCCGAAGCGGCGCGCGGAGGAGCTCACGCTCGCGGAGTGGGTCGCGCTCGCGCGCTCCATCGGAGTCCCCGCCGATCCCATGTCGGCGCGCTCGTGACGCGGGCGGTCACGCTGCTCGCGCCCGCGAAGATCAATCTCGCGCTCGCGGTCACCGGAAAGCGAGACGACGGCTATCACGACCTACGCACCGTGTTCGCGACGGTCGATCTCGCCGATCGCGTGCGCGTCGCTCCGTACCGGCGTCTTGAGGTCCGCATCACGCCGGATGTCGGCGTTCCGCCGGGTGACGACCTCGCGAGCCGGGCCGTGCGCGCGATGGCGAAGGTCACCGGTGATAACCCAGCGGCGTTCGTGCACATCCGCAAGCGCATACCCGTGGCCGCGGGACTCGGCGGCGGTTCGAGCGATGCCGGCGCCGTGTTGCGCGCGCTCGCGTCGATCTGGAAACGCGGCGATGTCGATCTCGTCGCTCTCGCGGCCACCATCGGATCGGATGTGCCGTTCTTCGTGACTGGCGCCCGCGTGGCCTTCGTCGGTGGCCGCGGCGAGCGCGTCGAGCCGCTGCCCGATCGAGGCTCGATCCATGTCGTCATCGTGCGGTCGCGCGCTCGGCTCGCGACCAAAGACGTGTTCGCCGAGTTTCGCGTGGCCGATCGCCACGCCGCGGCGAGTGCCGACGTGCTGCGGGACGCGTTCGCGCATGGACAGGTGACACCACAGCTCCTGCGCGACAGCGCCCGGAACGATCTGCTCGGGCCCGCGGAGCGTCTTTGCCCCTGGGTCGCCGACACGCGCGCGCGAGCGGCGGCGCATGACATCGCGCTGGCTCTTTCCGGCAGCGGTCCGACGCTCTTCGCGATCGCGGATGATCGACGCGACGCGCTGCGCATCGCACGCGTCCTCCGCCGGCTTGGTCTGTCGGCGCACGCGCACACGATGGCTGGCTAAGGGTCGCGAGACCGGGCGAGCGAGGGCTGTCCCCTTAACGTGGAGGCATGGACGACAAACGCGGGGACATGACCGTGCGTCAAGCGGGCCAGAAGGGCGGGACCTCAACGGCCGGCAAGCACGGGGCGTCCTTCTATCGCGAGATCGGCAAGCGCGGTGGCCAGGCGCGCAAAGGTCAGCTCGGCACCGAGGGCTACGCGAAGCTCGGGCGCAAGGGTGGCGAGGCGCGCAAGTCACAGCTGGGATCGAAGGGCTACGCCGACCTCGGACGCAAGGGCGGAGAAGCGCGAAAGACGCAGCTCGGCAGCGAGGGGTACGCGCAGCTCGGGCGCAAGGGCGGCCGTCGTGTGGCGGAGCTCATCCGCCGCGGAAAACAGCCAGCAAACGGCGAAAAGACGGGCGATCACCGCTAGTCCCCGTATTCTTTGGCCGTGTCCGATGGGGCGTGGCCAAGTGGTAAGGCAGGGGACTTTGAATCCCCGATTCCCAGGTTCGAATCCTGGCGCCCCAACCGCCTGACCCGCCAAGCTCCATGACCGCGGGTCCGCCCGGCATCGTGCTCGCGGCGGGTCTGGGCACGCGGATGCGGTCGCAGACCCCCAAAGTCCTGCACCTGGTGGCCGGCAGGCCGCTGCTCGCGCACGTTCTGGATGCCGTTCGCGCCGCCGGCGCGAGTCCCGTCGTCGTCCTGTCGAAAGAGACCGAACCGGCGCGGGCGATCGTTGGCGACGACGCCGTCGTCGCGATGCAGGATCCGCCGCGCGGGACCGGCGACGCGGTCCGCGTCGCGCTCGGCGCCGTCGTGGGCGGTTCGGGCGAGGCGTTCATCGTGTACGGCGACACGCCGCTGCTGCGAGCGAGCACGCTGCGAGCGCTTTCGGAGCTGCGCAGCAGGCGCGGCGCCCCCCTCGCGCTCCTCTCCGGAAAGGTCGGCACCCAGAACGCGTACGGACGTATCGTCCGCGACGCGAGTGGCGACGTCGCGCGCGTCGTTGAAGCGCGCCTTGCGACCGCCGACGAGCGGCGCCTACCCGAGTCGAACCTGGGCGCGTACGCGGTGGACCTCGCGTGGCTGCGCGCCGCGGTACCGCGCCTGCGCGCGAACGACACCGGCGAGGTGTTCCTCACCGATCTCATCGCGCTCGCGGTCGCCGACGGCGCGCCGGTCGCGGCGTACTGCACCGAAGATCCCGACGAGGCGATGGGCGTGAATACGCGCGTCGAGCTCGCGGCCGCCGAGGACGCTCTTCGCCGCCGTATCCGCGATCGGCACATGCTGGCGGGCGTGACGTTCCACGATCCGAGCTCGTCGACGGTGGACGCTGAGGTCGAGATCGCGCCCGACGCCGTGATCGACCGCGGCTCGGTCCTGGAAGGTAGGACGCGCATCGGCTCGGGTACGCGCATCGGGCCGTACGCGATCGTGCGTGACACCATCATCGGTGAACGTTGCCGCGTGGAGGCGTCCGTGCTCGAGGGCGCGACGCTCGAGGACGACGTGCGCATCGGACCGTACTCGCACCTGCGTCCCGGTGCGCATCTCGAGAAGGGCGTCGAGATGGGCAACTACGGCGAGGTGAAGAACGCGCGGCTCGGCAAGGGCACGAAGATGCACCACTTTTCGTACATCGGGGACGCGCAGGTCGGCCAGCGCGTGAACATCGGCGCCGGCACCATCACCCTCAACTACGACGGAGTGCGCAAGCACCGGACGGAGATCGGGGACGACGCGTTCATCGGCTCCGACTCGCTCCTCCGCGCGCCGGTCAAGATCGGAGCGCGCGCGGTCACGGGCGCCGGCTCGGTGGTCACGAAGGACGTACCCGACGACATGCTGGCGGTCGGCGTCCCTGCCCGCATCAGGAAGAAGACGGACAAGGCCACCTGATGGATGCCATCGCCTGGCAGCTGCTGTCGCTCGAGCTCGCGCTGGTCGTATTGCTCGCGGTCCTCTCCGCGGGCGAGGCCGCGATCAACATCGTGCGGCGGCCAGGAATGGCCGACGAGCTCGATGAGCGCGGCCGGCGCGGCAAGCGCGCCGGATCGATCGGCCGTCGCGCCGGCTACTACCTCGCGGCGATCCAGGTGGCGGAGTTCTTGATCACGTTCACCTACGCCGGCATCGCCGCCGCGTTCATCGCGCCGCGCCTCTCGGCCCTGCTCGCGTTCTTTCTCCAGATCGACACGACCGCCATCTTCACCGACGTCAGCGCTGTCGCGGTCACCGTCGCGGTGCTGTCGCTCGTCGCGGTCCTGTTCGGCCTCTTTGTCCCGCGGGCCCTCGCGGCGCGCCATGCGCAGGGCACGCTCCTCATGCTCGCGTTCCCACTCGAGCTCATCACCTGGATCACGCGCCCGATCGTCACCCTGTTGTTCCGGGCGACGCAGGTGATCGTCAGTCCATTTGGCGGGACGGCGCCGCAGCCGGGCGTGGTGACCGAGGACCAGATCCGCGCGCTCATCGAGACCGGTCAGGCGCAGGGCGTCCTCGAGCGCAAAGAGCAGGAGATGATCAGCTCGATCTTCGAGATGGGGGACAAGACCGTCGCCGACGTCATGGTCCCGCGGACGGACATCGTCGGTCTCGACGTCAACACCACGGCGCAGGAGCTTCTCGACCGCATCACGACCGTCGGCCACTCGCGCATCCCGGTGTACGAGGGCTCCGCCGACAACGTCATCGGCATCCTCTACGTGAAGGACGTCTTCCGGCGTATCGCGCGCGGCAATCGCGACCTCGAGCTCCGGCAGTTCCTCCGACCCGCGGTCTTCGTGCCCGAAACGAAGAAGGTCGATGCCCTCCTGCGGGAGATGCAGAAGGGCAAGGTCCATATCGCGATCGTCGTGGACGAGTACGGCGGGACGGCGGGTCTCGTCACGATCGAGGATCTCGTGGAGGAGATCGTGGGCGAGATACGCGACGAGTACGACGTCGAGCACGAGCTCGTGCTGCCGGTCTCCGAGAACGAGGCGCTGATGGATGCCCGCATCCCGTTCGAGGACGTGCGGGAGACCTTCGCACTCGAGGTGCGGCCGACCGAGGCGTACGACACGCTCGGCGGATTCGTCACGGCGCAGCTGGGACGCTTCCCGCGCCAGGGCGAATCGTTCGAAGCGGCGGGTGCGCGCTTCGTCGTCGAGACGATCGACGGCAAGCGTATCCGCCGGGTCCGCGTCACCCGACTGCAGCCGAGCCCGGAGCCGGCGTGAGCGACATCGGCCCGGGCGACGAGGAGCTCGTCCGCGTCGCCTCGCTCGCTCGGCAGCGCGCCCACGCCCCGTACTCGAAGTACAAGGTCGGCGCGGCGATCCGCACCAGGCGCAACAAGGTGCACAGCGGTGCCAACGTGGAGAACGCGTCGTACGGGCTCACCATCTGCGCGGAGCGGACCGCCGCGTTCGCCGCCGTCAATGCGGGCGACACCGCCTTCGACGCGATCGCGATCGTCATCGACGACGCGCGGCTACCCACGCCGTGCGGCGCGTGCCGTCAAGTGCTCGCGGAGTTCGCGCCCGGGATGCGCGTGATCCTCGCGACGGCCGGCGGCAAGCGAAAGGTCACGACGCTGGGCGAGCTGCTTCCGGACCCGTTCTTGCCGGAGAACCTGAGCAAATGAGCGGCCGGCCGTTCCTCCAGATCCCCGGTCCGACGAACGTGCCCGACCGGGTCCTGCGGGCGATGGACCGGGCGGTCATCGATCACCGCAGCCCTGCGTTCGGCGCGCTCGTACGCGGCCTGCTGCCGGACCTCGCGCGCGTCTTCAAGACCGAGCGCGGCCGGGTGATCGTGTACCCGACGTCGGGGACGGGCGCGTGGGAGGCCTCCCTGGTGAACGTTTTGGCGCCGGGTGCGGCCGTTCTGGCGTTCGACCACGGCCACTTCAGCGCGGGCTTCGCCGCCGCCGCCCGGAATCTCGGCTTCGCCGTGGACCTCGTGCCGCTGCGCTGGGGACAGAGCGTTCCGGCCGCGGCGGTCGCGGAGCATCTCTTGCCGAAGCATCGCGCCGTGCTCCTCGTGCACAACGAGACCTCGACCGGCGTACGGAGCGACGTACGCGCGGTGCGGGAGGCGATCGACGCGAAGCGCAGCGACGCGCTGCTTATCGTCGATACCGTCAGCTCGCTTGGAAGCATGGACTTCCGTTTCGACGAGTGGCGCGTCGACGTCGCGCTGACGGGCAGCCAGAAGGGTCTGATGCTGCCGCCGGGGCTGGGCATCCTCTGCGCCTCGCCACGCGCGATCGAGGTGGCATCGCGTGGAGGCAGCCCGCGGAACTTCTTCGACTGGCGTCCGATCATCGAGGACAACGCCGCGGGCTTCTTTCCGTACACGCCCGCGACGCTCGTGCTCTTCGGGCTCCGCGAGGCGCTCGACATGCTCATGGCCGAGGGGCTCGAGGCCGTGTTCGCGCGGCACCATCGCCTCGCCGAGGGCGTCCGCGCCGCCGTTCGCGCGTGGGGCCTGGGCATCCTCTGCGAGGAAGCGGAGGCGTGCTCGGACAGCCTCACGGCCGTCGTCATGCCGGAGGGACTCGACTCCAACGCGCTGATCGCCCGCGCGCGCGACCGCTTCGACCTCGCGCTCGGCGTCGGGCTCGGCAGGCTGCGCGGCCGGGTGTTCCGCATCGGCCATCTCGGCGCCCTCGGCGAGCTCGAGGTCCTCGCAGCGCTCGGCGGTGTGGAGATGGCGCTGCGTGAGAGCGGTCACGCCGTTGTCGCCGGCGCGGGAGTCGCCGCCGCGGAGGAGCTCTTCGTGACGGGACAGGCGGCCGAGAGGGCCGGTCAGCGCGTGTAGCGACCGCGGCCCACGACGAAACGATCAACGCGAAGAACTGGATCACTCCGGCGAGTGCTCATCCAGCCCCGAAGCGCGGTCGGGCGACCTCCGACCAGACCCCATCGACCTGGTCGTGCACGATCAGCTCCTTGACGATGAACTCCTCATCGAGAATGAGGTCGCCCAGCGATGCCCAGGCCTCGTCGACCTGCTCCTGACTGCCGATGCTGTCGCGGTGGAGCAGCGTGACGTGCGCTCGAAACGTCGCGCGCTCCGGGCCGAGCACGGCTTCGCGGTAGCGCCGGAGGTCGCTCTGCGGATCCTCGACGACCAGGAACAGGCCGGGGTCCGGCGCGAGCCACCGAGCGGAACGCGAGACCCGCAGGCGGAGCGGGGGCATCGAGGCGGCTACGGTGATGAGCCGCTCGAGGTCGGCCGGCTCGTCGATCACCGTCACGTGCGATTCGACCGTCGCGGACGTCTGCGGATCCCAACGATGCCGAAGCTCGTCGACGCGCGCCCGGAGGTCGCCGGTGAGCTCCGCGATCGCGATGCGGCGCGTGGGCGGGGTGTGGCTCAGGTCGGAGTCTGCGCGTCGGTCAGCGCGCGGTAGAAAGCGCTCGCGTTCGTCATCGAGAGGTTCTGCAGACCGCTGGAGATCCGCTCCTGCGAATACTCACCAGCCGACTCCACGTGGATCACGCCGTAGTCGCGGACTAGCGAGAGCGGGAACGGTCGCGCGAGACTTGCGTCCTGGACGCGGTCGAGGAGCAGCGCTGCCTGGTTGCGGTTGAAGACGCCCCAGCGCGCGATGACGCGGCGGTCGGTCAGCACGTACCAGCGTCTGCTCCACGGGATCCACTTGAAGACGACCCACACGAGCAGAACGAGGGCGGCGATCACCAGAACGCCCGCCATGACGTCCTGGCTCTGGCCGGCCGCGAAGACAGCGCCGACCACCAGGAGGATGAGCGCGACCACGAACAGCTCCCAGAGGAAGAGCGGTCGCGTCGCGATCAGGACGCGCTCAGCGGGTTCGAGGATGAGGTCGCCGGGCGCGTCTCCTCGTCTGTCGCGGTCCGACACGCGGGGAATGTTAGGCGGAGAGCGTCCCCGCCGCCGCCGGTTCGTCCGCCGCGCCGGTCGCGCTCGCGACGAGGTGGTCGAGCAGCCGCAGCGGCGGCCCACCGGACGCCGCCACGCCGTGAAGGAGATGGAGCGCGCGACCGCGGTGCGCCTCGATCTCGCGCTCGAGCAGCGGACGGATGCCAAGGTCGTCGAGGATGGCGCGGATCCGGTCCACGTTCTCGGCGGACAGCGGCGCCTGCGGAGCGAAGAGCTCATCGAGCTGCACGCGGACGCGCGGCGACGCGCGCTCGAACGCGAGGACCACGGGCAGCGTCTTCTTGCGCTTCACCAGATCGTTCATCGCGAGCTTTCCGGTGCGCTCGGTCGTGGCCCAGATGCCGAGCAGATCGTCATGAGCCTGGAACGCCTGCCCGAACTCCTCACCGAAGCGCGCGAGCTGGTCGCGCACCGACGGATCGTCGCTCGCGAGCATCGCCGCGCTCTGCGCCGACGCGGCGAACAGCGCGCCTGTCTTGCGTGCGGCCATGACGCGGTAGCGGTCGGCCGTCACGTCCGTGCGCGATTCGTAGCTGATGTCGAGGAACTGGCCTTCGCACACGCGGACGCACGTCTGGTCCATAAGGCTCGCGAAGTCGAGGATCCGCTCCGCCGGGAAATCCAGCTTCCGCAGGCGCTGCACCGCGAGCCGCGACACCGCGTACATACCGTCGCCGGCGTTGATCGCCTGCGGCACCCCCCAGACCGACCATACCGTCGGGCGGTGGTGACGGGCCGGATCCTGGTCCTCGATGTCGTCATGGATCAGCGTGAAGTTGTGCAGGAGCTCGATCGCCGCGGCGGCCGGCAGCGCGCGCTGCGGCGCTCCCGCGAGGGCCTCGAAGACCAGCAAACAGAGCAGGGGACGAAGGCGCTTGCCACCGCGCGGGCGAGCCGTGTCGAGGCCGAGGTGGTACAGCATCATCCCGTAGAAGGGCTGCAGCGCAGGCTCGGGCTGCGTCAGGAGCGAGCGGATCTCCTCATCGATGGAGGCGACGCGTGCCTCGAGGAGGGCCTGCGGCGACTGCGTTCCCACCGTGCTCGATGATACGTGTCGAGGACGCTCGCGCAGCGTCACGAGCGATTAGCATGCCTTCCTGATGGCGTCGCGCACGTATCGCGCCGAGGCGATCGTCCTGCGGACGGTCGATTTCGGAGAGGCAGATCGCATCCTCGTGCTCTTCAGCCGCCACTTCGGGAAGCTCCACGTCGTTGCCAAGGGCATCAGGCGTGCGACGAGCCGCATGGCGGGGCACGCGGAGCCGCTGACGCATGCCACGTATCAATTTGCGCGTGGGCGCGAGCTCGACGTACTGACCGGAGCGGAGACGCGGGCCATCTATCCGAGCATTCGCGACGATCTGATCCGCATCGCCGCGGGCTGGTACGTTGCCGAGCTCACCGACCGTTTCACGCTCGAGCGCGAGCCGTCGGCACCGCTGTTCGAGCTGCTCGAAACGGCGCTCCGGCACCTCGAGGCCGGCCACCCGCCGGGGCTCGTCTGCCGGTGGTTCGACCTGCATCTGCTCGATCGCGCGGGATTCCGCCCAGAGCTGTACGAATGCGTTTCGTGCCGCGAGGCGCTGCAGGAGCGGCAGAACGCCTGGAGCGCGGCCGCGGGCGGCGCGCTATGCGCGACGTGTGCGTCACGCGTGAGCACCGGTCTGACGCTCACCGTCCGTGCTTTGAAGTCGCTCCGATACCTGCTCCTGAGCGACTTCGCGAGCGCGGCCCAGCTGCGCGTCGACGCGCCGCTCGCGAGCGAGCTCGAGAACCACATGCGCTTCTTCGTGCAGCACGTGATCGACCGCGAGATCACCGCGGCGCGCCTGCTGGACCAGATCCGCGCGCTCCCGCCGCTCCCGAGTCCCGCGGTCTCGTGACCGCGCCCGATGTAGCCGACAAGCTCACCTCGCTCGCGAAACGGCGAGGGTTCGTATTCCCGTCGAGCGAGATCTACGGCGGCGCGGGTGCGACCTGGGACTACGGGCCGCTCGGCGTCGAGCTCAAGAACAACGTCAAGCGCGCGTGGTGGCGCGCGATGGTGCAGCTGCGCGAGGACGTCGTCGGTCTCGACGCCGCGATCCTGATGCATCCGAAGGTCTGGGAAGCGTCCGGTCATGTCGAGAACTTCACCGACCCGCTGGTGGAATGCCGCAACTGCCGCAGGCGCTACCGCATCGACGAGCTGCCGAACGGCGAACAGCTCATGGACGCCTGGCGTTCGAACAAGATCGACGTGAGCGGCGTGCCGTGTCCGAGCTGTGGCGAGAAGAAGCTCGCGGACCCGCGCCGCTTCAATCTCATGTTCAAGACCTTCGTTGGTCCGGCGGAGGACACCGCCTCGGTCGCGTGGCTGCGGCCGGAGACCGCGCAGGGCATCTTCGTCAACTTCGAGAACGTGCAGCAGGCCACGCGGAAGCGGATCCCGTTCGGCATCGCGCAGATCGGGAAGTCGTTCCGGAACGAGATCACGCCCGGCAACTTCATCTTCCGCTCGCGCGAGTTCGAGCAGATGGAGATGCAGTACTTCTGCCGGCCGGACGACGCACCGCGGTTCTTCGACGAGTGGCTCGCGCGGCGGCGTCAGTGGTACGCCGACCTCGGTATCGCGGACGACGTGCTTCGTTTCCGCGAGCATGCCGAGAACGAGCGCGCGCATTACGCGGCGAAGGCGGTCGACATCGAGTTCAAGTACCCGTTCGGCTGGAACGAGACCGAGGGCATCCACAACCGCACCGACTTCGACCTGCGCCGGCACAGCGAGTACTCCGGAAAGGACCTCCGCTATCACGACGACCTCGCCGGCGACCGGTTCCTGCCGTACGTGGTGGAGACCGCCGTCGGCGCCGACCGCGCGACCTATGCGCTCCTCTGCGCCGCCTACGACGAGGAGCCCGATAAGGAAGGCGTGCGCGTCGTGCTGCGGCTACACCGCTCGATCGCGCCGTACAAGGTCGCGGTGCTGCCGCTCTCGAAGAACGAGAAGCTCACGCCGCTGGCGCGCGAGGTGGCGGCCACCATACGTCCCCACTTCATGAGCACGTACGACGAGACGCAGGCCATCGGCCGCCGCTACCGGCGGCAGGATGAGATCGGGACGCCGCTCTGCGTCACCGTCGACTTCGACTCGCTCGAAGACCGCGCGGTCACGATCCGCGACCGCGACAGCATGGCGCAGGTCCGCGTGCCCATCGCCGAGCTCGTGCCCGCGCTGGGGGAGCGGCTCAGCGCCTAGCGTCGCGGCGGCCGCCTCTCTGGCCCCGCTCGTAAGTGCCGCAATCCTCGGCATCGTCGCCGCGGCGCTGGTCCTCCGCCGGCGCTAGCCTCGGAGTGGTGCTCCCGCTCGTCACCACGTTCGTCTCCGGCGCTTTCGCGGTCGCGGTGGCGATGCGCTACATGCGCAAACGGCGGCCGTCGCATCTCGCCTGGGCCGTCGGCCTGCTGCTCTTCGCCGTCGCGGCGCTCTGCGGCTTCCTGGCGCGCACCGCTGGCGCGACGGACCTCGAGTACCGGCTCTTCTACCTCTTCGGCGCGATCGCCAATGTCGCGTGGCTCGCGCTCGGGACCGTCTTCATCGTCGCGCCGCGCTACGGCCGCGTCGCACTCGCCGCGGTGCTCGCGCTGACCGTGGCCGCGGTCTACGCCGTGTTCTCCACGCCGGTCGACCTCGCTGTCGCCGTCGACACCGGCCGGGGATTCCCCGACGGGTCGCTGCCGCGCATCCTGGCCGGCATCGGAAGCGGACTGGGCAGCCTGGTGTTGATCGGCGGGGCGCTGTGGTCGGCCTGGATATTCGTACGGCGGCGCGATCAGGGCAGGCGGGCGCTGGCGAACGTGATCATCGCGGCAGGGGTCTTCATCGCCGCGGCCGGTGGCACCGTCGCGTTCACCGGGGCATCGGGGATCCTCGAGCTCACCAACCTGATCGGCGTGAGCGTGATGTTCGTAGGATTTCTACTCGCATAGGGACGCTACCCAGCACGACATAGAAGGAGGGCGCCATGCTCAAGCGACTTGTTGTCGCGATCCTCGGCCTGGTGTTGCTCGCGCAGCAGCCGGCCCTCGCGGTCGAGGTCGGCGAGGTCCGGAACTTCGGGCCGGATCTCAGCACCAGCTGCAGCTTTCCTGAAGGGATCGCCGCCGATGATCGCGGACGCATCTACGCGTCGTCGCTGAATGCGGGAGCGTCGAGCGGTCCGGCGAACATCTGCGTGCTCAACCGCGGCGGGCGGATCACCGACTCGATCTCCGTCGCGCCGGGACCGAGCGGGGTCACGCGGCTGCTGGGGATGCTGTACGTCCCGGGCGAGGGCCTCTACGTCGGCGACGTCGCGGACTTCGGAGGGAACGGGCGGGTGCTGCGCATCGACGTGCGGACGCACGAGGCGACGGTCGTCGCGAGCGGGTTCGGTGCGCCGAACGCTTTCGCCCGCGACCGCGCCGGCAACCTCTGGGTCTCCGACTCTTTCGCCGGCACGATCACGCGCATCGCCCCGGCGGGAACGACGACGACATTCGCGTATCCGGCCCAGCTCATGCCGCTGCTTGGGGAGAGCCCGCCGTTCGGCGCGAACGGGATCGCGTTCGACCCCGATGAGCAGTACCTGTACGTCGCGATGACGGCGCGCGACCAGGTCTTCCGCATCCGTTACAGCCATGGGACGCTCGGAGCGATCGAGCTATTCGCACAGGGGACCGCCGGTGGAGCGCTGGACGGCGCCGACGGCATCGCCTTCGACGCGGCCGGAAATCTGTACGTGGCGTCGAACCAGTCCGACCAGATCGCTGTGCTCTCTCCGGCCGGCACGGTGATCGCGGCCTACGTGGGCACGGGCGCCGACGCGATGAGCTCGCCGGCGAGCCTGGTGTTCGTCGGTCGCCACGTGTACGTGACCGACCTCGCGCTGTTCCACGGAGGCGTCGGCCAGAAGCTGAGCACGTTCAAGGCAGTGGAGCGCGGCGCGCGCTGATCGCTCGGGACGAGGGAACGGCTGCCGGGGGCTATCCCTTCGGCAGCTCTTCGTCCCCGACCAGGCGCGAGGCAAATCGCTGCGCGATCAGCGTCAGGGCCGCCGTGAGCGCTCCGCTGACGGATTGCCAGACCATCTGCTCGGCCTTCGGCGGCTGCTCGACCTCCGCGATCTCCTTGCGCAGCGTCTCGCGCAGCCGCTTGCGTGCCCTGCCCTTCAGCTTGTCGAGGCGTCCACCGAGCCTCGCGATGACGGCGTCCAGGTCGGTGTCACTGCGACGCAGCTTGCGGTCCCGCATGCCTTTCGCGACGGTGACCGCCCCGAGGGCGGCGATGGACCCGAGCGTCCCGAACACCGCCAGCGGCTGGCGGCGGACCAGGTTGCGCGGATCGACGTCCTCGCGCAGCCGCGTTCGCAGCTCGCTGAGGTCGACGTCGAGGCTCGCGCGGAGGTCGGCTAGCTCGCGCTCCGTCCGAGCAGACGGGCTTTCGCCCAACGCATCGTCTCCTTTAGTGAATTGATGGTCCGCGTGGGACCACGCAGGTCGAGTTTCCTGTAACCGACATAGCCGGTCAGCGCGGCCAGCGCCAGGAAGATCAGCAACGTGATGAGCGCGGCCACGGGGAACGGCAACCAGATCGCGATGACCGCGATGATCGTCACCGTGAGCGCGACGAAGGTACAGAGCACGAACGCGAGCGCAACGCCGAACCAGATCGCCGCGCGCAGGTTCGCCTGGACGATCTCCGCGATCTCCTGCCGGGGCAGCTCCAGCTGCTTGCGGATATAGAGCCGCACGTTGTCGCGGACGCGGCCGAGGAGCGTGCGGTAACCGGGTCGTTCGTACAAGGACGGCGAATGTAGCGCAGGAGCGCTCATGACGGACAGCGAGCACGAAGTCTGCCAGCGCGCGCGGCTCAGTGGCCTACGGCCAGCACGATCCCGGTGTCGACCTCGTCCACGATCAGCCGCCAGCAGCTGTCCTCGAACGCGATCGGCTTCCAGCCGAACGGAAACGCGGCGCCGCCCCACGGGGTCGTCAGCGCCGTAGCGGTGGCACCGTAAAAGACCTTCGTCGCCGGAGCGAAGACGTCGATCCGGTCGAAGCGCAGACTGATCTGGTCGCCGGGGATCGTCCCGCGGCGAACGATCCGAGGTCCTCCGCCGAGGAGATCGCCGACGGCGAATGTGTCTCCGACGATCCCCGTCCGCCCGTCGCTCGTGATGACCCCGGTCGCATCCCGCGTTCGCGTCGGCTCGCAGCCCGCGACCGGCGTCGCCGCTGGGCGCGCGGACGGCACAGGGCTCGATGACCTGGCGCCCGCGGACTGGGTTGGTGCGACGGCGGAGCTGTCTGCCGCGCAGGCCGCGAGCAACAGCGCAACAAGTGCCAAGGCCTTCACGACCCAGATACAACCCGCCGCTGAACGGGTTCCCATCAGATTCTGCGAGAATCGCCGAGTCCAACGGGGAGGTACGTGATGCCCGCACGCCGACGCGTGACCACCAAGAAGAGCAGCGCGAAAGCGAAGAAGTGGGTCTACCTCTTCGTCGACGGTAAAGCCGAGGGCAGCGCCAAGATGCGTTCGCTCCTGGGTGGCAAGGGCGCCGGCATCGCGGAGATGACCAACGCAGGCCTGCCGGTCCCCCCAGGTTTCACGATCACCACCGAGGCGTGCAACGCCTACTTCGCGTCGGGCAAGAAGCTTCCACCCGGGCTCTGGGATCAGGTCGAGAAGGCGCTCGCCCGAGTGGAGAAGTCGACCGCAAAGAAGCTCGGCGACACCAGGAATCCGCTGCTGGTGTCGGTGCGCTCGGGCGCGGCGATGTCGATGCCGGGGATGATGGACACCGTCCTCAACCTCGGGCTCAACGACGACACCCGTGCCGCTCTGGAGAAGCTCACCAAGAACCCGCGTTTTGCCTGGGACGCGTACCGCCGGTTCATCTCGATGTTCGGCCGCATCGTCCAGGACATCGCCCCGGACAAGTTCGACCACGCTCTCGAGGCGAAGAAGAAGGCGACCGGCGCGAAGTCCGACACCGACCTTACGCCGAAAGCGCTGCAGGAGCTCGTCGCCGAGTTCGAAGAGATCGTACGTCGCGAAACGAAGAGACCCTTTCCGACGGAGCCGGAGGATCAGCTGCGCCTCGCGATCGAGGCGGTGTTCGGCTCCTGGTTCGGGCGCCGCGCCGTCGACTATCGCAACGCGTTCAAGATCGCTCACGACCTCGGCACCGCCGTAAACGTGCAGTCGATGGTGTTCGGCAACATGGGCGAGGACTCCGGTACGGGCGTCGCGTTCACGCGCAATCCGAACACCGGCACGAAGGAGCTCTACGGCGAGTACCTGGTCAACGCGCAGGGGGAGGATGTCGTCGCCGGTATCCGCACGCCGTCGAAGATCTCCCAGATGAAGCAGGAGATGCCGAAGGTCTACGCGCAGTTCGAGAAGATCGCGCAGCGGCTCGAGAAGCACTACCGCGAAGTGCAGGATCTCGAGTTCACGATCGAACGCGCGAAGCTGTACATGCTCCAGACGCGCAGCGCGAAGCGGACCGCGCGAGCGGCGGTGAAGATCGCGACCGACATGGTGCGCGAGAAGGTCATCAACAGAGACGAGGCGCTGCAGCGCGTGGATCCTATGCACGTCGAGCAGCTCCTCCTACCGCGGTTCGACGAGGCGGAGGTCGAGAAGGCGCGGACGGCGGGTCGGTTCCTCGCGAAGGGACTCAACGCGTCGCCCGGGGCCGCCA
>Ga0114129_10004388_pt1 | contig 19896 bp, 18 predicted proteins | sample RhiMetdeltSRZDD1_FD_80071 | JGI IMG/M metagenome (GOLD analysis project Ga0114129, IMG submission 80071) | Populus rhizosphere microbial communities from Tennessee, USA - Rhizosphere MetaG P. deltoides SRZDD1 (version 2) (version 2) | ecosystem: Host-associated > Plants > Roots > Rhizosphere >...
CTCGACGATTAGAGGTACCGGTTCTGCGCAACTGCGAGATCATCCCGTGAGGGTGATGATCCCGCGCGCGCGAACGCGACACCCTAGTGCTATGCCGACAGAGGTCGAGCGCGATCACGCCGGCGAGTCGGCTACGCGCGGACCGTTGCCGGAGGCGAACGAACCGGTGGGGGAAGAGGCGAAGTGGCAGTTACGGGGCTGCCCTTCAAGTCCCTGGCGGCGATAGAGCGAAGCGGCGACGGCCGCACGAGCCCGATGGTCACGCGCGTGCCGCGCAAGATGCTCATCCCGCTGCTCGCAGCCGTCGTGCTCGCCTTCCCGACGATCGCAGTGGGCGCGCTCCGCGACGAAAAGACGCTCGCCGAACGGTATGCGCCGGTCGTGAGGCTCGTCTCCCAGGACAAGGAGTGCGGTCCGGGCGAGCCCTACGAGCCAATGGACGTCAACGCCCTCTTCGGCGAGCCGACAGTCGCGCTCAGGGGGCCGTGGACCCCCGACGATCTCGTCAAGATCGGCCCGACCGCGCAGGACCTCGCCAAGGGTCTTTACCAATACCACCTCGATTTTCCGGGGAACGCGCTCGAGCCGGGTTGCGACTACGAGCGTTGGGCGAGACGCGTGAGCGAAGGCCACCGTCCGACCGTGTACGCCCACGTCGCGACGGATCCCTTGCACCCGGGGAGTCTCGCGCTGCAGTACTGGCTCTTCTACGCGTACAACGACTGGAACAACCTGCATGAAGGCGACTGGGAGATGATCCAGCTCGTCTTCGACGCGAAAGACGCGCACGATGCGCTCGCGAGGCCGCCCACGAGCGTGGGCTACAGCCAGCACGAAGGCGCGGAGCGAGCGGACTGGGGCGCCGCGAAGCTCGAGCGCATCGGCGGCACGCATCCAGTCGTCTACCCGGCCGCCGGCTCACACGCCAACTTCTTCGACGAGGGGCTCTTTCTGGGCAGCTCCGCGAGCCAAGGCGTGGGCTGCGACGACACGGCCGGGCCTCACCACGACCTCGCCGCGACGGTGGCGGTCATTCCCAGCGACCCGGCGCAGGGGCGCGCGCAGTTCCCGTGGATCGCATTCGAGGGGCGGTGGGGCGAGCTGCAGCCCTCGTTCTTCAACGGACCGACCGGTCCCAATCTCAAGACGCAATGGACCGAGCCCATCCAGTGGTCAGAGGGCTGGCGCGACCGGAGCTTCACGGTCCCGACCGCGAGCCTGTTCGGCACGACGGCGACCAGCTTCTTCTGTCGCGCGATCGGCGGCGGGTCGGCGGCGCTCGTTCGGCTCGTGAAACGTCCGCTCCCGTTCATCCTCGTGACCGGCACACTCGTCCTTCTGCTGATCTATCTGCTCTCGCGGACGTCTTGGCGTCCGGCGGCGCCGTTCCGTCTGGCGCACCGGCGTGCCTGGGGTCAGACGCTCGCGGCAGCCGCGCGGATGTATGTCGCGAAGCTGCCTCTCGTCGTCGGGATCGGAATTCTGTTCATCCCGGTCTCGCTGCTCGTCGTGCTGCTGCAGGCCGTGCTGCTGCACAGCACCGGGATCCTCGGGATCGAGAGCGGGGCGGAGGGCAACAGCGTTCTCGCCTTCTTCGTGCTGGCGATCGGGACGGCGCTCACCCTGCTCGGGCTCGGCCTCGTCCAGGCGGCGACGGCGCGGGCGCTCGTCGAGCTCGACCAGGGACGGGCGATCGGCCCGCTGCGCGCCTATTGGCTGGCGCGAGACAGCATTCGGCCGCTGCTCGGCGCGCTCTTCCTTGCCGCACTCGCGGAGGCGCTGCTCGCCGGCTCGATCTACCTGTTGCCGGTCGCGATCTGGCTGGCGGGGCTGTGGGCTCTGATCGCGCCCGGCATCGAGCTCGAGGGGCTCTCGGCTGTTGGCGGGATGCGGCGCAGCCGGCGTCTCGTCCGCGGCAAATGGTTCAAGGTGACGTCCCTGATCGTCGTCGGCGCCGCGCTGGCCATCGTCGTCGGCCCGCTCATCGGCGTCGCGCTCATCCTCGGGACCGGCGCGCCCTTCTGGCTGGTCAACCTCGTCGCGGGCATCGTCTATGCGCTGACGATGCCGCTCGTCGCGATCACGACGGTCTACGTCTATTTCGATCGGAGGGTGGAGTACGAGCTCGGTCGCAGCGTCGAGATCGCCCAGCTCCCCGCCGAGATCGAGGTCGCAGGCTGAGATGGACGTCGAGCCCACCGCGGCCGGAAGGCTCGCGCGCTGGCTTCAGCGTGGTCGCTTGCTGCGCGAGCGCATCAACGCTGCGCGCGAGCGGCATGCGTCGGTCGATGTGGGCTTCGCAGTCGTCGAACGCGACTCCAACATCGGCGGGGCGCTGCTCGCCGGTGCGCTCGCCTACCGCCTCTTCGTCCTGCTGCTGCCCACGGCGCTCTTGCTCGTCTCCGGCCTCGGGCTGTACGCGGGGGCCGCCGACAAGAGCCCGACCGAGGTGGCTGAGGACGCGGGCCTCCATGGCCTGATCGCCAACGAGGTCGCGTCGGCGGCATCGGGCCGCGCGCGAGGCGTCGTCTTCCTCGTGATGATCCCGGCCGTGCTCTATGCGACGGCGACGCTGTATCGCGCGCTCGCGAAGGTGAACGCGCTCGTGTGGCAGGGCTCGGCGCGCGGCGTGCCTGTCGCGCCGCGAGGGATCTTCACGCTGCTGGCGGCCGTGGCGTTCCAGTTCGCCACCTTGGAGATCGTCGGCTGGATCCGCCGAAACGACCAGTTCGGCGGCGTCGCGATCCTGGTCGTCTATCTCGTGCTCGTGGGCGGCGCGTGGCTCGTCGTGTCGACGCAGCTGCCTCATCGCGACGCACGCTGGCCGGCCCTGCTCCCCGGCTCGTTGGCGTTCGGGATCGGCTTGCTGTTCGTCAACATCTTCAACGTGTACGTCACGACCCGTCTGGTGCAGGGTCGTTCGGACACGTATGGAGCGCTCGGGGTGGCGACGGCGCTCCTGTTCTCCCTCGTGCTCGTCGGTCGCGTGATGATCGTGTCGGCCGAGCTGAACGCGACGCTCGACGAGCGTCGTCGGCGGCGAATAGGGTTGACGGAGAGTTGACAGCCGCCGCCTCAGCGCTGCACTCGATGGACCTCGAAGAGGTGCTCGAGCACATCAACGTGCCCAGCTACTTGATCGACGCGAGTGGCATCATTCGCTGGGTCAATCCCGCCGCGCGGCGGATCGTCGGTGACGTCGCAGGCCGGCAGTTCACCTCGGTTGTCGCACCGGAGAACACACGGCGGGCTCGCGAGCTGTTCGCGCGGAAGATCGTCGGGGGGAAGTCGGCGACGGATGCCGGTGTCTCGATCGTCGACGCCGAGGGGCGCCGTGTGGGAGTCGAGATCACCTCCGTGCCCGTCCACGACGGCGAGCACGTCGTCGGGGTCTTCGGACAAGTGTCGGACATCGTCGAGGAACCGCACACGCATCCGGACCTCGAGCTCACGCCGCGCCAGGCCGAGGTGCTCGAGCTGCTCGAGCGGGGGCGTTCGACGAAGCAGATCGCCGACGACTTGCACCTCAGCCCCGAGACGGTCCGAAATCACGTCCGCCACGTGCTTCGCGCGGTCGGGGCGCACTCGCGACTCGAGGCGGTCGCGATCGCAAACGGCGCTTACTGAGCCGCTTTCCTTGATCGAGGGATTCTGAGAGCCGGGCTCCGGGATAGAATTTGAACCCCGGTCCAGCCTCCCCTCAAAGGAGAGTCTCCATGCAGGAACTCGACAAGATCTGGATGAACGGCGAGCTCATAGACTGGGCCGACGCCAAGGTTCATGTCGGCACGCACGGGTTGCACTACGGCTCGGGAGTGTTCGAGGGAATCCGGGCCTACGAGACCCCGAAGGGCAGCGCCGTCTTCCGTCTGACCGACCACCTGCAGCGGCTGCACAATTCCGCGCGGCTGCTGAACATGGAGCTCGGCTACACGATCGACGAGCTGCGCTCCGCGTGCATGGTCCTGATCGGCGCGAACGGCGTGCCGGAGTGCTACCTGCGCCCGATCGCGTTCTATGGCTACGGCGAGCTCGGCGTGGCGGCGACGGGAAATCCGATCGACGTCGTGATCATGAGCTGGCCGTGGGGGACCTACCTCGGGGCCGAGGGGATGGAGAAGGGGATCCGGGCGAAGATCTCGTCCTGGACGCGGATCGGGCCGAACGTCATTCCGCACGTCGCCAAGGCCACGGGCATCTACCTCAACTCGATGCTCGCGGTGATGGAGGCGAACCGCGCCGGCTACGACGAGGCGATTCTGCTCACGGACGAGGGCTACATCGCGGACGGCTCGGGCGAGAACCTCTTCCTGGTCAAGGACGGGACGATCTACACGCCCGACCTCTCCGCGTCGATCCTGCCCGGGATCACGCGCGACACGATCATCCAGATCGCCCAGGACCTCGGGTACACCGTCGTCGAGAAGCAGCTGATCCGCACCGACCTCTATCTCGCCGACGAGGTGTTCATGACAGGCACCGCGGCAGAGGTCACGCCGTTGCGCGATGTCGACGATCAGCCGATCGGGCCGCCCGGTCCGGTCACGCTCGCCATCCAGAAGGCGTACCTCGACACGGTGCGCGGTCAGAGCGAGCGCTGGGCGCACTGGCTCGAATACGCCACGACAGAGCCGGCGCGCGCGCAGGCTTGAGCCAAGCCGTTCGAGAAATACCTCTGTCGCGACCGTGGCTCGACGAGCGTGAGGAGGAGCTCGTCCTCGAAGTCCTGCGGTCGGGCCGCCTCTCGCTCGGCCCGTGGATCGAGCGCTTCGAGCAGGAGGTAGCGGAGCGCGTCTGCGCGCCGTACGCGGCCGCCGTGTCGAGCGGCACCGCCGGACTGCATCTGTTGTGCCGTATCGCCGGCCTCGGTCCGGGCGACGAGGTGATCACCTCGCCGCTGTCGTTCGTCTCCTCGGCGAACTGCTTCACGGTCGAGGGCGCGACCCCGGTGTTCGCCGACGTCGATCCGGTCACGCTCAACCTCGATCCCGCTGCGGTCGAGGCCGCGATCACGGAGCGAACGCGGGCGATCGTCGCCGTGGACATGTTCGGCTTTCCCTGCGACCTCGATCCGCTGCGCGAGCTCGCCGGTCGCCATGACCTCGCCCTGATCGAGGACGCGTGCGAGTCGCTCGGGGCCGAGTACAAGGGGCAGCCGCTCGGCTCGCACGGTCCGTCGGCCGTCTTCGCCTTCTATCCGAACAAGCAGATGGCGACGGGCGAAGGCGGCGTCGTCACGACGCACTCCGAGGAGGAGTGGCAACTGCTGCGCAGCCTTCGTAACCAGGGACGCTCCTACGAGACCGGCGCTGCCTGGTTCAACCACGTTCGCCTGGGGCTGAACTACCGCTGGACCGACGTACAGGCGGCGATCGGGCTGGGGCAGCTCGAGAAGCTCGACCGGATCCTGGAGCTGCGTGGAGAGGCGGCCGCGCGCTACCGCGAGCTGCTCGCCGGCGTCGACGGCGTCGAGTCGCCCGAGCCCGACGACGCCGAGCGGCGCCGCTCCTGGTTCGTCTACGTCGTGAAGCTGGACGGCGCGCTCGATCGCGACGCGGTGATGGACGCCCTCCGTGCCGAGGGGGTCGCGACCGCGGAGTACGTCCCCTGCATCCACCTGCAGCCGTACATGCGGCAGCAGTACGGCTTCGCCGAGGGCTTGTGTCCCGTCGCGGAGGGGATAGCAAGCCGCACGATGGCCCTCCCGTTCTTCACGCAGATCGAGCCCGGCGATCAGGAGCGCGTCGTCGACGTGCTGCGCCTGGCCGTCGGCGCGTAGCGTGCGCGTCAACTCCCTCGAAACCGCGCGGCCGTTCACGACGAAGGACGGCTCGACGATACGGGAGCTGCATCACACCGGCGCGCAGAGCCTGGCCGAGGCGACGCTCGCTCCGGGACAGACGACTCAGCGGCACTACCACCGGGCGAGCGAGGAGATCTACTTCCTGCTGGAAGGAGAAGGCGATCTGGAGATCGACGGCGAGACCACCCGGATCGGGCCCGGCGACGCCGCTCTGATCCCGCCCGGCGCCTGGCACGAGATCGTCGCCGCCTCGCCCCTGCGGTTCCTCTGCTGCTGCGCGCCGCCGTACAGCCACGACGACACGTTCTTCGAGTAAGAATCGGCGCGTGGCCGACCCGGCGCGCATGATCTTCCTCGGATTCGGCAAGTACGCACGCGCGGACCGGATCTATGCACTCGAGCCGCTCCCCGAGGGTGAGCGTGGGCACGGCAGGCGTACCCGCGTATGGATCGAGGGCGTCCCGGACCCGATCGTCGCGTCGCGAACGGAGCGGACGATCCTGCACGACATGGGACACGACACGGCCGCCAACTCGGCGCTGATCGACGAGGCGCTCGACCTCGCGGAGCGATTGGCCGAGCAGGCGCAGGCCGGTCGCGTCGATCTCACGGACCTCGGCCGCCGCGCCCGACGCCTGCTCGAGGCGAGCACGCGCGCCCCTGAAGAGAACAAGCTCTTTTGACGGACGAGCCCGGGGTCGCCGCCGCGGAACGCCGCGGCTTCCTGGCGCGCTTCGCGCTCGATCTCACGCCGTTACGGCGGTACTCGGCCTTCCGCCGCCTCTGGTTCGGCCAGGGCGTCTCCTTCATCGGCACGGAGATCGCGGAGGTCGCGCTCGCCTACCAGATGTATCAGCTGACCGGCTCGAAGCTCGCCGTCGGGCTGATCTCGCTGACACATCTCGTCCCGCTGCTGACGCTCACCGTCATCGGCGGTGCGATCGCGGATGCGGTCGACCGCAGGCGGCTGATGCTCATCCAGCAGGTCGGGATGGTCATCGGCAGCGTCGGGCTCGCCCTCAACGCCTCTCTGCACGACCCGCATGTCTGGGCGCTGTACGCATCGCAGCTGATCATCTCGTCGTCGTTCAGCATCGGGGCGGGAGCGCAGCGCTCAATGACGCCGCAGCTCGTCGACGAGGCGAACTTCATCTCCGCTTCGGCGCTGAACAGCGTCACGTCGCAGCTCGGCGCGGTTGCAGGCCCCGGCGTTGCCGGCCTACTGCTCAAGTACGTCGAGCTGAAGTGGATCTACCTCGGCGACTCGCTGTCATACGTCGGCGCGCTCGTCGCCGTCTTCCTGCTGCCGCGCCTCGTTGCCCGGGAGGATGCGGAGCGCGCGAGCTGGGAATCGATCAAGGCAGGGTTCACGTACGTGCGGCACCAGCCGGTGATCCTCGGCTTCTTCCTCGTCGACACGGTCGCGATGATCTTCGGGATGCCGTCGGCGCTGTTCGCGCCGGTGGCCAGCGACCGCTTCCACGATCCGTCGCTCGTCGGGTACCTGTACATGGCGCCTGCGGCCGGCGCCCTCCTCGTGTCGCTCCTGTCGGGACCGCTCCGGCACGTACGGCGGCAGGGCGTCGGCGTCATCATCTCCGCGTCGCTCTGGGGCGCGGCGATCTTCGCCTTCGCCTTTGCGCACGAGCTCTGGATCGCCCTGCTGCTGCTCGGTCTCGCCGGCTTCGGCGACCAGATCAGCGCGATCCTGCGCTCCGTGATGCTCTATCGCATCACGCCGAACGAGATGCTCGGCCGCGTTTCCGGGATCGAGTTCATGCAGGTCGCCGCCGCGCCGTCGATCGGCAACCTCGAGGCTGGAGCCCTCGCAAACGCGACGAACCTGACGGTCGCGATCGCGTCGGGCGGCCTTCTCTGCGTCGTCGGCTGCGGAGCCCTCGCGCTGATCTTCCCGGCGCTCGTTCGTTACGACTCGAGCAAGCCCGTTGCTCAGACGTAGCTTCTTCGCGCGCAGCGTCCACGAGGTCGCGCCCGACCTCATCGGGGTGACCCTCCTCGTCGGCGGCGTCGGCGGGCGCATCGTCGAGGTCGAGGCCTACGACCAGGAGGATCCCGCGAGCCACGGCTACCGCGGACGCACGCCTCGCATCGAGTCCATGTTCGGGCCGCCCGGGCACGCTTACGTGTATCGCTCCTACGGCATCCACTGGTGCCTCAACCTCGTCTGCGGGGCCGAGGGCGTCCCCGAGGCGGCGTTGATCCGGGCTCTCGAGCCGACCTCCGGCATCGACGAGCAACGCCGGCGCCGGCGCAACGACGACCTCCGTGCGCTCTGCTCCGGGCCCGGGAAGCTCTGTCAGGCGCTCGGCATCACGGGCGCGCACGACGGCCTGCCGCTCGACCGGCCGCCGTTCCGGCTGCGCGAGCGGAACGACGTCCCGGAGATCGTGACCGCACCGCGCATCGGCATCACGCGTGCGACGGAGCTCAGCTGGCGCTATCTCGAGGCCGACAATGTGTACGTCAGCCGTGCCCGACCACGAGCGTGACGTGCATGTGCGGTGCGGCCGCGACGCCTGGGGCGGGAGTCTGCGCGAGGACGCGACCCGCATGCCCTTCGGCGAATCGGGCGATCCCGGGAACGAGACCCCGGGCGCGTAGCCGCGTCCGTGCTTGCGGCAGCGAGAGGTCGATCACGTGGGGCACGACTCCGTGCAAGGGCTTCGCGAGCACGAGCGTGACGGTGTCCCAGGAAGACGCGCTGCCGCGGCGGGGAAACTGGTCGAGCACCAGATCGATTCGCTGCTTCGGCCGCGCCGGCTTGTAGACGATGTTCGCCGTCAGTGGCTGGCCGGCGAGTCGCAGCTTCGCGCGTGTGAGCGTCATGCCGACGACACGCGGGATCGCCACCTCGTTCTTCTTGCAGTTGGCGGTGTGGGTCGGCCCCCGGCCGGCGAAGTACGAGACGAGCGCCGTCTCGCGGCAAAGACCGTTGTCGAGCTGCAGCCGCCCGTCGCGCCACACGACGCGCTTCGTCGTGGAGTACGGGTACGAGTATCCCGGGAACGACTCCGGCGTCGTCCCGGCGAGCGCGAGCTGCGTGAAGGCGCGGAAGATCTCCGCCGGAAACGTCCCGCCGGCGACGGCTTCGCCGTGGTACTCCGTCAGCATCGGCCTGAGCTTGTTCGGGTAGCCGACCCACACCGCCGTCGCGAGCTGCGGCGTGTATCCCACGAACCACGCGTCGCCGTAGTTCTCCGTCGTGCCTGTCTTCCCGGCGACGATGCGACCGGGCAGCGCCGCGTTCTTGCCGGTCCCGGACCGGATCACTCCCTCGAGGATGCTCGTGAGGAGCGCGTCCTGGTCCGGCGTCAGCGCCGCGTGGTAGACGGGACGGTTGTCTTCCATGAGCTTTCCGGTCGCATTGCTGACTCGCGCGACCGCGCGCGGCCGGTTGCCGAACACACTCCCGTCGACGCGGCGTCCCTGATTGGCGAACGTCGAGAACGCGCGTGCCATTTCGAGTGGGCTGACGGCGTCGGCGCCGAGCCCGATCGCGAAGTACGGGTTCAGGTGTCGCGTGATGCCGACCTGGTGCGCGGTCTTCGCGACGTTCGCCGGCCCGACGAGCTTCGTCAGCTGGGCGAAGATGCTGTTGTCGGACACTGCGGTGGCCGTCACGAGGTCGCCGGAGCCGATGTAGTCGTTCTCGTAGTTGTGGACCGGCCAGTACTTGTCGCCGATGAAGATGCTGACGGGCTTCGAGGGGAACGTCGTCGACGGTGAGATCCCCTGCTTCAGCGCAGTCGCGAGCACGAACGGCTTGAACGAAGACCCCGGCTGGCGCTCGCCCTGCACCGCGAGGTTGAACTGGCTCTGCCGGAAGTTGTCGCCGCCGTACATGGCCAGGATCTCTCCGGTGCGCGGTCGCACGGCGACGAGCGCGGCCGACGGCCCGTTCGGCTCCTTCAGCACGCTCTGAATCGCCTGGCGTGCGAGCTTCTGCAGCCGCAGGTCGATCGTCGTCTGAACGTTGAGGCCGCCGCCGAACACACGTCGCGTCCCGTACCGCTCGATCAGCTGCTGCTTCACGTAGTTGACGAAGTACGGAGCAGGGCCCTCGATGCCGGGAAGATGGACGTCCTGCGCGCCCGGCAGGGGGGTTCGGTTCGCCCGCTGCACGTCGAGGGGCGAGATGTCCCCTTGAGAGAGCATTGCCTGCAGCACCTCGAGCCTGCGTGCGCGGGCCGCTTTCGGGTTCGCCACGGGGTCGTAGCGGCTCGGGTCGGAAGGGATCCCCGCCAGCAGCGCAGCCTGTGCGAGCGTCAGCCGTGAGGCGGTCGTGTTGAAGTAGGTCTGGGCGGCCCGCTGGACCCCGTACGCACCGTTTCCGAAGTAGATCGTGTTCAGGTACGCGGTGAGGATGCGGAGCTTCTTCCAATGCTGCTCGAGCTGCCAGGCGAGCGCCGCTTCCTTCAGCTTGCGGCTGATCGTGCGCGCGCTCGTCACGCACGAGTTCTTGACCAGCTGCTGCGTGATGGTCGAGCCACCTTGTACGACGCCCTTGTGAGCGAGGTCGGCCCAGACGGCACGTGCAATACCGCGCAGGTCGACGCCGTTGTGCTCGTAGAAGCGCTTGTCCTCGATCGCGACGATCGCCTGCTTCATGATCGGCGAGATCTGGTTCGTCTCGACGAGGATCCGGCTCTGGGAGCCGCGGAGCGTCGCCAGGATCGTGTGGTCGTCGTTCGCGTAGATGTGGCCGTCGAGCTCGTGCGGCACCTGGCGTGGGTCGCAGTTCGGAATCTGGCTCGCGACCGCGGTGATCAGCCCGAAGCTGAACGACGACACGCCGAGCAGGAGGAGAAGCAGCAGGATGGTGAGGAGGCGGAGCTTGCGGATCCGGCGCCGCCGCCCATTCGAGGCGGGCGCAGGTGTACTGCGTCTGCGGCGAAGCAAGCGGACGATTCTAGCTCCGAACGCTGAGGAACGGCTTCTGCGTCGGCGTGTCCACGCCGCCGCTGCGTTCCTCGGTGACGAGCACGCTCGCCCCTGGTTTCACCGAGCCTTCGAGCGGGACGGCGACGACGCCGCCACCGTCGAAGGTTCCCGCGGCTTTGGGTGTTCCCCCGGCGCTGATCCACGCCTCGTAGGTCTTCCCGTGCGGCGCCGCTTCCAGGTTGTGCACGACGAGCGCCGCCTCGCCGTTCTTTGCGACGACGAGCGTTCCCCGTGCGAACGAGATCGTCCGCGCGCCGGGGGTCGCGAGGATCGCGGCGACCCGCTGCTGCCGAGCGAGCTCGGCGTCGCGCCGGTCGAGCTTGCTCGACAGCGACCCGGCCCAGATGCCGAGCGCCACGGCCACGCATGCCGCGACCGCGGCAGCCGCCGCGAGCGGCACGAGCCGGCGCGGTCGCATCGGGACGACATTGGGCCGCTCGCGCTGCGCCTCTTGCAGGATCCGCGCGCGGAGATCCGGCGGCGGGGGCGGCGCTTCGGTGGCGAGCGCAAGCGCGCCCGCGGCCTCCGTCAGCGCTGCGAGCTCGTCGCGACAGCGCTCGCAGCGTGCGAGGTGCGCCTCGTACGCGCGCGCGTCCTCCGGATCGAGGGCGTCGAGCGCGTACGCAGGGGTCAGGTCGTGGAGTGCGTTGGCTTCCATGCCGTTTCTCCGTTGGGCTCCGCGAGCAGCTCGCGCAAACGCGCGAGCCCCGCGAACATCCTGCTCTTGATCGTACCGACGGGTTGTCCGAGCCTCTCCGCGAGCTCGGACTGCGTGAACCCGCCGTAGTAGGCGAGCTCGAGCGCCTCTCGCTGCTGGTCGGGCAGCTGCCGCAGGGCCGCCTGCACGCGCTCGCGTTCGAACCGCAGCCAGGCGTCATCCTCTGCGGACTCGGTCGCCGCCGGTTCGCCGCGCTCCGTCAAGGGCTCTGCGCGTCTGCGGTCCTCTCGCCGCACGAGGTCGACCGCACGCCGGTGGACGAGCGTCAGCAGCCATGTGCTGGCCTTGGCGCGTTCGGGCATGTAGCGGTCGGCGTTTCGCCACGCGGTGAGGAAGCCTTCCTGCACCGCGTCCTCCGCGAGCTTCTCGTCGCGGAGCATCCGCAGCGCCAGGCCGTAGGCGACGCGCCCGAAGCGGTCGTACAGCTCCGCGAGCGCTTCGGAGTCCGAGCGCGCGACGAGCGCGACGACGGCCTCGTCCGAGAGATGTGCGAACGGCCGGGCCATCGCCGCATATTCGCGCATCGGTCCGAACCGGTTCGGCCGCGTGCGCGAATCAGGCCCGACATGCACGCCACCATCGTTGAAAGGAGCGACAGGACGATGCGAAAGCTCGCACTCGTTCTCCTGGCGGCCGCAGCCTCGGCAGCATTGATCACTGCGCTCGCGTCGCGGGGCGGGAGCCCCTCGGCGGCCCAGGCATCGAGCCACCGGGAGGCACCCCTGATCTCGGAGGACCCCTCCGCGGACAACACCGACACCTACGCGTTCCGCAGCCCGGACCGTCCGGACACGGTGACGCTCATCGCCAACTACATCCCGGGCGAAGACCCCGCCGCAGGCCCGAACTGGTACACGTTCTCGACGTCGGCGCGCTACGTGCTCTACGCCGACAAGAACGGCGACGGGAAGCCGGATGTGACGTGGAGGTTCCGCTTCACGAACGAGGCTCCGGTCGCATTCCTGCAGAACACGCAGCAGAAGTACACGGTGACGCGGCTCGACGGGAAGTCGTCACGCGTCGTCGGGAGCGGTTTGCTGACGCCGCCCGACAACATCGGTCCGAGGTCGACCGCGAACTACCACGCGCTCGCCCTCGCAGGCGTGCACGACCTGAACGACGGCTCGAAGGTCTTCGCCGGCCAGCGTGACGACGGGTTCTTCGGCGACATCGGCGCGATCTTCGATCTCGTGGCCATTCGCCACGGGACCGGCGCGACCGGCGGCGGCAAGGACTTCTTCGCCGGCTACGGGGTCCACGCGATCGCGCTGCAAGTTCCGCTGTCGCAGCTCGACAACGGCGGCAACCACATCGTCGGGATCTGGGCGGCGGCCGAGCGGCCGAAGGTCACGGTTCGCGGCGGGAGCAAGCAGTGGGTGCAGGTCTCTCGTCTCGGCAATCCGCTGATCAACGAGGTCCTGATCCCCACCCAGCTGAAGGACAAGTGGAACGCGACCACGCCTGACAAGGACAAGCAGTTCGAGCAGTACTACTCGAGCCCCGTCCTCGCGCATCTGCTCAATCAGCTCTATCCGCAGTTCGGACCCTTCCAGGAGACGAATCGCAGCGACCTCGTCTCGGTCCTGCTGACGGGTCTCAAGGAGCCGAACCTCAACTACACGGGCCCGACCGACGCCGACGAGCTCCGGCTCAACCTGGCGATCGCGCCGACCGCGCCGATCGGCCAGGGCAACCGGCTCGGCGTCCTCGGCGGGGATCTCGCCGGCTGGCCGAACGGCCGTCGACTCGAGGACGACGTCATCGACATCGCCGAACGCGCTGTCGGCGGCGCCCTCATCGGCCACAGCCTGCCGCTCGGCGACGGCGTGGACGCGAACGACGTCCCCTACATGACGACGTTCCCGTACCAGGCCGACCCGTTCAGCGGGTTCGACAACACGAAGGGACAGCAGAAGCCGTGAAGAGGCTTCTCGTCGGAGGAGCGGCGGCGGCGGTGACCGCCGCCGCCCTCCTGCTCGGCGGCGTGCTTTCCGGGGGCGGCTCGGCCTCTTCGGCGCGACCGCTCTCCCCGGCAGCGTTCGACCGCCGGGGAAACGCGTTCGCACAGCGGGCGCGCGAAACCGGCGATGCCTCGTTCTACGCACGCGCGGAGGCCGCGTACCGCCGGGCGTTGCGCGTCGCGCCCACGGATCTTCCGGCGACGCTCGGGCTCGGCTCGGTCGCGCTCTCGCGTCACGAGTTTCGGCGCGGTCTCCAGCTTGGACGCCGCGCGCTGGCGCTGTCGCCTTCCACCGCGGAGGGATACGGCGTCGTCGGCGACGCGCTCGTCGAGCTCGGGCGCTACCGGCACGCATTCGCGGCGTTCGACCGGATGGTCTCGCTCAGGCCGAGCGTCAGCTCATACGCGCGGGTGTCATACGCGCGCGAGCTTCTGGGCAACGTCGAAGGCGCCGCCCGGGCGATGCGCTACGCAGTCGACGCCGCCGTCGGCGAGCCGGAGGCGCTCGCGTGGTCGCAGACGCAGCTCGGCAAGCTGTACTCGTCCCACGGCAGGCTTGCGGACGCCGCGAGCGAGTACGAGGCGGCTTTGCGTGCGCGGCCCGCGTACGCGCCGGCGCTCGACGCACTCGCGCAGGTCGAGGCTGCCCGCGGCAGGCTAGGGCACGGGCTCGCGCTCTCCCGCCGCGCCTCGGAGATCCTGCCTTTGCCGCAGTACGTCGCGACGTACGGAGATCTGCTCCGCCGGGCCGGGCATCGGGCCGCCGCGCAACGGCAGTACGCACTCGTCGGCGCGATCGCGCGCCTCGAGCGCGTGCACGGCGTCAACGTCGACCTGGAGATCGCGTTGTTCGACGTCGATCACCGGATCGGGCCACGGCGGACAGTGGCGCTGGCACGCGTCGCGCAGCGCGAGCGTCCCTCGATCGACGGCGACGACGTCCTGGCATGGGCGCTGGCACGCAACGGCCGGTGCGCCGAGGCGCTCGCCTACTCGACGCGTGCGCTCCGGCTCGGAACGCTCGACGCGCCGAAGTTCTTCCATCGCGCGGTCATCGAGCGCTGCCTCGGACACCGCGTTGCCGCACGCCGCTGGTTCGCGCGCGCACATTCGACGAACCCGTACTGGAGGCACCCGTGAAGCGGCTCCTCGTCGGTGCGGCGTTGGTCGCCGCCCTCGTCCTCCCGGCAGCAGCGTCGGCGCACCCGCTCGGCAACTTCACGATCAACCGCTTCAGCCGAATCGAAGTGGCCGGCCCGCGACTGTACGTCGATTACGTGCTCGACCTGGCCGAGATTCCCACCTTCCAGGCAGGACGCATCGACGCGCCGGGCTACGCGCGTCGAATCGCGCACGGCGTCCAGCTGACGGTGGACGGTCGCCGGGCGCGGGTCGTTCCGGTGGAGTGGGCGCTCGCGCACCCGGACGGGGCCGGCGGGTTGAAGACGACCCGGTTCGAAGTGATCCTCCGCGGGCCGCGGCTCGGGGGACGTAGCGCCGTCGGCTACCGGGACGGCAACTACGCCGACCGCATCGGCTGGAGGGAGATCGTCGTCGGCGATGCGCCGAGCCGCAGCCACGAGCTTCGCGCCTACCCGAAGAATCTGCTCTCGGCGCCGCTGGAGATCACCCGTGTCCGCACGAGCCTCGTCCCGGGGACTGTCCCTAAGACACGTCCGCATGTGGCGCGTGGCGCTGTCCTGCGCGCGCCCGACCGCGTAGCCGATTCGGGCTTCGCGTCACTCGTCGCACGCGATCGCCTCGGCGTCTGGGTCGTGCTCGGCTCGCTCGCGGTTGCGCTCTTCTGGGGCGCTGCGCACGCGCTGTCGCCCGGACACGGGAAGACGATCGTCACGGCCTACCTCGTCGGGCAGCGCGGCTCGCCGCGGCACGCGGCCCTGCTCGGACTGATCGTCACCGTGACCCACACGATCGGCGTCTTCGGGCTGGGGCTCGTGACGCTCCTGCTCTCGCGCTTCATCGTTCCCGACCACCTCTATCCCTGGCTCAACCTTGCGTCCGGCGTGCTCGTCGTCGCGATCGGCGCCTCGGTGCTGCGAGCGCGGTGGCGTCATCGGGCGCACCCCCGTCACCATCACCACGGGCACGAGCACGAGCTCGCCCTGAGCCGCCGGTCCCTCGTTGCGGTGGGAGTCTCGGGCGGTCTTCTCCCGTGCCCCTCCGCGCTCGTCGTGCTGCTGGCGGCGATCTCGCTCCACCGGGTCGGGTTCGGCCTGCTGCTGATCGTCGCGTTCAGCGCCGGACTGGCGCTGACGATCACCGGCATCGGCCTCGCCGCCGTGCTGGCACGCACCGCCTTTCGCCGGTTGAGCTTCGAAGGGCGCGTCGTTTCCCTGCTGCCGACGTTCAGCGCGCTCGTCATCGTCGCGGCCGGCATCGGCATGACCGTCAGGGCTGTCTAGATGTTCGGGCTCGACCACCGGATTGCAGGGCTCTCGAGTGGGACGACGCTGTTGGTCGTCGTCGCTGTCTCGATCCTGCTGGGGCTGCGCCACGCCACCGACCCGGATCACCTCACCGCGGTCACGGCGATGATCGCGTCCGGTCGCGACCGCGCGACACACCACGCCGCCCGGCTGGGCCTGACCTGGGGGCTCGGTCATGCCACGTCGCTCTTCGTGTTCGGCCTACCGGTCGTCCTCTACAGCGCGTACCTCCCGCGCAGCCTGCAGGACGCGGCCGAGACGGCCGTCGGCGTCGTGATCGTGCTACTCGCCGTCGGTCTCTTGCGCCGCTCGCGCGGTGGCCCATTGCATGCGCATGCACGAGGGCGAAAGCCATGGCAGGCGTTCGCGATCGGGCTGGTGCACGGGATGGGAGGAACCGCCGGCGTCGGTTTGCTGCTCCTGGCGACGATTCAGAGCCGTCCGCTCGCAGTCCTTGCACTGGCGCTCTTCGCGACGTGCACAGCGATCTCGATGACGATCCTCTCGGCGGGCTTCGGCGCGGCGATGAGAGCCGGAAGTGTCGGGTCCTCGTTCCACCGCGTCGCACCCGTCTTCGGCGTGGCGAGCCTCGCCTTCGGCGTTTGGTACGCGCTCGGCGCGCAGGGTGTGGTGCCGTACATGCTGTAGGTTGCGCCACGTGGCCACCGTCGCCCCGTACGGCTCGTGGTCCTCTCCGATCACGCTCGACCTCGTCGCCGACGAGGGCGGCGTCGCCTACGGCTTCCTCTCGGTCGGCGAGGAGGGCCTGTACTGGCTGGAGAGCCGACCGACAGAGCAGGGGCGTCAGGCGCTCGTCTTCCTGCCGCACGGGGGCTCGGCAGTGGACGTCGTTCCGGCGGGCTTCAATGTGCGCACTCGTGTGCACGAGTACGGCGGAGGCGCGTGGTTCCGAGACGGCCGGACCGTGTACTGCTCCAACTTCGACGACAGCCGGCTCTACCGGATCGACGGCCCGGGGGCCGACCCGCAGCCGATCACGCCCGAGCCGCCCGCGCCACAAGCCTGGCGCTACGCCGACGGGCGCGTCTTCGCGGACGGTCGCCTGATCGTCTGCGTCCGCGAGACGCACGGCGACGGCGAGCCCGTGAACGAGCTGGTCGTCCTGGCGGCCGACGGCTCGGAGCAGCCTCGGGTCGTCGCGAGCGGCCGCGACTTCTACGCCGCGCCTCGGCCGAGCCCGGACGGCAGCCGCCTTGCGTGGCTCGCGTGGGACCACCAGCACATGCCGTTCGAAGGCACCGATCTCTGCGTCGGCGACTTGCGCCCCGACGGATCGTGCGCGAATGCGCGGCGGGTGGCGGGCTCCGCGACGGAGTCGATCTTCCAGCCCGAGTGGGGGCAGGACGGCGACCTCTACTTCGCCTCCGACCGCAGCGGCTGGTCGAATCTCTACGTCGAGCGCGACGGCGAAGTTCAGGCGCTCACGGAGGAGCAGGCCGAGCTCGGCTATCCCCAGTGGGTCTTCGATCTCTCCCGCTACGCGTTCCTGGCCGACGGGCGCATCGCCTGCGTGTTCACGCGCGATGCCGTCGACGGCCTCGAGCTGCTCGACGTCTCGACTGGGCGTCTCTCACGCGTGGACCTCCCGTACACGGCTTTCAACTCGCCTTCGCTGCAGAGTCACGGCGCGAAGCTCTACTTCCCGGCGACCTCGGCGACGGAGCCGACGGCCATCGTCGAGCTCGATGCGGAGTCCGGCGCGCACCAGGCACTGTCCCGCTCGACCGAGCTGACGCTCGACGAGGCATACCTGTCGACGCCCGAGGCGGTGACGTTCGCCGGTGCGCACGGGTTCTACTACGCGCCGAAGAACCCGGACTTCGAGGGCCCGGAGGACGAGCGTCCGCCGCTGATCGTGTACGTGCACGGCGGCCCAACCGCGCACATGTCGCCGATCCTCCAGCTGAGCGTGCAGTTCTTCACCACGCGCGGGCTCGCCGTCATCGACGTCAACTACGGCGGGAGCACGGGCTACGGGCGCGAGTACCGCGACCGTCTGCGCGGCGAGTGGGGGGTCGTCGACGTGGAGGACAGCGCGGCGGCGGCAGGGTATCTCGCGGAGCGTGGTGACATCGACCCGGCCCGTGTGGAGATCACCGGCGGGAGCGCCGGCGGCTACACGACGCTGCTCGCGCTGGCCGTCCGCGACGAGTTCGCGGCGGGGACGTCGCAGTTCGGCGTCGCCGATCTCGTCACGTTCCACGAGGACACGCACAAGTTCGAGTCGCACTACGACGAATACCTCGTCGGGCCGTGGCCGGCGGCGATCGAGCTATACCGCGAGCGCTCGCCGATCACGCACGCCGACGCCATCTCGCGTCCGCTGCTCTTGCTGCAGGGTCTCGACGACAAGGTCGTGCCGCCGGCGCAGTCCGAGGTGATCGTCAAAGCTCTGGAGCAGCGCGGCATCCCTCACGCATACATCGCGATCGCGGGCGAAGGACACGGCTTCCGGAAGGCCGAGAATCAGAAGCGCGCGCTCGCGGCGCACGCGTCGTTCCTCGCGCAGGTGTTCGGCTTCGACCTCGCCGATGAGGTCGAGCCGATCGAGATCGAGAATCTCGACCACGTTGCCACCTGACCTGACGCGGCACGCCGTCGATGTCCTGCCCGAGGGCGAGCTCGAGCGCAAGCTGAAGCTCGGTCGCCCACTGCGCGTCAAGCTCGGGATCGACCCGACCGCGCCGGACATCCATCTCGGCTTCGCCTTCGTCCTCGATCGGCTCGCGGAGTTCCAGAAGGCGGGGCACACGATCGTGCTGATCGTCGGGGACTACACCGCGCGGATCGGCGATCCGTCGGGACGTTCAGAGGAGCGGCCCGTCCTGCCGGGCGAGGTGCTCGACGCAAACGCGAGGGAATTCGCCGAGCAGGCGTTCCGCGTGCTCGACCGCGAGCGCACAGAGATCCGGTTCAACGGCGAGTGGCTCGGCAAGCTCTCGTACGCCGAGGTCGTGCGCCTCGCGCGCACGATCACGGTCGCCCGCATCCTCGAGCGCGACGACTTCGCGAAGCGGTTCGCCGCGCACGAGCCGATCTCGATCTCGGAGCTGCTGTACCCGTTGATGCAGGCGTACGACTCCGTCGCGATCGAGGCCGACATCGAGATCGGCGGAACCGATCAGCTGTACAACCTGCTGGCCGGGCGCGACGTGATGCACGACTACGGGCTGGACCCGCAGCTCGTCATGACGTACCCGCTGCTCGTCGGCGTCGACGGCGCGGAGAAGATGTCGAAGTCGCGCGGCAACTACATCGGGATCAACGACCCGCCCGAGGAGATGTTCGGCAAGACGATGTCGATCCCCGACTCGGCGCTGCTGCAGTGGTGGGAGCTGCTCGTCGGCGACGACGCGCATCCGGAGGACCCCATGGAGTGGAAGCTCGAGCTCGCGCGCCGGATCGTCGGCCGGTGGCACGGCGAGGACGGCGCGCGCCGCGGCGAGCAGCACTTCACTCGCGTCGTGCGCGAGCATCAGGCGCCCGACGACGTCGAGGAGGTGCCGGTGTCGGAAGACCCCGTCCATCTCCCGGCCTTCCTCGCAGGGCGGCTGGGGGAGTCGTCCAGCCACTGGCGGCGCGTGATCGACCAGGGAGGGGTCAAGCTCGACGGCCGGCCGGTCGAGGGCTACGATCTCGGGCTGTCGGAGGCGGACGGGGCCGTTCTCCAGGCAGGCAGGCGGCATTTCATGCGCTTGACGAAGGGTTGAGCACTGCTATCATTCCTCGGCTGCCCGATAGGGCGGCGTATGACAGTCCCTGACCCTCGACACTGGAGCGCCCTCAGGACGCAATCGGATACGAAGCAAGTTCCGAGCATCCCTGGGCCTCTGGCGCGAGTCGGAGGCTTTTTTACGTCGCAAGCAGCGCCGGTCTTTGAAAACTCAGCAGCGTGCGTTTACGTCGAGACCTCGGCGGCTCTCTGATGGCCGGCGAGGACACGAACAAACCTGTCACAGACCTTCGGGTCTGGACTTTGAGCACA
>Ga0114129_10004390_pt1 | contig 19893 bp, 19 predicted proteins | sample RhiMetdeltSRZDD1_FD_80071 | JGI IMG/M metagenome (GOLD analysis project Ga0114129, IMG submission 80071) | Populus rhizosphere microbial communities from Tennessee, USA - Rhizosphere MetaG P. deltoides SRZDD1 (version 2) (version 2) | ecosystem: Host-associated > Plants > Roots > Rhizosphere >...
ATCCTTCCGGCCGGGGCGGTGGATGGTGCCGCCGTCGTAGTGGTCACGGAGGTGCCGCAGCATCTCGGGCACGTCCGGTCGGCCGGCCGCCGCCAGGAAGCGGCAGCTCGCGTCGTACCGGGCCTCGGCCCGGTAGCGAGGCTCGGGGTTCTCGAAGGCGGCGCGGAAATCGAAGCGGCGACCCGGTGCGGGCGTCCACCATCCGCGCTCCGCGGCGTAGGCCTCGATACCCGACGACGCCTCGTCCCAGTCGTCGCCGATCGTCGCGAGATTGGAGACGGCCGCCCGGCCACGGACACGTCGGGCTACCCAGTGGCGGCCCGACGTCTCGAGCACCCAGGCAGTCCCGGGATCCGCGATGATGAAGCTGTTGTGGTAGAAGCGGCGGCCCCCGTGCTGGGCACTGCCGCCCTGACCGTGACGCTCGAGGAGATCGGTGATCACGCGCTTGGCGTCGTCCGCGGTCCCACCGCGCTCGAGACCCAGCCGCAGGAGGTCCATGCCGAGGAGACCGGTCTCGGCGGGTGTCTCGCGCGTGTGGAGGGCCTCGTTGCCGATCGCCACGCCGGCGGCGTTGACGCCGTGCTCGAACCCCCAGATCCACCAGGGTCGGCTGCCCAGCACCGCCCGGGTCTCGGGGACCTCGGGGATCTCGAGGTACGTGCACCGGACGGTGGCGCCGGGCGGATGGCGCCGCGCCGGTACCGCCTGGAGCGGCTGGCATTCCGTCGCCGGGCGATCGCTGTTCTTGGCGAAGAGGGTGCGGCCGCTTCGTGTCTCCGACCCGAGAGCGACGAGCGTGTCGCAGCTGGTGTTCACGGGATCCTCCCGCTCGGTGATGGGGGTCCGGCCAGGCCCGAGCATAGCACCAGTCAGCGTTCGGCCGGTTCGATGACGACGGCGGTGCCGTAGGCGAGCACCTCGGTGACGCCGGGGGCGATCTCGTTCGCGTCGTAGTGCATGGCGATGATGGCGTTGGCGCCGACCTCGGCGCCGTGCCGGACCATGAGATCGAAGGCGTCCTGCCGAGTCTGCTCGCAGAGCTCCGTGTAGAGCGTAATGTTGCCGCCGAAGAGCGTCTGGATGTACGCGCCGATGCTGCCGACCACGCTGCGGGAGCGCACGACGATGCCGCGCACGACGCCGCGGTGCCGGACGATACGGTGGCCGTCGAATCCCATCGCGGTCGTCACCCGGTCGGGCGGGATCGCCATGCGTGCCTCCTCAGAGATCTCGGCGTCGAGAGCGTCCGACCCGCCCCGCCCGTCGTCCGGGGGTCACGTCAGGGGGACGTAGTCGTACTCGCCGATCCCCTGCAAGACCAGGAAGGTAGCGGAGGTATCCCCGGCATTCGTGACCAGGTGCGGGCGCCCGGGCCGAACCGAATACGTCTCGCCGGGTCCAAGGCGCACCTCCTCGTTGGGATCGCGCAGGAACAGCCGGAGCCGGCCCTGGAGGACGTAGAACGTGTCCTGGATGTCGGTGTGGTAGTGCCAGGGGACCCGCTGGCTCGGGGAGATCTGCAGCTCGGAGATCCGGAAGCCCGGCCGCTCGGCGTGACGGGCGCGCCGCTCCACCTCGTACAGATGGCTCGAGTCGGTGACGGCCTCCATGATGGCCTCCTCTGGTTGCGCGGGGCGGCGGCCAGTAGAGCCGGCCGTCGCGGCCCCGCTAGGCGACTCGCCTAGCGTCGCTCCGCGGGTGCCCGGGGACTGCGGGGGGCGATCGGCACCGCTCGCTGGAGCGCCACCAGCGTGAAGAAGAGCCGGATGCGGAGTCGCACCGCGAGGGACGGCCGCCAGTTCCCGGCCAGGACCGAGAGCACGGCCTGGTAGACGCCCCAGCGCTTGGTCCGCCGGAACCACAGGTCCCGGAAGTTCGGATTGTAGAAGCCCACCGCGAAGCGCCGGAAGTGGTGGTAACGGAGCCGCACAAGGCGCTCGTAGGCCGCGAATCGGCGCCTGGTCAGATCGCCGTCTCGAAGCCCCGCGTCGATCGCGGCCGCGGCCTCGAGCCCGCCCTGCATCGCCAGGAGGACGCCGGTGGAGAAGATCGGGTCGAGGAACGCGGCGGCGTCGCCCACTGCCACCCACCGGTCGCCGGCTAGCTCGGTCCCGAGATAGGAGTAGTCCGCGTCGAAGCGCGCCGGAGAGACACGCCGGGCGTCGGCGAGCAGGCGGGCCGCGCTGGGCGTGTGCTCGAGATAGTGCGCCAGGCTCTCCTCGGGCGTGGCCTTCGATTCCTGGCGGTGGACCGCCTGGGGAATCACGGCACCCACGCTCGTCACGGTGTCCGAGAGGGGAATCAGCCAGAGCCAGCCCATGTCGGGGCGCGTGAACATCCGGATGTCTCCCGCGCGCCGTCCCGGGAGCCGCGGGATGTTCTCGTACTGGGCGTGCACGGCGATGTTGCGGAGCTGCGGGTCGAAGGCGTGGCGCCCGAGCTTCTTGGCCAGGAAGCCGGCCCGGCCGGATGCGTCGACGATCACCCCCACGCGCACGGTCTGCTCCGAGCCGTTCGGGGCGGCGAATCGGAGCGTGGCCCCACCGGCGTCGAAGGTCACTTCGAGCGCCCGATGCCGCTCGCGTACGGCGACGCCGCACTTCTCCGAGTGGCGGAGCAGGAGCTCGTCGAACGTCGCGCGAGGCACCTGGAAGGTCTGGGGGGTGGGCGTCTCGACAGCCTCCGAGAAGTCGGCGTACTGCTCGATCGCGCCATCGAGCGTCCAGAAGCTCGCGCCCCACTTCCGAACGAACCCGGCGGCGGCGATCGTGTCGTGGACGCCCAAGGCCCGGAAGACCTCGTTCGTCCAGGGGAGCTGGGACTCCCCGATGTGGAAGCGGGGAAACTGGTCACGCTCCAGCAGGAGGACCCGGTGGCCGCGCCGCGCCAGGGCGGTGGCCACGCTGGAGCCGCCCGGGCCTCCACCGACGACGGCGGCGTCGAAGTCCCAGTCGCGGGGGGCGGTCATCGATCCTGGATGGACGGCCGTGGCGGACCGACTACGGCAGGACCGCGATGGACCGCTCGTACTCGCACGAGCCCATGGCGCCGTCGGCGAAGATGCCGTGCTCGGCGACCCACTTGACCGTCTGGTCGAAGACCTCCTTCGTGTAGGGCTCGAACACGATGCGCTCGCCCGGGCCCCAGCGGCGGGTGTCCATCAGTGGATGGAAGCGGACCGGGAACTCGTTCCGGTAGTAGTGGGTATAGAGGTCCGGCCGGAAGTCGATGTCGCGCTGCGCCCGCTGGAGCGCCCGGAAGAACCGGCGCAGGTCCTCGGGATCCGGCTGGCCGTGGATCATCGTCGTGATCATGAACGAGGTATCGATGATCTTGCGAAAGCCGAGCTGCTCGGCGAAGTAGTACGGGCCGCTGAACAGAGCGGCCGCGGGAACCTGGGCCTCGATCAAGAGCTCCATGCGCCGGAACAGCATGCCGTCGTTGAACGACAGGTTGATCCGGTGGGCGGGGAGATAGGGCTCGAGCGCCTGGATCGTCGAGTAGTGGCTGCCGGACTGGTAGCCGACGGAGATCGGCACCCCGGCGAGATCGTCCGGTGTCCTCACGGGCGACGCGGCCGGGACGAAGATCCCCGCCGGCGCGACGGAGTAGGCGTCGGGATAGAGCTTGCCGTGCCCGGCCGAGGCGGCGACGCCGACCGTCCAGTGGCACGCGCAGCTCACGTCCGCGGCTCGGCCCACTTCGAGCGACTGGTAGGCCCCCACCTTCTCGCCCCTGTCGTGGATCTTGCCGTCGGTGGCCTGCACCAGCTCCCGGAAGACGTAGTCGAGCCCTTCCCGCGCGAAGTAGCCCTTCTCCTCGGCCACCCACTCCTGCAGCCGGAAGTGTGGCTCGATGACGAACGTGGGCATGTCACTCTCCTCGATCGGGTCCGCGCCGGTGGCGGCGGGTGCCACGGCAGGCGGGGGGGAGATCGGCCGGCATGGCGGCCGGCCGCGAGGCTGCGCGCATGTCTGTCATTCTACTCCGGTGCCGTCGGCACCTGCCGGCCGTCCACCCGCGCGTCCTCACGTGTTGATCGATCCCCCGTCGACGGCGAGGGTCTGGCCCGTGACGAAGTCGCTGTCGCTCGAGGCGAGGAAGACGAGCGCGCCGAGGAGGTCCTCGGGATAGGCATCGCGCTTGAGCGCCCGGATCTGGAGGACCGAGGGTCGGGCAGTCGCCACGTGCTCGGGGTTCTCGCCGACGACGGTGTCGCTCAGGATGAAGCCCGGCGACAGCGTGTTGACACGGATGCCGTGCTCGCCGAGCTCGCGCGACAGCGCCCGGGTGAAGGCCATGATGCCGCCCTTCGACGTGACGTAGTGGAGCATCCACGGAATGCCGCGGTAGTGCGGTGCCGGAGCCGACGTTGATGATCTTCCCGTAGCCGCGCGCGATCATGTGCGGGACCACGTGCTTCACCATCAGGAAGGGGCCACGGAGGTTGACCGCCATCACCCGGTCCCATGCGGCGACGTCGATCTCGGTGCAGTTCGTCTGCCGGAGCGGCGCGAAGAGCGCGGCATTGTTCACGAGCACGTCGATCTGGCCGAAGCGCTCGACCGTCCGCGCGACCAGGCTCTGCACCGACGCCTCGTCGCTGACGTTGAGGACGGCGCCCATGACGGAGTCGGGCCCGTGCGCGCCGGCGATCGCCTCGACGACCGCGGTGCCGTCCGCGATGTCCGCCACGACCACCCTGGCGCCGGCCTGGGCAAGGGCCAGCGAGTAGTGGCGGCCAATCCCCTTCGCCCCGCCGGTCACGATGGCGACGCGGCCGGCGAGCCCTCCCATGGTTTAGGCCCCGGCCCGCGCGACGCAGATCGCGGCGCAGCCGACGAAGACGCGCATGGTCATGACCTTCTCCCTCCGACGGGCTAGGGAAGCCTCGGAGCGCCACCGTCGACGATGGACTCGCCGTACCACAGCCGCGAGAGGCCGGCCCAGTAGGCGCCGGCCTGGCACATGGGGCAGGCCCGCGACGTGCCGTACAGCTCGCACCCGGAGAGATCCCGCGTTCTCAGCCGACGCGCGGCGTCGCGGATCGCCTGCACCTCGGCGTGGGCGGTCGGGTCGGGGGTGGTGATCACCGCGCTGACGCCCTCGCCGACGATCCGCCCACCCCGGACGATCACGGCGCCGTACGGCTGGTCGCCACGTTCGATGGCCAGGCGGCGCATCTCGAACGCCCGCCGCATGAACGCGTCCGGAGTCGGCTGGGCGGGCTGCACGATCTCGGCCGGCGGGTCGGAAGCGGCGCGCGCCGGCCGGGTCGCGAGCACAGCACCCAGGCCGCCCAGCGTGAACAGCGCGCGGCGCCGGCCGGCGTCTCTGCGTCGCATGGCATCTCCTCGATGCGGGGTGACCGCGGGGGATTCCGGCCGTCGGCTCAGCGGCCCAGCGCGTCCTCACGGAACCGGTAGCGGCGCACCACGGCCTCGTCCACGTCCACGCCGAGACCGGGGCCCTCGGGCGGGGAGACCCAGCCCTCCACCTGGCCGATCGGATTCGTCACCAACTCGTGCTGCATCGGCGAGGGCAGCGGCTTCAGTTCGAAGAGGAGCGTGTTGGAGGCGGCGACGGCCAAGTGCAGCGAAGCCGCCGTGTTGAGCGCGCTGCTCCAGGAATGGGCGTTCCAGGCACGGCCGGCGGCGGCGGCCATCTCGATGACACGCCACGCTCCCGTCACGCCCTCCGCCCGGCCCGGATCGATCATGATGACGTCGATCGCCCCGGACTCGATGAGGGACCGGTAGTGAGCCGCATGCCAGCCTTTCTCGCCCGTGCAGATTCGTGTGTCCACGGCGGCATGGAGGCGCCGGTAGCCGTCGAGGTCGTGCTCGCCGAGCGGGTCCTCGAACCAGAACAGGCGCACCTCGTCGTCGATCACTCGGCACATCCGGATGGCGTGACTCGCGTCCCAGCCCATGAGCGCTGCGACGTCCACGATCATGTGGAGGTCCGGCCCGATCGCATCGCGGACGGCGCGCGCGACGGCCCGGTCACGGCGTTCGTCGCTGCCGAAGGCGATCGAGAGATTGTGGCCCCAGCCGCCCTTCACGTAACGGTACCCCTCGGCGACGAAGCTGCGGAACTCGCGGCCGACCCGGTCGAGGTCGTCGGTCGCGAAGATCGTCGAGGCGCAGGCCGGGAGACGGTCCCGTCGCTTGCCCCCGAGCAGCCGGTAGAGCGGGACCCCGGCGGCCTTCCCGGCGATGTCCCACAGGGCCATGTCGATGGCGCTGATGCCGAACGTGACCAGTCCGCCGTTGCCGTCCCAGTACGTCGCGTCGCGGAGGCGGCTCCAGACGCCCACGACGTCGCGCGGATCGTGGGCGACGACCAGGGGCGCCAGGCGGCGCTCGACGACGAAGGCCACCGCCAGGGACGTCTCCTGGCCGCCTGTGATCGCTTCGCCCCAACCGACCAGTCCGTCGTCGGTCTCGACGCGGACGAGCGTCAGTGCGCGAATCTTGCCATCGTTGTTCGGCTCCGGGTACCGAACGGCGAACGCCTCGACGCGGCCCACTCGCATGGAGCTTCTCCCTCGGTCTGGCGCGTGCCCCGCCGGGTCTAGCTCTCGCGGCCCGGACCCTCACCGCGGAAGAGCGCGACCAGGCGATCCACCACCGCCGGTTGGCCGAACACGGCGCTCAGGAGGCGACCGTCGGGCGCCGCGAAGTCGCGGACGATGGCGTACCGCCCGCCGGCCTCCTCGACCAGTACCTGGCTCGGGGCCAGGTCCCAGACGTGGTTGTGCATGTCTACCATGGCATCGGCCGCGCCCGTGACCGCGGCGGTGTGGGCATAGGCCGCGCGGTAGATCCGGTGGTTTGGGTAGGCGCGCGTGAGCTGCTCGAACAGGTGTCCCTCGTCGACGTGGCGGCTGAAGTTGACCCGCGCGCTCAGCACGAGCCGCACGTCCTCGGGCCGCGAGCGCGCCGGCGCGCCGTCGAGGCCGACGCGACGGCCGTTCCGGTGCGTGCCCAGGCCGAAGCCTGCGTTCACGCGAATGTCGAGGGCCGGATGGTCGATGACGCCCACCAGCGGCACGCCGCGGTGGTGGAGGGCGAGCATCGTTCCGAACGTTGGGATGCCGTGGACGAACTCCTCGGTGCCGTCGATCGGGTCCATGATCCACTGGAACGCGCTCGCGGGCCGCGTCGGCGGGTATTCTTCGCCGAGCGCGCCGTGGTCCGGGAACCAGCGGTCGAGGAGCTCCCGCCAGCGGCGCTCGACCCCACGGTCGACGTCGGTGACCAGCGACCGGTCCAGCTTCGTCTCGATGCTGAAGCCGTGCTCGAGGGCGGGCCGCACGATGCGGCGCGCCTCGTCGGCCAGCTCCAGCGCGGCGGCGTGGTAGCGCTCGATATCGCTGGCGGACACCTCCGGGCTCGGCTGCGTCGTCATGACGCGTGATCCTAGCGCACCGAGTTCGCTGCGGGAAGGGCCGCCAGGCGCCCCGCGGTGGGGTCAGCCGGCACCGGCGCGGCGGCGCACGGCCTCGAGGAGCGACCGCGCGGCCGCGTTGGCCGGGTCGAGGGCGCTGAGCTTCTCCGCGTACCCGAGCGCCCGCTTGACGTCGCCCCGCTCGCCGAGATAGGTGGCGAGCGCCGCCAGGGTGTCGCGGTCCGCCGGGCGCTGCCGGTGGGCGGCCTCGAGGAGGCGGATCGCGTCGTCGGCCCGTCCCGTGTCGTGGAGTGCCACGGCGTAGACGTAGGCGAAGCGCGGGGAGTCCGGCCTGGCCCGTGCGGCCCGGCGCAGGAGGTCGACCGCCTCGGGGAGGCGGTTCTGGCGCACTCGGCGGAGCGCCAGCGCGTGGAGCGCCTCCGCGTGGTCGGGCGCCGCGCGGAGCGCCTGCTTGAGGAATCGCTCCCCGTCCGCGTCGCGCCCCTGCGTCCGCAGGAGGTCGGCGAGATTCACCAGCACCGGGACGAAGGACGGGGCGAGCCTGAGCGCCGTCCGGAGCTCCGACTCCGCGTCGGCCGGGCGGCCGAGGCGCCCGTACAGGTTCGCGAGATTGAGGTGCGATTCGGGCCGGTCGGCGTTGACCAGCTCCGACTGGATCAGCTCCGCGAGTCCGCGATCGAAGTCGGCCCGCTGATCTTCCGCCAGCCCCGTGCGGGGAATGCCCGCGAGGGCCTGGGTCGCGGCGAGGCGAACTGCCCGCACGGGATCGCGCAGGAGCGGCGCGGCCAGGGACCCACGCCGCTCGGGAGGCAGCGCCTCGGCGGCGTGGAGCGCCCCCAGCCGGACCAGGGCGTCAGGCTCGCGGAGCGCCTTCTCCACCGCGGCCGCCATCGGGGCCATCCAGAACTCCGGGAAGTGCGAGAGCGCGGTGGCTCGGGCGATGCCCGGCTGGCTCTGATCGACGGCGAGGGTCGTGAGGGCCGGCCCGGCCTCGGCGAGCCCGCGTCGTGCGGCGTCGAGGGCCCGGGCGAAATCGGCGGTGTCTCGGTGGGTGCCGCCCCACGCCGCGACCCGGCCCGCCGCCCACTGGGGCGCGCGGTCCCGGTGGCAGCCCGTGCAGGTGTTGGGCGTGCCGAGCGCGACCGAAAGGTCCGGCCTTGGGACGCGGAAGCTATGGTCCCGGCGCGAGTCGACCACCATGTATGTGCGCGCGGGCATGTGGCAGCTCACGCAGCGGGCTGCCTCCGACTCGGGCCGATGATGGTGGTGAGTCGCCGTGTCGAACCTCGCCGGGAGGTGACACTGGGCGCAGACGGCATTGCCCGCCGCTCGGAGGGTCGCGCGATGAGGCTCGTGGCAGTCGGAGCAGGTCACACCGGCGCGGTGCATACGGCTTTGGACGAAGGACCCCCATTCGTAGACCTCGCCGAGGATCTGACCGTCCGCGTGGTAGAGACGGGCGTCGAGGAGCGCCGGCACGTGCGTGTCCAGGAAGGGCCGGCCATACGGATGCGGGTCGACGATCGAGCGCCGACGTGCATGACAGCGGGCGCAGACGTCGACCTCGGCCGACGTCCGCGGAGGCCCCGTCCACTCAGCGGTGCCGCGGTGGGGGTCCTTCATGATCCACGTGCCGTCACCCCGGCCGAGGCGCGTGACGAGGCCGGTGGCGCCGGGCGCCGCTCGGGGCCCCCCGGCCGGAACTGCCGCGGCCCATGCCGCGTGGGCCGAGCCGGGGCCGTGGCACGCCTCGCAGGACACGGTGAGCTCCGCCCACGTCGTCGCGTAACGGCTTGTGGCCAGGTCGTACCGCTTCCGGAGGTCCGTCGAGTGGCACTCGGCGCACTGGAAGTTCCACGTCTGCTCGCGGCCCGTCCAGTGAAGCGGATGCGAGGCACGGAGCGACTGGCCCGGATAGAGGTGAAACCAGCGCTGACCTCCCTGGGCCCGGGATCGCGTGTCCCAGGCCAGCCCGAGCGCCTGGAGCCGCCCGTCGGGGAACGGCACGAGGTACTGCTGGAGGGGATCGACCCCGAACGTGTAGGCGATCTCGAACTCGCCGGGCTTGCCGTCCGGGCCGTCAGTGCGGACGAGGAACTTGCCGTCGCGGCGGAAGAACGTCGAGGTGACACCCTGGTGCGTGACCCGCGCCTGGTCGAAGTTGCCGAGCACCGTCTGGCTGGTGGCGGGCTGCATCGCGCGGGCGTGGTCGGACCCGCGAAAGGCGTCCGTTTCCTTCGGGTGGCACCCTGCGCACGTCGCGCTGCCGACGAAGCTCGGCGGCGCGGCGGGGACCGGCTTCGGTGCCGGGGCCGGCTGGTCGGCGCGCTGGCAGCCCACCGCCAGGACGACGCCGGCGAGCGCCAGCGCCAGGGTTTGCCAGCGGGTCGCCCCCGGCTGCGTGTGCGTGAGTGCGACCTCGTGACGCCGTCGCCGAAGCACGTGAGGCGACTCTAGCATGCCGCATCTGCCTGGGGCTTACGGACCGGGTCGCGCGGGATGCCGGCGGGCGGACCGGCCGCCTTCCCGCGTCGTGGGCGGCACGCTATCATCGGGTCCGTGAAGCACGTGCGCCTGCAGTACGGGACGGACGGCCTCGACCTGGCGACGGATACGCCCGACGTCACGGTGATCGAGCCGCGATTCGTCGAAGGACTGCCCGATGAGGCAGTCTCCTTCCGCGAGGCGGTACGACGCCCGATCGGCGCTCGGCCGCTCCGGGACATCGTCCGGGCGAACGACCGGGTCGCAGTGGTGATCCCCGACATCACCCGCCCCATGCCCTCGGACCGCCTCTTGCCCTGGCTCTTCGCGGAGCTCTCGCACGTCGCTCCGCCCAACATCACCATCATCAACGGGACGGGCTCCCACCGGCCGAACACGCCCGCCGAGCTCGAGCGGATGGTCGGGCGGGCGGTGGCGTCGACGCATCGCATCGTCAATCACGCCGCCCAGGACCCCGCGATGCTCGCGCTCGCGGGGCAGGCGAAGGACGGCCGGCCGGTCCTCCTGAACAAGGCGTACGTCGAGGCGGACAAGCGGATCGTCGTCGGGTTCATCGAGCCGCACTTCATGGCGGGCTTCTCGGGCGGGTACAAGGGGATCTTCCCGGCCCTCGCGGACATCGAGTCGATCACCCACTATCATCGCGCCGCCGTCATCGCCCACCCACGGTCGACGTGGGGCGTGCTCGACGGCAATCCGACGCAGGCGCAGATACGCGAGAACGGGGCGCTCCTGCCGCTCGACTTCTGCCTCAACGTCACCCTGAACCGGGAGCGCGACATCACGGGCTTCTACTGCGGTGACCCGATCGAGGCTCACGAACGAGGCTGCGCCGCCGCCAGGGAGGCGGCGATGGTCGCCTGCGAGCGGCCGTTTCCGATCGTCGTCACCACGAACGGCGGCTATCCGCTGGACCAGAACCTCTACCAGACCGTCAAGGGCATGTCGGCGGCCGCGCAGATCGTCCAGGACGGTGGCTACATCCTGACGGCGGCGCGGTGCAACGACGGGTTCCCAGCTCACGGGTACTTCAAGAAGCTCCTCGTGGAGCACCCGACGCCGCAGGCCATTCTCGACACCGTGCTCGCGCCGGGCTTCTCGATGTTCGATCAGTGGGAGGCCCAGGTGCTGGCCATGATCCTCGTGCGTGCGCGCACGGGGCTCTACAGCGAGATCCCCGCGGACGACGTCCGCCGGGCGCACGTGGAGCCGGTCGCGGACGTGGCGGCGCGGCTCGCCGAAGAGCTTCAGCGCGTCGGTCCCGACGCCCCGGTGGCCGTGCTGCCGGAGGGGCCGATGACGATCCCCTACCTGCGTCGCTAGCGCGCGGGAGGCGGCGCCCGCCCGTCGCGCCCTCCGGTCCGTGGCGGCACCATCCGGGCGCTGGGCTCGTGGCGCGCCGGGGCGCGTCAGGGGCGGTGGGTCAGGAGCGCGGCGGACTCGATGTCGAGGGTAGTGACGCGGCGTAGCTCGCGAGGGTGATTCAGGTCGTCGAAGGGCCGCGCGCGGTGCATCGTGGCGCGGTTGTCCCAGATCACCAGATCGCCGACCGCCCAGGTATGCCGGTAGACGAACTCCGGCTGGGTCGCGTGTTCGATCAGGTCCCGCAGGAGGAGCCGGCCCTCGGGGACCGGCCAGTCGACGATCCTCGAAGCGTGCGACGCCAGGTAGAGCGACCGGCGGTGCGAGCGCGGGATGGTGCGGACCAGTGGATGCACGGCCCCCTCGAGGCGCCCCGCCTCCTCCGGGGAGAACTCGAAGCCGAGTGTCTGGCGCGAGTACGCGATCGAGTGATGGACGCGGAGGCCTTCGAGGCGCGCCTTCGTCGCCGCGGGCAAGGCATCGTAGGCGGCGCGCATGTCCGCGTACTCCGTCTCGGCGCCGGCGGGTGGGATCACCTTCGCGGACAGCATCGAGTAGCGCCCCGGAGGGTCCTGGAACGACGCGTCGGTGTGCCACAGGCGGTTCCCGAGCCCGTAAAGCCGCCGCCGGTTGTCGGGCTTCGTGATGTCACCGTGCTCGTCGAGGTTCGAGATGTCCGCGAGCGCGTCGTTGCCTAGGCGGTTCAGGCCCAGGGTCGCGGTCCCGGTCTTCGTGTGCAGCTGGCCGTCCAGCCGCTGCGCGAAGGCGAGCTGCTCGTCGTCGGCAAACGGTTGATCGCGGAACACGAGCACCGCATACTCGTCCATCCCGGCGCGGATCTGGGCTAGCGTCTCGGCGTCGTGGACCTGACGCAGGTCGACGGGGCCGACCTCGCCGACGAAGTGCGGATGCAGCCGGCGGAACTGGAGGGCCATTCGAACGTCCTCCTCGAGAGCGCCATCGGGCCGCGAGCGCGTCGGTGCCGGCTCGACGCCGGCGGCGGCTCCCGCGTGCCGGCGTGAGCGCCCACGCTCCCGCAGCTGTGCGATCGTAGCATCGCCGGTCGGCGACCGTCGAGGTGTGGAGCCGGCCGGCTCGGCGGCGGACGGGTCCGGCCGCGCGCCTAGTACACGCGGATCTCCACAGTGACGTGCGCCCCCTCGAGCCGGAACTTCGCCTTGTCGAAGTCGGGGAACCACAGGATCTTCCCGGAGTAGTTGGAGATGCCCTTGAGCTCCGAGGAGAAGGGATTCTCGTCGATCTTTCCGTCTCGGTTCACGTCATGCCCGACGATGAGCGCGTACGTCCCATAGGGCATCGCCGGGATCACGAACTCGCACTGCCCGTTCCTGATCGGCCGCGCGCCCTTGACGATGGGGCCATCCTTCGTGGCGAAGGTCGCCTTGTTGGCGTAGAGACCGAACCGCAACTCCCCCTGGTCGGATCGCAATCCGACGACCTTCACCCGGATCTCGCCCTTCGGCTCGGCCAGAACGGGTGACGGGAGCAGCACCCCGAGAAGAGCGCCGACGCCGAGCCCCTGGCTGACGACGGCGCGCACCCACCCGCGCGCCCCCTGGGTCATCGAGAGCAGCCTCCCTGTCTGGCCCACGACGGGCCACGTTCCTGGATGATTCCAGTGTAGCCGAGGGCGTGAGGTGGAGCCGGACGGCTGGGGGGCGCTCCGGATACTCGATTCGCCGGACTGTCGCCTTGGTGCTGCGAGTGGTGTGTTTCAGGATGTACGCTGCCCGCGCTTATTCGTGGCGGGCCCAGGGCTCGCGAGGGTCGTGCGCCTGGATCCGTCGGACCTCGATGCTCCCCAGGCGCGCCCCCGGGATCCGCCCGGCCACCTGGATGGCCTCGTCGAGGTCACGCGCCTCGATGAGGTAATACCCGCCGAGCTGCTCTTTCGTCTCGGCGAAGGGGCCGTCGCTGGTGGACAGCTTCCCGTTGCGCGTGCGCACGGTGACGGCGGTCTGCACCGAGTCGAGGGGCGAGGCGCTCACGTAGTGGCCGCTCTTGCGGAGCTCCTCACAGAGCTCCAGGTTCTCGAGGACCAGGGCGTGCCATTCGCTCCTGGACAACTCGGCGATCCGCTTCTCGTCTGCGTAGACCAGGCACAAGTACTTCAAGGCTCTCTCCTTGGATTCGCGGTTGTCCCCCCCGGCGGGCGGCCCACGCCGCCTGGCCCCGATGGTGCGCGACCGTCGCGAACTGCGTCAAGGGCGCGGCCTCTGCCGGCAAGGCCAAGCAGTGACCCCCCTCTACTGGTCCGATTGCTGCCCCACGTGCGAGGAACGGAGCCCTGGCATCGGGCTCCCTCGTGGTATGATCAGTTTGCCTTCCATCGGGTTCCTGGTTGACGCACCAGGCGTCGTGCCCTCTGGCATCTGGCTCGGGATCTCCTTTCCGACAGCGTGACGCCTCGCCACGTCGTGCGCGTCTGCGCCGAAAGGTGTCCTGACGAATGGACGAAGCCGCCCTCTGTCAGCGCGCCCGCAATGCCATCCGCGAGGGGAAGCTTCCGACTCGCCCTCCCGATCACACGTGGGGAGGACCCGGCCATCGGTATCCCGTGTGCGGTCTGTGACCTTCCGGTTCCGCGAGACGGGATGGAGTTCGAGATCCACTTTGCCCGCGGTGGAAGCGCTCCGCGTTTCGCCGTCTATCATGTCCACACCGGCTGCTACGCCGCATGGGAGCTGGAGCGGAACCGGCCTGACACCCAGTCTCGCCTCGACCACGCTCAAAGCATCAACTCCTTGCCTGTGGCTTGACTGACAATCCGGCGGCGAAGAAGGGGGCGAGATGAACGCTCCTGACCGTGCTTGATCGCGGTTTGGCGTGAACCCGTGCCCAGCAGGAGGTAGCCATGACAGAAGCACCGAATTGTCCCACTTCGAAGTGCCCCGACAAGGGCAAGTCCATGCCGCGCGCTGACCTCCGTCGACACGACATAAACCGCAAGATCACGCGGTATGCATGCCCGACGTGCGGGCAGGAGATCGCGAAGCGGACTGCCTGATCGCTGATCGTTCCGACTGACCACCCCACTCAGGCCATGCGTGCCCGGCGAGGACCTCATCCGGGAAGACCCACGCCAGGCGCTGGCTGGCGAATGGCATCGAGATGTGCCTGGTCCTCCACCGTCGCGGTGAGTTTCACTGGTGCCAATCGTTCCGACAGGTCCCAGGATGCGAGGTCCGAGGGCGAGCACCGTCAAAACCGTTGTCGCTCGCCACGGGCGGGGGGCTTGGAGAGACCGCAGCCCACCCGATCGCGTGGATCAGGGGACGTGGCCCCGCCGATTCCCAACCGGGGAAGCTTCGAAGGGCGGGTGCGCGAACCTGAGCCTTCCCAGGCGCACGACGGCCGCTTCAGCGGGGCCCGACGGCCTCCGACCGGCCCGGTCGCCACCCTACGCCCCGGTCGGCTCGCTCGTTGGGTACATATCGGCGAGGACCGCTAGGCCCCCCACGCCCCGCACCCGCTTGCCGCAGGCCTCCGCCCGGCAGCTTCCGCCTGGACACGGCTGGTCTCCCCTACACCTGCCGGGGCTGCCAGGGCTCTTGACAAGGTCGTACTACTGTACTAGTGTAGCCATACAGTATATGAAGATCCCGGTGCGCTTGCGCGTGGATGCCCACAGCCCGATCCCGATCCGCTGGCAGCTCACGGAGCAGCTCAAGCACGTCATCGAGGGGGGCGGCGTCCCGCGGGACCAGGCGCTGCCGAGCATCCGCGAGCTGGCCGGCTTTCTCGGCATCAATCCGAACACGGTGGCGCGCGCGATCGAGGATCTTAAGCGGAGCGGGTACGTGGAAGCGCGGCGGGGCAAGGGGGTCTTCGTGGCCTTGGCGCTGCCGACACGCCCGTCCCCGACGCTGCGCGACGACTTCTTGAAGGACACGACGATCCGTGCGGCCGCCCTCGGCATGACCCCCGACGACGTGGCGGTGGGCGTCCTGAGCGTGGCCAGCGTCGGGCCGAGTGCCCTCCGGGGGGCCGCCCTAATCCTCCTGATCGAGTGCAGCCCCGCGGAGCTCGACTTCTTTGCCCGGGAGCTCCAGGCTCACCTCCCGGTCCGCGTGGACAAGGTGCTTCTCAGCGAGTTGGCGGTGGCCGTGCGGCGTCGGAAGGGCGCTAATCACTGGGGGGCGGCGGTCACGAGCTTTGGCCACCTGCCAAACGTAGAGCGGCTCCTGGAGGGCCGGGGAGTTCCGGTGCTCGCGCTCCTGGCCGAGGCGCATCTCGAGACCCTCCACCGCCTGGCCCAGCTTCCGTCGGGGACGCGGGTCGGCGTGGTCTCCGCCGAGCCCGAGACTGCCCACAACCTGGAGCACTCGATCGCCAACGCGGCGCTGCCGAATGTCGCGCGAGTCGAGACCGGCCCGCCCGAGGGGCCAGCGTTGAATCGGCTAGTGCGGCGGGTGGACGTCATTGTCTGCTCTACTTCGGCGGCCGAGCGGGTCCGAGGGCTCGTGGGCCCCACGATGCCGGTGATCCTCGACGACCGGGCGCTCAACCAGCGGGCCGTCCAGATGCTTGGGACCATCCTGGCACGACAGGCCGGCGACCGCCCGACCGTCATGCCCCCCCTCGCCCTGGGGCGGCTCGGTCCTCGTGCAGTCCGGACATCCCCCGCCGGGCCGGGTCCCGGGGGAAACGGTGACGCGGTAGTCAGGCGGCGGAACCATAACCCGTGAAGGGGGAAGCGGCATGAATTTCATCATGTGGGTGCTCGTGGCCGTGTTGGCGGGCTTGATCGCCGGGTTCGTCATGAAGCGCGGGGGTTACGGGCGGGGATGGGACGTCGCGCTCGGCCTCGTCGGGAGCGTGGTCGCGAGCTGGATCTTCCAGAGCCGGTGGGTCGCTCCCGACCCGGGTGTGGTGGCGGTGATCCTCGTCGCGGCCGTCGGCGCAGCGGGCCTGATCGTCGCCCAGCGCACAATCTTTCCCGCCCGCGCCTAGGACCATGACGGGACTCATCCCGGCGCACCGCGCCGGAGTCCGACCAACGTCGCGATCTCAATGAGGAGGAGCCAAACGCATGGAAGCGAACAGAGGCACACGGAGTGTAGGACAGCGGTGGAGTGAGGCACGCCCGACGAAGACGCTGCTCTTCTGGGCATGCGTGGCCTCGGCAGTGTTCACGATGATCGTCGGCTTCAGCTGGGGCGGCTGGGTCACGGGGGGCACGGCCCGGGACACGGCGGAGACCATGGCCCGCGACGCGGTCGTTCAGCGCCTGGCCCCGATCTGCGTCGTCCAATCCGCGCGGGATCTGGGGAAGGGCCAGAAGCTCGTGGCATTGAAAGACGAAAGCTCGTGGCAGCGAGGCGAGTATGTCGGCAAGCAGGGGTGGGCGACGATGCCGGGTGAGCAGGAGCCCGATCGCAGAGTGGCCGAGTTATGCGCCACGCTGCTGATGCCGAGTAGCTAGTTCCGGAGCGGCGCACGCGGAGATGGCTCCTCCTGGGCCATCTCCGCTCTCACGCGCCATCCTTAGCGTCCCGATGCCTCTATGCCGCCCGGCGTTCGGCGTCGGGTGTCCCAGGTCTTCACGCGCAGCAGGGAGCACCATGCGATGAGGGGTTTCAAGGCGCTCCGCGAACATACCCGGATCACGTGGATCGAACGTGAGCGCGGCTGGGTCGCGACGCCCGAAGACATCGTGAACGCCCTCTCAAACGAGGGCTTCGAGGAATGCAAGCGTGAGACGACGACCAGCCGGCGTGATCGCCACCCGGCAGGGGGCGTCTGGCAAGGCGTGGATACGCGCACGGGATCCGTCGCGTCTGCCGTCTGGGTCAATCACGCGGCATGGCCACGCGCTGTCGTGTTCATCGAGGTCGACGGAGAGTCGCTGACGGGCGGCTCGGGTGCAGGCGGCGAGTCCAGAGGCCACTCTCGGCGAGAGGGCGGAACCCCACCGGAAGCGGTCAAGGGAGCACTACGCTCCTAGGAGCCATGCGGCAATGGGGAAGCGATCACGACGCGGAGCCGGCAACGTGTTCCGGAGTCTAGCTCGCGAGCATGGCAGCGATTCCGCTCACGCCATGAGCGGGAGTGAGCGGGTCGGGGCGTTCGATGATCGACCCGGGCGGCAGAGCGGTGAGTCCGATCATGGTGGCCCAGGACTCGAGCGTGATCCGTATCGGGACGAGGGCGGGGAAGGGTAGGCTCGGGGACGGTCCTGCTCCGAAGACGTGGCGTCGAGCCTGAGGCAGAGGGAGCGGACGTATGAATGTGCGAGATCTCCCATGTTGGCCCCCGAGATGGCGACGGGCTTCCAGCCTGTCCGGCGAGGTCAGCGGCGGTGAGCGCGGCATTCTGATCGCCACTCGGTGGGACCACAAGACCCAGTCCCTTTCCCTCATCATGGAAGACGGAGGAGCCCGACACGTCGCCATCCTCGAGGACAAGGTGCCGGTGCTAGCAAAGCTCTCTCTCCTGCTCGATTGGCAGATCGGCCGACCTCTGGCCAAGATTGGCAGCTTGGAGATGACCGTCTAAGTCCATGTCTGCCCGCCCTTCGTCGGCCACACCGACAGCCGCATCGAGCCCGAGACCCTCCGGCGCTTCCTCCAGCGATTCCAGCGCGCCCAGGCGTTGACCATCGGTGAGCTGTGGGCCGTTCCAATGGCCCTGCGTCTGGGGCCGGTCGGCCACGCGGTCGCCCGCTGGCAATTGCCGGAGAGGTCTCTTGTGGCCAAGCCGGCGCCCTGGTCTCATTGCGGCTCAGCGGGCGGCACGCGTGCGGCGTTTCTGCTCTTTCTTCCTCAGGGCGGCACCCACTTGTGTGCGGTCTTCCGGCGTTTGTGGGGGGGCATCGCAGCCTCCTATCAGTCTCTGGGCGACTACGGGGACAGCGGCTCGCGGGTCAGAAGCGCAGTCGTCATGAGTCTGGCAAGATTCAGGCGAGAACCCGGCTGTCGTGCGCTCCTGAAAGGACTCCCTGATAGGGCGTAACGTTCCGCTCACCGGTGCTTTCACGCGACCACGGCCTCCGCGGGAGAGCCCCCCGGAGGCCGTTCCATCGAGGACGATCGCGGTCAGCGGTGTCGCTGACCACCTCGGGCCTGGACCTAGAAGTCCCCGCCGTGCGGCATGGACGGGGCGGCCTTCTGCCCGTCCTCGGGGATGTCCGTAATGAGCGCCTCGGTCGTCAGGAGGAGCGACGCGATCGAGGCGGCATTCTGCAGGGCGATGCGCTCGACCTTGGTTGGGTCGATGATCCCCGCGTGCATCATATCCACGTACTCGTTCAACTCGGCATCGAAGCCGAGCGCGAGCTCCTTAGCCGCCTTCACCTTCTCCACCACCACCGAGCCCTCGAGCCCGGCGTTCGCCACGATCTGCCGGATCGGCTCCTCGAGCGCCCGCCGCACGATCTGGGCGCCCGTCGCCTCGTCGCCCGCGAGCTTGAGGTGGTCGAGCGCCTTCGCGGCGCGGAGCAGCGCGACGCCGCCGCCGGGGACGATACCTTCCTCGACGGCTGCCCGGGTCGCGTTCAGCGCGTCCTCGACCCGCGCCTTCTTCTCCTTCATCTCGGTCTCGGTCGCGGCGCCGACCTTGACCACCGCCACGCCGCCGGCCAGCTTGGCCAGGCGCTCCTGGAGCTTCTCCCGGTCGTAGTCCGAGGTCGTCTCTTCGATCTGGGCCCGGATCTGCTTGATGCGGCCCTCGATCTCCTTCGAACTGCCCGCACCCTCGATGACGGTCGTGGTGTCCTTATTCACGACCACCTTCTTGGCGCGCCCGAGGTCCTCCAGCTTGATGTTCTCGAGCTTGATCCCGAGGTCCTCGGTAATCGCCTTGCCGCCGGTCAGGGTCGCGAGGTCCTCCAACATGGCCTTGCGGCGATCCCCGAAACCGGGCGCCTTGACCGCGCAGCAGGAGAGCGTGCCGCGGAGCTTGTTCACGACGAGGGTGGCGAGCGCCTCGCCCTCGACTTCCTCGGCGACGATGAGGAAGGGCTTGCCGGACCGGGCCACCTGCTCGAGCAGCGGGAGCATGTCCTTCATCACGCTGATCTTCTTCTCGTGGATCAGGATCAGGGCGTCCTCGAGGACGGCCTCCATCCGCTCCGGGTCTGTGACGAAGTAGGGCGACAGGTACCCCCGGTCGAACTGCATCCCCTCGACGACTTCGAGGGTGGTCTCCATCGCCTTGGCCTCTTCGACGGTGATGACCCCGTCCTTGCCGACCTTCTCCATGGCCTCGGCGATCAGATTGCCGATCGTCTTGTCGTTGTTGGCGGCGATGCTCGCGACCTGGGCGATCTCCTTCTTGTCCTTGGTCGTCTTGGACATCTTCTTGAGCTCCTCGACGACCTTCTCGACCGCCTGCTCGATGCCGCGCTTCAGGCCCATCGGGTTGGCGCCGGCGGTCACGTTCTTCAGGCCCTCGCGGAAGACCGCCTGGGCGAGGACGGTCGCGGTTGTGGTGCCATCCCCCGCGACGTCGGAGGTCTTCGAGGCCACCTCCTTGAGCATCTGGGCCCCCATGTCCTCATAGGGGTCCTTGAGCTCGACCTCCTTCGCGACGGTCACGCCGTCCTTGGTGATGGTCGGGCTGCCGAACTTCTTGTCGATGACGACGTTG
>Ga0114129_10004391_pt1 | contig 19889 bp, 9 predicted proteins | sample RhiMetdeltSRZDD1_FD_80071 | JGI IMG/M metagenome (GOLD analysis project Ga0114129, IMG submission 80071) | Populus rhizosphere microbial communities from Tennessee, USA - Rhizosphere MetaG P. deltoides SRZDD1 (version 2) (version 2) | ecosystem: Host-associated > Plants > Roots > Rhizosphere >...
AGGGAGCCCGCGAGATGAATCTCGGCGTCCTTGACCGGTTCCACGACGACATCGAAAATTTTCTTGTCCGTGATCTCGCGGACCTCTGTGTGACTCATGAGACCCATCGTCCACGACGCATCGTCGTAGGTGCGCAGGTTCGGATCCGGATACACCTGTTTTTCGAGCAGCGTCTTCGCCAGGCGGCTGTACGGCTGATCGCGCTTGATGACGAACGAGCCGGCTGGGAACGTGCCCTCGGACAGCTTGACCTCGGAGGTGGCGCGCCCGATTTCGATACCCTGGAGGCGAAGCAGGTTCACGATCCGCTCGACGCGAGTCATGTCGCGTTGGCGCGCAGGAATCACATAGCCTGCCACCGTTTCCTTACGGCCGGTCTCAACCGAGTTCCTCGACTTGACGTAGAAGTTTTCGAGAATGATTTTCGGGAACTGCGACGTGTATTGCAGCGCGGTGAGCACTCCGGTCTCACCGTAGTTCGTGTTGTTTCGCAGCGACCAGTCGAATTCGCCTGTGGCAGGCAGCGGCCGGAACCAGTCGCGGGTCGCTTGATTCCCTCGTCCTGCCGCAGCCGCGGCCGCGTCGGGAATCCCAGGCCCCGCAGGGCCGGCTCCCGGCGCCGAATTCGTCCCAGCGCCACTCCTTCCGCTTCCCGCGGCTGGCGAACCGCCGACGCCGTTGGCGCCGGAGCCGTTCGGATTCCCGAGGCGCATCTTCTGGGTGTTCGCGCCGCTGAATCCCTGGATTTCATACATCCGAATCATGCCGTTGTGATTCGACGACATGAACGCGAGGTAACCGGGCGACCACATGTCGACGAAGCCGTGTGTCCACACGCCGGGCATGCCGTACTTCGTCATCTGCGACATCTCGAAGTTCGCCATCGCCGGCAACTCGCCGTACAGAATCGGATCGAGGTTGGGGTTTTGAGGCGCCTGACCACTGAACGTGTAGAGCAGCGTCTGCGCCTGGTGCAGGTCATGCATGATCGGCGGATGCCACTGCAGATACCAGTCGAGCAGGGCCTTCATCTCGACCTGCGAGTAATTGATGTCGCGGTTGTCGTCGTGGAACACGTATTTGCCCCAGTACGGCACACCGGCGCCGGTCGGCCTTCCCTCGACTTCGTTGATGCCGTATTTGTAGTACCAGTCGACGTTGCGGTCACGTCCGTCCGGATCGGCCACCGGCGTGATCGACACGATGACGTCGTCGCGGATCTGTTTGATGAGGGGTGAATCCTCCGTCGCGAGTCGGTAGGCGAGCTCCATCAGCATTTCCGAAGGGCCTACCTCGCCGCTGTGCAGACCGCCTGACAGGTGATAAATCGGTTTTGCCTTGGCGATCACCTCGTTGGCCTGCGCTTCGGTGACCGTACGCGGGTCGGCGAGTTGTGCCAGATAACCGCGGTAGGTTTCCAGGTTCCTGATCGAGTCGTCGCCGCCCACGAACACAACGATCAGGTCGCGCCCTTCGCTGCTTTTGCCGATGGTGACGACTTTCACGCGCGGCGACGCGGCCGCCAAGGCGCGGTAGTACTGCAGGATGTCTGCGTAGTACGTGAGCTTTTTCGGTTCGCCAATGTGGTGGCCGAGGATGTCCTTCGGGGACGGAACGCCGGCTACTTTGGGCAGGTGATCCACGAGCGGGCTGCTGAACTCAGGTCTGGTTGTCCACTCCTTCACGGCGCGCGCGAAGTCCGCATCGTCGGCTGCCGCGGAGGCTAATGACCCAAGTCTTTTAGTTGTAGTAGATTGGGCGATTATCCCTGAGCCGCTTATCCCGACGACCACGACAGTCAGGGCAAAAAGCCGCGAAAGACGGCCCCGGAGAAACATGACAGAACTCCTTATTTACGTGATACTTGGCTGGTACGAAGGCGAAAGGTGTTGTACAATTCGCCATTTTTGAAGGGCGTCCGGGACTCTACCTATGATCAATGTTGCCGCGATTCGGATGCAGCAGTTCGGCGTGCAATTCTACCAAGCTTCCCTGACGGCCAGTGACATAGATAAGCTCGTCCGGTTTGAGGTCTTGAGCTACGGCGAGGGCGGTCAGCCCGGAGTCCGCGGTCGGCAGAAGCCGGGCTTGCCCGCTCCGTCGAAAGTGAACTGGGACTTCCTCGAACGCAGGATCGCGTCGAACGAAAAGGCCTATCAGCGGCAGATCATCCGGAAGAAGATCGACGAGCTCGTGCAGTACTACGAGCAGTGCCGTCAGGCACGCGACCTCCCGTCGATTCCGGGCGCCGTGATCATCTCCTGCGACGAGAAGCTGTCGTTTCAGGCGACCGACGACGATACCAGGGTCGGCATCCTCAAAGTGCCAGAGCGCGAGGGCATCCTCCGCGCGATCGACGGACAGCACCGGCTGCTCGCGCTCCACGCCGACATCGAGCGCTTCAGGGACGAGGACTTCAGCGTCCCCGCAATCATCTTCGACCGGCTGCCGGAAGATCACGTGGTGCAGATGTTCGTGACGATCAACGCGAAGCATACGCGGCTGAACGCGTCGCACCTCGTCAGCCTGTCGGGTCGCCAGTTGTATCGCGACGAGGCGCTCGCCACGGCGCACGACGTCGTGCGGGCGTTGAACGATCGCGAGGATTCTCCGTTGTACGACGAGATCAAGCTGCTCGGCGTCGGCCGCGGACGCGTGGCGCAGGCGCCGCTCGCGCAGGAGCTCAAGAAGCTGTTCGCGACTGACGGTGTGTTCAGCGGCCGTCGCTCCGGCGACATGCACGAGGAAGCGAAGAAATTCTTCGTCAATTATTTCAAGCAGATCGCGCTCGTCTTCGGCGGCGCGTGGAACGGCCGGAAGTACAGCATCCGCAGTGCTTCAGCCCTGCGCGCCTTCATCCGCGTTGCGCCCGACGTGATTCGGCGGCTCGATCAGGAGCACGCAGACCGCGGCGACTTCCGGGCGATCGGCCGCGTGATCGCCCCGTGGGGCCGCCGCATCGGCGACTTGCGGTTCGAGACCGAAGGCGCCTGGAAGCGCAGTGGGACAACCGTCGACTCCCTGGCGAAAGAGCTCAGGCTCGCGCTCATGTATCCGGAAGGAGCCGCCGTATAAGGTTAGAAGTTAAAAGTTCACTTTCTCTTTTAACTTTCTCATGGGCACGCTCCTTATCACCGGCGGAGCCGGATTCATAGGCTCCAACCTCGTCCACTACGCGCTCGCTCACAGATCCGATCGGATCGTTATCATCGACGCACTCACGTACGCGGGGAGCCTGGCGAGCCTCGAGGCGCCGCTGAAGGATCCGCGCGTCGCGTTCGTGCGGGCCGACATTGCCGATCGCGAGGCAATGGCGCGCGTGTTCGCCGAGCACCAGCCGACGGCCGTGCTCAATCTGGCCGCCGAAACTCACGTCGACCGGTCGATCGACGGTCCGCGTCCCTTTATCGACACGAACATCGTCGGCACCTTCACGCTGCTGGAGACAGCGCGCGTATTCCTCGGCAGGCTCCAGCCTTCTGCGCGCGAGGCGTTTCGTTTTCTCCACGTGTCGACCGACGAGGTCTACGGCTCGCTCGGGACGACGGGCGTGTTCAGCGAGACGACGCCATACGCGCCGAACTCGCCGTACGCCGCGAGCAAGGCGGCGGCCGATCACCTGGTGCGGGCGTATGCGCATACGTACGGCCTGCCCGTGCTGATCACGAACTGCTCGAACAATTACGGTCCGTTCCAGTTTCCGGAGAAACTGATCCCGTTGATGATCCTCAACGCGCTCGACGGACGTCAGCTGCCAATTTACGGCGACGGCGGCAACGTGCGCGATTGGCTGCACGTCGAAGACCATTGCGCCGGCATCCTGCTCGTGCTCGAGAAAGGATGCCTCGGCGAAAAGTACAATGTCGGCGGCGGCAACGAGCGGACCAACCTCGAGATCGTGGACCGGATTTGCGACGCCGTCGACGAGTTGCGGCCGGCTGCCGGCAGCCGCCACGCGCTCAAGACCTTCGTTCCCGATCGCCCGGGGCACGATCGCCGGTACGCGATCGACGCCGCGAAAATCCGGAACGAGCTTGGATGGTCGCCGCGCCATACCTTCGAGAGCGGCCTGCGCGAAACCGTCCGCTGGTATCTCGATCACCGCGACTGGTGCGAGCAAGTGCAGGCTGGACGGTACGACAGGCAGCGCCTGGGGCTCGGCTGAGGACCTGATGGCTACCATGACTTTCTTCGCGCCTTCGTGCCTTCGTGGTCTCGGCTGCTTCTCATGCTGAAGGGCATCATTCTCGCCGGCGGGTCGGGATCGAGGCTCCATCCGCTGACGCGCGCCGTCAGCAAGCAGCTGGTCCCGATCTACAACAAGCCGATGGTGTACTACCCGCTCTCGACGCTGATGCTGTCGGGAATCCGGCACATTCTCGTCATCACGACGCCTCAAGATCAGGAAGGCTTCCGGCGGCTCCTCGGCGACGGCGCCGACATCGGCTTGCAGATCGAGTACGCATCACAGCCGCGCCCGGAGGGCCTCGCTCAGGCGTTCATCATCGGCCGCCGGTTCATCGGCAACGATCGAGTGACGCTCGCGCTCGGCGATAATATTTTTTACGGCGCCTATTTCACCGAGTACTTGCGCAACGCCGCAGCCCGCGAGGTCGGCGCAACGGTATTCGGCTATCATGTCCGGGATCCCGAGCGGTATGGCGTCGTGGAGTTCGACGCCGCGGGGCGCGCGGTGAGCCTCGAGGAAAAGCCAGCTGAGCCGAAATCCTCGTTCGCCGTCACGGGTTTGTACTTCTACGACAATCAAGTGGTCGACATTGCGGCACATCTGAAGCCGTCGGCGCGCGGCGAGCTCGAGATCACCGACGTGAACCGCGCGTACCTCCAGCGCGGACAGCTCCACGTGGAGAAGTTCGGCCGCGGCACTGCCTGGCTCGACACCGGCACCCACGATTCCCTGATGCAGGCGTCCAACTTCATTCATGCGATCGAAGAGCGCCAGGGGCTGATGGTGGCGTGTCTCGAGGAGATCGCGTACCGCATGGGCTACATCAGCGGCGACGATCTGGCCCGCCTCGCGCGCGCGATGGAATCGAGCACGTACGGACAGTACCTGCTCCGCGTCCTCGAGTACGAATCCTGACGTGCGCGTCGTACCCTGTGAGCTGCAAGGCGTCCTCGTCATCGAGCCCGACGTGCACCTGGACGACCGCGGTTTTTTCGTGGAAACCTACCGTGCGGACCGTTACCACGAGTACGGGATCGACGGGCCGTTCGTCCAGGACAACCACTCGCGATCGGTCGGGCGCACGATTCGCGGCCTGCACCTGCAGCTGCGGCGCCCGCAGGCCAAGCTGATTCGGGTCATCGAAGGCGAGATCTTCGACGTGGCGGTCGACCTACGCGGACGGTCGCCGACGTTCGGCCGTTGGGTCGGCGTCAACCTCTCGGCAGCCAATTTCAAGCAGTGCTTCGTGCCGAAAGGGTTCGCGCACGGGTTCTGCGTCCTCAGCCCGACGGCCCAGGTCGAGTACAAGTGCACCGACGTGTACGATCCGGCGAGCGAGCTGGGCATTGCCTGGAACGACCCGACGATCGGCATCGTCTGGCCGGTCACCGATCCCATTCTGTCTCCCCGCGACAAGCGCCATCCCACCCTCGAGGCTGTGGCGCATCAACTGGCAGAACTGTAATTCCGGCGACAAAGTCGTCGTGCGTCGCGGGCACGCTGCGCGAGATCTGGCGCTTTTCGGATGAAACCAGCGGGCATCCGCCTTGCCAATGGTCATGACGGGTTCGCTGGTCTGATTACGGCAGGGCGCCGTGAATGCTGGGGGAGCCAGACCAGTGGAAGCAGGGGGGCACCGCAATCACGCGGTGCCCTTTTGTTTTGTACGGCGTAAGATCCGCGGCACATGAAAAGCCGCACGCTTCTTTTCGGCCTTGCCATCGCGCTCGGGTTCGTTCCTTTCGCCTTCCGCGGCCGTGTCCAGGCCGATGTCCGTAGCGCTCATTCTCTTACGGCGATCGTCGGCCCGCTGGGCCTGACGCGCGACACCAACGGCGACGGCCTGGCCGATGCCGTGGCGGCGCGAGTGATCGTGCCCGCATCACCGACGCTCGGCGATGTGGAAGCGGCGACGAACCTGGCGGGCAGACTCGGCTATGAAACGACGGCGCTCACCCTCCCTATCGTCGTCCGCGATAACGAGGTCGGGGAGCCGGCCGGAATCGCGGTGCCGGTCCTCGTCGGCCGCACGAATCGCTTCGTGCAGCGGCTCGTCGACGCGAAGGCGATCGACGTTGCGGCGCTCAAGCCGGGCCAGGGTCTGATTGCGGTCGTTCCCGCACCGCTAGGAGGCGGCGATGGCCTCGTCGTCGTAGGCGGAGACGATGAGGGGACGGTCAATGCGGGCGTGGAGCTCGCTGCGCGGCTGCCCCGTGTATGGGGCATGAACGGGATTGCGCTCGCCGGGATCGAAGAGCAGGCGGTTCGCTACCTTCGCGCGCACGGCGTGCAGGCGAGCGAAGCAGCCGCGACGTCGGTCCTCGTGGACAGCGACAAGCGTGGCGTTGCTCGGGTGACCTTGAACGTTGCAGTCGGCGAGACAGAAGGCTCGCGGGCCGCCGCAGCGCTCGATGAGCTCGAGCTGGCACACCGCCGAGGACAGGAGCCGCGCATCCTCAATTTCACGAATGTCGCGGCCACGGCGATCGACATCGTGGCCGGAGCAAGGGTCGTCGGGCACGCCTTGGTGTCACGCACTGGCTTGAATCAGCGAACGCTGACGCCGCCCATCGACCCCGACGAGCTGGCACCCGATTCACCGGGCGATCGTGGAAGACCTGCAGATGGCGGCGGCGCCGGCCCGACACCGCCCGGCCGGACGTTCGATCTTGCCAACGCGTTGTCGATCGAGGGCTGGTACGGCGACGCCTACAGCGACCTCATTCCGGACCGCACCGATACCACGATCGTTCTGGGCGGCGCGTCCGACTCGCTGCCCGCGGCGCACATTGCCGCACGGTTGGGCCTGGAGACGACCGGCATCACCCTACCGCTCACACGCGTGGCCGATAAAGTGCGGACGCCGGAACGCGAGCCGAGCCCGATCCTCGTGGGCCGCTCGAACGTCCTCATCGACCGTCTGATCAGGATCGGCAAAGCGCGGGTCGACGATCTTCAGCCCGGCGAAGGCGCGGTGCAGATCGTACCGAAGGCATTCGGCAATCCCACGGCCACGATTGTCGCTGGCGCTGATGCGGCTGGAACCGAAGCCGCGGCCACGTACCTCGCTCGCCGTGTGCCGTACGTCTGGGACAACGCACGCGGATCGATCTCCCTTGGCGACGTCGCGCTGCAGCTGAACCGCTTTCTGCAATCTCGCACGGCAGCGGGTCAGGCGAGTCAGGTGGAGACGGAGCTCGACGCGCTCGTCAGCGATCTGAAGGACAAGACATTGGAGTCCATGGAGGTGAAGCTGTTCGTCGATCAGGCCGATCCGGCGCTCGACGCGTACGTGACCGCGAAGGTTCAGCGCGGCGGCGTCAAGGCGCCTGTGAAGGTGTCGAGCGTGGGAATCACCGATCCGGTCACAGTATTCGACGACACGCTGCAGGTGCCGTGGGAAGTCGACGAGTTCTGGGAGGCGTTCAAGCGCGACGTGTTGCCAAAGGTCAGGGCAGGCTCCAGGGTTGACCTCGAGGCTCGCCTCAGCGAATCGCCTGACGTCCGCCGGGGCCTCGTCGAGCAGGCGCGTGCCCAACTGACGGCCGCCGGCGCCGTCGATCCGAACATCCGCGTGCTATCGGCTTACAAGCAGGGTTATCTCTGGATGACCGAGCAGGTGATCCCTGCCCTGAAGGGAAAAAACGTCCACGCCGTGAAAGTCAAGGTTGCGGAGTACCACCCCGACCTGTCGAAGAAGTACAAGTTCTACATGGTGCCAAGCCGCTGGGTGCACGAGCTGTATCCAGTGGACGAAATGTTTCTTCGTGATCTCGGCATCGCGAAGAGCGCTTTCTCGGTCGAGCTCGTCAGCGATCCGAAGGATACCTACACACTCGAAGCATCGGACGCGTCTGGCAAGGTCGTTTATCGCGCCGCGTTCTCGCCGAAGACGGTCGAGCGTGAATATCTTGACAAGTTTCCAGGTTGGTCGCGGGTCATCGTCACAACCGGATGGATGTCGGCGTCGGTCGACGGGACCTCGATCGTCGATCGGAGGATTGCGACCGATCCCGAGCGCTTCTGGGATCACTATCAGTCGAAGGTGCTGCCGCGCATCTACGACTACGTGATGAAGGTCACGGACAGCCGGCCGCTGCCCGACAAGCAGCCATTCCATCGCGATCTGGACATCGAAGTGTGGATGAGCGAACCCGACTTCCGGATCGGCGTCGACGAAGAGCTCGTCTCGTCGCTCGAGGCGATACACGAAGATCTCTACTTCGTGACGCTCGATTTCTTCGACGCGCTGGGCCGCACGACCACGAGACGGCGACTGGCTGCACCCGGCAAGATCTTTCCGATCATCCATCCCGACAGAGCTGGAAAACCGGGAGAAGTGAAGATCCACTACGCGGGCAACGCCTCGACGAAGCCGAAGATCGAGATCGCGTACAAGGAGAAAGGCGTCGAGCGTCCAACCCGCGTGTCCAGGGATCTGCCGAAGATCGATACGACTGCAGCCGTAGTGACGCGCGCCGTGGCGCGCGCTGATCGGGTGAGCGAGCTCTCGCTCGACGTCGAGGCGAAAGACGATCACGAAGCGGCGCGGGCGGTTGATGCGCTGGACGCCCTGTCGCACCTCCATGCCGCGGGTCTTTACCGTGATGCGCTGTCGTTCGACCACGTCGATCGCGTGGCGGTGAACGTGAGCGTGAAGGAGGTCCACGCTCGCCGTCTCATCAAGTCGACCGGCGTGTTCGCTCCATCGCCAGTCCGGCCGCCCAGGCCCGTTCCGGGCTTCGGCGGGCAGGGAACAGCCGACGCGACCCTAAAGGGCCGCGCCACAAAGCCCCTCGTCACCTGGGATCACATCATCAGTCCCGACGAGAGCGAATCGATTGTGGGACAACTTGCCGCGTTTCCGGAGGTGAAAGCATACAAAGCCGGGCGGTCGTACCGCGGACGCGACATCTCGGTGCTCGAGATCACGAGCCCGACGCCAAGCGAGCAGGTTTCGCTCGCGAAGTTGTCCGCGTACAAACCGACGCTGTTCGTCACCGGCCGGCAGCATGCGAACGAAGTGTCGTCGACGAGCCATATCCTCCGACTCGCGGAGCTGCTCGCGACCGACAAGAGCTACAAGGACATTCTGAAGAAAGTGAACATCGTGCTGCACCCCGTCGAGAACCCGGACGGGGCGCAGATGGCGTACGACTTACAGAAGCTGACGCCGACCCACATGCTCCATGCCGGTCGCTACAGCGCGCTTGGACAGGACGTCGCTTCTCTCGTCGGCCTTCCCGATCCGCTTCTGCCGGAGTCTCTCGTGCGCACGCGCGTGTGGCGCGACTGGCTCCCCGACATCTACCTGAACCCTCACGGTTATCCGTCGCACGAGTGGGTCCAGCCATTTGCCGGATACGTGCCGCCAGGGTTCAGGACCTACCTGTCGACGCGCGGCTGGTACACCACGATCGGCACGCTCCGCGATCCGCGCTATCCCAATCACGCCGAGGCAACCGAGGCCATTCGTGAAGCGATCGTCCGGGAGATCAACGCCAACCCCGACGTCAAGGCGATGGACCTTCGGCATCAGGCGAGATACCGCAAGTGGGCGTACGGCTTCGGTCCATATGTCTTCAACCAGGAGGTCTACAAGGACACCGCGATCTACTACGGCGATCCGGAAACCGGCGAGCCGAGCGGCAGCCGGCGGTTCGGCGCAGGCCGCGGCGGCAACCCTGCCGGCGAGAGCGGTCCCGGTGCCGGCGCCGGCACCGGTCGATTCTCGATGACCGCATGGCCTCAAGTGACGTTCTTCAGCGGCGGCACCGAGGCTCCAGACGAAACCGCGCAGGGGGAGTGGCTGAACCTCGTCGCGAAGGCGGGATTCTCGTACCTGATGGCCAGCGTGAAATATCTGCGCGACGGCCACTACACCGTGCAGCGCATCGAGGAAGATGCGACGCGCGACGCCGTGTCGCTCACAACGATTAGAATTCGTCCGGTCATGCCCGAAAAGACGCCGTCCCAACGTCGGACGACGGCTACGACGGGCAAGTGAGTCGCAGGGAGGATTTCATGCGCACGTGGTCGGTGGGGTCGTTGACGTTCGTCGTCTGGATTGTCCTGGCTCCTTCTGCGCTCGCGCAGAACGCACAAATCACCGGATCAGTGAAGGACTCGAGCGGCGCGATCATTCCGGGCGTGACGATCACGGCACGAAACGTCGACACGGGGTTCACGCGCGTCGCCGTGACCGACGGATTGGGCGAATACCGACTCCCGTCGCTGCCGCCAGGGCGATACTCAGTGTCCACCGAGCTGAGCGGCTTCAGCAGCGAGAGTCGTCCCGACATCGTCCTGATCATCGATCAGACCGCCATCCTCAACTTCACGCTCAAGCCGGCGACGCTTTCGGAGACGGTGACGGTGACCGGCGAATCGCCCATCGTCGACGTCACGCGATCCGATGTGTCGACGTCGGTGTCGAGCCAGCAGATTCAGGATTTGCCCGTCGCGTCGCGGCGCTGGATCGATCTGGCAATGCTCACGCCCGGCACGTCTCAGGACAATATCCGCGGCTTCTTCTACCGCGGCAACGTCAACCTCGGTGCCGGCACGCGCGAGTACTCGAACGCCTTCGTCGTCGACGGCGTGAACAACACGTGGGCCGAGATGGGCGAGCCCCGCCAGAACTTTGCGATGGATGCGATCCAGGAATTCAAGGTGTCGACGTCGACCTACAAGGCCGAATACGGGCTCGCCACCGGCGGCGTCCTGTCGGTCGTGACGAAGTCGGGCACCAATCAAATGCACGGATCGGGCTTGCTGTTCTTTCGCGACGCCTCCATCACGGCGAAGGAGTTCTTTCAGACGACGAAACCGGACTATCGGCGGTATCAATACGGTGGCACGGTCGGCGGCCCGATCGCGAAGAACAAGACCCACTTCTTCTTCGCGTACGAAGGGACGAAGGAAAACCAGTTCTTCACCGTGAACGCGCGCGGGCTGTGGCCGCAGTACGAAGGGACGTTCAAGAGCGCACAGGAACGGTGGACCTACAACTTCAAGATCAACCATCAGCTGACGTCGACGCAAAGCCTGTTCCTCCGCTACGGTGCCGAGGACGAGTACCGCCCGATCATCACAACAGGTGGACGCACGACGCCGAGCGCCAGCTTCGATTTCGCCGTGCCGCGTCGATCGGCCGTCGTCGGCCATTCGTCGGTTCTCAGCGACCGCGCGCTGAACGACTTCAGGTTCCAGTACGCGTACGCGAAGTACGAAGTGGCGCCGCCCTACAGCCATGGCGACTGGGAGCCAGGCGACTTCGCGGCGCGGCTGCCCTTGTGCACGCCGGTGTTCTCATATCCATCGGTTCAGGTCGGCGGGTGTGGCAACGCGCAAATGGGTCCCGAGGGCCGCTGGCAGCTGAAGGACGACTTTTCCTACCTGATGCGGCGCTTCGGCGGCACGCATCAGTGGAAGATGGGATTCGATTTCAGCTACGTGCCGTTCGAGGGCGACAACACGCAGTCGCCACTCGGCAGCTGGACGTTCCCGAAGGACGCGCCGTACGAGCCCAACGATCGGACGACGTGGCCGACGAGCTACACGAATTCGCTGCCGACCTACGCCGATATTCCGGTCACGATCTATGCCGGATATCTGCAGGACGACTGGCAGGCGGCCGATGGACTGACCTTCAACCTCGGCCTCCGTTTCGACCTGCAGGTCGGCTCGTTCAACGAGAACGTTCCCGATCTCCTCGCCAAGATTCAGGCCAAGCTCGGGCGAGACGGCGCGTTCCCATTCGACGTGTCGATCTTCCCCCAGTCCCGCGCAACGCGTGGCGACCACAATAACTTCGGCCCGCGCGTCGGTGTGGCTTGGGATCCGGCGAACAACGGCGTCACGAACGTGCACGCCGCCTATGGGCTGTTCTACGACAACATGCGTACTCTGGTGAACTTCGGCGAGCTGACATGGCCGCAGGCCAAAACGATCACGATCCAGAACCCGTCGTTCCCCGATCCGTTCGGCGGCAGGAGCCGTGAGACTTTTCTCAGCTCGACACCGCCGACCGTCACCGTCGGGAGCAACGCCCAGATCAATATGTACGCGCATCAGTACAACGTCGGCGTCAACAGGGTTCTCACGCGCGACGTCGCCCTGACCGCCGACTTCACCAGCGTCTTCCGGTACGGTGATCGCGACACAGTGGAGATCAATATCCCCGATCGGATTACCCGGGTGCGGCCGTATTCACCGTTCGTGCGGGTGAACTTCTGGCAGCCAACGGCGGACAATACGTACAAGGCGCTCCTCCTGAAGGTCGAGAAGCGGATGTCGAACCGCTACCAGGCGCTGCTGTCGTACACGCTCAGCAAGGCCGACGACAACAGCTTCGTCAGCTCTCTGGCCGATCAGTATGGCTACGTCAGGGTGAGGCGCCCCGGCACCGCGGATCGTCGACACCGGCTCGTCGCCAGCGGGATCGTAACGCTGCCGTACGAGATGCAGGTGTCGGCGATCGCCGATTTGCGATCCAGCCTCCCGTTCGGGCCGGTGACATCCGGCCTCGATCTGAACAACGACACATTGTTTGGAACGGGTGTCACCACGTCCGACCTGCCGGCCGGCGTGATGCCGATGTCGGGCTGCCGCGCGTTGAATCTCGATGCGATCAACGCATTCAGGACGGCGCGCAACCTGACGCCAGTGCCGCAGGTGGATTGCCCGGGTTTCGCGAACGTCGATATGCGGTTCTCGAAATTCTTCCGCCTCGGCGGCTCGCGGCGCGCGGAGATAATCGCGCAACTGTTCAACATCTTCGATCGCGCGAACTTCAACACGCCGAGCAACAACATCGGCAGTGGAAACGACGCGGTTACCGGCCGTCCGTTGTTCGGTACTGTGACGTCGCTGCTGCCGAACATCAACGCGCCGTCGCGTCAGGCGGAGTTCGCCGTGCGGATACAGTTCTGATCCCACGGCATGTCAGATGTCACCTAGCCATCAGCCATGAGGAAGATCTCGGTACTGTTTTTCGTCCTTCTCGCTGGCGCGATGGGCCGAACGGCGCCGGCCGAGATCGGCGCGGCGTCGCTGTCGGAGCTGTTCGCGCCCGGTACGATATTCCAGGATCGCAACGGCGACGGAGCGGTCGACTTCGTCGACGCGCGCGTCGTGCTCTCGCAGCAGCCCACCTCGGCGGAGTTGGCCGCTGCTGCCGATGTCGGCGCGCGCCTCGGCTTCGAGACGTCGGCGATGAACGTGCCGATCGGCACGACCGGCGTGCCGATTTTCGTCGGCTCGAACGCGCTGTCCACGACAGGTGTCAAAGCCGATGCTGTCGGGGGGACGGGTCTCCGTGCAGGGGACGGGTTGGTGGCCGCGTTCAACCTCGAAGGTAAGCTCGCCGTCGCGATTCTGGGCGGCGACGAGGCGGGGCTTGGGGCGGCGGCAGTGATGTTTGCGGGCCATCTCCCCTTCGTTTGGGATCAAAAGGGGACGACAACCGACAAGATCGCCGCCGATGTGAGGGAGTTCCTTTCGACCAAGGGCGTGCAGGCGGCTTCGGCCGTCGCCCGCTCGGTGATGGTGCGCGACAAAACCGATGGCGTCGAGCGGGTTGTCGTCGAATTGCAGATGCCGGGCGCCGGCGACGTCGTCAAGGCTCAGGTTGCGCTCAATCAGTTCAAAGCAACGGGTGCGCGCGATCCAAAGCGGCCGTTGTCGTACGCGAACGTGCGCGCAATCCGGATCCGGCTGCACGCAAACGGAGCGGCCGTCGCCACCGTCGATTTGCCGGCGCCGGCGACGGGTCCGCGTACACGTACGGGGACGGGGGACGGGTCTCCGTACGCTGAGTCCCCGTCGTCCCAGCCGCCGGCGCGGCGGCCCGGCGGCGGCGCGAAGGAAAACTTCGACCTTTCGACCTTTTACGCGAACGAAGGCGCGCTCGCAGACTCCGACAACAATCTGATCCCCGATCGCGTTGACGTGTTGCTCACCGCGGACGGCGACGGCGCCGACGGTGTCGTGAGCCTCGCGGCCCGGCTCGGTCTCGAATCCACCGGCGTGTCCTTGCCGATCGCGAAGCCGGCGAAGGGAATCGCGTCTCCTGACAGCGAGCCGATCCTGGTCGTGATTGGAGTGTCGCATCCAGTGATCGACTCCCTGATCAACAGCCACAAGTGGGAACGGCCGCCGCTGGAGCCGGGTGAGGGCCTGATACAGGTCGTCAAGAAGGCGTTCGGCGAAAAAAGCGCGCTCATTGTCACCGGCGGCGACGCGGCTGGCGTCGATCGCGCCGTGCGCCAGCTCGCGGAGCGATTTCCCCACATCTGGGCTCGCGGCAAAGACCGAACGACGCTCGACGATGTCGAAGAGGACGTGCGCCGCTTCGTGGCTGGTCGATCGCCAGCCGGGCAGGCGGCGATGGCCTTGTACAAGCTGGACAAGCTTGCGCAGCAGCTGCAGGACAAGGACCTCGCGTCGGCGCGAGTGAGGGTGTTCGTCGAGAAAGCCGATGAGAAGCTCGCACCGCTCGTCGCGCGTCACGCCGCCGCCGTCATCAAAGCTGGATCGACGACCGCCGATGTGCAGAACCTCGACGTTCAGAAGGGCCGCTCGATCGTCAGCGAGGAGTTCGACATTCCTTCGGAAGTCGACGAGTTCTGGGCGAAGCTTCGAGCCAAGGTCATTCCCGGTTTGAAAAAGCATCCGGCGGTCGCCGTCGAGGCGCGCCTGAGCGAGCCTCCCGAGGTTCGTGCGGAGATCGAACGACAGGCGCGCGCCGAGCTCGTAAAGGCCGGCGCCGACGAACGAAACACGTCGGTGACGGTGCTGTCGGCCTACAAGCAAGGCTACAGCTGGTTGTACGACGTCGTCCGGCCGGCGCTCGCCGGCAAAGCGGTTGATGGCATCACGATCCGCTTCGCCGAGATTGGTCCTCCCGCGGGTTGGAAGCAGCAAGGGATGTTCGCGCCGACTCGGTGGCTGCTCGAGCTCTATCCAATCGACGAAATTCTGGCAAAAGAGCTGAAGGTCGATCAGAAGAAGATTCACTTCGAGATGCGGCCGATCGGATCGCCCGCATACGAAGTCGTGGCTACCTCTGGCGGCGCGGAAGTACTGCGAAGGACGTTCGAGCCGAAATTCGTCGAGCGGGCATTCTTCGACCGCTTTCCCGACTACGAGCGTGTGCGCGTCACCACCGGCTGGATCAAGGCTGACGTCGCCGGCCGCACTGTCGCCGACGAACGAATCGAAACCGATCCGGAGCGCTTCTGGAACCACTTCCAGTCGAAGACGTTGCCCGCACTCTACGATCACGTGATGGCGCTCGGGAAAGGCAAGCCGCGGCCCGAAGACGCTCCCTTCTTCGGTGAGCTCACCGTGGACCTCACGCTGAGCGAGCCGGAGTACCGCCTGCCGGTGGACCAGGAACAGATCTCCTCGATGGAAGCGCTCCACGAAGAGATCTACTTCAACACGCTCCATTTCTTCGACGTCATGGGACGGTTCACACGCGGTGCCGGCCTCGCCTATCCCGGCCGCGTGATACCTGTCGTGCACCCAAAGGCGGATGGCAAAGCCGGCCGCGCGAAGATTTCGGCGACCGGCTTCGATGCGCCGCGCCCTTCGGTCGTCGTCGAATACACGGAGCGCGGTGGAAGGCGCGGCGAAATGCGTCTCGATATTCCGAAGATCGCGGTCGACCGGCCGCAGACGCTCGCGGCGACCGTTCGTGCCGGACGCGACGGGATCGAGCGGCTCGATTTACGACTGAAAGTCGATACCGAAAAGGACGAGCGCGAGGCGCTGGCGAAGCGCACCGCCGAAGAGCGCGTCGATCGCACGATCGTGTCTGCCGAACAGGTAAGGGCTGTCTTCACGAACCTCGCCCAGCTCCGCGCTGAAGGTCTCTATCGTGAGGCGCTCGCCTATCACGACTTCGGGACCCTTCGCCTCACCACCGGATGGGAACACGAGACCAAACCGGGCACCGAGATGGTTGCCACGCTCGAGCCGAACGGAGCGCCCGAGCCGTTTCCGGACATCAAGAGGTACCCGGCGACCGACCTGCAATGGGATACGCCGATTCCGCCGGGCGAGGCGTACGGGATTCTCGCGAAGATGTCCACGTTCAAGGAGGCCACCGTCTACAGGGTCGGAACGAGCTATCTAGGCAAGGACGTCTGGGCGATGGATCTCATGCCGCCTGTCGAAGCGTCGCACTGGTCGCAGGCCAAGCAGTCGATGATGAAGCCGACGGTCGTGTACTCGGCGCGGCAGCACGCCAACGAGGTGTCGTCGACCAGCCATGTGCTGAAGATGGCGGAGCTGCTGCTGACCGACGCTACGTACCGCGACAAGCTGAAGAAAGTGAACGTCGTCATCCATCCGATTACGAATGCCGACGGCGCGCAGCTCGCGTACGACCTGCAGAAGATCACGCCGACTCATATGCTCCATGCCGGCTATCTGGGATCGCTCGGCGTGGACGTCACGAGCGCACAGTGGGATGCCGATCCGATTTACCCGGAGAGCGGGATTCGCCCGAAGATCTGGCGGACCTGGCTGCCCGATATCTTTCTCAATCCGCACGGTTACCCGTCGCACGAGTGGGTGCAGCTCTTCTCTGAGTACGCGGCGTGGGTGCGCACGCGTTCGGTCGAGACGCGAGAGTACTGGACGATGCGCGGATGGTGGATGCCGGGCTTTGGGTGGCTGGACGATGCGCGGTATCCGCGGCACAAGGACGAGCAGATGAAGCTGCTCAACATGATCACCGACTACGTGAAGGCAGCGCCGGCCACCGTCGCGCTGAACGAGCGCGCATACGATCGGTACAAGCGCTACAGCTTCGATTTCGATCAGAAGAACTTCAAGCTCGATTTCACGAACGGCGTCCTGATCTACAAGGCGATCAAGGGCGCCCGCGCCAACCCGCAGAGTCCCGATTTCATGACGCGGCAGCCCAACGTCACGATCTGGGACGGCGTCACCGAAGCGCCGGACGAAACGGCGCGCGGCGACTGGATGAAGCTCGTCGCCAACGCCGGCCTGCAATGGGACAAGGCGATCCTCGAGTATCTCGTGCAGGGGCGCCACGAGATCGAGCGCAAAGTCGATCCGTTCTGGAACGGCGTCACCTTGACGATGAACAGACCTCGCCCGCCGAAACCTCAAAAGGTTGAGGAGAAGAAGGCGACGACGGAGGGAGTCCGTTAGGTCGGGTAGGTCGCCCACCTGCCCCACACGACCAAATGCGCATCGATATCAACTCCGACACCGGCGAATCGTTCGGCGCCTACAGCATCGGCCACGATGCAGGGCTCTTCACGTCGATTACATCGGCGAACGTCGCGGCGGGATTCCACGCGGGCGATCCGTCGGTCCTGCGCGACACGATCCGTCTTGCCAAGCGTCACGGCGTCGCGGTGGGAGCGCATCCGGGATTTCCGGACCTCGTCGGGTTCGGCCGGCGCGAGCTCAACGTGACGCCGCGTGAAGCCGAGGACATGGTGCTGTACCAGGTAGCTGCCGTGGCAGGCGTCGCCGCCGCGGAAGGCGTGAGGCTGCAGCACGTGAAGCCGCATGGCGCGCTCTTCAACATGGCTGTGCGCAACCGCGAGCTCTCCGATGCGATCGCGCGGGCGGTGGCGGCGTGCGACAAGGGGTTGATCCTCTTCGGATTGCCAGGCTCGGAGATTCTGAATGCCGGTCGGGCGGCCGGCTTACGAGTTGCCGCAGAAGTGTTCGCCGATCGCGCATACGAGCCGGACGGCTCGCTCGCGTCGCGCCGCAAGGCCGGATCCGTCATCCATGATCCGGCTGCTGTCGTCGCGCGTGCTGTCAGGATGGTGAAGGATCGGAACGTTGTCGCGATCGACGGATCGATCGTCAAGCTCGAGGCCGACACGATCTGCGTCCACGGCGACACGCCCGGCTCTGACGACCTCGCCGCGAGAATTCGTGCCGGCCTCGAGGCCGCTGGCGTTACAGTGAAGGCCATCGGCCTCCAGTGATCACGAGCCCCCAGACAATAGCCCCCAGTCCCGTCAAGGAAGGTCTCTTCATGTGGTGGCGGGAGGCCGATCAGCGGGCGCGTCGCGCATTCGTCGCCGCGTCGCTCGGATGGATGCTCGATTCCTTCGACGTCATGCTCTACGCGATGGTGATCGCGGCGCTCGTCGATGATCCCACGCTGCATCTCTCGCTGACGACCGCCGGCACGCTGACGTCGATCACGCTGCTGGCTGCAGCTGCGGGCGGCGTCGCGTTCGGCATCATCGCCGATCGATTCGGCCGCAAACGCGCGCTGATCGGGGCCGTGCTGATTTACTCGATTTTCACGGCCGCGTGCGGCCTGGCGCAGACGGTCCTTCAGCTCGCCGTGTTCCGCGTCCTGCTGGGTCTTGGACAGGGAGGCGAATGGGCCACAGGCACTGCGCTCGTCTCGGAATCGTTTCCCGCGAAGCATCGCGGCAAGGCGCTGGCGTTCGTCCAGAGCTCGTGGGCGATCGGCTACGGCCTCGCCGCGCTGGTGAACCTGATCGTGATGCCGCTCTGGGGATGGCGCGGCGTGTTCTTCGTCGGCGTGGCGCCGGCGCTCTTCACGATCTGGGTTCAACGGCGCATCGACGAGCCGAAGATCTGGAAGGCGGCGCCATCGGCGGAACGCGGCCGGCTCGGCGCGCTGTTCGGACCGCAGATCCGCGGCGTCACCATCGCGATTGTGTTGATGAACGCCGGCTGTCTCTTCGCGTGGTGGGGATTGAACGGCTGGGTGCCGGCCTACTTGCGACTGCCAGCCGCCCAAGGTGGTGTCGGGCTCGCATCATCGACGATGTCGATCTTCGTGATCGCGATGCAGGTCGGCATGTGGTTCGGCTACGTGAGTTTCGGGTTCATCGCCGATGCGATCGGCCGCAAGCGCACCTACATCATGTACATTCTCGTGGCCGCGATCCTGTTGCCGATATACGGCATCCTGCGCGAGCCCGTTGCGCTGCTCGCCCTCGGCCCGTTCGTCGCGTTTTTCGGCACGGGCTACTTCAGCGGACTCGGAGCGCTCGTCGCCGAGCTCTATCCGACAGCGGTGCGGGCGACTGCCGCCGGCGTCTGCTACAACATCGGCCGCATCGCCAGTGCCGCGGCGCCGTACACGGTCGGATCACTGGCGACCACGCAAGGTTTCGGCGTGGCGTTTGCCGTAACCGGGGCTGCGTTTCTCGTGGCAGCCGTCATGTGGATCTGGATCCCCGAGACGAGGAATCGGGAACTGACATAAACCATTTCAGACTTCCAACTTCAGACTTCAGACTTCAGACTTCAGACTTCAGACTTCAGACTTGCAACTTCCAAGTTTCTCTTAACAGTAGACTGTCCGAGTGACTCCGGCCATTGCCGCCGTCGTCGCGATGTACGGCGCCTTCATGGCCGTCGGCTGGTTCGCGGCGCGTAGAGTTCGCGAGGGCACCCCCGCGGACCTCATCGTCGCCGGCCGCACGATGCCGTTTTGGGTCGCCGCGCTGACGATGACCGCCACGTGGGTGGATGGCGGGTACCTGCTGGGTACGACCGAAGGCGCCTACAAATCGTCCATTCAGCTCGGCATCCAGGGCGGCTTGTGCTTCGGGATCAGCCTGATCCTGGGCGGCGCTCTCTTCGCCACCGTCATGCGCCGCTTCGAGTTCACGACCTTGATCGATCCGCTGGAAGCGCGTTTCGGAAAGCAATG
>Ga0114129_10004392_pt1 | contig 19883 bp, 19 predicted proteins | sample RhiMetdeltSRZDD1_FD_80071 | JGI IMG/M metagenome (GOLD analysis project Ga0114129, IMG submission 80071) | Populus rhizosphere microbial communities from Tennessee, USA - Rhizosphere MetaG P. deltoides SRZDD1 (version 2) (version 2) | ecosystem: Host-associated > Plants > Roots > Rhizosphere >...
CCTTCCAGCACCTGATCGTCGTGAACCAGGTGGGGAAGCGATTCTTCAACGAGATGCTCGTCACCACCAGGCAGGGTGGCGCCGCGTTTCCGGCCGGGCCGAACAAGGGTCAGCCGAGGAAAGGGCTCGAACACGTGCAGCTCGATTGGCGCAACGCGAGCGTCGCAAACATCAGGGCGACCTACGCGGAGCCCAACAGCGTCCACGCGGCGCTGGCGATGAACGAGGGCTCGAAGGGGCCGGACTTCTACTCCGGACCCATCTGGGCGATCTTCGATCGCGCCGCGGTCGAACGTGACAAGTGGAACATCGAGCCGCCCTTCACGTCGCCGACCAACGGCTTCTTCTTCAAGGCCGACACCATCCAGGAGCTGGCCGCGAAGATTCAGAGGGGACACGAATTCCAGCGCGTGCCGATCGCATACCTCGCGGAGACGGTCGCGAAGTGGAACTCGTACGTGGACAAGGGGAGCGATCCGGAATTCGCGCGCGGCGCAGATGCGCCGATGCACAGAATCGACACGCCGCCCTTCTATGCGGCGGCGCTCTACCCGGTCTGGCACGACTCGTACGGTGGCCTGCGGATCAACGGCAAGGCGCAGGTGATCGACATGCAGGGCCAGCCGATTCCCGGCCTGTATGCGGGTGGAGAGTCGAGTGGCGGCGGCAACCAGCATGGACTCGGCCGGGCGCTCGTCCACGGCTACATCGCCGGCACGAATGCCGCGAAGGAGGGCACGTCCTAGGATGGTCGAATCCACCGTCGAGCCTCACACGACGAATGTCGCGGTGTGGGACATCCCGTCCGCGATCGTGGCCGGCGAACGATTCCGGGTGAAAGTCGGCGTCAAGTGCGCGGATGAATGCGACCTCACGAACGCCGGCTTTGGAATCTTCGACGAGCAGGGTACGCAGCTCGCGACGGGAACGTTGCCTGGCGATCTGTGGCCGGGCTCGACCGGTCTGTACGTCGCGGAGGTCGAGCTCGCAGCGCCAACGACGGAAGGCCTCTACACGTGGAGTGTCACAATTCCAGCGTCAGAGGCCGAAATCCCGCACGCGGCGGGTTCCACGAGTTTCGGGATCCGAGTGGTCAGCCAGCCCGATTACCTCGTGACGATCGAGGCCGTTGACGAAGCCGACCACGCGCCGTTGAGGGGTGCTCGTGTCGTGATGCACCCATACAGGGCCGTCACCGACGATCGCGGCATCGCAGAAGTGCGGGTTGCGAAGGGTTCGTACCAGCTGTTCGTCTCGCAGACTCGCTACATCACGCTCGGCCTGCCCATCGAGGTGGACGCGGACATGACCGCGAGGGCGGAGCTGTCCGTCGAGCCCGTGCTCGAACGCAATTGACGATGCTGTGTCTACGAAACGGCTGTTCCCGCAAGGACGGCCTCCCATGAGGCGCCGGCGGCGAGCAGCTTCCTGTACTTGATCAGCGCACGCGGTTGATTCACGGCGAGACACGCCACCACCCGATCGCCACGCCGGTAGAGCGCTGTCAGTCGTCGCTCCTCGAGCGACCCGTCGACGATCACCATCTCGTCGTGCGGCCGCGCGCGACCGATGAACTGGATCCTGCGGTCGTACTGATCCGACCAGAAGTACGGCACGGACGAGAAACTCGTGCACGCCTCGGCGCCGGCGAGCGCGTTCTCCGCGACGCACACGGCCTGCTCGACCGCGTTGGTCCAATGCTCGATTCGCGGTGAATCGCCGTGCCATTGGTTGGCGATCCGGGCCACGTCGCCGGCCGCATACACATCCGGCGCGGCTTCACCGGAGCCGTTGCAGACGATACCGTTGTCGAGCGTGAGGCCGCTGCCTTCGAGCCATTCCGTGTTTGGAGTGACGCCGATGCCGACCACCACCACGTCGGCGTCGATCCGTGAGCCATCGGAGAGCGCGACCCCCGCGACGCGCGAATCGCCGACGACGTCGGTCACGGCAACCCCGGTGCGAAGGTCCACGCCGTGGTCCCGGTGCATGGCCGCGACCATCTCGCCGAATGTCCGACCGAAGATCGGGGAAAACGGAACCGGAAGCGGCTCGATCACGGTGACGGACAGGCCGCGCGCGCGGCAGGAGGCGGCCACCTCGAGGCCGATGAATCCCGCGCCCACGACCGCGACGCGGGGCGCGTCCATCAGCGCCCGCCGCAGCACGATCGCGTCGTCGAGACCGCGTAGGGCGAGCAGACCTGTTCGTGGCGCAATGGACGGGAGCGTCCGGACGCGCGCACCTGTCGCGATGATCAACCGGTCGTAGTCGGCGAAGGTCCCGTCGGCAAGCGCCACGCGTCTCGCGCGGAGGTCGAGCGACAGCGCGCGCACGCCAAGGCGCATGTCGAGCGCGAGCGCGTCGTACCCGTCCTTTCTGCGGAAAAGGGTCTGCTCCGGCTCCCAGACGCCCTGGAGCACCTGTTTCGAGAGCGGCGGGCGGTCGTACGGGCGATGTGGCTCGTCGCCAATCAGCGTCAGCTCACCGTCGAAGCCCCGAGCGCGCAGCGCTTCGGCCGCACGCAGGCCCGCGAGCGAGGCGCCAACGATGGCGATGCGGCGCAGCATTGGAGCGGGTCACTCTTCGATTGAAATCGCACCGGTTGGACACTCCCGCACCGCCGCGGCCACCTTTGCGCGCAGACTCTCCGGCGGCGCCTCATTCAGGACGTGCAGTGCACCGTCGTCGCCAATCTCGAACACCTCGGGCGCACTCTCCACGCAGAGCCCGTGGAGGTCACATATGTTCAAATCCACAACGACCTTCATAGTCGTATCAGCTCCTTACGGTATCGGCAGGAGCGATTTGTCCTTCGGGCGCACGTGCTGGTCGGCCACGTTCAACAGGATGGTCGTCGCCGCGTAGTCGCCGATCAGCGACACGAGATCGACGACCCCCTGATTCCCGAACAGCTTCACCGCGCGGGCGAATGTATCCGCGCCGACCTTGTGCTTGCCGATCGAATCACGCCCGAGCTGGACGATGACCGCTTCCTTGTCTCCCAGCGACGTGAGCGGCCTGCGGTACTTGACGGTGTCGATGATCGACTGCTGCAGACCCGCCTTCTGCGCGGCAGGTTCGTGCGCGGTCCACACGTACGCGCAATCCATCTCCCGCGCCGTGACGAGGATCGCCAGCTCCACCAGGCGCGGTTCGAGGCCGGCCTTGCGGCGGAGATAGTCGTTCACGGCGGTCATGCTCTCCGCCACGGGCGGGCTGTAGAGGCGTATCGGTCCCGGTCCGAAGGAATCCGGGACTGCGTCCCGTTTGATCGCCGGGAACCGATTGCCCGTCTCGGAATAGATGTCCTTTGGAAGTGCCGGCGCCTGTCCCGCGGCCACGGTGGTGCCAATCACGAGCAGCAGAGCCGACAGCGTTCGAAGTGATCTCATCTCTGGCTCCAGTCAGAAGATCACCACGAAGACGTGTCCTTCGTGTTCTTCGTGGTTCTCAGGGGTAGTAGCCGAACGGCCGCTTCGCCTTCGGATTCCATTCCGGTTGCACGGGAAGGAAATTGTCGCGATTCGGCATGTGGACCTTCGGGAGGGACGTGGCGTCGAGGACGTCGGTCTCCTTGATGACGTCGTTCCGATAGAGCACGTAGGCGGTGACCGCGTAGACTTCGTCGGGCTTGAGCGAGCCGGGGTTGCTCTGCGGCATCGCGCGGTTGATGAAGTCCCACACCGTCGTGGCGTAGGGAACGAGGCTGAAGGGGATTTTCACGGGCTTCGCGTTGCCGAGCGGCACGAGCCCCCGATGCAGCGCGCTGCCTGTCGCGTTCGGTCCGTGACAGGCGGCGCACTTCTGCGTGTATACCGCTGCGCCCTCGACGGCGGTTCCGCGCCCCGGCGGCAGCTCTTTGCCTTCAGGTGAGATCGCGATGTCCCTGGCCTTGATCTCCTCCGCGCTCGGCACTCGCCCCAGTTGGTACGTCGGACCCTGAGCCTGCACGGCGACAGACGCGAGGATCGCAAGTGCGGCCGCAATCAGAACGTAGGGCGGGTTCCGCCGAGCGACAGATGCCGTGCGCAGGCGGACCCGCCTAAAAGAGCGCGTTCTGAATCCGCCCATCACGGTTGACCTTCCAGGGCTGGATGCCGTTGAAGTGATCGGCGTCGTAGAAGTACTCGGGGCTCACGCCCATGTTCTTCGCGGCCTCGAGAATGGTCGGCTGCACCTCGCCGCGTTCGTCCGTGACGCGTGACTGCAGCACGGCCTCTTCACCAGTCCACCGCCACGGGAAGCGGAACCGCGTATGCGCGTACCGCAGCACCGGCTGCTGAAGCTCCGCCTCCTTGTAGGTCCGGCCGCCGTCGGTGGAGACGTCAACCCTGCGCACCGCGCCCCTCCCGCTCCAGGCCAGCCCCGTGATCTCGTAGAACCCCTGGCCGGGCAGACGCTGTCCGCCGGACGGTCGCGTGATGACCGACTTGGGCCCGAGCTCGAATCGGTACCACAGGCCTTTGCCGTCGGGTCTCGTGTCGGCGTTGTTGCCCGACTCGTGCCATGCCATGTACGGCCGATCGACGACGTCGATGCGGGTCAGCCACTTCACGGAACGGATCGCTTCCCAGCCGGGAACCACGAGCCGCAGCGGATAGCCCTGGTGGGGACGCACCGGCTCGCCGTTCTGCGCGTACGCCACCAGCGTGTCGTCCATCGCCTTGGCCAGCGGGATGCTCATCGTGTACTTGTTGTTTTCGTTCCCCTCCGCCACGATCCAGCTCGCCTCTTTCTTGACGCCGCACTCCTTGAGCAGGACCGACAGCAGGACTCCCGTCCATTCGCTGCAGCTGGTTCGTCCATGGATCAGCTGAACGGATTCGCCGTTCTGACCACGCAGCGGACGGCTGTTGGCGTTGCACTCGAGGAAATAGATGCGCGAGGTCGCCGGCAGGCGCTTCAACTCATCGAGGGAGAACTCGAGAGGCCGGTCCACCATGCCGTGCAGCAGCAGGCGATGTTTCGCCGGATCGAGATCGGGAATCCCCTTGACGTGATCCATCAGGAAGTGAAGACCCGACGGCGTGATGATGCCGTCGAGATCCTGGAGCGGTGTCATCAGCGCGGTGTCGGCGAGCGCCGTCGGCGCGCCCGGGGCCCTGCGGATCGTCTCGTCGAGCGGCGAAGGTTGCCCGTAAGCGAGGAGATCCTTCGGGCGTGCGGCGGGCGGGGGTGTCTGGCCGCGCAGCGACCGGACAGCCCCCATCACCAGGCCCGCCAGCCCGACGCCGCTCGTCAGGAACTGGCGGCGCTTCGACTGACCCCTCGACTCGCTGCGCTCGCTCGGGACAAGGCTGTGCGAGCCCATCGACGTCAGTTGGTGGCCGTTCTCGAGGGGACGACCATCGTGTAGTTGCGCTTCGGCACCTGGCCGACCTTGATCTTCGTCACTTCCTTCATCGTGGGAATATCGACGACCAGCGTCTGATTGCCCACCGGGTCGGCGACGTAGGCGCGCTTGCCGTCGGGCGTGATCGTGACCCAGGCAGCGCCCTTCCCGCTCAGATCGGCTCGTCCCACCACCTTCAAGTCGGGCAGCGAGTACGCGTAGAGCGCGTTGTTCAACCGGCTGCAGACCACCAGCGTCTTCTGATCCGCGGTGACCGCCATGCCGTGCGATTCAGAGGAGCCCGAGATCAGCGGAATCTTCCCGGCGACCAGATGGGGAAGCGTGATTCGCTGCACTTCCTTGCGCGCTTTGAAATCGACGACGACGAACCCGTTGAAGTCGCCGATCTGGACGAACAGTAAATTGGTCGAGCCATCGGGATTCTTCGACATCGCCATCGGACGGATGCCTTCGCCGAGCTTGATGTTCCACGCCGGCGTATCGCTCTGCACGTCGAGCACACTCACATGTCCCTCGCCGCCGGCCTCGCCTGCGACGACGTTCTTGCCGTCCGGCGTGACGTAGAGGTTGTGCACGGGCCCTTCCGTGCGCACGCTCTTCACCTTGGTCAGCGACGACGTGTCGATGACGTCCGCGACGCCCGGGTTGCCTCCGACGGCCTGCCTGATCCCCACGTAGACCTTCCGGCCATCAGGCGTGATGGAGATGTTGTTCGGATGCCCCGAGAGCGGAATCTTCTTGATCACTTTCTTCGTCGCCATGTCGGCAACGTCGAGCGTGTCGTCGGCCTCGTTGCTGACGTAGACACGGGTGCCGTCGGGCGACGCCGTGACTCCGTGCGCGGCTTCGATGCCCTGGATCTCGCCCACCACGGTGTTGGTGGCAGGGTCGATGATGTGGACTCTGTCGCCCGCGGCGTTGCTCTGGAGGATGCGAACCTGGTTCTGGGCCATCAACGGCACCGACAGGAGCGCGATCGCCAGGGCCGTCAGACAGCGACGAACGTAGTGCATAGTCATCGTCAGGTCCTCACAAAGAAAACAGTTACTCCGCACCTGCGCCGCAGGCGCCGGTCAACTCGACGATCTTCTCGCTGGCCTTTCGTCCGCACACCCAGTTGGCGAGGGTCTGCCACTCCGGATCGAGGAACGAATTCCAGTGCTTTCCTCCGCTGTGGTAGAAGTCGCCGCCCCCGTCGGCCGCCAGCGGATGCAGGAGGAGCTTGCTCGACGTGAGGTTGTTGGGAATCACGCGCGACTGGACAACCCGGAAGTTCATCCGGGATTGTTCTTCGTTCCACGTGGCGGCGCCGGGCGAGAGCGCCTGCAGGCGCATCGGCGTGCCCTTGCTGTGACAGGAGACGCAACGGGTATGCCCCTCGCGCTTCGCCAGGAAGATCGGTTGTATCTTGGTCCTGAAGTACTCGAAATCGAGAGCCGATGACGCTGGTGGACTGGACGCCTGGGCCTGCGGTACGGCCGAAGCCGGGTATTGGGTGAGCAACGCAGCCAGGAGCAGAACCAACAGGGCGACGCGCATGACGCACCTCCCATTAACACGCTGGCGGGTCTGAGGTCGGCAGCATATAAGGAACACGCGTGAAGAATCAATAAATCCTTTCGCGTGCCGGGCTGCTACCGGGAGGCCGCCGACAGCCCCTTGTAGACGAACTTCTGGACGCGGTAGCCCTGCGATTCGCCGGTCACGATGTTCCCTTTTGGGTCGACGCCGAGGCTGTGCAGGTGAAAGAACTCGCCCGCTTTCCGGCCCGGCCGGCCTATCTGGCCGATCTCCTCCAGCGTCTTCCGATCGAGGATCGCGATGCGCTCGTTGGAACCGTCGGCGACGTACAGGAACCGCTGCTGTGGATCGGCTGACAGCCCGACGCCGAACGCGCTGCCGGTTCCCTCGGACTCGCGCTTCACGAATCCCTCCTTCAGGAACGCGCCGTCGATCGTGAACGTCTGAACCCGGTTGTTCGCGCGGTCCGCCACGTAGACGATGCCGTCGTTCGAGATTGTCACGCCGTGCGGCGTGTTGAACTGCTGCGAGGGCTGGCCGTTGGACTGGCGCGCGTTGGGCGCCTTGTCGTCCGGCTTCCTGCCGTAGGCGCCCCAATGGCGTTTGTACGCGCCGGTGTCGGCGTCGAAGACGATGATGCGGCGATTGCCGTAGCCGTCGGCCACGAAGAGTTCGTTCGTCTTCGCATACACGGCGACAGCGGCCGGCCTGCTCAGGTGTTCCGTGCTGTTGCTGTCGACGGCGACGCCGCCCTTGCCGATCTGCAGCAGGAACTTACCGTCCCTCGTGAACTTGAGGATCTGGCCGTCCCCGGTGCCGTTGCCGGTGAGCCACACGTTGTCCTTGTCGTCGACGGTGATGCCGTGCTCGCCGCTTCCCGGACGTCCATCGCCATTGGTCCGATGCTCCTTCGTGCACGAGGCGCATTCCGCGAACGCGGAAAACAGACCGCCGCGATTGAACCACTCGTAGCGTCCGTCACGGGTCGGCCCGCCCCATCCCTGGATGTACTTGCCCGTCTCGCTGAACTCCATCACGGGCGGCCCCGGCACGTATCCGTTCTCGGTCGCGTTCCCTTCCTCGAGCGTGTGCGGCCGGTGGAAGACCCAGACGTTGCCGTGCGAGTCGGCAGTCGCGCCGCCGACGCCGCCGAGCAGCATCCGATCCGGCATCGCCGGGAAGCGCGCGTCGACCTCGAAGATCGGCAGGGTGACCTTCGATCCCGCCTTCGGATCCTGCGCGGACGCGCGCGTGTCCGCGCGCGGCCCGGCGAGCGCGATCACGAGTGCCAGCGATATCAACGCGGCGCCAGAGACGAGCGGCTTTCGCATGTCTCAACCCTCCAGACGGGCTGAATCCTACAGCGGTCGCGGCCACGGCGTCGCGTCATTTCCGCGCAGTGACGTCCGTCGGGTTGAGATACCATCTCGCCGAGAGGTGGTTTCGGTGACTCGAGCGATCTCGCGCCGGAAGGTGTTGCTCGGGTTCTCGGTTCTGGCAGCATCGCGCCTGTCGAACGCGGCACGTGCCCAGAGCCTGCCCGCGCGGAGGGTCGAACCCGACTACAAGGAAGATCTGTTCTACCGGGAAGACTGGCTGGGTGAACCCTGGCGCACGCCGGAACCCGTGGTCCTCATCCACGGCAACGACGAATCCAGCGTGGAATGGTACGCATGGGTGCCGCGGATGGCGCAGGAGTATCGCCTGATCAGGCCCGACCTGCCCGGACTCGGACATTCGAACATTCCGCACGGCTTCACGTATTCCCTCGCAAGCCTCGCCACGTTCGTCACGCAGGTGATGGACAAGGCCGGCGTCCAATCGGCGCACATCATCGGCGCGAAGACGGGTGGCGCCGTGGCCATGCGGTTGGCGGCCGACTATCCGCAGCGCACGCGGACGCTCATCGTGGTTGGCGGACCCGCGTCACCGCTGGCGATTGCCGACCCCTCACCGATTCCACAGCGCGACAGGCTCGGTTCGAACGTCTCGCGAGAGATGGTCGAGTACTGGAACACGCTGTTCAACAGGCCGGAGAGAGACGGCGTCAAGGGTCTCGGCCAGGCGCTCTCGAATTTCGATCTGGCCAAAGAGGGCGTCCTGCAGCGCATCAAGGCGCCCACGCTGGTGATTACCGCCGACCGCAGCAAGATGAATTCGGTGGAGAAGGCGCGGGCCTACCAGACGCAGATTCCGAATTCGAGGCTCGTGGTCATTCGAAGCGACGCGTATCACATCGCCGCTGCCAACGCGGACGAGTGCGTCACCCATACGCTGACGTTCTTGAAAGAACAGAAGAAGGCGCAGTAACGGGACGCCCGGGAGGCCGTGTCATGCGAAAGAACCTGTTGCTCACTGCGGCCGCGTCCATCACGGCGCTGGTCATGTATGCGGGATCGCATTCCTCACCTGCGGTGCACGCCCAGTCCGGCGTCGCGCTGACCGGGCTCGTCACCTCGGATGAAGAAGGCCCGATGGAAGGCGTGGTGGTCACCGCGCGCAGGGAGGGATCCACCATCTCGATTTCGGTGGTGACCGACGACAAGGGACGCTACACCTTCCCGGCCTCGAAGCTTCCGGACGGCGACTACGGCCTGAAGATCCGCGCCGTCGGGTACGAGTTGCTCGGGCCCCCGGGTGTCGATGTCAGAAGCGGCGTCACGGCGACCGCGAACATCAAGCTGAGGGAGACGGGCAATCTCGCCGCGCAGCTCACCAACGCGGAGTGGGTGGCGAGCATGCCGGGGTCAGAACAGCAGAAGAAGTTCCTGCTCTCCTGCAACAGCTGTCATTCGTATCAGCCAATCGTCAACTCCACGCACGACGCGGCGGAGTTCCTCCAGGTCTTCGACAGGATGGCCGGCTACTATCCGGGCAGCACGCTGATGCACCCGCAGCGGCTCGTCGGCAGCGCGCGCCGCAACCTTGGCGGCGGCGCCGGCAACGCCATGGGCGGCGAGGGAGGCATGAGCTCGGATCCGCGCGCCAAAGCGGCCGCGGAATGGCTCGCCACCGTGAACCTCAGTAAAGGGCCGGCGCGCGACTATGCGCTCAAGACGCTCCCGCGTCCGACGGGCCGCGCGACGCGCGTGATCGTCACCGAATACGATCTGCCGCGGAAGACCATCGAACCGCACGACGTGATTCTCGATCGCGACGGCATGGCGTGGTACTCGGACTTCGGCGCGCTGTTCCTCGGCAGGATGGATCCGAAAACCGGCAGGGTCACCGAGTATCCGATTCCGATGATCAAGGAAGGGTTCCCGGTCGGCACGCTCGACCTCGAGGCCGATCGCGACGGCAACCTCTGGGTCGGCCTCATGTATCAGGGTGGTGTCGCGAAGCTCGATCGGACGACCGGCAAGGTCCAGACGTGGTCCGTGCCGAAGGAATGGCAGACCGACGCGACACAGCAGTCGTTCGCCTCGCCGACCTTCTCGCACGTCGACGGCAAGGTCTGGGTCAAGAACTCGGATCGCGCGCAGATCTTCAGGCTGGAGCCGGCGACGAACAAGTGGGAGAACTTCGGCACGTTCACCGATCCCGAGACGAAGCGCACCATCGGCTCGTACGGGATCAACGCCGACCACAACAACAACCTCTACTTGCTGGACTTCAACGCCGCCGGCATCGGCATCCTCGACGGCGCCAGCAAGAAGCTGGAGGTCGTCCATACCGCGATTCCCAACTCGCGGCCGCGCCGGGGCAGCGTCGATGCGCAGAACCGCCTGTGGTTTGCGGAATACGATGGCAACGCCGTCGGCGTGCTCGACCCGAAGACCAGGCAGATCAAGGAATGGCCCGTGCCGACGCCCTGGTCGAATCCGTATGACGTCGTCATCGACAGAAACGGCGAGGCGTGGACCGGATCGATGATGTCCGATCGAATCGTACGGCTCGAGACCTCGACGGGCCGGGTCACGGAATACCTGCTTCCCAACCCGACGAACATCCGGCGCGTCTGGGTGGACAACTCCACGAGCCCGGTGACATTCTGGGTCGGGAGCAATCATGGCGCGTCCATCGTCAAGCTGGAGCCGCTCGATTAATTTGCGCGTCGCACGCAGCATCCTCGATGCGCTCCTCGCGGCCCTGCTGGTCGTCAGCGTTTCCGCGTGCGTGGCCGATGGGGCGCAGGATGCCGGCCCGCTGCGCAATCCGTCAGCGCTCACCGAGCAGGCGCCGCCGACGTTCCAGGCGGCGTTCGACACGAGCAAGGGGCGCTTCGTCGTCGAGGTGCATCGCGAATGGGCGCCCGCGGGCGCGGATCGCTTTTACAACCTCGTGAAGAACGGGTTCTTCGACGATGTCCGGTTCTTCCGCGTCATCGAGGGGCAGCTGGCGCAATTCGGCATGCACGGCAATCCGAAGGTGCAGGAGGCGTGGAGAGACGCCGTCGTGCGGGACGATCCGGTCCGGCACGGAAACGTCCGCGGGTCGGTGTCCTTTGCCAGTCGCGGCCCCAATACGCGGACGACCCAGCTGTTCATCAACCTGAGAGACAACAGCGCCTACGACCGGCTGGGATTCGCGCCGTTCGCGGAAGTCGTGATGGGCATTGATGTTGTCGACAGCCTGTATGGCGGCTACGAGGAGCGTCCCGAACAGCCGCTCATCGACGAGGAAGGCAACGCGTATCTGACGCGCGAGTTTCCCAATCTCGACTACGTAAAGAAGGCGGCGATTCTGCCGTAGCGCCGGGAAGCAGTCTCGATTGACGTGCTGCGGATTCGCAGCTACGATTGGCCCCCAATTACAACCGAGGAGCCGGTCCTATGCGAACGTGGCTAAGCGACTCGGTCATTGCAGGCGTCGTCATAACGGGCCTGCTGCTCGCCGCCGCGCACGGCGCTGCGCAGGCGCCCGTCTATCGCGCGCCGCGGACCGCCGACGGAAAACCCAGCCTGAACGGAATCTGGCAGGCGCTCAACACCGCGGATTGGGATCTCCAGGGCCACGCCGCCGCGAAGGGGCCTGTCGGATCGCTTGGAGCGGTCTTCGCCGTGCCGCCGGGCCTGGGCGTCGTCGACGGCGGTGACATTCCCTATTTGCCCGCGGCGGCTGCCAAAAAGAAGCAGAATCAGGCGAACTGGACGACGCTCGACCCGGAAGCGAAGTGTTACCTGCCGGGTGTGCCGCGTGCGACGTATCTGCCGTACCCGTTCCAGATCGTTCAGTCGCCGCAGAACATCCTGATGTCGTACGAGTACGCGGGCGCGGTCCGCGTCATCAACATGGGCGCCCCGACGAAAGCGCCCGGCGACAGCTGGATGGGTTGGTCGAACGGACGCTGGGAAGGTGAAACGCTGGTGGTAGACGTGACGAGCCAGTTGGACAGCACCTGGTTCGACCGTTCCGGCAATTTCCACAGCGACGCGCTGCACGTGGTGGAGCGCTACACGCCGCGCAGCGCGGACACGCTCACCTACGAAGCGACGATTGAGGATCCGAAAGTGTTTTCGCGCCCGTGGAAGATCAGCATGCCCCTGTATCGTCGCGTCGAAAAGGACGCAAGGCTCCTCGAATTCAAGTGCGTGGAGTTCGCCGAAGAGTTGATGTACGGCGCGCTTCGGAAGAAATCCAGCAACTAGCCGAAAGGAGGCCCCATGGGCCGTCGCTCACTTGCTTCACTTGCGGCGCTGGCGGCCGTCGTTCTGATCGCTGTGCTCGTGCAGGTTCCTGCCGCCGGCCAGACCGCATCCTCCGCCACGGCAGGCGCGAAGGCCTGGACGCCGCCTCGCACCGCCGATGGCAAACCAGACCTGCAAGGCATCTGGTCCGACAACACGTTGACGCCCTTTGAACGGCCGAAAGGCCTCGGCGCCAAAGAGTTTTACACGGACCAGGAAGTGGCCGACCTGGCCAAGCGTGTTCGGGAGGGGCGCCCGGGCGAAGACATCGAAGGAGCCCAACTTGGCGCCGCCAATCCGCAAGCGGTCCGATACGATCTCGAACTCTACGGATTCGATCGGACGAAGCTCCGATACACCTCCAAGCGCACGTCGCTCATCGTCGGGCCGGAAGGCGTCATTCCGCCGATGTTGCCGCAGGCCAGGGAACGAAACGCCGCGCGCGTCGCGAAGATCAAGGGGCACGAATTCGACAGCCACGAGCAGCGGCCGTTGAGCGAGCGTTGCATCCTGATGGGGCAGGAGGCTATCCCGATGACCCCGGGAGCCAATGAGGGCAACCTTCTGCAGATCGTGCAGGGACCGGGATACGTGGCCTTGCTGCACGAGATCGACCACGCCACCCGCGTCATCCCGACGGACGGCCGCCCGCACGTCCCGCAGAACATCCGTCTGTGGCAGGGCGACTCGGTCGGACATTGGGAGGGTGATACGCTCGTCGTCGATACGACGAATTTCACGAACCTGACGGCGTTCCGGGGATCGAGCGAGAACCTGCACCTGGTGGAGCGCTTCACGCGCGCCGCGGATGACACGATGATCTACCGGTTCACGGTTGAAGATCCGTCGACGTGGGCCAGACCGTGGACCGCGGAAGTGCCCTGGACGAAGACGAAGGGGCCGGTCTACGAGTATGCGTGCCACGAAGGCAACACGATGATCTCCACCATTCTTCGCGGGGCTCGCGTCGCCGACGAGGAAGCGGCGAAGAAAGGGAAGTGAGGGGCAATCGATGAGAACGAAGCTGTTGGTTATCGTCGCGGCGGTGGGCCTCGTTCTGGCCGCGGTGCCGGTGTTGGCGCACCACGCGTTTGCCGCGGAATTCGACCAGAACAAACCGATCAAAGTGCAGGGAGCCGTCACGAAGTGGGAGCTCACCAACCCGCACTCGTGGATCTACATGGACGTCAAGGGCGACGACGGCAAGATGACGACGTGGATGATCGAGGGGGCGAGCCCGAACAATCTATACAGGCTCGGCTTGACGAAGGAATCGCTCCCCGCGGGCTCCGAGATCACGGTTGAAGGCTACCAGGCAAAGGACGGTTCCACCCGTGCCGTCGGCAGAAACATCACGTTTGCCAACGGCAAGAAGTTCTTCCTCGGGCTGACCGAAGCGGAGGGCGCGCCCAAGCAGTAAGCGCCGCCCTCGCCAAGGCGTAGGGCGGGTCCCGCGTGCGCGCAAAAACCCGAGCGCGCGGAACGCGCGGCTGCCTGTACGTAGGGCCGACCTTGAGGTCGGCCCCTACGGAGCGAAGCCGGTCTTTCGGGCCTTGCCTCGTCTACTGATGACGTCAACAAGAGGAGCGCAGATGCGCAAAAGGGACGTCGGCATTCTGGTGACATGCGGCGCGTTGGCTGCGCTGTCTCTCATGATCTCGTCGGCCTCGGTCGCACAGGCGCCGCCAGCGCCCGCTCCCGCTCCTCTTCCCGTCCTCGCGCCGTCGCTTCCGCCGGCCTACGTCGTCAACCTCGCGACATCGGAGGGAATGGCCGCGTTCAAGGCTCAGTGGAAGAACATGGACGTGAAGATCGTCGAGGCGCCGGCGATGCCGAATGCCGGGCCCGCGTGGAAGACGTCCTACGACATCACGCCGAAGGCGGGCGACGCCAGTTTCGACGATTCATCGTGGCCGACGATCGAGCCCAAGGGCCTGCTCGAACGGCGCGGCGGAGGCCACCTGTTCATGACGTGGTTTCGCGCCAACCTGACCGTTCCGGCGAAGATCGGGGATTTCGACACGACCGGGGCGATTGCGGTGCTGACCTTTACCATCGATGACTACGCGGAAGCGTGGGTCAACGGCCAGATGCCGCGCCGCGCCGGAAGGCCGAGCCCCGCAACGATCCAGGGCTTCAACATGCCGAATCGCGTCGTGCTTGGCGAGCAGGTCAAGCCCGGCGACAAATTCCAGCTTGCGATCCTCGGGATCAACGGGCCGATTTCGCTCGCGCCCCCAAACCCGGTCTTCTTCCGCGAGGCAAAGATCGAGTTCTTCCGCTAAGCCGCTGTCTCCACCATCGATCGCCGTCGAGCGAATTCACCGCGGTGTCAGCGGCGCCGGCCTCCCGAACTTCGCGTCGTCAACAGGGACGTTCGTCCGCACGTCGTTCAGCACGATGGCGTCCCGGCCGTCGAGCCACGCGTAGGTGATGCGGAACGGCAGCTTGATGCCGTTCACGTCGCGATAGTCGGCGAAATCGATTTGCGTCGGCACGCGCCCGATGAGCGACGCCCCAAACCGCAACTCCCGCAGGAGCAACCCCGTTTGCTGGTCGAAGTAGAGCGTGACCAGCAGTCCTCTGGGTCCGGTTCCCTGGACGACGTCCACGACGTGGCTCTGACTGCCGGGCGAGCCCTGCACCAGCGACGACTGGCTGGTTGGCGCCGGAAGATCGGTGATGGTCGTGGGCGGCCCACTCTTGAGATTCGTGAGAATGCTCTTGATCTGGCCGGGGAACGACAGCTGCGCGTCAACCCGGGCGCCGTCGAGATCGCCGCCGATCAATTGAAACTCGCCGACGACGTTGAGCGGCGTGCGCACCCAGCCGGTGCGGCCGTCGTAGGTCCGGATCTGATCGCCGCGGTTGGTTTCCGCCTTGAAGAGAATGATCGTGGCGCGCTTGTCCGGGGCCTTCGCGACGATCTCCACGCTGCCGTCGCCGCCCAGACCGCCGAAGCCCACCGCGGTCCCTCGTGCGGAGACGCTGGTCAACGCCGCCAGCCGCTGGGCGCCGCCGGACGCCTGTATGAACCGGTCGAGGATCGACCCGGGCGGATCGGCTCCCGGGAACTGCGTGATGACGTCGTCCGGTTCGACCGTCGGCGTGCCGTAGATCGTGGCGAGCGTCGGCGTGACGAGCGGCTTGTCGCGGTTGCGATGGCAGGTCCAGCAGGTCACCATCTGGCGTCCACCGAAGTTGTTCTGATTGATGGCGGTGACCATGTTCACCATCCGGCGCGCCATGATCTTCCTCGGCGTGTCGGCGGCCCAGTCCACGTTCGCCGTGCCCGCGTTGACGTGACAGTCCGAGCAGTCGAACTGCAGCGACGCCGCCATGATCCCCATCGTCCCCAGGAATTCGTCGACAGGGATTCCCTTGAGCGCCTGGACGTTCTTGAAGACCTGGTCCGACAACAGCGGCCTGTCCTGCGAGGCCACCCGCGCGGTAGTCATCGCGCCGACGAGGGCGGCCATGGCGATTCCGGTGGCCACTCGTACGCTCAACGACATCATGTTGAGCCCCTTCTCTGCCTGACAAGTAAAGCAGGCGGGGGATTATAGCCTTCATTGAGAGCCCTCGGAGGGAGCCGGACGTCCCCGGTCGCCAGTTCGAGGGAAAACTCCGAGAAGCCGCCAGCGCTTCGCCGTTGATGCGCCCTTGACGAGAATCGGCGCCGTGGCAACCGCGTGTTGCGGTCTACGACGGCGCCGAGGACCTTGCGAGTGTGCGCTGCGGTCCTGTTTAGCGGATCCGACGCTGGACCGCCGTCACCAGATTGGGCTGCGGCGACATCACCGCTTCTTTCACTTCCTCGCCGTTATCGACGATGACGAAGGTTGTCTCGATGGGAAACGGGACACCAGAAATGAAGAGCATTGCGGTGCCCGTGCAATCGGCGTTGACCTCGTATGTGCCGGTGACCGGGCGGTTCCGATCTGCGCCGGTGAGCTGTCCATGCGTGCTGTCCATTCCGGTGAACCCTCCATGACCGTCGTACGTATGGATGCCGGTGCCGACGAACGACTCCGTTCGTCCCGGGCCTGCTCCTCGAATGCCAGAGACGAGCAATCCATAATCGCCTCGAAGCGTCGCGTTGCTGCACGCCCCGCGTCGTCCGTCATCGTCGGCGGTGACGCTGCGTGGGAAGGTTAGAGCAAGGGTCACCACGACGGCTGCGGCCGTCGCGATGGGAATCGCCCGGCGCAGTAGCCGTGTTCGAGTGCCGGCGAGGCGAGTTCCCTCCGCGTTGATGGTGTCGTTGAACATCATGATCGGTCTCCTTCAGGCGGCCGCCGGAGGGTGACCAGCCACCTGCTCCGCCGCGACCCGCGAATGCGCCATCCTGGCGTGGTGACGGTCCAGTGACCATGGAGAGCCCCTGAAGAAAAGCTGGAGTTTTCCTGAGGCGGCAAATGGCACGCGACACTCGACTTGTGGCACTGTACGGCCCTCAGCCACCTGTCATGCCGGCATCCACTCCGCGGGAGACGTTTCGCTTTCGCGACTTCGAGCTCGACGTCGCCGCGTACGAGCTGCGTCGCCAGGGCCGGGCAGTCCGACTGGAGCGGCGGCCGATGGATCTCCTCATCCTGCTGGTCGAGCGTCGACGTCAGCTCGTCACCCGCAGCGACATCGTCGACCGGCTGTGGGGCAAGGACGTGTTCGTCGACGTGGAGATGGGCATCAATACGGTTATCAGCAAGGTGCGGCAGGCACTACGCGATTCGGCCGACACTCCTGCGTTTGTGGAGACGGTGGCGGGCAAGGGCTATCGCTTCATCGCGCCAGTCGAGGTCATGTCCGAGCCGCACGGCGAGACGAATCACGAAATTCCAGCGACATCGACAAGCACGGCGCCGGTGCAATCTGCACCCGTGTCCACGTCCCACGCACGCAGCCCGGCGCGTTTCATGGTCGGGCTGCTCGGCTTCGGGCTGGTCGCCGGCCTTGCCGCATGGGCATGGTTCGGTACGGGCGCTCCTACGTCACGCGTCACGATTGCCGTGCTGCCGTTCGAGAACATGAGCAACGATCGCGAACGCGATTACCTGGCCGACGGCCTCGCGGAGGAGACGAGCGCGGCTCTCGGGCAGATCGATCCGGAACACGTGAGCGTCATCGGTCGTACGTCGACCTTGATCTACAAGGGATCGAAGAAGTCACTGGCTCAAATCGGACGCGAGCTGGGTGCCGATTACCTTGTGGAAAGCTCGATTCGCGCCGAGAGCGGTCGATTGCGCGTCACCTCGAAGCTGATTCAGGTGCGTACCCAGGTGCAGGTGTGGTCGTCCTCGTACGATCGTGAGCCGATCGGCGTGCTGAACATGCAACGGGAGCTGAGCTCTGCCATTGCCGAGCAGGTGCAGCTCCGGCTTGCGCCCGAACGCTTGAACGGGCTCGCGCGGCGACAGACCCGCAACCCCGACGCCTACGATTTGTATCTCAGAGGACGGTATTTCGGAAACCAGCGGGTGCCTGAGACAAATGCGCGCGCCGTTCAATACTACGAACGTGCGATTGCGCTCGACCCAGACTACGCGCTCGCCTGGTCCGGGATTGCCGATACCTATGCAGCGAGTGCCATCAACGGGGACGCGCCACCGCTAACGGTGGGGCCTCGCGCTCGTGACGCTGCGACGCGGGCCTTTCAGGCGGCGCCGGAGCTCGCAGAGGTGCAGGGCGCCCGAGGATACGTCAGTTTTTTCATTGACTGGGATTGGACGGCTGCAGAGGTGGCGGTGCGACGGGCGATTGAGCTCGATCCTCATTACGCTGTTGCTCACCGCACGCTCGGTCACCTTCTCTCGCAGATGGGTCGCCACGACGAGGCACGCGCCGCGATGGGGCGCGCACGCGAGCTGGATCCGCTCGAGCCGACGCACCACGCACTCTCGTCGCAAGTGGCTTTTCAGGCCCGCGACTATTCGATGGCTGTCGAACACGCGCGTCAGGCGCTCATTCTGGACCCCGAGTTCTGGATCGCTTACGTTCAGATGGCGCAGGCATACGAACGACTTGGCAAGACCGCAATGGCGTTCGACGCGCTCAGGAACGCGGAGCGGTTTTCCGAACGCAACAGCAAGTCACTCTCGCTCAGAGGCTATCTCCTGGCAACGTCTGGTCGCGCGAACGAGGCTCGCGAGGTGCTGAGAACGTTGGAAGCGGTGTCGCGCGAGCGGTACATGCCGCCTTATGCGCTGGCGCTGGTGCACGCAGGCCTCGGCGAACGCGACGCGGTCTTCGAATGGCTCAACCGGGCTTACGTGGCGCGCGACGTTCATCTCATCTTTCTGACCGTCGATCCCAAGTGGGACCCCTATCGAGGCGATCCCCGATTCGAGGCTCTTCTCGCGCGCTGTGGCTTCACGTATACGGCGAGCCTCGCTCTTGAATTGACAGACCTTTCCTTCCGCTCCTAGAATCGCGCCCGCTACCTATTCCTGTCCTGTGTCGTCCCCGACCTCGCCAGCCAAATGGTTGGCGAAGGCGATCGTTTGACCACCCGTCGTCTTGATAGAGGAGGTCGCATGAGATCGGGCCTGCTGGTACGGTTGATCCTTGCTTCTGCCATCCTGACTGTGCCGATGGTCGCGCACGCGCAGGAAGCCGCCGTCGGCGGCACCATCACCGATTCATCGGGCGCAGTCCTGCCCGGGGTCACCGTCCAGGCCGTTCACGAAGCCACGGGGAACGCGTTCGACACTGTCACGGACCAGCGGGGGGCCTATCGAATCCCGGTCCGCGTCGGCGTCCTCCAGCTCACGGCGACGCTTCAGGGGTTCACGGTCGTCACCCGCCGCATCGAGCTGCTGGTCGGGCAGACCGCGGTCGTCAACATGCAGATGGCCCCGCGGGGCGTCGCGGAGACCGTCACCGTGACCGGTGAGGCGCCGCTCATCGAGACGACGACGTCCACGCTCGGCGGGAACATCGATCCGCGCCAGGTGCAGGAGTTGCCGGTGAACGGACGCAACTGGATCGCGCTCGCGATGCTCGCGCCCGGGAGCCGGACGGTCCCGGTGGCCGGTTCAAGGGAAAACTCAGAGAAGCCGCTGCCGGACAGGAACAACAACGAGACGCGCGAATTCCAGCTGAACGTCGATGGCCAGCAGGTGTCGGCGGACACCGGCACAGGCGGACAGCCGCGATACAGCCAGGACTCGATCGCCGAATTCCAGTTCATCTCGAACCGGTTCGACGCGACGATGGGCCGTTCGACGGGGGTGCAGGTGAACGCCATCACCAAGTCGGGCAGCAACAGCGTGTCGGGACTGTTCAGGGGCAACTTCCGCGACAGCAAGTTCAATGCGGAAAATCCGGTTCTGCACGTCGTGGAGCCGGTGAAGAACCAGCAGTTCAGCTCGGCTGTC